>BNJV01000471.1_pt1 | contig 108581 bp, 126 predicted proteins | sample 8540591 | NCBI WGS metagenome assembly BNJV01 (sample SAMD00202457, study PRJDB9452) | human saliva metagenome | host: Homo sapiens
GAAACCAGTGCCTCTTTCGCATCAAAAAGAAACGCGACTTACTCATGAACTGCCCCTCTCAAGACACGCTCGATGACGCATTAAAAAGCCCATCGATGTCTTCATTCCTTCAAAACATGCCATCATTCGCAGCTATCTGATAAGTAAATCGATAAAGCTCACATCGTTGCTATCTCTCTTGGGACGCATCTACCGTTTTTTATGGCAACTCATTTGATGCAGACAAGACCATCGGTGTAATCGTTCCTTATCGCAATCAGATAGCCATGATTCGTAAAGAGGATATAGAAACTCGGCATCAAAGCACTCGAAAAGGATTAGCATTGACTGACACTGTAGAACGCTATCAAAGGAGCCAACGTGATGTCATCATTTATTCCTTTACGGTGCAACATCGCTATCAGTTGGACTTCCTAACAGCAAATTGTTTTTGGAAAACGGCCGCATTATTGACCTGCAAACTCAATGTAGCCGTCACGCGAGCAAAGGAAACAAATGATTATCACGGGTAACGAAATGGTGTTAAACTCAAATCCATCTTCAAGGAACTCATAGCAAGTTGCGAATTAGGACATTGATAATGTAGCAAAAGGGTTGATTGAATACCGACATAGTTTATATTAAAATGTATGAGTTGACGCAAACGACTCGCTAATTTGACGCATTTTAGGCGGTGAAATGACGGAATTAGGCGATAAAATGATGAAATTACATCGAGGTAGACGTGATTTTAGGCGGCTTTCCATGAAAGAAACGTGTAATCATTTGATAGCACAATGGTTTTGCATATCGAATATATTTGAAATGATCATACAGTGAGATTGGCTTTTCAAAGCATTGTGAACAGAAAGTCTAAAAACACCAACCTTAACGCCAGATGTGGGGAGCACTAAAAGGTTTTCGTGTTTGCAAGATGCACTAACTCGTCATAAACCCAAAGTCTTTATTTCTTCATGATGCTGATAGCGAAACCACCACTTGGGCCAAATGAATTGGCAGCACAGTTGTGTAAAGTCTATCGTCATCGATCTATCACCATAGGGTATGGATTGCCTTTATAAGTAGCGTCAGGGCCATCGCGATGAATGATGGCATGATATCTACATCCTTATCAAGGAAGTCAAATCGCATCGTCAAATCACGCGCATCAGCGTCTCGTGTCATGCCTCAACAAACCAGTTTTCACTATCGATTCTTTGCGAGCTGCTTAACGATATATTTTCCCAATCTCAGCCTGTAAGACGTGTGACTCCTGCCAGTTTGTGGGCACTTGTTCTATGAATGCAGAATGCAGGTTGGCTTTATAGTTTTTCTATTTCGTCTGCCGCCATCTGCCCAAGGCGCATAAAAGCGTGACGCAGTAGCCAGCTGTTTGGCGAGATGTTGTTTGTGGATGAGTTTGTGGATGCACTCTACCTTCGATGCGGAAGATGCCCGGTGTGAAGTCAAGTGGGCCTGCTAAGACACGTGTAAAGGTAAGATACAGAGATGATATGGTGGTTCCTCCGTCTTCTGACCATGCATTATACTCTGTCCGCGTGCTCCTTCGCCCGAAACCAAGTTCCGGATAGGTGCGTTGTAGCCCTGTTGGCATCCTGCTGGTTCATGGTTAATGATCGCTGAGATGATACTTTGCTGCGGTCTCAATAACCTTGCGATAATGACGCACTCCATGTGAGAGTGTTGCGGTTCCTTGTTATCTAATTTTGCATTTACATATCCGTTTAACCACACGGATACCTAATCGCTCGTAAAAGTGCAAAAGGCACTATCGAGTTGTTGCTCATAGTTTGCTGCGGCTGCCACCTGTTTCATTGTGGGCAATCATACGCACTCCTTTCGATAATGCGTATCTTTGTAGTCCCTCAAGATCATAGTCAGGATAAGGTTTTGTGAATGAAAACTTGTCGCCTTCACGCCCCCAATCGTTATCCCATCCATGGTTCCAACCTTCCACAAGCACTACCTTTCATGCCGTGATCTGCAGCAAAGTCGATGTAACGTCGAGTGTTTTCAGTCGTTGCTCCGTGTTTCTTTCCTTGCGACCAAGTCATGTCATTCATGTGCATTTCCCCACCATATTCCAACATACTTCCCCGTCTCTAACCATGAGGTATCTTTGATTTTTGCAAGGTTCATTGAGGGTTGAAAGCATCAAACGAGATGCCACAAGATCGGCAGTTTATGCCCCAATGATTGTTCGCCAGGGTGAAACAAATGGTGCTTTCGCAAGACCAGTTCACCGTTGACCATGGAACAAGTTCTGCTTTAACGGTTGTTGTTCCCTTTGCTGCAACAATCGGCTTAAGATTTGAGTGAAGAATAATCCGTCGAGATTGGCTTCGTGTACGACAAGATAAAAAGGTCATTGTCAACCTCCATTGTTATCGGAGTAGACACCTCTGGCTTTGCGACTGAGCGCGGGTCGGCAGTCCATAATGCCTCATAATAATTAGTGCCTTCGGTCGGCATAGCCCAAGTTTTTGCATCAAAAAGGAAAAGCAAACTGCGTCTCTTCATCCATGATAGCGAAGTCAGAAAGATGCGGTTGACGTGGAATTCATAGCGAAATCCGAGTCCATCATTAAACAATCGGAAAACAATCGTCAGCAAACGGCCTTGCGCACCGCGTTGTTGCAGCCGCATGGTGAGTTCATTATAATGGTTGCGCACCTCGTTTCTTCACCCCATGGCTGTTGCCACGTTTCATCTTTGTACCCGAAGAGAAACCAACTATGCGGAAATCCTTGTCCAAACTGCCATCCCGAGCTTCATTTCCAAGCAATGATGGGCATAAAATGGCACGCTTGCCGCCACAACTCATAATAAGGCTGCCCCTTTTTCATTAACACCTACAGACAAAGTAGAGCGTCCCATCAGGGGACGCTACCTTTTATTTCTGCTTGCCATTCACAAAGGGTGAACAACAAGGCACACAATACAAATCAACCTAATAAATTTCATATTCTATTTATTTTAATATTTCTTTAGCTTTTGCTACATCCAAACGCACAAGTGCATCGTAAGCCTGTTGTGTGCGAGGGCTGTTGGCTCAACAACACGCAGCTGATACCAGCGATATATTAGCTCTAAATCGAGCTTGTGTGCTGCTAACCTCATGATTTTTGCGCATTGTCAGATATTTATAGCCATATTCAAGCGTTGGTTCGATAGTTGTTCCCTCGCCATAATCGTTCCAGTGTGCTAATCTGCTAGCCATTTGAGACCAGACTTTTTTGGCTGCATCAAGCTGACGTTGGAAATAGCGCTCCATTCTCAGCATCATAGGAAGTGTAGCCATTTCGGCTCCACCTTCTTTATAATAGTCCTTGAATCCGGCATTGCTCAGCGATATACATCTTGAATTTGCGCAACGCGCTATAATCAGGCGTAGGATTTGCCCATGAGAACTCACCATCAGCATTGGTGTAACCATCACCATTGCTCGCCCAGAATGCCCGTTTAGACAGAGATATGGGTTTAGTTTTGAGGACAGAGAACCACGATACCAGTCTTTTTCCTGTCAAAAAGCTGCTGTGGTCCAAATATCATCAGCAACGGACGACCCTCTACTTTTCACGTAAAAGTCCTTATGAAAGAAGGTCTCGGCAAGGTAACGAACGTCTTGTCTGGCTTGACTTACCTGTCAGAGACGTCAGCCAGCGGCGAGTCTTCATAGACAATAGCCATTTTCAAAGCCAGCTTTTGCAATGGCATTTGCCAATGCTTCAGTGTTTGATTTATGCTTAGCGATGTCATTATCACTATTGATTCCATACCAGTCTACCATCACCCCATCTACTCCGCAGTACTTCATTAGAAGACATTGATAGTCGGTATGGCTGCATCTCCCGATGCATAAGGACCTGTAAGTGGGTAATAATGCGATGCAATCTGGCGCTTTCCTGTTACATCAACAACGTTGGGATCACGCGTGTTCATCGTCCAATGGAACGGCCATTTTGCCGTTATTAGTCTTGTCAGATCTCAAACCATGGCATGAAATGTACATGAGACATTCATGTCGTTAGTCTTACTAACGGTCTTGGCTTCAGCGTTCTCCTCTTTTGTGTTTGTTTCTTTTTCAGGTGCATTTGGATGAGCTTTTCACGCAACTATTCAACACCATTAAGCTGCTAAGGGAGCAATAAAGGAAGAATAAATTTTCTCATAATTAATGAATTAAAGCCTCTCTTCAATCCCTATTTCGATAAGGGAGAGGGCAGGATGCAACTAAACTACATAATAATCATATTCTTTTTAAAACAATAACCTAAATGAAATGCGTATATATTTTTATTCTCTTCATAAAGGCACTTTTACTCCCCTCCCGCTTCGAAAAAGGGCTTGTGGAGAGGCTTTTGTTAACATATAGGGGTTAATATCCCTCATTTCTGCACTAAGTTTCCATTCTTTTCTATCTCCACTTTTTGGTATTGGAAAGACTCCAGTATGCTTGTCTCATCTGCTGGTTTTATTCCACCACGCTTTAAAACGATGCCAAACCGTATATTTGTTGTACGGCGAAGACCTTCAAAAAACAAATTCATGCTTCCACTCATTGTCTAACGCATCCTCATCAGTGAAGTCAGGTCGGCAAGTCCTGCGCTTTTCCTAATCTGATTAATATAAGTCAACGCGTTCTGCATATAGCCCAAACGATAGTTTGCTTCGAGCTTGCATCATGAGCACTTCTGCATAGCGCATGAGCACCCAATCATTGTCTCGTTCCCATGAATCAGTAGCACTCCACTCATATTTATCAGGTCGTGCGCCTTCATTTTGAGCGGCTTTCGTAAAATTTTTGGATATCTTCGGTGTGGTTTAATGGCTCTCCATTGTCCATCAATACCTCTGCTCCAGTTGCTGCATTGTATTGCTGACCAATCAAAGACTATTGCGTCGCACATCGTTTGCTTCGAAAGAAGAGTATAATCCAGGTTGAGCACAGATACCATTTCCGCACCATTGGTAGACACCTGCGGGGTCAAAGCATACTTTTGATTATAATGGTAGGTCATAGAAGCTAAGTAATTGCCTACAGTTCCTTGCTTATGGTCATAAGGTATGGCAAAGATAATCTCTGGAGAGTTTCATTTTTGATGGCGAAGTTGGCTTTATAATTGGGTGTGGCGAATAACCTTCACCTTATCACAGGCATCCAAACAGTCTTGCCAACGTGGTTTACCTGTGTAAACTTCGGCATTTAGGTAGAGACGTGCAAGCAAAGTATAACCCATTCTGTAAACCTGCCACATTGTATGCCTGTTGGTCAATAAAGGTAGCACCTCTTTGAGTTCCTTTTCAATGAAGTTAAGACCTCAGCTCGTATGGCAAATTCTTTTGGTAAAACATAGCAGTGAGTCGGTAGAGATGGGTACATTTCCAAAGAGTATCAATCAGATTATAACAATAGTAGGGCACGAAGACCACGCAATTCTGCCTCTCAGCTATCTTTTCACCTGAAGCCCTGTAACATGATGCCTTAACCTGGAAATTATGGCGCCAGAGATAAAACACCTGTATTGTCGGCATCCCAAGTATGATGATGAAGCTGTGTGATAACGTCCTCCATCATACCAATCTGTACTACGTGTTGGGATGCATGCCTCGACTCACTGGAACACTCCGAGGTAAAGACACATACTCACATGTGGGATAACAGTTCACATTATTGCCTTCAGGGTGTTCGAACCATAGCCTCTTAACGTCGCGTAAGCACCTCCAACAATCGTCGAAATCTCGCTTTCGTTCTTACCATAATCGTCCACTCGACACTTTATCATAAAAGCTTTTTCATTTAGAATCTGTGCGCATGAAACCATCATAGCACTTGCATGAGAATTGTCGATAAAATGTATTTCGTTTCATTTTTCTCAATATTATTGGTTAACCTTTTCAGAAACTTAGTATTCACGCCTACAGAAAGTACGTGGTCTTGGATAAGAGTTAAAAAGAACTCCTATACCCGAGATTCAAGTACATTGTCAGGCACTGCAACCTCTGGATCCATACCTTTTATATCTGGATGATACAGAAGAGATTCTCGCCCGTTACATAGAAACGAAGTCAGAAAGTACTAATTTCTCCTGGATGAGCAAACTATATCCCAGTGTGAGTGCTTGCAAACGGAAGAATGATCCGTTCTCTAGTGAAGTAGTCACTATAGGTGGGATTGTCTGTGATTCCACTCTTCATAAAGTCATCAAGAACGTTCTGTGATGAAACGCGTAGGATCGCACATTGCCATTTCGCGTGCAATTGGAACTCTAGCCAAACACTGCCAACCAGAAGCTACAAAATCAAAAGTTGCGCCAAGTGGCATTGATAGATAAACCAATATTCCATTTCGGCTGAGCACTACCTAAATAACGCTCAACAACTTTGCCGTCAGCATCTTTTTGTCAAGATATACTTGCCGTCTTCACTAATTCCTTCGCAATGGGGTCCCCAAGCACCGGCAGGATAGCCTTCAAGGATGACTTGAAGAATAGGTGTTTGACATACCACGCAGATTGTGCAAGACGGCCTGCAATCCAACGGCCTGATATCGATCGTTAGAGTTTCGTGATTTCCTGGTGGTTATAAGCTAAACTCATATTCGCATCGGTGTGCCAATCCTTTGTTCTGCGGATATTTGCACCCAAAGTAAGTTCAAATCCCTTATTACGGAGTCACCAACATTGGCTAACATTGTTTCCAACAAGATAGGGAGGTTGCGGTACAGGATAAGTCCAAAGTAAGTCAGAGGTCTTCTTGTGATAGAGCTCTCAGGTTCCATTGATACGATTAAAGATTGAAAAGTCGAGACCAAAGTTCCATTGTGATGTACTCTCCACTTCAAATCTGGATTCACATTTCTGGCTCTGTGTATAGGCATTCTTCCATGTTTGTGTTTGCAGCACATCATAGTAAGCGGCTCCTGAAGCCGATGAGAATGGAGAGACTCTTATACTCCTATATACCATTCTGATTGCCTAGTAACACCAAAAGCCAAATACTTTTCAAATTGTCAAGCCACGACGAAAGTGCACTTCATAAAAGGCCATCTGAAAGACGCCAAGCCAAAAGATATCGATGGGAAAGTACCCCATTTATGATTCTCTCCGAATCTACTTGAGCCGTCTTGCCCTTAGCGTTGCTGTAATCATATAACGGTTGAAGATAACTATAATTGGCTCTACCAAAGAATGAAACCAACGTAGATTCTCCTTTAAAAGAATAGACATCACCTTGTCGAAAGTCTGTCTCTGCACCAAGATTATTATATCCAAAGGCGTTCGTATCAAATCCACTTCTCGTGAACCAAACCCTTCATACACGTTATTTAGAATAGGAATAGCCTCTAATATATTAAGGTGGTGGTCCTTTCCAAACATGCCGATCATAAGTCAAATAGAGTTCTATTTGCTTATTTGTATAGTCAGAATAGGTGCGCTGTCCCCATCCTTTTTCACTTTGTCCCTCCATTCTTGCGTAGCTGGGGACTTATAGATTCCTCCGACAACAGAATTCTGTTCATAAGAGTATTGACTGTAGCTTTCAAACCATCTATAATATTCAATTCCATCTTTAGATAGCCTAAAAGCGATGACGCTTTTGATCATCTATACGATTATTATTAATTTCGACAGGATTCTCTGTGTTTGTACCATTAAGTTGGGCATAACTTCCATCAGGATTATATACGAAGGAATGTTGGCTGAGGATTGACCATGCGCTCAAAGATACGTGTATCTATGGGATGCCATCGGTCGAAATTGGCATTAATTCCTTCGTCTAAGCAGAGTCGTCCCTGCAAGCTGTTTGGTAGCTGTAAGAGATCCACGAGACGATTCATGTTATTACGTTTTATAATGCCTTGATTGTTGTTGTAAGTTGCCGATGCTCAGTAGCCATGTTCCTTCTTACTACTTGAAAAAGAATATTATGTGAATGCGAAATTGCCGTGCGTTCTAATTCCTTTTTGCCAATCAGTTTGAAGCACCATAGTCTATACACTCGCTACATTCTGACTGCGAACATATCCTCTCCACTGGTTTGCTGAGAGCACATCCATGTTCTTTGCCACCGAAAGCGAACCCACATAACCATTATATTGCAAACTATTCTGCTCACGTTCTCCACCTTGTCGGTTGGTTGTTACAATAATAACACCATTGGCACCAGCTTCCATAGATTGCCGCAGCAGACGCATCTTTCAATACATCCATACTAACAATCTCTAGAAGGTTGTACAGAATTGAAGTCAACTCCAGGCACTCCATCTACTACAATCAATGGACCATTGCTGGCAGATAACGACGTTCCACCACGTAATCTGAGGCTGGATCCAGACTCAACTGCACCACTACTCTGCACAGCAGAGTCCCGCCACCTTGCCTTGAAGCATCTGTTCCGTGCTCGTTATTACTCCTTTACGCAGATCTTTGGCATTAACCGTGGCTATGAGATCCAGTGAGATCACTCTTCCGCATCGTACCATCAACCGATGCCAACAACAACGGTTTCATCCAAGGTTTAGCGTCTTCATTCAATGTAATGCGTAGTCCCTGTACCAGCTTTCACATGTTGTGACATACCCACGATACGAAACGTCGAGCATCGCACCTTGTTTGCAAGGCAAACTAAACTTTCCTTCAAAGTCTGTTATTGTTCCCCACTGCCTCCAACGACTTTTATTGTGGCCCCAATCAGTGGATCTTGATTTGCATCGACTACTCTTCCTGTAGCCGTTATGGTCTGTGCGTGTGCTACATTACACTACAAGCAACAGCATCAGTGCCATGAAAACACTTTCATATATTTTGTTTGACTGAATGTATTTCATAAGGTTTCAGAATAATATAATTTCAATGATAGAAATAAACAACATCATTTATTTATCAGGCGCAATCAGAGGAATTGTCGTGTCGACAACAGTCTGTCCATTAGCCTTTGCAGCAATAATATGCAATGTTGTGGCTTCAATGCCTTTGAGTTCTTTTTGTAAATTGACCGTAGCCTGACGTTTATCACGCACTCCAAGCATTGTTCCTGTGATGGTCTTTGTGCCTGCTGTAATCGTAAACTTGGGTCACCGGCTGTACGTTCGTTATACTCTCGCGTCAAAGTTAGAATGTCTTTGCCACTTACACGAGAAGGAAACAGCGAGAAAAACTGGGTCAGGGATAGGGCACCGCCATACCTGCCTTTTTGCATCTGATCGCCACTGTTTGCCCCCACTGATTAGCTCCGGCAGCATCACGAATGACGGTAACGACGAGATAATTCATGTTCTCATTCGAAAGCGGCTTTCTTATCTGGGTCTGCTAAGGCTGTAGGCACGACGTACCTGCGTCATCTAAGGTATGAATAATATTCAGATGGCACACCAACATCCACATGAGAGTCCATTTTGAAAGCTTTCAACTTTTGTTTTCTTTTAGACAGGCAGGACGCCAAACGTCAAGTGACTGCAAAACATTCCAGTCGTTAAGTCCTGAATGCACTCCAAACTGAACGAAGTTTGCATCGTTTGAAATCTCTGTTAGTGTCCTTCCACCTAATTTATATACGTCAGGATTAGAGACAACTGTCAAGGGTTCATCAATGTGAACTTATCCGTAGGCCGAACCTTCTTTTCCTGAAAAGAACTGAACACCCTTTCCACTTTCTCTTTTAAACTCGCACTCTGAGCGACTATCAGGAGCTTGGAGACCTGAACTCCATTTACTGCCGTCTTTTGTCTTTCATCTTGATCCCAGAAACCAGGCCAATCATCTGACTCGCACTGATATATATGGTATTGAAATACTGTGTCGGAACCATCTTCTTACAATAGATGTTGTTTCCCAAGTATTCCAATTTAGCAAACGAAGAGAGTTATCGCCAGTAGCCACATCAGGTTCTGTCGGCGTCCATGCCTGAAATAGGTCTACTCCAGCAGGAAACTCACGTCAGTATGTCATAATAGAAGGTCACTTCCTCATCACAGTGAACACTGCGAGGCACAGTCCACACCTGCGTACACCATCGGTCTCCTCCGCCATTGTCATGAGAGGACATAATAGACCTATCAACGTCAATATATAATACTTAAAATCTTTCATGTTGTGTCATTTTATCATTATTTAGCTATTGTCCTCCACCACAAAGCAAACACTTGGTGCTTATTCTGCCTGCATAAGGTTATAAGTATAAGAAACAAATGGTTTTGCCATTCACTTGTCGTATGAGCTTAAACTCTAACGTTTTACTTTGCACCGGGAACTGTAGTGATGGTGAGAGTTGTTCTCCCAGACTCACTCTTCAATAGAGTTTAGATCTATTCCGTCTGATTTTTCAAACGGATTATCCATGGTCCATGTACCTTTTTGCAGGTAATAACTCGGGCGCATTCCTCTACTGAGAAGGTGGTTGGCTCTCCTTTGCTGTCTTGGTCCAAATGAATGCACGAAGGTATCGAAGTCAAGCAGACTGAGTGAGTACCATGGTCTTGGCATTTGTTTCATCGGTCTGCGTCACACTATTCAACACCCATTTACCACCAATCTTCTCGTAAAGTCAGATTGGATCAGCGTAGCTTCCGTCATCAACTGTGCTACACGAACAGAGTCCCATTACTGATATTGCAATCAATCAGAGAAATCAAGGTTGCTTTTGTCCTCCTAGTAATAATGAGTATTAATATTGTATTCTATTTCTTATGCGAACAAAATTAGAATAAAATCATTTCACAAGCATGAAGTTTCATAAAAATATATAACAAGAAAAATGGGAAACAAAATTTTAATTTTAACTGATTATCAACAACTTATCGCATCGTGTCGTGACCATTATCATTATATTGATGATTCTCAACAAATATAACGCTCTTTTTAAGGCTAAACGTTGATTAAAATCAACTTTTTAGCATCATCAGATCCCATTTCGCACTTGTCGTTGCATTGCTGTCCTGAAAACATCATTTCTACGATTTCTTTGCGTATATCCTACTATGGGGTCATCCTCCAAAACGAGCCTTCAACAACAGCTGTTTCCGGCCGTAAAATCCCTATATCAGGTTTTGTTTCTCATCGCAATCAACACCATAATTGAGAGTTTTCAACACATCTCCACTCTTTTACGATAAGAGCAGTCTATGATTTCCAGTTCGCGCCTCAAACTGATATTATCGACCCAAGATTTGTCTAACTCGCGCTCTTATAGGTGTTGATTGTATGGACACTATAATTCATCAGCAATGCGCTCCGAATCTATTTATTCCCAAGCGTAGGTGACAAAGATTCTCATCTCGTTGTCAATGACTTCTGCTTGTGTGCTTTGTTTCGCCTTCGATAAACGAGCTGTTTGATACCGCTCAATGAAAGTTTGGGAAGAGGTTCAAGAAAGTCTTATCAAGTCCGAAAACATAGATTTCATAGTTCGGCAAACTTCAATTCACTTTTCTTTCAGTGACGCAAATCACGATATTGTCAGGGACAATCTCTTTGGTCAGATTGTGCGATATAGCTTCTCAACATGAGTCGATACTCTTCGGCATTTGCATAAAAGGCTGCCCGCATATTCGTCTTTATCGTGTTCACTTCCTGTCGACCATTCATTTCTCAAGTTCGCCTTGCGGTTTGCAATGACATTGCGCGTTTCAGCTTTTTCATCTGCTTGCACAAACCAAGTGAACACAGAGGGCCAAAACAAAAGCAAAGCGACAAGCCGCAGCCATCAAAGCATTGCGTTGTCCTCCATCACGCTATATCGGTCTTGCTCTATGATAGGAAGAATACCACTAACCTCTATCACACGCTGACGTACCATAGAAACTAGAAAATTGACATTTCTAGTATTCAGTTGCCCGTTGCATGTCGCCCTTTTGATGAGTAGTCGAGCCAATGTGCAAGGGCGTGGTCTCACGCGTAGCTCGATTGGTTGTCACAGATAGCCGCTGGTAAATAAACCAATGTCTCCTCATCATGTTTTATATAAACTCATCCAGCCAAGACTCGAACTAACAATCGCCCGCATGTGATTATCGACATCTTTCCCGCTAAATACATGCTACAAAGCGATCGATAATGCCTTTAATTTCATCTCCTTCATCCCCACAGCATAGAGCCAATCGACCCGCCCCGAGGTCAGATATTGGGCTAGAATCCGTGTACACACTGCTTTCTTTCACGAGCGATCCATGTAAGGATGGCAAGTGAAGTCGGCGGCCATGTCAAAATAACACCGAGATGCCGTTAAAATACGTCAGGAGGCTAATGAGGCGCGATGAATGTCAATAGAATCAGGGTTTCTGAGGCCTCATTAAACAAACCAGCCGACAAAAGCAAAACGATGTTACATTGTCCCTCAACAGCACGTTGATATCATACAGTTCATGCGCCAAATGGTTCATCTTTGTGCATAGACGCCGCGAATCATTGATAAGAGGCATATTGCGCGTAGAGTTTCCGTAGTAAATTGAAGTGAGTATAAGCGAGGTGTTTCCGTGTGATGCACGTTTCAGCAAGAGTCAATCGACTTTTGCTTTTTCATTCATATTGCGATTTATGAGACAAATCAACATCAAGTTCGTCTAAAATTGCCACTGAACTCCTCCGCACCCGAGAAACTACCCATGGTGACAAACTCAATGACCATAGGAAACAAAACAATAGCCAAAACACGTGCTTCTCTTCATTGGTAAGAATTAGTTCTGTTCTTTTATTAACTTTTACAAAGCTACTCTTACCTGCAAAGATAGGATTTTTATTTCAAAAATACAAACAAAAATGATGAAAAAGAACTTCACTTATAACGTTAATTCATATCACCCACGACATGTTTCATGCCAAACCATAACTCTACATCTATTATTTCATGTCGTGATTTGACGCTAATTACTCGATGAAATGACGCAGATTAGCGCGTGAAATGACGCAGATTATAATACCATTTAAGTTCGAACGCTGAAGGCGTTGTACCGATAGTACAGGTTGGTGTCAGCCTACCCTGGGTTATGCATGTCAGTGAGAGGTCAACGCCGTAGGGTGTTGTACGTTTTCTGCGTGGAATGCCATGATAAAATGATCAAGGAATAAAGGAACAACGCCTACAGCGTTGTTACCACTCACGGCAAATAACCCAGGGTAGACCTCGCTTTCGCTTGTCAACCCTGGATCTATCAAAAAGTACAACGCTTACAGCGTTGCACCATGAGAGACATTATGATTGCTAAATACATTCATTGGTATATTGGCGCATTTGCTATTTATTTATTCGTATGTTAGTATTAATTGTATTACAAATACATGTTTCAACGCCGTAGGTGTTGCGCCTTTTTGATAGTCCCAGGTTGCCAAACGATAGTGCAGGCTACCCTGGGTTAACGTATGTTGTGGGGAAACAACGCCGCAGGTGTTGCGCTTTTTGATTAATCCGCCATTAAAAGGTTTCATTGTAGGGCGTGACTTCATGAAAAAGCTCAACACCTATGGCGTTGAGTCTCCTGCGAACGTTTGCACGGGGTAGGCTCGTTCCTCGCCAACTCCGGGATTATCAAAGGAACAACTCGTACCGAGTTGCGTGGTGAAATAATTATGGGCGATGCGTGGTTGATAATAAAAGGTGAAATAGGGTAAGGCAAACAAAGCCTCTCCTCAGCCCTCCCCGAAGAGGGAGGGGAGTAGTTAGCCATGAAAATGGAGGGAGTAATTTGAGGGTAACTAGAAATGTTGGTGTTGATTGATAATAAAGCGTAATATGAGTTATGGTAAATCAGGGTGCATGATTTGCCACATTTTACTGCATGAAACGATGGAAATGGTGTTACGAGTATGTTTCAACGCCGTAGGTGTTGTGTCTTTTGATAGTCCCAGGGTTGCCAAACGATAGTGCAGGCTACCCTGGGTTAACGTATGTTGTGTGGGGAACAACGCCGTAGGTGTTGCGCTTTTTGATTAATCCGCCATGAAGGTTTCATTGTTAGCGTGCCTTCACAGAAAAAGCTCAACACCGATGGCGTTGAAATCTCCTTGCGAACAGTTTGCACGGGGTAGGCTCGTTCCTCGCCAACCCTCAGGTATCAAAAGAACAACTCGTACCGAGTTGTGGTTGTGACACTCGCAATGGCGGATACATTCATTGAGATTTTGGCATAACACCTACAGCATGTGCATGGTTGCAACATTCACAATGCCGAATATATTCATTGGAATATTGGCCCGTTTGCCATTTATTTATTCGTATGTTGCCCTAAATCGTATTATGAAATAAACATGTCAACGCCGTAGGTGTTGTGCTGTTTGATAGCCCAGGGTTGCCAAACGATGGTGCAGGCTACCCCTGGGTTAACGTATGGTTTGTGGAAACAACGCCGTAGGGTGTTACGCTTTTCGGCGTAATCCGCCATTAAATCCCCTCACTATAACCATGCCTTCACTGAAAAAGCTCAACACCCTATGGCGTTGAATCTCCCTGCGAACGCTTACCCGGGGTAAGCTCGTTCCTCGCCAGTACCGAAAAGTATCAAAAGAACAACTCTGCACCGAGTTGCGTGAGTGAAACAATTGATGATGTCGACATGGTTGATAATAGCGTAAAATAATTTGCCATATTTCACACCACAAAATGGCGCAAATCACGCGGTAAAATTATAGAGATTACTCGGTCATTTGCGTCATTTCAAAAACAAGTTCTTAGTCATGGCTTCTAAGGAGAAATGAATGTACACACCAAACTGGCTGAAATGAACCTCAACCACGCTCTCCCTTCTAAAAGGACTTAGAGAAGAACCTTCCTTTTTCCTTACAATCACAACATAACTTGCCTTTTTCTTGCACGTTTGGGAATTTATAACGAACTTTGTATTCCATTATTTAACAATATCATCAATGAAGATTTTTCGCCGTGAGACACGAACTATCTGCAACACAATAAAACGCTGTCGAACTCGTTTTTCTAAACCAGAAGCCCCTGTCATTTTTACCAAATGCTGAGCACCGCTTTGCTGAAAGATGGTAAACCTTTCTTTATTCCAGATCGCTTGGGAACATTGAATATGAAACCGAACTCGTTGTACGCATCTGCAAATTAGGGAAGACTATTCCCACTAGATTTGCCTCACGATACCTATGATGCCGTAACAGTTGGCGTGGATTTCACGGCGCGTGACCCGCAAAAACGATTGCAAGAGCAAGGTCTTCCGTGGGAACTTTGCAAGGATTTGATGGTGCTGCCGCGCTCGGAGACCTTCGTTCCGTTAGACAAAGTGAAACCCATTCAGTGCTTCGCTTTAGACTTGACATCAACGGCACTACGGTTCAAAGAGAACTTTTTCAGGCGATATGCTCTTCAAAGTCGATGAAATCCATCTCGTATATCAGCCAGTATTTCACCTGCGTACAGGCGATTTGCTTTACACTGGCTGTCAACGGGTGCGCACCTGTAAGGATTAACGACCATCTTGAAGGCTATATTGAAGAACAAAAGGTATTGGAATTTAATTGCAAATAACGCTGATTGCATCATAAAACAGAGAGAATCGGTCTTCATGAAACTTTCTTTCAGATACATCATCATAGGCCTTGTGTTGTCGTTGAGCTTACATCTTCATGCCACGCAACGCTTCTTTAACCTCACCTACGAACAAGTGAGGATAGATTCTGTATTACCTCGTTTTCACCTACCGCCTTCCTTTGCAGGAGATTATCGTGATTCGTTTTTATCGTGTCAGCATTGTTTTTACCCCAGAATTTGCAGCCATGCCACAACGTGATATCCTTCGATATCAACAACTTTCTCAGTCTACTTTGCCTGCAATGCCAGTCATTCAGCAGACAATTGTCATGAATCGACGCCATCCCAGAGTTGCTCGTTACCTTCTTTTCCATTAGTTAATCGCAATGGGAAATATCAGTTTTAGCCAGTTTTATGCTGAAAATTGGAAGCCTGCAGCAGTGGCGAAAAGCCAAGATGTTTCAACGGCAGATGGTGACGCGTTCTGGCCCTGCCGCGAGCGCTATACAAGGCAGTCGGTATTGGCCAATGGCCGTTGGGTGAAGATACGTAGTACCATCATCTGGTGTTTACGAACTCAGCGAATCACTGATTCGGAAGGCTGGTTTACGGATATAAACAAAGGTGCATGTCTATGGCTATGGAGAGCAATTTGCAAAATGAAAAGCTAGTGGAGGCTCGAGCCTCATACAAGGAGATGACCTCCACGAGTACCTCAAACAGTAGTGAATGGCAAACATCTTTTTCTATGCACGGGGCCTGTTTCATGGACAGATAAAGCCGCTTTACAGCGCACCCGCAATCCATATTCCGACTATGGATACTACTTTCTCACGCAGACGGAAACCACTTCGTCGCCTGTTGACACAACAAACTTCTTGCAAACTTTCTATCCTTCACCCAAATGATTACCATTCCCTTTATGAGCGAGATGGCTTTTGCTTGGTTTCAAAGGCGGACGCAATTTGTTTGATTCTGAGGCCATTATGGTGGGAAAACAAAGGCATTGAAGCTCACAAAACCTCAAGTTTCAGGTGGGTGGAAAGCTTTGTGTTGGCGTAAGCGCTGGGTCAAACAGTGAGGTGGAACTCTACGAGGAAGTCGTCTTTTGGGGCAACTCACCATACGATTGGGCGATTATGACAAGGGGAACTCACGTCGAGGCCTATCCTTTTTGCGTCGGTTGATGAGCTTGACACACTGAAAATAAGGTTGTTTCAGGGTGGTCCCGTGCGGTTGGATGACGTTTCAATAACGTGGGATAACGCCCTTCCTGCACCATGGTTGGCAGCAAATAAGTTTGCCATTCCAGAGCTTGTAGGTGATGTTCGCAATCAAAACAGACACGCAGATGACCAAAGCTGACATGGTAATCATTGTGCCATCATCGGGAAAACTCACTGCAGAAGCAATGCGTTTGAGAAAGAATTTCGCGAGGAAGAATGATGGTCTTCGAGTTAATCTTGTGCCTGCAAACGAACTCTATAATGAGTTTTTCAAGTGGTACGCCTGACGTCAATGCTTATCGCCGTTACCTGAAGATGCTCTATGATCGGGCGTCATCTTCCAATGATATGCCACGCTATTTGTTGCTCTTTGGGGATGGCATTTGGGACAATCGCCTGATTGACCGACGCCACGAAAGGACTCAATCCAGATGATTATTTGTTGTGCTATGAGGGTGAGAACTCATTCAATGAAGTCGAATGTTACACTGATGATAACTTCTTTGGACTATTAGATGACGGCGAGGAGCAGACCTTTTGACACGACCTGCCTGATATTGCGGTGGGACGCTTCCCTGTTTCTACCGCTGAAGAAGCCAAAGTGATGGTTGATAAAACGATAAATTACGCCGTAAACACTAACGCTGGAGCTTGGCAAAAACACGCTAATGTTCATGGGAGATGACGGAAACGACAATGTATATATGGTTGATGCGAACGATGCCGCCGAGCAGATTGCGTCACAACTTCCAGGGATATGTCGTCAAAGAAAGTGATGTGGGATGCGTATAAACGAGAGACTTCTGCAACGGGAAATACCTATCCTGACGTGAGGAAAGCTATCATTCGACAACAAAATCAGGAGTGCACTCGTGATGGATTATATAGGACATGGTTCTGAAATTCAAATCTCTCATGAAGGAGTTTTTGAAGCTCAAGGACTTTGCATCTTTTACAAATCGCAACCTGCCGCTATGGATAACAGCCTCTTGTGACATAATGCCTTTCGATGGAATTGCCACAACTATCGGTGAGACGGCATTGCTTAATCCTCATGGAGGGGCTGTAGCTTGCTTTGGAACTACGCGTACTGTCTACACATATTACAACAAACCGATGAACATGGCCTATCTAAAGTATAGCGAGTGGGAACGACAAATGGTCGTGCAAAACACACTTGAGAAGCCTCTTGTTTTGGCGCAAGTGGAGATGATAACTACAGGTCAAGACCTCACATCTAATAAGCTTCAGTATGCTCTTCTCAGTGATCCTGCATTGCGAGTTAAACCAACCTAAGCCCATGGTTACTGTCCGATTCAATCAATGGAATGGCTGTAAATGGAGCACAATTACCCGTCATAAAAAGCTGGTGAAATCATGCGAGTTGTGGGCCATGTCAACGTGGAAACACTCTTACAATGGCATAGCAACGATGATGGTAAGAGACTCTCGTGAGCAGATTACTTGTAGGCGTAATGACCCTCAAGAGGCTGAAACAGCATTCCAATATTATGACCATCCGTCGACCATCTATGTGGGATCAGACAGTGTGAAGAGCTGGAAAGTTCTGCTTTTCTTTTGCTGTTCCACGCGACATTAACTACACACAAGGCAATGGACTCATTAATATCTATGCCATTAACGATAGTCGTTCGCTTGCTGTTAACGGCTCGTGTGACCGCTTTTGGTGGGAGGCACCTCGTCATTGTAAGTGATTCCATTGGTCCTTCAGTCTTTTTGTTATCTTAATTCGCCCTCGTTTGAGAATGGAGGAAGCGTGAACAGCACGCCCTATTTCGTCGCTCAACTTCGTGATAAGGATGGGAATAAACGTCTCAGGAAGTAGTATTGGGCACAATCTTGAACTCATTATCGACGATGATATGAATAAAACCTATGTGCTGAATGACAACTTTCAATACGACTTTTGGTAGCTATACAAGTGGTACAACCTATTATAATATACCCGAACTTGCACCAGGTAGCACCGATTACAATTCAAAGCGTGGGATGTTTTGAATAATTCTTCGACCACATGAAAGCGACTTTGAGGTCGTGAAGAACCTGACTCCAACGCTCTTTAGCGTAGCCGTTACCAAAGAATCCAGCACAGACTGACACGCAGTTTATCATCAATCATGATCGTGTTGGCGGTCAGATGGATGTTGATGAAGTCTTTGATACCGCAGGCCGATTGCTTTGGCGTCATAAAGAGCAAGGCGTTTCTATGTCAAATGCCTATACTGTTGACTGGAATCTATGTACTGACGGCGGAGGAAGACTGCAAACAGGCGTCTATCTCTATCGTGTAGAAAGTGTCGAGTGACGGAGTAAGCAAGCAAGTAAAAGCACAGAAACTCGTTGTTGTGAGCAATAATTAGGCATCACAAGCGTTAATTTAGCAGATAAAAATAGAAAAAGACAAGATGAAGAAACTGACTTTTATTCTCCTACCGATACTGATGATGTCACTTTCTGCATCAGCTCAGGTGGACAGAAAAGACATATTCAATCCCGTTTACACAGCGGTTACCTCGCAAACTATTGCCCTGATGCGTGCAGCGAGCCTAAGTGACGTAGGGAGTAGCTACGAGATCCCGACAGTAAACTCACAGTACTGGAACCCTGCTAAGTATCCTTTTTACGATTAGTAGGCAGGAGTTTCCATCAGTTATACACCCTGGTTACGTCAAATAGTCAATGATATGTACATGGCAAATCTTGTCGGATATTATCGTATTGGGGATTATAGTGCGGTGTCAACTTCACTCCGTTACTTCAACATGGGAGGGTTCCATTGAGTAGTTCGGTAGGAGCAGCAACGACATGACCATTAATCCCTATGAGATGTCATTCGATGCAGCCTACTCTTTGATGCTAAGTGAGAAGTTTTTCTATTGCTGCTGGTGTGAGATGGATATACTCAGATCTCACTTACGACTATTCTTCTGAGACCACACCAGGTGAGTGCTTTCGCTGCAGATATAGCCGCTTATTATCAAAACTACATTAATATTGGCCAACGAGGTGCCAACTTGGTGTCGACTTAAACATCTCAAATATTGGTAGTAAGATTAACTTTGGGAGCGATGACAATAGTGAATTTCATCCCCAACGAATATGCGTTTGGGAGCTGCTTTGATGATTCCTGATCGACCAATTCAACCGCTTCACTATCGCTGTTGATGCCAATAAGTTGCACGTTCCAACGCGCCCCATCCAGAAAGAGAACGAAACTGACGAGGGACTATAATGTGCGTTTGCAGAAAAGACTACTATGATATTTCGAGCATAGGAGGCATATTTAAAAGCTTCGGTGATGCCCCTGGAGCTTTAAAGAAGAGCTACAAGAGGTGAGTTGGAGCCTTGGTGGCGAGTATGTTTATAACGATAAGTTTGCTATTCGGGCTGGATATCACCATGAAAGTGAAACAAAAGGCAACCGAAAAATACTTCACTGTAGGAGCTGGTTTCAAGATGAGTGCATTCTCACTTGATGCAGGGTTATGATTATTGCTACAGCCAAAAAGTAATCCCCCTTGACCAGACACTTCGCTTCACGCTTTCCTTTGATATGGATGGCTTAAAAGACCTTTTCAAAAAGTAGAAGCTTTGTAGGCATGATTTAATTCCACTTTAACATTGACAGAAAAAGAATGATTCGAGTTGGTATGGGCTTTGATGTCCACAAGTTAGTTGAAGGCCGTGACCTTTGGTTGGGTGGCATAAAAAATAGACCATTCCATGGGATTGTTGGGCCATAGTGACGCAGATGTGCTGCTACATGCAGTCAGTGATGCTCTCCTTGGGGCTGCAAACATGCGGGATATTGGCTTTCATTTCCCCGACACCAGCGACAAAACACTCGACATGGACAGTAAGATTATCTTGAAACGTGTCGTGGAATTGATTGGCGAAAAGGGCTATCGTGTGGGCAATATTGACGCAACTATCTGCCCGAACGCCCTCAAAAATCAATCCTCATGTGCCTGCAATGAAGGCATGCATGGCCTCAGTTATGGGCATAGATGAAGACCAAATATCCATCAAAGCCACGACAACTGAGCGGCTCAGTTTACGGGAAGGAAGAAGGAATGTCTGCATACGCTGTTTGTTTGATTGAAAAATAGGAGCTGCTTTGCCTGTTTTTCTTGCTTTTATTCTCCAATAAATAGTAATGCCATTCCACTGCACCAATGAGCAGAAGACAATGATTTGCATGCATCAGAACCATAGTTTTATTCACAACTGCACACAAACCTTCAATAAATGAAAAGGATTTTTTGGAATCTTTAAAGATTAAAACCGAGCGATGGCCAGCACTTGTCATGCTCGTTTATACGTTGTTGCTCAATGGTTTGGTGATTCATAAATACTTTAATAAGTTTTTCTGAGCTTGCAACCAACTATCATGAAGTGTTTGTTCGCGTTCCACATCTCGAGGGTTTCGATGCACTAAGCTATGAGGTTGTATCGAGTTGGGACACTGCTTACAATATTTATCGCCATCCGTTGCTGGCGTTCTTCATATTCATTCTAATCAAATCAACCAAGGTTTGATGCTACTCACGAGAACTAAACTGCACCCAATTTGTTATGGCGGCATTGCTTGTGTGCTGTGGTTTCTATAGTTTCATCTTCCTTTATCGCATTCTTCGCGAAGTCATAGCATTGCCAAGGTTCGACAGTTTGCTGCTCTCGGCCTTATTCTTCAGTTTTGGTTACATCATGGTCACCATCAGTGTACCGACCATTTTGCACTTTCCATGTTGCTGTTACTATTGACTCTCTATGTGGCGGGCAAGAAAATGAAACGCAATCAGCCGTTTACAAAGTGGCAAACCATTGTGTTTTTCATCCTAACGGCGAGGCATTTCGTTAAACAATGGCATAAAGGTTTTTCCTTGCAAAGCTGGTTCCTAAATGGTCGTCGTTTCTGGCGTCCAGCCAATCTGTTGCTGGCTATTCTCTTACCATCGGCTGTCATTTGAGGGCTTTGCACGCATGGAATGGAACCACTATGAACGGCCTAATTTCGTGGCAAGACAACAGGCAAAAGCAGCTAAAGTGGAACGAGCACGCCCAACTTCACGTGCTTTCCGCGACACTACACAGCTGAAAGACTCTATTGCGATTGAAAAAGGGCATCAAACTACTCATTAAACAGAAGGCAAAGAGAAGTATATAGCCGACCATAAGCAACCATGGAACATGCACTGGCAAGCCTTTGGCCAAAGGGGAGTTCAGTCAATGGACTGATATCACTACACCGCGCGTGCCAAGTATTATAGAAAATCTCTTCGGTGAAACCATTCAGTTGCATCAAGACCATCTACTTCAGGACACATTACGCGCCCGTCCGCTCATTGTTCATTACAGATATGCCCTCAATTACATCGTTGAGGCGTTGGTTGTGCTGTTGTTTCTGGGTGGAATATGGTTTGGACAGCGTGCCCGTTTGATGTGGCTCGCCCTGTCGTTTCTGAGAGCTTTCGACATAGCCATTCATGTCGTTCTCGGCTTTGGTTTGAATGAAGTCTACATCATGAGGAGCGCATTGGCTCCAGTCCTGTTCCCGTCATCATGGCCCTATGGTTTCAGCGCATTTCAACGTCAGAGCACCCTCAACACATTGCGTGCAATCACATTTGCCCTCTGTCTGTTCCTTTTTCGCGTGGAGATTTTATGTACTATATTCCAGCTATTTTGTGGAGCTGAAAAATAATACACTTCCCCACCTCTCATTATTTTTATTGCTATAAAGAATAATGTGATTCGCATATCTCAATATCAGTGAGTGTTATATGTTTCCACACATATTTCACCAAATTATACTGAGGATTATATAGCTACAACGCTGTAAACGTAGTATATTCTCTACTATAATTCGCCATTAAATCATGTAAATTGCGTAAAAGGTTTGATGCCGTAAACCACGCTGTGATATGAACATTGCAACGCCATCGGGTGTTGCGTTTTCGACATACTCAGGGTTGCCAAACGATAGGTGCAGGCTACCCTGAGATTTGAGATATGGTTTGCGTGGGAACAACGCCATGGGTGTTGCGCTTTCTAGCGCATTAATCCGCCATAAAGTATCTCATTGTTAGCGATGACTTCATGAAAAAGCTCCAACACCTATGGCGTTGAATCTCCTTGCGAACGTTTATCCGGGGTAGGCTCGTTCCTCGCCAACCCGGGCTATCAAAACGAGCAACTCGTACCGAGTTGCGTGGTGAGAACATTTATATTGCGAAATTCATCCATTGGTATAATAAGCGCAATACCAACGCAGTGCGAGATGAAACAATTGTGAGGCATGGCGTGGTTGATAATTAAAGGTGAAATAATGTAAGAGCAAAATTGTCGCATGAGTTTGCCGGATTTTACGCGATAATATGCATCAAATCACCCCAGTAAAAATGATGCAAATCACATCGGGATATAGCTGAAAACGGCTGGTGGTCTCTTTAATTTCTATGACTAACAAGGACTTATCTCTTTTTAAAACTGAAATGGTGCATCATTTATAATGCACCATTCACAACTAATGATTGAGACTTTATTTGTGTCGGAAAATAAAGTCAAAACACGACATAAAATCTACTTAGACATGCCCCTTTTCAGGGAAGTTAAAGGAGGTGTCTCCTCGTTAATTAACCTCTTCCTCCCCTATTTTTCTTCGGTCCACGCATATCTTTCATCGTCAACCCCTGTTTAATTTCATATGAATGCCCGTCACTCATCCCCGTAACCACGCGCCGACGCTCGAAGGTTTATTGCTCTCCACTGCCTTTTATGACATAAACATGGGTGTTGTTGCCCTCAAACTCGATTGCACTTTCAGGCACAGTAAGTACATGATTGGCTTGAGCAGAGCACGATTTCTGCATTGGCACTATAGGCCCGAACGAAGCTGAGTGCGACCTAATCCCGTGATAGCGGCCTTGAGTTCAAACTGATTTGCGCCATTGTTTTCCACGGCTTTGGGAGATATACTCTAATTTCGCCTGCAGTTTCTCGTTTTTGTAACGCGCCAATGGTTATCTTCATAGCCATTCCGGTGACGAGACTTCCCACCTCGGTTTCATCGATATTACCTCGGAAAAATCAAATCGTTCATGTTGGCAACTGTGGCGATTGTCGTACCATCATTAAACGTATTACTCAGGATTGCGGTGTTACCCACCTTCACAGGGATATCTAAAAATCAAGCCGCTTACGGTTGAACGAATCAACGTTGAGCTTGTGTTTGCATTGCTCTTCGACACTCCATCGCGCACCACTTCAAGGTTATCGTTGGCTGAACGCGCCCTCTTCTTGGGCCCTGACGCATGGTTTGTCTCACCTTATCATACTCGTCTGCACTGACCAATCCCTTATCAAATAAGACCTTTTTCTCGCTGATAATCAATCATTGCTTGCTTGAGATTGACGTTTCGCTAAGCGTACTCTTGACTCCGAAGAACTAAGTTGTTGCATGTCGGGAATAACCTTAATCTTGGCTATTATCTCACCCGCTTGCACGCTTTGTCCTGCTTCTTTGAGTATCTCTGTAATGATTCCACGATCTGTGGCTTAACACTCACCTCGTTTCTTGGCTCAATCTTGCCCGTCACTACAGTCGTTTTCTTTAGATCCATGACTGTAGGGTAAAACTCTTCATAGGCAACTGACTGAGGACGCGACTTCATCAAAGGAACACAAAGGTTCCAATGAAGACCAAAAGCAATAAAGGGCTGCAATAATAAACTTAATGTACTTTTTCATAAACCTAACCCCAACCCTTTCTAAGAGAAAGAGCTGAACCACTAAAGGATTTATTATTCGTTATTGTTTGTGTTAATTATCTCATTATAAACATTTCTATGTCTTACCATTTGCACTAATTTGATGCAAATTTGAACTCTCCTCCTTTAAGGAAGGGCTGAGAACAAGTTATCATCCGTCCCTCATTGCATCGACAGGCTTTTATAGACATGGCCCTCGCTGCAGGCGCAAGACCAGCTAATATGCCTAAAATGCTTAGCAGAACTACGGCACCTACGGCCGTCAAAAAGCCCTATTTGGAAGTGTGAACTCACGATTCCATCCGTTGTGTTTGCAAGCTCTGCAAGTTGTAAAAATGACTACAGCGAAAGGCAAACCACTCATCCCTGACACCGCCGTTAGTAGGATACTCTCACTTATTATCTGGCTTAATATGTTTGCGGTGTCGCTCCAATAGCACGTCGAATACCTATTTCGGTGGTACGTTCTCTTACAGTTACCATCATGATATTAGACACTCCGATAGCTCCTGCAAGTAAAGTTCCGATGCCAACAAAGCCAGATTAAGAAGTTAACTCCACTGAAAAGGTTGTCTACCATGCTAAACATTGCCTCACTATTAAACATGGAAATAGCCTTCTCATCAGTAGGATCGACCCGGTGACTACGAGCAATAACGCCTCTGATTCGTGACGTAAGACTGCTCATTTTGACGCCCGGCTTTCCTGTAACTGAAATCAAATGACCGTATTTCCAAGGTTATAAAGCTTGCTGCATGGGGGTAATGGGGATGACAATACTTTCATCTGTGCTCCCGCCTACAGTCATATTACCACTTGCATAGTCAACCCCTACCACACTATAATATATGGAATCAACACGCAAAAAGCTGTCACATGGGTCGCCACCTCCAGGGAAAAAGCGACTATATACATTCTTTCCGATGACACAAACCTACGATGTTGCTGCATATCCATGTCATTTTAGAAGCGACCATAACGTAACTTTGGGGTCTCAACTCTGGCATATTCGGGCAAGACTCCTTTCACATAGCAACTTGTTTTCTTATCATTGAACACGGCATTATTACCTCCTAAGACAACCATTGGAGACACTACGTCTAACTCTGGCACGCAGGCTTTCAGACGATCTACGTCTTTATACTCCATAGACCATTGTCTTCCTTTGCGATAACCCGCATAAGGTTTCGTCGTGTTTTTCAGCGAAAATAATAGCCGGGATTGGTTGCAAAGCCTTCGAAAGTTCTTAGAGGTAACTCCTCAAGTCCTTTGCCTCCACCGAACAATCCACAAGCATGAACACGCCCCAGAACACCCCCAAAACCAGTCAGTATCGACCTACTTTTTGTTTGCGAGTTAAGGTATCTAAGATCTCCTTATAAGTGTCAATGTCTATTCTCATCCTACTAAGGCCTCACTCTATCCCTCAAAAATTGAGGATGTATTGAGTTTAATTTGGCTCATTATTAATTTATATTCATATTCTCATTTGCTACAAACAATGTCTTATCAAGCCATGCTTCATTCGACAAATTCCATCTTTGTTAGGGCAGGAAAGAGCTCATTTATTCTGCCCTTAACGCCTCTATAGGTTTTGATTGTAGCTGCTTTTCGTGCTGGAATCAGTCCCTGCAAGAGTTCCTGCAATGACCATAACGAGTGTGGCTTCTGTGCATACATCAACCCAACGGTAGGGTTAATAAACATCCTTGCCTTAAAAGATTCCCGCGTCAACCTGCGTATGTCCCAACGTCATATCCATGTACTCATTGGCTATTATGCCAGAATCATCCCCACATATCCAAAGAAAGTCGTGATGATTACACTCTCAACTATGATGAGTTTCAATATGAGACCACGGCTTAGCTCCTATGGCTTTGCGGATTTCCAAACTCATGAGTTCGCTCCTTAACTGTAATGAGGCATGATGTTAGAAACACCCACTATACCACTCAACAACGTAAAGATGCCGACTATCCAAAAGGGCAGTTCGTATGATGTCCATAGCCGTATTCATCTGCATATCCTGTAAACCTGTTTCCAAAACCATACAGAATGTTCGTCATCCGGAGCCGCTTTATGATTCAAATTCAGGCTTGCACGATGAGGCCTTTTTCAAAAGTCTTCGTTGTCTTTTTCGGTTTTCAAACCATGAAAAAGTAAAATACATTCATCAGTCTTATCTCCCTTTGTTATATATTGTTCTAAGTGTATTGAAAGGCCGAATATGCCACATCATTGCGCCCCGTGTCATCCTTTTTATAGATTCAACGACGCTAAAGCTGAACGAACCCACGTTGACATGTTGTCCCAATGAGCTGCTGAATATCTTGTAGAGTGAGTTGACGCGCCTGCTCATCACTAATAGACTAAGACCTTACGCGACTGCTGATTGTCTATCTGATTCACGAATCTTCGCATACATCATTTCAATCTTATTGATTTGCATTTCGTTAGGAAACACGCCCGAAGTGACGTGGTCAGATAGTTTCTCTTTCAATGAAATCGTAACCGCTTGTTGCGTAACTTGCCCTCAATCTCATCGACATGACGACTAAACAACGCCCCCGTGATGGCACTGTCTTTATCATTTAGCGTAATCTCACGCCCCTCTTTGAGTCCTTGATACTCTTTCGTTGTCTCTGCACACACTACTACCATCGAGTTGGTCACTTAAAGTGATCAGTGTTCTGTTGGTTGGCATTGATGATGCCGTTTCCTGCACCAAGGAGAACAATCAGCATGAAAAATGCCCACGCAACGGCAAAGCCCGTGGTGATACGCAGTTTATTGCGCCTCGCTGTAGACAATATTTCGGATAAAATATCTCTCATTTGTTCATGCTTTGTTTTATATTGTTGCTTATGTTCTGTCTGTTATCATTTCAAAGTGCCTCATCTGCAGTTGCAATCTATGCCATTTCATCGCATATAAATGACGCAGATTGTGGTGCAATATGACGCATTTTCATGCCATGAAAGTGCCCACTTTACGACACTCTTTCATAACCCTTTGAGTCTCAATCTGTTTCCGTTTATTTCATCACTCCATCGATTCCAAATGGTGACGCATGGTGATCGAAGTTATCTTCTATCTTTCCTATGATGCCATCTTTTAATGTGAACTATCTTATTTGTCTCGTTAGCTACACCACTTTCATGCGTCACTACAACAATCGTTTTGTGGTCTTCGGCATTGAGTTTCTTTTAGTAATTGCATCACCTCTACAGACGTTTTACTGTCTAAAAGTACAGTGAGGTTCGTCGGCAGAGTATAATCTGTGGCTGTGTAGTCAAAGCGCGGGCAATGGCTACTCTCTGCTTTTTGTCCGCCGACATCTCATTGGGATAGTGGTCGTCCCAGGGCAAAGACCTAATCGATCAAGATATTCGAGTGCCTGCTGATGGCGTTTTTCGTCGACTTACTCCTTGGTAAAACAGGGGCAATTCAACGTTTTCTACAGCCGTCTTAAAGCCAATCAGGTTGAAACTTTGAAAGATAAAGCCAATCATTTCTGTTACGATATTCGGCAGCACGTGACTCAGAGAGGTTCTTGATGAGCTTGCCATCAAGGACATATCGCCTGTATCATAGTTGTCAAGTATGCCGAGTATGTTCAAAAGTGTAGAACTTTCCAGAGCCTGAAGCGCCCATAATTGAGACGAGATTCTCCGGCTTCTATATCGAGGTTTATGCCTTTAAGAACGTGTAAAGGCTGTGCCCCTTGATAGGTTTTATTTATATCTTTAAGATGAATCATATACAGTTTAGACGACGTTTTTGTATGAAAAAGTTGCACAAAGGCTTTATTTTTCGCAGCAAGTTCCTATATTTTTGTTATCTTTAATGTATGGTCACAATAGTCAATTACAGCCGGACGATGCGTAATAAAAGAGTATCGTCTTGTCGTGAGTGAGACAGAATATTGTGGAGCAGTTGACGCTCAGTGTCAGGATCAAGCGCTTGTGGCCTCATCAAAGAGCATCACTGAGCGATCGCGGAGTAGGCTTCGAGCGATTGCAATGCGTTGAGCTTGCCCCTCACTAAGGCCTCCTCCCTGTTCAGAACAAAGCGTATTGAGTCCTTCTGGCAGGGTCGTTGACGAAAATCAGCACAGCTTACATGCAGGCATGTAGCATCTCTTCGTCAGTAGCATCAAGCTTTCCAAGACGCAGATTCTCCCAGGTGTGCCGCTCATCAGCGTATTTCCCTTGGGGCACATAAACGAAATTACAACGATGAAGCGGTGATAAGGTTTGATGGGTTGAGCCATGATAGATTTCGATTTGCCCACTTTGAGGCTGTACCAAGGCAAGAATCATGCGCACAAGCGTTGTCTTTCGGCGCCCGTTTCACCGAGAATAGCCGTACAACTGCCCGGTTTGAAAAGTCAAAACTAAGGTTATCTATCACCTTATCTTTACCATCTTCGTGAGCATAACAAAAGGTTGTTCAGCCGTATTCCGCATGGGAGCTTTAATATAAATAGGTGCACCTTGTGCTTCAAGAGGGTCTTCTTCAAGTTCCATTAAGCGTTCAGCGGCTGTGAAAACACTAACAAATGCCGGTACGAGTTTTGGTCGGGTTGCGTGCAGGTCCTTGTATTTTATTGACCAATTGCAGGAAAGCCGTCATACCACCAAAGCTCAATGTGTGGGCCGACATACAAAAGCAGTACAAAAGGCTGCAAATAGCCAAAAGCAAAGCCAAAATTGATGACAACATTACTGAAAACACTGAACTTTGTGCGCTTAACCACGCGATAACGGAGTTCACTTTGTATGTTCTCTAAACGCTCAACCATGGCTTCATTGCTTTCCAAGGTCTTGATAAGCATGCGATGTTGTATCGTCTCTTGCATCACACTTTGCACCTTACTGTCACTATCTCTGACCTCACGCGTTGAGGTGTCGCATCCTGCCTACATAGATTTTTACTCACTGCAAGGAATAGAGGAAAGATGGCAATCACTATGAGGCGAGAACCTTATCCATTGAAAAGAGATAGAAAGAATGCACCAAGGAACATTGCCAGAACAGACAAAGTGTTGGGTATAGTCTCTGTAAGGAAGGTGACAACTGTGCTGACATCGAACTCAATCGATTGAGAATGTCAGCCGAATGATGATGATTGCGTCCTCGCCAGACCGATTTCAGCAAACGATCAAGGAGGCGTTGCTGCATGCGGTTTTGCGCTGATTCCCTAAAATGTTGCGAACCCACGTACCGGCAATGGTTAATGCAGAGTCTGAAAGAATCAAAACAGCCATCCAACCCACAGCTCAATAGATATTGCCACTAACCGTTCGCGAGGCAACATCAATGGCATGTTTGACTGCCCACACTTGACCAGGCTCAACACCCACTGATAACAATCCGATGGTTGCATTGAGAATAGCTTGCAATTGATTTCCTCTCCACGCGTTCCAAAGCCATTTCATCAACGTACGAGCGTCATATTTGAACGCAGGAATCCTGAGTAAAAGTCTTCAAAGTCATTGTCTTGAGTCGGCGCCCCACATGAGTTTTTCGGTGTAAAGTGGAGAAATATCGCTGGTTTTTAAGTTTAACAAGCTTGACCATATAATCCGCTTTTACGAATCGTTAAGCGTGTACCTTCGGTCAGTTTCATGCTGCGTCCGTCGATGGCAACAAGGAAATTATGCGACCGAGGCATACTTCGAGCTCGATAACACTGGTATCATTGATGACGATTGGACGGATATTAAGACTATGAGGGCTACAGGTGTGATACAAAGACTACCACTTTGGGGGCACAATAATGGGTCCGCCATTCGACAAACTATATGCCGTGCTGCCCGTAGGTGTGGCAATAATCAATCCATCGGCGGTAATTGACAAGGAATTCGCCATTAACATAGGCCTTTATGCTAATCATCGAGGCCGTGTCGCGCTTCAAAACAGCGATATCATTCAATGCAAACGGACAGCAATCAACACTTTCTCCGTCGGCTTCTAACTTGATTACGGTGTGGTTTTCTATCATATAATCCCGTCGAAGCACATGTTCGAGCACATCTTCTATTTCACTTGGCAACACATCTGCAAAGGAAACCGAGTCGTCCTTTGTTGATACCTAAGATGGGAATCTCACGCTCTCCAACCATATAAGCGGCTTTAAGAAACGTGCCATCTCCACCCATTGAGATGACTAAATCGACATTAGTTAGCTCATCAGGTTCTATCAATGACGAGACGGAATGACGGTCGAGAAAAGCTACAACACGTTCAACGAGGGGCTGAATCTCCTGTTGTTTAAACGCATTTACATAGATTGCAAATACCAATTGATTATCAATCATACTTTGTTTTTGCCGTTTCAACAATTCTTATTATATTTGCAAATGTAACGAAAAATATTAAAAGACTATGCCAAAAGTATATGAATTTTTAGCAAATGGATTCGAAGAGATTGAAGGTTTGGCTCCTGTTGACATCCCTAAGAAGGGTGGTGTGGACGTCAAGACCGTCAGTATTACAGGCGATTTGTTTGTAGAAACTTCGCATGGGTAACAGTTAAGGCAGACATTAAATTCGAAGATGTGGCTGATTTCAATGATGCTGATCTCCTTTTACTGCCGGGTGGCATGCCGGGAGTACGAATCTGAATGCTCACGAGGGTGTAAAGACTGCATTAAAGAAGCAGTTTGAAGCTGGGAAACGCGTCGGAGCAATCTGTGCTGCGCCTATGGTTTTTGGCCTCATGTGGTATTCTTGATGGCAAGAAAGCAACGTGTAGTCAGGGTTTTGAGCGTTATTTCAACGCATCAACAACCTATACTGGCAAGCTCGTTCAAGTCGATGGAAACGTTACAACGGGTGAAGGTCCGGCAGCATCTCTACCATATTCCTATACACTTTTGAGTTATTTCATTGGCGAAGATGCCACAAAAGACCTCGAAAAGAAAATGCAATTTGCCCATCTGATGGGCCGATAAAAGCTCATGAACTATATCATTATTGTGGCTGGAGGCAAGGGAATGCGCATGGGTTCTGAACTTCCTAAACAGTTTATTCCTATTGGAGGAAAGCCTGTTCTCATGCACACCATAACGCGATTTCATACATATGATGCTGCATTGCAAATCATTCTTGTACTCCCCGAGCCAACAGACCTATTGGAAAGGCTTGTGTGAGACCCACAATTTTTACGATTCCACACACCATTGTCAATGGAGGCGCCACGATTTGAATCAGCTAAGAATGGACTTTCAGCCATTCCTGATGACGAAGAGACTTAGTGGGCATTCATGATGGCGTGCGTCCGTTTGTTTCTTCAAAGGTAATTGCAGCGTGTTTTGAAGCAGCTCACGAGGAGTTTGCAGCCATTCCAGTTCTTCCAGTGACTGATAGCATCCGCTACATTGACGCCCATGGTGACGGAAAAGAACGTGCAACGGGCTGACTATCGCATTGTACAGACACCACAAGTATTTGATATTTCCTTGCTGAAACGAGCTTATAGTCAACCTTATCAGCCTCATTTCACCGATGATGCATCCGTAGTTGAGACCCTCGGATGCCATGTTTCTATGGTTGAAGGAAATAGAAAACATCAAACTTACTACCCCTTTTGACCTCAAAGTCGCTGAAATCCTCTTGCAATGACCAGCATTCTCGACCAAGATATCATGTATTTGCCGGGCGTAGGTCCTAAGCGTAAGGAGATATTGAGTAAAGGAACTCAACATCCAAACATGGCGAGACTTGTTGGAATACTATCCATATAAATATGTGGATAGAAGCAAGATATACACTATTGACGAGCTAAATGGCTCGATACCCTTTTGTACAAATCAAAGGAAAGATACTGAGTTTTGAAGAGTTTTCGAATGGAACAAGGAGGAAACGCATTGTCGCTCACTTCTCCGATGGGCACGGAGTAGTCGACTTAGTGTGGTTCCGTGGGACGCAATATATTTATAAAACCTACGCATTAAATACTGAATATATCGTCTTTGGCAAAGCCAAACCGTCTTCGGAAGTCGCTATCAATTCGCGCATCCTGAAATCGAAAAAGGCCGACGAACTCCAACTCAATGAGATGGGAATGCAGCCTTATTATTCCACAACGGAAAGGATGAAGACCAATGGAATCACAAAGCCGCACCATAGAAAAAGCTAACAAAAGAATCTCATCAGTAGGCTTCCGAAAGACGCTATTTTCAGAAACACTTCCCGTGTTTATTCAGCGTCCTCTCACCTCATTTCACGCGAAGCAGCCTTCAAAAGACATTCATTATCCTAAGTCATTAGATGAACTTCAGCACGCACAAGTAAGGTTAAAGTTTGAAGAACTCTTTTTATGTTCAGCTCAATATCCTACGATATGCCAGCGACCATCGACGCAAATACCGAGGTTATGTGTTTCAAAGAGTGGGACAAATCTTTAATACTTTCTACCAAAAATAACCTGCCGTTTTGACCTCACAAAACGCCCAAAAAGCGCGTCATGCATGAACTTCGTGACGACATGGCGAGCGGCAAACAAATGAATCGTTTGCTTCAAGGTGACGTGGGATCAGGCAAGACTCGTCGCTTTGATGACGATGTTGATAGCCATTGACAATGGTTTTTCAGGCGTGTATCATGGCACCTACTGAGATATTGGCAGAGCAACATCTCACTACAATCAAAGAGTTTCTGCAAGGAATGGATGTCCGTGTCGAGACTACTTGCAGGCATTGTGAAAGGTAGAAGCGGCAAGAAGTACTCGAAGCATTGGCAAATGGCGACATCAACATCCTCGTTGGAACTCACGCTGTCATAGAAGACACGGTGCAATTCGCCCGACTCGGTCTTGCCGTTGTCGACGAACAACATCGCTTTGGAGTAGACAACGCGCACGATTATGGGCAAAGAGCGAGAATCCTCCACACATTTTAGTGATGACAGCAACGCCAATTCCTCGCACGCTTGCAATGACAATATACGGCGATCTCGATGTAAGCATCATCGATGAGCTGCCTCCTGAGCGCAAACCTATACAGACAATACACAAGTTTGACAATCAAATGACAAGCCTTTACAACGGCATTCGTCAGCAGATTCAACAGGGCGGCAAGTCTATATCGTATTCCCTTTGATCAAAGAAAATGAGAAAAAGACCTCAAAGACCTTGAAAAAGGGATATGAATCATTGCTCGAAATCTTCCCAGACTTCTCTATTAGTAAGGTACATGGCAAGATGAAACCCTCTGAAAAGGAGGAAGAGATGAGACGATTTGTTAGTGGTGAAACGCAGATTCTCGTTGCAACAACGGTCATTGAAGTAGGCGTCAACGTGCCAAATGCCTCTGTAATGGTCATTCTTGACGCCCAACGATTTGGTCTTTCCCAACTCCATCAGTTGCGAGGACGCGTCGGTCGGGGTGCAAAACAATCCTATTGTATCCTCGTTACAAGTTATAAAATGAGCGAAGAAACACGAAAGCGCATCGACATTATGTGCGAAACAAACGATGGTTTCCGTATAGCTGAGGCCGATTTGAAGCTCCGTGGCCCGGGAGATCTTGAGGAACGCAGCAAAGTGGAATCGCTTTTGACCTCAAAAATCGCTGATATTGCACGCGATGGGCAGTTAGTTCAGCTCGCACGTGATGAGGCACAGAAGATCATTGAGCATGATCCGACGTGCCAAAAGGTAGAATATCAACTCCTATGGGAGCATCTAAAAGAGTTAAGAAAAAAACTAATATTAATTGGTCATCAATCTTTGAAAATCCCCCATATACAAACGAATTGTGAGATAAAACGGCTTTTTGATCGTGTTAAATTTGTAACAAAATACGTTAACAAGCATACAAACTGGTGATTTTTGCATACCTTTGTAGCGCTTTTTGACTACAATCGATGAACTTCTTTCATTCGTTGTTTGATAAATTTAGATTGCTTTTTTTAGTTAATCTGAAGCTTATTCGGACCTAAAAACCATATTATGAGTTTAAGAAAAAGTATTGGAATATTTACGATAGGATTATTGTTTTGCATTGGTATCTCTGCCAACTTCTGTGCAAGCGCAAGACCTTTTAGCACGTCAAGCACCCTGTAGATCGCAAGATGAAAAGCCGTAGACACGCTCGTACTTCGTAGCATTGTTGAACGCGAACAGGAACAATCGCCCGCAGCAAGTCTTTATAACGACTGGGACAATCGCTATGCACATCGTCGTACAGAAATGCCCGATACTTTCAAAATAGACCTCCGTCACTTCAGCATGCCTACCAATAGTCGCGTTGTTACGGTAACTTTGGTAGCCGATGGAGACCGTCAACACAAAGATTAGACATCAAAGTATATATTGGAGACACTATCCGCGCCGCCTTTGGTGGCAAAGTTCGCATCGTAAGATACGAGGCAGGGAGGCTATGGAAAGTATATCGTTGTACGCCATCCCAATGGACTTGAGACGATATATGGACACCTTTCAGAACAACTTGTCACGGAAAATCAGGTCGTGCGTGCAGGCGAAATCATCGGTCTTGGAGGTAATACGGGCCGCAGTACTGGCTCACATCTCCACTTTGAAACACGTCTTTGTGGAGTCGCTTTGAATCCCGCCTTGATGTTTGACTTCCGTAATCAGGACGTAACGGGCGACTACTTTGTCTATAATGTCAATACATACGAAGAACTATCTGCCGAAGCTACCCGCCCTAAGAGGTAAGATTGGAAGTGGTGGTTACACGCGTGATCTCGTTCAAAATGGCGAACTTGGCACCTATAATAAAAAGCATTCGTCAGACAATGAAGATTTGCTCTATCACAAAGTTAAGTCAGGTGAGACCATCGCTTCTATCGCAAAACTGCGTGGTGTGACGGTAGAAAAGATTTGCAGTCTTAACCATCTGAGTGCAAACTCACGCGTTCGTCCAGGTATGATCCTAAGATACTCATAATGAACAGTGCAATAAGTGAGGTGAATCATTTTATCACATCATGGAATAGCTGCGTTCATGTGCTATATAGCAATTTATGACGCTACTATTCCATTTCTTTTTCCCCATAAAAACCCACAGCGTTTCATTTGAAATAGCCAATTTAATGTCGTAAACATCATATTATTTCAGTGAAATTTGCCATTAATTTCGGTGTATATTGACGTTAATCATGTTATAAATAGAACGTTTCAACGCCATAGGTGTTGCGGTTTCGATAATACAGGGGTTGCCAAACGATAGTGTGAGTTGCCCTGGGTTAACGCTATTGTGCGATGTAACAATGCCATCAGTGTTACGCTTTCTAAGCGTAACCCGCCATGAATCCCTCACTATAACTATGTCTTCTCGGGAAAAAGCTCAACACCTATGGCGTTGAATCCCCTTGCGAATGCTTACCCAGGGTAGGCTCATTCCTCGCCAACCCTGGGGCTACATCAAAAAGAACAACACCTACAGCGTTGCACCATAAGGGCATTCATAATGCAAAAACACAATCATCGGAATATTGCCACCAAACCCACGGCGTTACATCGTCACAACATTCATAATGCAAAAATACATTCTTTCGAATATTGACATAAATTCCACGGCGTTGCGTGGTTTGCAACATTCATAATGGGAAACACATTCATAAGTAAAACCATTATAACACAAATGGTATTGATGACGAATGCCTTTTCAATCTGCGGATAATTGCTATGGTGTGATTATTCATTCTTACGCATTCCACTCCTTCAATGACAACAAACGTCATAACGAGACTGATAATAAGGATATTGCAATTAGATAGAGATTACAAGGTGAAATGAGGCCAAAATCGTGATGTAAAATGCGTCATTTCACATGATGAAATGACGCAAACCATTTTACCTTTTCATTAGCAACATTATCGTCACCCCCAATTAACCCCAAAATAACTCCTTCCATTTCAAAGAGTAACCACTCCCTCCCTCTTCGGGGAGGGGCCGAGGTGAGGCTTTGTATGCCTTTCACTATTTCCCCTTTAATTATCAACAACGTTAACATCTCTAATTAACCCCAAATCGGTCATTAGGATTTCTCTGTGTCGTACGGCAAAGAAATCCTTTAATTCCATATGGATAAGAATGATTGTCGTGTTTTTTTAGTGATCTGGCCAAATATAGGATATGCTTGTCTTTTTGTTCTCCCCAGGTAGGCTGGCGTTGATATCAATTCGTACCGAATTGTCTTTCAGAAATTTCTTCTTGTTGGAATTAATCAGCGCATGTCTGAACAACGACATAAAGTTATATGCCATTACAATGAAACTCCCGCATGCCTCTGTTGCCCAGAAGTTATGTGTGACAAAATCATCAATGGAGAAATCATTCTTCAGTTCCTTTATTCTGTTCTCTAGAATCCGCCCTTCCGCGATATGAGTCATATACAATCTTGGCCCGGCAGGTCAAGGTCTGTTACGAAAGCAGCTGTATCGGTATTTCCCGAAATCTTCCTCATCCTCGAAAAGCTCCAACTGCTTGATTTGCTTTTCCCGCAGCTTTTGGGCGCTTCTCAATTTCTTGCCTGACCATCACAACGCGTCTGGGTTTCTCCCAACTGTTTTCCTGATAGATGGTTTTCGGATATTTCCAATCCGTCTGTCAGCTCTATCCATTTGCGTTCATGGGTAAGACTGTACTTTTATACGGTTATTGAAACGGCGAGGCTATGATATAGTGTAACCCTTTGTTTTCCAGATAGTCAAGTATTTCCTTTGCAAAGAAGCCACTATCCATGCGGACCAGTCCGACACGTTTGTCCTCAAGTATTGAGAGTGTGTCCTCAAGAAATGACAGATAGTTGGTACTTGCAGATGTGTTGCCAGGACGTAGCCAGTAATTTGCTATCATCCTCACATCGGAAACGAATGCAAGAAAGAGGATGGTGCGACAGTCGTCCAGGACGTTTGGGGTTGTACCCTTTGGCTGCTCCCTCCTGGTTTCCCTCACGGACCATCACAGTCGAATCGAAGTCAAGGTGTAATTGTCGAACTTCAACTCTGAGAAAAACCAACGGAACAAATTTCTGAAAAACACGCTGGTTGACAGCTTGGGAGAATTTGTTGAGATAGCGCTGGTATGCACGATGGTCTGCTCCACGTTTCCACCCAAGTAGGGTCACATAGTGCAGTGTCATAACGTACCACGTCAAGATGGACAAAGCAACTTGCGCCACACCACACGCCTGCAAACAATCCCAATATTAACTGGATCGGGTTGTAGCCACGATTGGATTCTTGAAGCGGAACACCACTTTGCATAACATGCTCTTCAAAATGGCATTTCTCAAGCATTTTTGAAGAACAGGGAAAAGACCACCAAAAGGTGTTATTTCTTATTTACGAACTTTATGTCACAGTCGCGCATAGGAGTATATACTCGTGGTAAAGTTAGTAAATATTTATGGATCAATATATACAATGCTGTTTTCTAATGACCGATTTGGGGTTAACACAAAATTCGTACCTTTACAGTGTTAAATCATAAGTGAGATGAAGTATACTTCACATTTGAAACAGTTATCAGTCGATATGTTCAGTTCATCTTTTTGATGAGCTGGACAAGAATAATCGCTGGGTAAAATTAGGCGAACTTCTTCCATGGACAGAACTGGAAAAGGTATACAACTCCAGACTTGACAATGAGGTTAAAGGTGCAGGTAACAAGCCTTCCCGTATGATTATCGGTGCATGTATCATCAAGCATAAGTTTTCCCTTTCTGACGAGGATACAATCTCAATGATTCAGGAGAACCCTTACATGCAGTATCTGTGTGGTCTGTCAGAGTTCACCGACAAGCCGCTTTTCGATCCATCCCTGTTTACAACTATTCGTAAACGTATCACGATTGAAGAGATTAACAAACTTGCTGTTGAGCTTCTCAACAAAGAGCTTGCGGTCAAGGAGGCACGCAAGATAGAAGAACAGAAGCAGAAGAGTGACAACGAAGAGCCACCAGTAACTTCTTCAGAAGACAATGGTGCAGAGTTTACGGACAGTCAGAACCGCACACATAAAGGTGTACTCAAGATTGATGCGACTTGTGCTGATGCTGAGGTTCGCTATCCTGTTGATGCCGACATCATTCATGACGGATGCAAGATAGCGGACCGCTACATCAAGAAAAATCTGCGAAGGACTTCATATCAAGAAGATCAGGAGTTGTTACAGTGACGCACGTAGTTTCTACCTGGAGCCTGTTAAGCGCAGGAAGAAAGGTGCCAAACTTATCCGATCCACCATATCAGCTATGCTGAGCTATCTAAACAAAGACCTCCGCAAACTTGCAGAGACTCTTCGTAGAGTACCGGGTAAGCAAAGATTTTTGCAACCCCATGAGCAACGCATCCTCAGAGCAACCTTCGACATGTATTCCCAGCAGTTGGAGATGTTTGATGAGAAGAAACATCAATGCAAAGACCGCATAGTCAGCATCTTCCAGCCACATGTCCGTCCTATCGTCGAGGCAGTCCAAAGCTCCGACAGAGTTTGGCGCAAAAGATTAGTGCTGCCGTTTATGAAGGATACACCTTCATAGACCACCACAGCTGGGATGCCTACAACGAAAGTACAGATCTCTCACTACAGATTCAACTTTTCAAAGAACGATTCGGATACCTTCCCGCTACTATTCTTGCAGACAAGATCTACATGAACCATGCAAACAGAAGGCTTCTCAAAGAATATGAGATAAAGACTTACCGCAAACCATTAGGTCGACCGCCAAAGGAACCCAGAAGTCCCTGAATATCTCAAGAAGATGGCCAAGGCCGTCGGAGAACGAAACGAAGTCGAATGCTCTTTCGGCACAGGCAAGAGAGTCTATCGAGCCAATAACATCAGGGCCAAGCTCCCAGAAACAGCAGAATGTTGGACGAGAATGTGCTACTTTATCAAGAACGTGATGAAGTTCCTCAGGAACTTGTCCTGCTCTTTTCGAAATTAAGCTCAATTTATGGGCAAATGCCATTGCAAAGTTTAGAGTCCGCTGCTTTGCAGTCATGGCGATTTATTAATTCAGCGAACACTAATTAACTTGAACAATCAGAGATTTTTCTATTTCTTATAAACTCAAACACGATGTGCTCTGTGTAGCTTTTACATTTGGGAGCATGTTGTTATCTCTTCTCGCCGTACGACCTATAGAGCATGAGCAAATGGGCGCGCTCCAACTGAAATGGGAGGCCTGTAACCCCTTGCCGGTGAATGTGTCATAGTTTTCGTAAATGGGAGCATCTGCTGTCAGTCCCTCAAGTCGATCGAAAAACCTGTCGGGTGTACATGTCTGCCTTTAGCCTGCTCTCCATAGTTTCTAAATCCCTCTATGGCATAGTAAGTCTGGTCCAGCCATATCGGTCCTCTCCAATAGCCATTAGGATCATATTTGGGGTTGTCGGCCGCAATGGTTGGGAATGGAATATAAGTAGAAAACTTGGTTTTGTCTTCCAATGTTTTTTTGCCATTTTCCATTGTTCCTGCGTTGCTATTTTTCGTCCAAAAAGGCAAATATCCCTCACACCCTGGTTCTCTGACAAAACTTCCATCCGTGAGCCGGCGGTCAAAGAAGTAGCCGTTCTTTGTATCAAAGAAATAATCGGCAATACGACTTCTCATATCCGGCTCATCGAATTTTTCATTCAGTATCTTTGAAAACTTCTTGAGTATAATATATTCGTATGTCAAATATCCATTGAGGTCTACACTTTCCTGATTTATGCTCCACGCATTCTCACCCGTTCTTCAACATCCGTGCACCATCAAAGCGTATGGCGTTATCCATACCGCTCTCCCATGCGGCGGCCTCCAACGTGCCATCCGTAGAGCCAAATTCACAGATGTCGTTACCATCGCGATCCCTCTTTTTATACCACCATTTTATAATAAGCCAATAACTTAGGATACATTTCCCTTACAAAAGCCGTGTCTGCCGTGGCCTTCCATATCTCATCCACAGTACAGCAGGCCAACGGAGGTTTGCTGTCACGTGCATTATTTTTCCTTGGGATCAGTATATATACAGTCTATTACCATACCATCTGATTGTTGATAATCAGAACATCACACGAATGTTATCTTTTAGCTAATGAGGGGAAAAAGTGAGCCATGGCCGCAAAAGCGCCAACAATCCCAAGTCCCAGCAACCCACAAAATAACCAATGGCATGGCTTGGTACGATACCATCGTGTAACAATCCACCACGCTGCACGCGCCAGTTGGAAATAAGTGTGGTAATGGCTTTTACGGCCACCCGATTGTATTCAACGGGCATGTCTCGCCTCAATATCTTATTGATATAGCCGTTCCAACGTTCACGTCCCGCCCTTTCCGTTTGCTCAAATTGCTCAGTCATCTGCTCAGCAAATAACTTTTTGCACAGGGTATGCGGTTGCCCGGCAATAGCATTGATATGGCAATGGTGGCATCTTTAATATTGCCCGTCATCACAGCCATATAGTTGGTACCGTCGGTAGAGAGTTTGGTACCTGCGGGAAATGTGAGCATAATCGTCTCTTCAGGTAGTCCATACATCACCACATGTCTACCCTCAACCACCATTTTTACCCCCTTGCCTGGCTCAAGAGCTTTGCAACCGTAATGTGTCCATGCCGTATGTGCATAGGTTAAGCAATGCAGTACGCGAGTCTGCAAATATCAGTTGTTCCTCGACCCTTGAATCACCGCCTTGCAGTGTCATCACTATTTTTCCCGGCGTATAGTTCGATCTGGTAGCCTGGAATATACCGTGCCTATCCTTCAATGCTATCACAGATTTTACTATCCATTTACGGCTGTTGATGCTAAATGGACCACAGAAGCCTCCCACAGGCTTGCCAGCTTCAGGGATTGTAAATCCCATCCATGCCCCTTGATCGGAAAAACAACCTGTAAGTCGCTCATTTCCATTGGGTGTGAGACGGATATTGATAATATCCTCAAAAATCGCTACATTCATAACCATTTGCCAACATTGTTACTTTACTGCTGAGAATCAGCAACACCAACGTGCATACGGTCTTTATTTTTATGTTTGTTCATCTTCATTCTCTTATATTATTTGATGGGAGTTATCGAATAAGTGTAGTGCCATTCGCGTGGCGTGATGGTGTATTCGGATGCACCTGCGCACCCCAAGTATTGTCACCCCCATACCCATCAGCCGATGGTCGATATTGAGCCATACCAAGTCTTTTTCGCACGACACTTCCTCCATGCTTGTGAGCCACGGTTGATGGCACATAGTCAAGGTCGTCCTGCGTGCAGTTCCAAGCATTGACGTTCAACAAATCGGTGCCCTCTATGCGTATGCCACGGCCGGTCTTGTCTTTCAGTTCCACCCATCTCACATCGCATTTGTTGGCTGTCTCCTGTGCCCTGACGTAGGGGATGGAATTGATCCCATACATTCGCTGAGTAGACATCTACAAGCGCGCTCAACTTACGGTCTGCATAGTTCTCATGTGGGCCGCGACCATACCAGGTCATTTGGTCGCAGCTCTTATCTAATCATTCTCATGCCTAATCGTGGCATTTCCGGAAGCGGCTTTGTGCCAGGCTTGAAGTGCATGGACACCGCCAGTTTGCCACTTCCGGAAATCTCATATTCGACAATCACCTTAGCGTCTTGCTCAGCCAACTTGTAGGTGCTGACAATCTTTGCAACTCCATTGGTCTGTATGGCTTCAAATTGCAGCAGCGTCATGTTATCGGCAGCATGTTTCCATGTTCCGCACCGATCCAAGGTGCCATTGGCCACATCGTTATCGGTGAGTGGTCGCCAGAAGTTGGGACGAGGTCCCTTCTGCAGAATCTCCCTGTTATCATAACGCATGGAAGTAAGCTCGCCGGTTTGTTTGGCAAAAACATAATCGAAGCCGTTGCCTGATATTAACACTTCGTCTTTGACAGACTTCATGGTTGGCGAAAAAAATTACTCTCTATTGATTTTTGCGCCGTCACTGCCGGAAAAACCAATGACCCATTGACCATTGGCCATCTCATGGTGTGCCGGCAACATAGGTGTTGCATTCTTGGTAAACACTCGCAAAGTGAGTATCTGCTCAGCATTTTTGTGATGTAATGCCGGTCAAAAGGCAGGGGTGAGCACGGCTTCATGATGCGGCTTGATATGTGGAAGTTCGCACTGTCCCTGTTCAACAACCTTACCATTTTTCTTTTCACATCCCAAGATAGGTAATAGTCGTCAAGAGTTATGAAATCGAAAGCATTGTACACCCTAACCGAATTGCTGCTGAATGGCATCGGTGATAAGCGGATGTTCTCATAGACCTTTTTCACCTCCCAATAGTGTGGGTGTAGGGAACGATCGGCGGCCACAAGGCCGTTCGCACAGAAATTAGAGTCGTTCACGACACCCACAAATCCCATGTCTCCTCGTATGCCCAGATATGATTCCCCATGCTGTCTTGACGTTCGAAAGTCTGGTCTACCCAATCCCAAATGAAACCGCCCTGCAGCTGGTCGTACTTATTAATGAGATCCCAATAATCCTGCAAGTCGCCAACGCTGTTGCCCATAGCATGTGCATACTCGCACAATATCAGCGGACGGGCATTCCGTTCATTGACATGACGACGCAAGGACCATATCCGAGCATACATGGGGCAATATATATCTGACAGTCCCTGATATCCACCTCCCTCGTATTGCACAGGTCTGGTGCCATCCAGTTGTTTGGCTAGATGATATATCTGCTCAAACAACGGCCCATACCCGATTCGTTTCAAGACTCCAAATGATGATACTGGTAAAGTTTCTATCTCTCTTCACCATACGCCCCATGCGCTGATGAAAAGCATCTATCCAATCCTCGTTGTCGGCAAGGGTGGGATGCGATGCGTTCTCCATGCCATGACTCTCTATATTGGCCTCATCGACGAGATACAGGCTCATACTTTGTACAGAGATCATACCACTCCGGTCGGTTGGGATAGTGACAGGTTCTGACGGCATTAATGTTAGCCTGCTTCATCAGCCCTAATATCCTCAAGCATGCTTTCCACCGAGATGGTACGGCCGGTGCGGGCATCGTGTTCGTGCCTGTTCACCCCCTTGAGCTTGATAGGCATGCCATTTACAAGAAGCAAAACCATTCCTCATTTCAACACTCCTGAAACCGAATTCATGAACCACCGACTCTGTTATCACACCATGAGCATCCATCGTATTGATGACCAACTTGTATAAGTTAGGCATCTCTGCACTCCATTGTTTCACCGAAGGGAATACATGGGCAACATTAAGTGTGAGTCTGACGACTTCTGATTTTATATTCCCTTCTTAATATCGTCATATTCTTGTCATCAAGCACTTTAAGCTCCACTTTGTTGCGGGGTACTGCGCCCTTTAACAGTACGTCAAGACTGAACTTGCCATCGCGGTAATCACTGAGCAAGACCGGCACGAAGAATAAAAATCATGTAACCTGAAGTGCGGACGTGCCTGTAGATATACGCTACGTTCTATGCCGCTGTATTTCCAATAATCCTGATCTTCCAAGTATGATCCGTCACTGTATCTGAACACCTTCACAGCCAACTTGTTTTCCCCTGACAACAAATATGGTGTGATATTAAAATGAGCAAACGGCAACCTGCTATCTTCGCTATAAACTCACCATGTTGCCATTAATCCATACATGAAAGCCGACTCCACACCTTCGAAGTCGATGAAAATATCCATGCCTTGCCACTCCTCGGGGACATTGAATGTATGAATGTACGACCCAACGGGATTGTAATCAGAGGGTACAAAAGGAGGATTGGCGGGGAAAGGATATCGCACGTCGGTATAGATGGGACAGTCAAACCCTTGCAATTCCCAGCTGCCAGGTACCTGAATTTGCTGCCATGAGCGCGCATCGAAATCTTTTTAAAGAAATCTTCAGGTGCACTCACATTGTTCCTGGCATACTTGAAGAGCCATGTGCCATCCAGTTGGAGTCTGCGTTCGACACTTGGATCGCAGCTTAGACGCTCCACATCAGGCATGATGTATCGCGCCATTGCCCCACTCTCTGTTTTATATGGGATGAAATGAGCTATCATTGGCTCCCCGATTGATAGACGATATGTGTGGATTTTGCCAAGGCATAGCATCGTTGGCAAAGCCCTGAAGCGAGAAAAACAAAATACAAAAAACGGTTAGACTGGATATCTTCATAAGTGACTATTGTTAGATGGAACAAAAGAGAGTGACCAAAAAAGGCACCGTGAAATCTGTGATGAAGCCATGAGCTATGGAGATTACCGTGAACTGCTTGCCCGATACTTGCGTAATGATAGGCAGCGTAGTATCCATGGTTGTTGCACCGCCGGCCGAAATCGGAGCCAATGGGCCAAACCATTTGCGTAAAATCGGTGCGCCAAGCAGCGTTATGATTTCCAGCATGATGTTGGCCAATAGAGCAATGGTACCCAACTCAACCCCTCGCATCTCAGTTATAAAAATGCAGGACAGAGAATAGTAACCAAATCCGGAGCCAATGGCAAGACAACTGGTGAGTTGTCGGCTGGGCAGTAACAATGCCACCACCGCACAACCCACCAATGTGCCAACTATAGTAGCAATGGGCAACAACAGAAATTTAGCACCAACCCGCCTGAAGCTCTTTAGCGTCTCTATGTCGTTTCCGATGGATATACCCACGCAAAACATAAGCATGCACAGTGCATAGTAGCTCCATTCATCACTGTTTATATCGGTTGGTAGCAAATGAAATAAACCAACCGCAATACCTATGGCAAAGAACGAAACTATAATGATACTACCTTTCATGTCTCTGCCCTTTCCTATTGATGAATCGCCATAACATCCATGCGAGCAGAACACTGCCCATCATGCCTCCACACGTAAGCAGCAAGGCCTCTCTCCGATCTCTATCAGTACCCATTGATAATGCGTTCGTTGCTGCCAACCTCTATTCCCAATAGGAACAACATCATCCATATCAAAACAGTGATGACTCGTGGAATGACACTTAGTCGATGCCTGTGCAGGACTCTTCCGACCAGTATTCCGCTCAGCATGATAATGACGATTTTAAGCATTGATATTGCAATTATTATTTGATAAGCCCATTGGCATTGTGCTCTGTCTGTGGAATGGGATAGAAGTCGTGAACAGACTCCTTGAAGTTCTTACGTCCGGAAGCCTTCATTGCTGCTCCCAACTTGCCCCAACGGCGCAAATCGTAAAAACGCATATTTTCTAAGGGAACTCCAATATTCGCTCATGTTCTATCTGGTTCTGCACCTCCGTCTACTACTGCCTTCCATCTTCGGCATGTTGCCATGCACGCTTCTCACCTTGTTGATAAGTTCGATAGCCTGAGCTGTCTGTCCTATTTGGTTTAGAGCCTCTGCCTTCATGAGTAAGACGTTAGCATAACGCATGAGTGGAATATTGATGGCTGTCTCGTCCATGTTAAGTTTCTCCAACGTGGCGGGCATGAATTTTCTGAATACAGGCCGATTATAGGCACCTTTTGTCATCCCTGAACCATTCGTCGTATGTTTTTGCCATAGACCCTGCCCGCCGGTGAGTTCCAATAATCACACTGGTAGAATACGGTTGCAAACAAACGGCTGTCATATTCTCCATCAGTAGCCTTTTTACCCTCTTTCATGAACTCATTCATAAGAAATTTTGAAGGAAGAATTTCATCCCATCCACGCAGTTCGCTACATCCTATCCACCGATGCATCTGTGTGCGATAGTTTGCACCATTTGCATCATTGAGCGTAAACTGCATTTCGAAAATAGACTCCTTAGAGTTCTTATTCTGACCATTGAACATACTTTCAAAGTTGGATACCAACTCATAACCCTTAACCTTATCAAAGGCATCGACAGCTTTTTCAAGTATTCGTCCTGCCACTGCTTTCCTCTGCAGCCGCGTAAGATAGGCCCATCCAAGATAGCGTAAGCCGCGCCACGAGTGGCTCTACCTACATCTCCGGGAGCGTAGCTTCGGGCAAATCCGTTGCAGCCTTCAGATCGTCAATAATGAAAATCCCAACATTCCGGACGAGATGACAAAGGCTTGTCTAATGCTGCTGGCTCACCCGATGTGATGTATTTATCGCGAATGACAATCTCCTTCCAGTTGAGCAGGAGACGCATATGGTAATAGCCTCGCAGAAAATGAGCTTCTGCCATGAGTGTTTTGCGGTCAGATTCGGATAAATTTGTTGATGACACATCAGCTGACTTCGCTAATATCTGATTGGCAAAGTTGGCTCCACGATATAGGTGACGCCAATAATTGGAAACCTGAGAGTTCCCATTGGTATACGTATAATTGTACAGGTCTACCCAGTTTTTGGTAGTTCATGGCGTCGTTTCCCATATTCACCACATCTTCTCTGTAGGCTTTCACAGGCCATATCACCTCACTCATGGTCCACTCATCACTGCTGTAATCCATGAAATATAGCTGCGAGTAGGCCGCAGAAAGTGCTGACTCTATATCGGCCTTATCTCTCCAAAATGACTGTGAAGTGAGGTCGTCGGGCGAGTCTACGGTCAGATAATCCTCGCAAGCCGTAAAGCTCAAAGATGCCGAAACGGCTATCATATATATAATTTTTTTCATAATAGTTTCTTTTTCTTGTTAATGATGAAGTCTTATTCGCTTTTAATCAGAAAGATACTTGTGTGCCGATGGTGAACGAACGAGTGAAAGGATAGATGAGTTTGTCTATACCCGCGTTAAGAACGCTGTTACGAGAGAACTCCGGATCGACGCCGTCATAACCTGTAATAGTGAACAGATTTTTCCGCACTGACATAAAAGGCGAACTCTTTCAAGATAGATCTTATTGGTCAAGACCGTAGGGAATGTGTGCTCAACTGTATTTGGCGCAGGCGGACAAAGTCGCCTTTCTCCAAGAATCGGGTAGACTCCTACTATTGCCGTTAGGATCTTGATACACGGCTCTTGGCACGTTTGTGTTGGTATTGTTGGGTGTCCAAGCCAACAAAGTGGAGCGAAGCATATTCGACCCGGAATTCATGGCCTCGTAGAAGTATTTGTTTCCGTTGTAAATCTTATGACCCCAACCGCTTCCAAGCACAAAAGATAGGTCTATGCCCTGATATGAGGCATTGAAATTGAGGTTGGCCTCCACCTTGGGAATACCACTTCCCGAGTATTCCTTTATCATTCTCATCAAGCACTCCATCTCCGTTTAAATCCTTGAAGCGAATATCACCGGGTTGAGCGTTAGGCTGGATAAGAGTACCATTGGCACTAACATGTTTGGCCACCTCGTCTGCATTTTTGGAATATACCATCTGCCTGATACAGGTAGGGAACGCACCTATGGGTTTTTCCTACACGTGTCTGTGTGGGAAGTGTTCGAGCCGTATTTCAACCCCTCACCATAGAGCACTTGCGATTTGTCGGCTAACTCTATTACTTTGTTATTTACGGTACTTAGGTTGAATCCAACACTGTACAACAGTTTGCCTACGCTATGGTTCCAATTTAGCTCTAATTCCACACCCGTATTGCGCATCCTGCCTACGTTGAGACTACAGGTATGTCCATACCTGTGCTTGGTGCCAGCTCCTTAGTTATGAGCAAGTCTGTGGTCTCATTGATGTAATAGTTGATATTACCCGAAAAGGTTGTTGTTGAACAGTCCGAAATCTATACCGATGTTCTTTGTTTCGGTAGTTTCCCATTTCAAGTCTCTGTTTTTTGGTTCGGCAGCTATGCTACCGGGCCACGCAGTGCTGCCGGTACCGCGTACATAGCCTTGATACATGCTGTTATTCGTATTGATGAGGGCAAGGAAACTGTAATATCCCAAGGCATTCTCATTACCAAGTTTACCCCAACTGGTGCGTAGCTTGAGGTTGTTCACAAACGTATTCTTGGGGAAAAACTCTTCCTCTGTGATACGCCAACCTAATGCTAAAGATGGGAATGTGCCCCATCGGCTGCCACTGCCAAACTTAGACGAACCGTCACGGCGCATGGTGAACTGCACAGAGATAGCGATCATCGAAATTGTAGTTCAACCGTCCAAAGAACGAAGTACGGTTATATTTCCATTTAGATCCGTCTCCACTATATGTTCCACCCTTACCGGCCTTAATGGTCTCGAATGCCGTAGAGAGGAATCCGGCAGGCTCCACACTCTGCACAAGCTGTCCGTTTTCCACCTTATATATGATGTTCTTTCCTTCCACTGCCACCCTCATTCCATGTATATTTTCGCGAGGTTAGCGATGTTCCGATCATCGCCCCTATCTTATGCTTGCCAAACAGGCGATCCATGTTGAGCACGTTATCCCAAACTTGCTCCTCCCAATAGTTACTCCCTTCGGAGTTTTGGGCATATTGGTTTTTCAACTTGATATCGGCTATGTAATCAGGCGCATGATAAGCTGACCGACCATGCTCCCCACGGTAAGAGTAACTGGTTTTGAAAGTCAGCCATTTGGTGATGTCGAATGTCACGGCAATGTTGGTATCCGTATGATATGAACGGGTACCTGCCTTCTAGTAATGGTGGTCTGCCATGATGTTTCGGTTGTTGGGAAGACCGTCAAAATTGGTCAAGCCATAGCCGTATTTCTCATTTTCATTATAGATAGGAACCAATGGAGAGATCATGTACATCTCTTTCAACGAATACTGAGGCTGGTGACTGTCTGTGTACTTAAAGTTGATGTTGGCATCAAAGGTCATAAACGCTTTCTTCATATTCAGCTTCATGCGCACGTTGTCTTGCCTGAAATCGTTACCAATGAATATTCCCTTATCGTATGCATGGTTGTAGGATAACGAATAGAGGGCCTTTTCCGAGCCTCCACGCATGCTTATCATGTAGTTTTTGGGATAATCCGCCGCGCTGCACGGCATCTTGCCAATCAGTATCCACACCGGTTTCCTTACTTATATAGGCAGGCAAGGCTACAGGCTGGTCTGCATTCTGCGCGTTATAGTTCTCATACATGGCCCGGTGCACCTGCTTGTATTCAGAGGCATTGAGCATTTCTAATTTCTTGGCAATGTCTGTAAAAGCTCAGATAACTGTGCAAATCTATCTTCAAGTCACCTCGCTTGCCGTTCTTCGTTGTGATAAGTATCACGCCATTAGCAGCTACCGATCCATATATGGCAGCGGCTGCACCGTCTTTCAAGACCCTGTAGCGTCTCTATGTCTTGTGGATTGACATTCTCAATGTCTCCGGAAAACCATCGATGATATAGAGCGGTGTATTGTCGCCAAAAAGTTTTCACTCCGCGTATCTTCACCTGCATACCCGCTCCGGCGTTGCCACCACTCTTCATAATGTTCACGCCTGCCACCTTGCCCTGCAATGCCTCTGCAGGATTAGTGGTTGTGCGCTTACCAAGTTCCGATGTATTCACAGACGAAATAGCACCGGTCATATCGGCCTTGCGCATGGTGCCGTAACCCACTACGACTACCTCGTCCAAAGCCTCAGTATTTTTCTGCCATGACCACTTCCATATTGTGATTTGCGGCAAGCTCATGGTCTGCAAATCCCACGTATGTAATCACGAGCGGGGTTCCTACCTCCGAGTTTATTTCGAACTTCCCATCCAAGTCAGTAACAACGCCCATCGAAGAGCCTTTCACTTTTTACCGTAGCACCGATGATAGGCTCGCCCGCCTCATCTCTAACAACGCCGGTTATCTTTCCGGTGGTTGTCTCGCGCTGCTTTACTTGGGAACTTTTTCGCTGCGGTCGGTAACTACAATTGATTGTGGGGAAACGATCGAATATGTAAGGTTACGACCCTTGAATGCATCATCAAGCACGCGGTTCACAGGGACGTTTGTATGGTGAATGTTGATGTCGGCACGATGGTCTATTACCTCATTACGATAAGAAAAAAACGATAGGATGTCTGTTTTTCTATGGCTTTGAAAAACCTGCAGAAGCGAAGCCTTCTTCAGATTTACAGTGACCGTTTGGCCTTGGGCGTGAGCACAGAGGGCAAACAGGCACACTAAAATAAAAACAATAAGTTGGCACCTTAAAAATACATGTTTTTCATACGAACAATGATTAGGTTATACTTTTTGATTCTTGATTAATAGTTCTATACAACTATAGACACGCTTATTTTGAATAAGTACCTAAAAATTATTAATCTTTACGAAAATCTTATTTGCAGCAGTGGGTGAGTGCTCGCAGATTATACGTCGTTGAAGATTCAAAATCGAAGTGCAAAATTTGTTGGTGTTTGGAATGTATAAAAACCATGAAAAACACCGCAGAGGTTTGCTCATGCGGCCGGGGCGCTAAAATCTCGAAGAGCACAATCAACAATCAGCAAAAAAAGCAAAAGGGAGACCGCAGTCTCCCAAGGATTAATTAACTTTGTATTGTATATGTATCATCAATTAACCTCGGAGCAAAGGTCGCAAATTTTCGCCTTACTCCAAAAAGAAAACAGCGAGAAAAAGAAATTGCCCGCATTGTGGGCACGAGTGAGGCTACGCTCAGTCGTGAGCTAAAGAGAAACGGCACGCCATCGGGAAAGTATATCTGGACGAAAGCGCACGATATGGCCATGCAGCGCGGAAAGAGGACGGTGACGAACGCCAAGCTCTCCGACGAATTGGTTTGGAGAATCAAGGAATATATCATCAATGACCAGTGGTCTCCAAGACAAATATCTGGTTATCTGCGCAAGAATGAGGGGATAAAGTGTCCCACCAGTCCATCTATAACATCATCCACAATGACACGACAGGGGAACTTGCCAAGAACACAAGGCATAAGATGAAGTACAGGCTTCGTCCCAAGGGCAGACATCTTCCAATCAAAGACAGGGTGAGTATCCATGAAAGAAGTAAGGGAGTTGACGGGAAGAGATTCGGGGATTTTGAGATGGACTTGATCGTAGACCCTGACCAGCACGCCATACTCACGCTGGTGGAGAAATCCACCAATATGCCGCTTGTGCGGAAACTGCCATGTGGAAAGCAGTCAAAGCCTCAGGCAAAGGTGGTCAGGAAACTGCTGCCATACAAGAACAGTCTGAAGACCATTACAACAGACAACGGACCTGAATTTGCGGCACATAAGGATATCACCAAGTACTTAGGCGTACCCGTGTACTTCGCCGATCCATATTGCTCATGGCAAAGGGGCGATTGAGAATATAAATAAGCTGATCAGACAATATATACCGAAAAAGGATTCGTTTGAACGTTATACGGACAAGAGAATTATGTCGATACAAAAAGAAATTGAACGAAATACCGAGAGAAAAATTAAACTTTTTCTACACCTAAGTGCGAATTCTCCAAACACGTTTTGTAATTTTGCACTTGCTGGTTGACTCTACGCGTGGATTATCATATCAACTATTTTCATCTTTTCAATGTCGGAAATCATTTATACAAAAATTTATTCATAACTTTGCAACTGCAGTTTTGTAAGTCTTCCGATACTGTAAACTGTATATGGATGTAGGCACATAAGTTATCTATCTCTATTAAATTACTATCGTACCATTGTCATAACACAAACTTTACACTTACGTTTAACCTTATAGGAATATGAATGTATTTGACGAACCTTTACTAATTTCCTTGCTTAAAAAGAAATTCACAACCTGCTTTTCGCAAGTTATATAATCACTATGCAGATCATCTTTTTGCCTTCTGCATGCAATATACCCATTCGCGCTGAAACATCTGAAGAGCTGGTTGAAGATACTTTTTGTGGCTATGGCGAAACAGGCAATCCATACGACAGGACACCACGCTAAAGTCGATTCTTTTTACCCATGCCCGTCATTATATTATCAATGCTTATCGCAAAACAATAAATGCGCCCGTTTTTGAGGACTACATAGACTATTTAGGACAATTCGAAGATCGTAGTTTCAATCATTTGGAATATGATGAGTTCCAAAAGGCCGTGAATAAAGCTATAGACCGCCTCCCTGAAACACAACGCAAGGTGATAAGAATGTCGAGAATAGAAATGATGCGAATTAAGGAAATCGCACAAACACTCGACCTAAAAGGAGCAAAACTGTAAAGAATCAGCTATCACTTGCCACCAAAACACTACGTCGTACGCTCAGACAATTATATATCATATTTATATATTTCTCATTCATTAAAGTACTTTTTCACTTTTCAATTGTTTTAAAATTATAAATAAAAATTACATACAATGACTCTACTTCAAGATAAATATCGATCACAAAGGATAACAACGGACGAACTTTCCAAACTGCGCGAAGAGATTAACGCTGCCACAGACGAAGTCTTGGAAGCTTCTATGCGAAAAAGAGTGGAATGATATAGATGATGATGAAACAGACCGCTATCACACAGAGACCAAAAACATATGGCAACGGATTGAAAAAAACAGATAAACCCGGCAAGGAAAAGTCCATGGAGCATTGCGTGGAAGTGGACACAGATTGCTGCGGTAATCATGTTTTCCCATTTTACTATTCGTTGCCTACCAACTTTATGACGAAAAACGCTTCTTTAACGGGTAAGACAACCACATTCAGTACACATCAAGGGAGAAGGCCAACATCGTATTACCTGACGGAACCTGTATTTTGCTAAACGAAAACACCGTGCTGTCATACAATACGGATCACTTTCAAGGCCGTCGTCGGAAATAGCCTTTGAAGGCGAAGCATCTTTTCAGGTAGCCAAGGATGCACATCGGCCTTTGTGGTAAAAAGCCAAGAACTGAGTGTGCAGGTATTGGGAACAACTTTCAATCTTTTAGCACGAAAAGATGACGACATAGCCAAATTGGCCCTGCTATCCGGAAAGGTTGATTTGGCATCACCGGTGTCTCACCAGAGCAAACGCATCACTCCAAAACAAATCGCTGTCCTAGACAAGTCTACAGGGCATATCTCCGTCTACAATGCTGAGGATGAAATGCAAGAAGTCACGGCATGGCAACGCAACGAAATAGTCTTCAGGGATGCCCCGCTGATCAAGGTTATTTCAACCATTGAGAAAAACTACGGTGTAAAAATTTGTATTCAAGACCACACCCAACATGGCAGATGTGTTCACGGGTACAATGTTATCCAATGATTTGAATGAAAAATCTAAGGATTCTTGAACAATCTTATCATGTAAAATCTACGTTGTGTAATAAGACTATCACCATTACAAGTCAGTCTTTTAGATTGAGTGGCAGGTGCCATTTATGTTCCGAGTCATGACCATTGAGCGGTGTTCATAGGTACAATCTTTGTCCATGACTTGGCAACAAGAGTGCCAACATGTTGCAAAATCCAACAAAAACCTTTCGGTTTGCGTCCTTTTTCAGGATAAATGGCTACCTTTTGCAATCATCTAATTGTTCATGGTCATGAAACAGAATTTATTGGTTTACAATACGCTCACGCGCTCGAAGAAACTGTTCAAACCCCTGCATGCCCCCAATGTGGGGATGTATGTGTCGGATCAATCGTGTATGGCGACCCACATTTGGGACACGCCCGACCATCACCTTCGACATGCTCTTCCGCTATCTCAAACACATCGGGTATAAGGTGCGTTATGTACTGCAACATTACCGACGTGGGGCATCTCGAACACGATGTCGACGAGGCGAAGACAAGATTGCCAAGAAGGCGCAGTTGGAACAACTGGAGCCTATGGAGATTGCCCAGCACTACACCAACCGTTATCATAAGGCTATGGAGGCCTCAACGTGTTGCCCCCAAGCATAGAGCCACACGCCACAGGACACATCATCGAGCAGGAGGAATTGGTGAAACAGATTCTCGCCAACGGCTATGCCTACGAGGAGCAACGGCTCGATTTATTTCGACGTGGCCAAATATGACAAAGACCACAAATACGGAGTTCTCTCCGGTCGAAACCTCACCGACATCATCAACAACAGTCGTGAGCTCTCAGGTACCGACGAAAAGCACAGTCAGGCCGACTTTGCGCTCTGGAAGAAAAGCCATGCCATAGCACATCATGCGCTGGCCCAGTACCTGGAGCGACGAGCTTTCCCGGATGGCACTGCGAGTGCACGGCGATGGGGCGCAAATATCTCGGCGACCATTTTGACGCATACACGGTGGCGGCATGGTTTGGTGTTCCCACACCACGAATGCGAGATAGCATAGGCTGTAGCAAGTCAGGGGCGACCAAATGGTGCGCTACTGGATGCACAACAACATGATTACCATCAACGGGCAGAAGATGGGTAAATCGCTCGGCAACTTCATCACCTTGGAGCAGTTTTTCAACGGGGAACACGAATCATTGGAGCAGGCCTATTCGCCCATGACGATCCGATTCTTCATTCTCTCGACCAACTATCGTGGCACGGTGGACTTCTCCAACGATGCCCTGAAAAGCCGCCAAGAAGGGATTGGAAAAGCTCATGACGGGCATTGCCGACCTCGACCACATACACAGCCGTCCAAGGGACCACAACCCGACTACGGCCAAATTTGTCAAGGCCTTTGCGCCAGCGTCTCTACGACGCCATGAACGATGATCTACAGACACCGCTCGTTATCAGCATACTGTTTGAGGCTTGTCATCTCATCAATCTGCTGCTCGACCACAAGACCAAAATCTCAGAGGACGACCTCAAGGAACTCTCCGACAGCATGCATGTGTTCACCTTCGACCTCCTCGGCCTGCAAAACGAGCAAGGCGCAAAAGCAACGAAGCCCCGCGAGGAGGCATACGGCAAAGTGGTGGAGAGATGATGCTGAAGCTGCGCCAGCAAGCCAAGGAAGCCAAAAGACTGGGCAACCAGCGACGAGATTCGCGACGCGCTTGCCGAGGCCGGATTTGAGGTGAAAGATACCAAATACGGGGTGACCTGGAAACTCAACCGCTAAGTCTCCACACACTCATACGTTATAACGACAAACGCCCGATGCATCCATCTGCATCGGGCGTTTGTCGTTTCTGGGACAATGAAGTCCACTCTTATTTCACAACGAACTTCCTACCATTCCTGATATAGATACCACGTGGCAGCCTAACAGGACTTGTCCCCACGCTCTGTTCATTGAGATTATAGATTCAGGCATCGTTCATGCGTCCCGGTTCCATATTCAATACTTCAATGTCGGTGGTGTACCGAGGGCCAGTCTCAATAGCATAGAGCGACGCTATGTCCTTTTCAGACAACACCCTGTTGTATACTCTCAGGTTGTCGTAGGTAGCATCAGCCGATCCCCAACACGATCCATAGCACAGATACAAGTTGGAACACTGCTGCACAAAGTTGACAACCTCGCCATACCTGAATCGACTCGCCGACGATACCTTGCTGCTATTTTGTTCCCCATTGACACTGCCGAAGGACTTTTTGCTCGCCGTTAACATAGATCCTCAGGCCATCGGTACCCAACGCAGTGAGGGTGATCATCGTCCATTTGGTGGCCAAGATATTGCCCGATGCGATTTGAACTACGGTTCAGGTCAATCCAGTTGCCCGACCCTATTGTTATATCCCACGTAGGTGTTTCCGGTAAACCAGAGCTTAGGGTTGCCTTGCCGGGTCATGGAATCCAAGCAGGGCATCCCAAAGATTTTCAGTCGACATCTTCACCATGAACGACACCGTGAAACCCTCAGCAAGTTCCAATCCCTTCAATGGGTTGGGCATTTCTACATAGCTCTCGTTCTTCGCCGCCGCAAAACCGGTATGCAGCATCTTGCCGCTGCGGTCGGCATCGTCGGTCAGCGAAAGCATCATCGCACTGCCATTACGCTTCAACACAGCACGCTGCGAGGTGTTGTAGTTGTTGAGCAGTGGTTCACCGTCGAACGGATAAAATGCCATCGCTCCCATCTCGGTATCGGCATTGCTCTTCTTCACAGTCACCGTCATGTTGTCCTGATATCCATAGTCGCCCACCCTGATGCTTACACTCAGCTTCACAGGCATGCTTTCAGCCGTCATGGCCGATGGATTGTACACTCCGGTATTCGATAATATGTCTGGGTTCGACGATGTCCAACTTACCGTTACGTCCTTACTGGCAAAGTCCCGTGAGGGTTCACATCCCTATCCACCACACTGCCGTCTTTGAGCGGCATCATGTTATTCACCACGTAGGCCAAGTGGTAGTCGTCCCACATCTGTAGTTTCAAAAGGCTCACGCCCTTGTTGTCGAGGAGCCGTAAACGACAGAGCTTTGATGGTGTAGGGTTCCAACTGCTGCTCAACAACGACGCCCTGATACGTAGAACCACCCACCGTAATATTGATATAAGAGGTGCCGTCCACCAGTTCCCACGTACCCGTATATGCACCGGTGACGCTTCCATCCCCATTCAGCTGAACGGTAACGGGTCTCACCATTTCCATACCAGCATAGTCAAGAAGCTGTCGGTGTATCATGATTTCATAGCTGCCGGTCACCTTCGACGCATCAAAAACTTGCTGAGAAGCAATCGTAACATCGGTCGTTGTTTCCCGCTAAACTCAAACGGAGCCGCAACGAGTCATCCCTTCTGATTGGTAAAAAGTTGGTGCACACGAACTTGGTGCCATTCTGACCCATTATTAAAGCGGGTGTGGTACACCAAGAAGCTTCGCCCCTGGGCATCCGTAATGGCCGAATTATGACCCTGCGACACCTCACCATTGTTTCCTTTGGCCATCAATCCCTCAATCCGTGTACGCACCGAGAGGTTTGGCTCCGCGTGCCTTGCCGTCCGTGCCAAAGTTTTTCTGATACTCGCTGAATATCGCGCTCACACCCCGCGGATCAACATATGGGCCGTCAGGATTGTTCGAGCGAACACCTCCATCATATATCCTCCCTTGCATCCAGTCCGTCAGTAGGTCATAAAGAGGTAATAATAATCGCCAATATGCTGGATGTAAGATGCCTCACCAGACACGTAATAGCCTCCAGCAATCTTCTTTCCGAAGTAAGGGGTCGGAGGTATAATTATCTCCACCTCCCGTCAAGAGATAGGTCGTCACTAATTGCGCAGTCCGGTGGTCTCGTCAAGTTCGAGCATAAAGATGCCCCCCGACCACGATCCATAGCTCATCCACAGCTTGCCCTGCTCACCGTAGAACACGCATGGGTCGATGTTGTTGGGCCAAGTGCGCCCTCATTCTTTCCCTTTGGCGTAGCGCGCAGGAAGCGAAGACTGTGGGCCGACACAATTTCGAGATCGGCGTCCTTGTAGTTGTTGGGGTTGGTGCCGTTGAATCCGGATATCACCACCGGACCCTGATAGAGATAAGGCCCCGTAATCTTGTCGGCAGTGAGCAAGATGATGCTCGAAGCCCATTGATCACCATTGACGCTCAGATACTGGCACCATTTCTTCATCGTAGGATTATAGATGATGTCGGGAGCCCAGAGATTACCGTCCACATTGTAACCCACTTTGGTTTTCACCGCCCATTACTTGGCATTGAAAGCCGGGAAATCCATCTCTTTACCACCCTTTTTACCTTTTTCACCGCAGGAGTATTGAAGGCCACTTGATTAGTCACGGAATATCTGATAGCACCACTTTCGTTGAGCGTGGCCCATGAAACAGGAGTAATGGCTGTCCAGTCGCAAAGGTTGTCTGTCTTGGCCTGTGCATGATGCGAGCCAAAGATGTAATACTGTTTACTGTCGGCATCCCACACCACCGAGGGGTCGTGCACGCTCACCCGGGCAGGATATTTTTGTGGTGTAGTATGTGCGTGCCTGTTCCTTGGTCATATGCGTCTGTGCAGACACTGATGTCCATGCGGTAGCAGCCAATAAAAAGCGTAGATAGTTTGTTCATATATGTTTGTTATTGAGATGGTTTCATGCTGTATCTCTGCAAATTTACATAAAAATCGCGATATATAGCCAGTGGGAATAAAAAACGGGAAATAAATTCCCGTATCCTCTTTCCTTTTGATGGGAAGATTCGAAGCTAAGAAATATGTTGATCTCAATCCGAACCATCAATCAAATTTACAAAACTCGTTTTTATCATTTTTCTTGAGCTCGTCTATAAATTATTATAATGTAAATTTAGTTCACAGCCAACGCCAGTTTGCTTTTTTACGATATCCTTGTTCCAACATGCATAGGTTTTCTCATACTTCATACAGTCTAAACAGAACAAGATATGAGTATATAGGTTTTGTCTACCTTAATCATCATTCGAAAGTATTAATATCATCATAAGCATTGATAGCCTCTTTGAAACGCTGTTCCACCTCCTTAGCTACGTGCATAGACCATCGCTATTGGTTTTCAAAACCGCTGAGGCGTAGCGGATAGACCATTGGCGGACATTGCAGAGACTGCATTTCAATGTTTCGCAGCAGTCTTGTGCTTTGATAAACCATGTTCAATGCCACATACTGTTTACCGTCTTTATCGACCCACTTTTTCGAAAAACAAGTTTTTCCACCAATGGGCGTCTTCTTTTTCTATTGATTGTGGCGGTTCATAAGGCTCCACGCCCAAGGCTGCACACACGCTGGCTATATTAGAATCGTGGCCACATAGGAATGTGGATTTTCTGTGTGTGGCTTGCAACTCGTCATCAATGTACACTAATAACGGATGAGCTACATTAACGACCACGATAGGTGCAGCAAACAGCACATCACCGTAGACATCCTTAATCTTTGCAATCTTCTCCCAATCTGACAACGTAAGCGAATGGCCAAAAAGCTGCTTTCACACTATCAGGCTCTTCATAATATTGGAGTATGAAAGCGTCTGACGCCGAATTAGCTAATTTTGAGCGTTCCCCTCATTTGAGGCTCCTCGTTCAGATTAACCCCAAATCGGTCATTAGAAAAACAGCATTGTATATACTTTGATCCATAAATATTTACTAACTTTACCACGAAAAAGTATATACTCCTATGCACGACTGTGACATAAAGTTCGTAAATAAGGAAATAACACCTTTGTGGTCTTTTCCCTGTTCTTCAAAAATGCTTGAGAAATGCCATTTTGAAGAGCATGTTATAAAGTGGTGTTCCGCTTCAAGAATCCAATCGTGGCTACAACCCGATCCAGTTAATATTGGGATTGTTTGCAGGCGTGTGGTGTGGCGCAAGTTGCTTTTGTCCATCTTGACGTGGTACGTTATGACACTGCACTATGTGACCCTACTTGGTGGAAACGTGGAGCAGACCATCGTGCATACTCAGCGCTATCTCAACAAATTCTCCCAAGCTGTCAACCAGCGTGTTTTTCAGAAATTTGTTCCGTTGGTTTTTCTCAGAGTTGAAGTTCCGACAATTACACCTTGGACTTCGATTCGACTGTGATGGTCCGTGAGGGAAACCAGGAGGGAGCAGCCAAAGGGTACAACCCTCAAACGTCCTGGACGACAGTCGCACCATCCTCTTCTTGTATTCGTTTTCCGATGTGAGGATGATAGCAAATTACTGGCTACGTCCTGGCAACACATCTGCAAGTACCAACTATCTGTCATTTCTTGAGGATACACTCTCAATACTTGAGGACAAACGTGTCGGACTGGTCCGCATGGATAGTGGCTTCTTTGCAAAAGGAAATACTTGACTATCTGGAAAACAAAGGGTTACACTATATCATAGCCTGCCGTTTCAATAACCGTATAAAGTACAGTCTTACCCATGAACGCAAATGGATAGAGCAGATAGACGGATTGGAAATATCCGAAACCATCTATCAGGCAAACTGTTGGTAGAAACCCAGATGCGTTGTGATGATCAGGCAAGAAATTGAGAAGCGCCCAAAAAGCTGCGGGAAAGCAAATCAAGCAGCTGGAGCTTTTTCGAGGATGAGGAAGATTTCGGGAAATACCGATACAGCTGCTTCGTAACAGACCTTGACCTGCCGGCCAAGATTGTATATGACTCATATCGCGGAAGGGCGGATTCTGAGAACAGAATAAAGGAACTGAAGAATGATTTCTCCATTGATGATTTTGTCACACATAACTTCTGGGCAACAGAGGCATACGGGTGTTTCATTGTAATGGCATATAACTTTATGTCGTTGTTCAGACATGCGCTGATTAATTCCAACAAGAAGAAATTTTTGAAGACAATTCGGTACGAATTGCTATCAACGCTCAGCCTACCTGGGGAGAACAAAAGACAAGCATATCCTATATTTGGCCAGATCACTAAAAACACGACAATCATTCTTATCCATATGGAAAAAATTAAAGGATTTCTCTTTGCCGTACGACACAGAGAAATCCTAATGACCGATTTGGGTTAATGGTGAATTACGCTTTAGAAAGCGCAACACCTATGGCGTTGTTCCACGCATAACATACTGCTAACGCAGGGTAGCCTGCACTATCGTTTGGCAACCCTGGATTTATCAAAAACGCAACACCTACGGCGTTGGAACGTGCATTTTATATCCTTGTTCACGTTTTTCTCGCGTTTGAATTCATGGCGGATTGCGCTTAGAAAAGCGTAACACTTACGGCGTTGAAACGTGCATTTTATAATGCAACACCCGTCAATTCTTATCTGATTTAATGTTTAATTGCGCTGAAAAAGTCACAATACCTACGGCATATTCTCCTTGTCATTTCGATGCTATTCTCATGCTGTTTGTTTTCTCAAACGGAAAGCATTGTGGCATGAGATATAATAGAGAGGAAAGGGATGAAGAAATGGGGAGTATGGCCTTTTCTTTTTGGTTAAAAAAATTTCAAAAACGACTTGTTCTTCATCGTAAAAGTGAGTAAATTTGTACGTATAGATAATAGGGTGTAGCGAGTCTTTTGATTTATTATGCTCAGTAAATAACAATTTGTTAAACCGAAAAACCAAAACCAAGGAATGAAAAAAGTATTTATTTCATTGTTTCTTTTCATGTCGACTATGGCCATACATGCGCAACAAGCCGACTTCAATGTGGTGCCTTTACCACAACAAGTCAAACTAACGGCAAAGCCGTCTTTCAAACTTAGTAATGCAACTCGCATCGCTTATCCCGAGGGAAGCGAAGAGATGGAGCGCAATGCCCATTTCCTTCAGGACTATGTTCAAGAGATTACAGGCATCCGTCCCGTGCTCTCTACAAATCTTTCTCAGTCAGGTAGCAATGTCATTCGCCTTGTTCTTGATGGAAAAATGAGTGGCGATGAGGGCTATACCCTTGTCTTGTAATCAGAAAGGTGTAACCATTAAGGGTCGCACTCCGGCTGGTGTTTTCTATGGTATTCAGACACTTCGCAAGTCGCTTCCTGTTGTAAAGACAGCTGAGGTGACGCTACCTGCGGTTGAAATTGCCGATGCTCCTCGCTTCAGTTACCGCGGAGTGATGCTTGATTGCGGTCGACATTACTTCCCAGTAAAGTTCATCAAGGAGTTCATTGACCTGTTGGCGATGCACAATATGAATCGTTTCCACTGGCATTTAACAGAAGATCAGGGTTGGAGATTAGAGATAAAGAAGTATCCTTTGCTTACCGCCATCGGCAGTAAGCGTGCAGAAACCGTCATAGGTCATAACACTCAGATTGGTGATGGCACGCCATATGAGGGCTATTATACACAGGATGAAGCTCGCGATATCGTTGAGTATGCACGCCAACGCCATATCGTTGTCGTTCCCGAAATAGACATGCCAGGTCATCAGTTGGCTGCTTTGGCTGCAATGCCTAACTTGTTGTACGGGCGGTCCATACAAAGTAGGAACCGTTTGGGGCGTTTATGACGATATTCTCTGCCTTGGTAACGAAGATACCTATAAGTTTTTGCGAAGACGTTCTTAGCGAATTGATAGACATTTTCCCTTCAGAGGTTATCCATATTGGTGGAGATGAGGCTCCAACTGTACGCGTAGAGCATTGTCCTAGTGTCAAGCGCTCATGCAAAGAGAGCATTTAACGCCGAAGAATATACAGGGATATTTCACTAATCGCATAGAGAAGTTCGTTAATTCTAAAGGTCGTCGCATCATGGGTTGGGACGAAATTATGGATGGCGACATTAATACGAGCGCAATGGTACACTGCTGGCGCAATCCATCCTTTGGCATAAAGGCCGCTCAAAAAGGTCATGATGTAGTGCTTTCTCCTACAAAATATTGTTACTTTGACTTCTATCAGGCTAATCCAAGGGCTGTACATGAGCCATTGGCAATAGGTGGTTATCTCCCCGTTGATAGCGTTTATAACATGGATACGATGCCAAAAGACATCTCACCAGAGAATCGTAAGCACATCATTGGTATTCAAGCAAACCTTTGGACAGAGTATGTTGCAGTCCCAAATCATGCAGAATACATGCTGCTTCCACGCATGGCAGCGCTTGCCGAGAATGCATGGGTGAAGGACAGAGGCCCATATTCAGCCTTCCTTCCACGCTTAACACGTCTCAAATCGCTTTATGATGTTTACAATCTCCATTATGCTAACCACGTGTGGAAAAAGTAATTGCATTGTCAAAGCATTAAAAACAAAAAACCGTTCAATAAGTCTTTGCTCATGAAGACTTGTTGAACGTGATAAAAGAAAGCAGCCTCGACCAAAAGATTCGGCCGAGGCTGTTGCATTTCTATAGAGACATTAGAATGAGTTTTCTAAGCCATTGACATGCGATGACTATTCAACAATCTGAACAGTAGCACGTCGATCGTAGCTCGGATACTCCAAAATCTTCACTCCTCCGTCTGCAGCGACGCTGATATTTGAACGCTTTATGCCCATCTTAACAAGCTCATTAACAAGCGTATTAGCACGTCCTTCAGATAGTTTTTGGTTGATTGAGGGTGTACCTGTAGCCGAGTCAGCGTATCCTGTGACGAGAACGCGGTTGTTATTTCTCAACAGCATACTTCGCAAGTGCACGCACATTGACTAAGTCTTTGAGTCGAGCTAACTCAGTTTTATTGATATTAAAGAATACTGAAATAGGTGTAGCAACAAGCTCTTTAATGCTCTTTGACTGAACATCTTCTTTTGGAGCTTCAGCCAATTCCTTACGAAGTCTGTCGCCTTCATCGCTTGCATTCTTAATCTTATTATTCAAATCATCAATCTGTGATTGTGTCATTGCCTTCAAAAGCATCAGTATCTGGAGTCTTGTTCCAGCCTGATTTACCGAGTTTAAAGGTTAAACCAAGCTCAGCATAAAGGTGATTATCCTTATCTTCCCAGCCGTAACCATGATGCTTTGAGCGGTTGTTGTATCCGTCATAACCATCAAAGTCTTCTTCCATTCGATTCCAACCAAGCTCAGTATAAAGGTCAACGTGACGTGAAAGCTTTCCAAGATGAGTTGATACCAGCACTTAACAGCATTGTATAAAGACTGTAAGATTCGTTTCGACTGACACCACCGCCGACGAAAGTCGTTACATTCCATACGCGATTTGGATTGTAACCGCAGAGCAAATTGCTCATGTTGAAGAGGATTTGCTCGTTAATTGTCCAGAACTTTAGTGAGGAAACATCGGCAATTCCCATTTTCTTTGCATTACCGACCTGTAGCTTTTGTACGTATACCGAGACCTGGAGAAAACCACTTTCCAACTGCAATCGAACCACCGAATGTGCGGCGTTGTTTTTGCAAAAGAGGCTGTAGTGCTTGCCATTATCCAATCCAAGTCCGTGCTCTTGATTAGAATACCATGCGTTATAGTCACCTCCTATTTGAATAAACCAGTTACTCCAAAAAGAATTAGTCGCTACACTATACTTCTGCACGGGTACTGTTTCCTGGGCAAAAAGAAGCCATAGATACGCCTAAAAAGGCTATGGCTGCCATCATTCTTTTTCATCATTTGAATTAATAATTTTTTTATTGTTGTTACCTAAATATTAATGATATAATAACCCTCTTTAATGTTGGTCGCTGCAAAGATAGTCTTTTTCATTACGAAGTCATCTTTTACACTTTTTTAAAAATGTGAAAATATACATATTTTATGATTATGCATTCATGAGGTGGATTGAAGCTTTTTGATGTAATGAATAACATATTTTTTATAGTTTGGAGTGAAGGAAAACATACATTAAGTGAAATGTTTTTCATGCTTTTTCAATAGGCTGAAACACATGCTCTTCTATGTCTTTTTGTGTAGCAATAGTAGGGAGGAAATATAATGTTTTCAGTAGTAAAAAGCAGAAAAAAAGGTTTTATAGATGTCACAAAATCCTTAACTTTGCGTATTCATTATAGAGATTTGATTACACAACGATGACCATAGAAGAATATAAAAAGGAGGTGGAGCAAGTCCGACCACAAATGCTTCGTCTTGCTCGTAGCTACTTAAAAAGACGATGAAGAGGCTGAAGATGCGGTGCAAGATGTACTGCTCAGGCTTTTGGCAAATGCTCGAATCTCTGCATCTTCCGATGGCTCCCATGGCCTCAGTGCTTGTGAAAAATCGTTGTGTTGACATCATTCGGCGACGTAGAACGACAACGTCTATCCCCGAAAATCTCGTAGACTATGAACCAACAAACGACGAACGCTATGCAAAAGTGATGCAGATAGCTGATCGGTTACCAACATTTCAGCAGACAATTCTACGCTTGCGGCACATCGAAGGGATGGAAATGCATGACATTGCAGCGCTATTAGGAAGTTCAGATGTAGCAGTTCGTAAGGCTTTAAGCCGTGCACGACAAGCCATAAGGCATCAATTTATAACACTTCAACACGATGAATAAAGACGAAAAGATAAAGCAATTGGTCGACCGTTTCATGGCGGGAGAGACCTCACTTGACGAAGAACGTGCGTTGTATCGTTATTTTTCGGCAGGCAACGTGGCGGAAGAACTGATGCCACTACGTGAATATTTCTGTTCATTTGCCAGCCTTTCACAGGATGAAACAATAGCACAACCACCGAGATTCAAGCTTCTTCATCTTGTCACTCGCCCCAAATTTATAGCTGCAGCGGCTTCCATCGCGTTATTCTTAGCCCTTGGCAGTACGCTCTTGGTGGACAGATCACAAAATTATTGTGAGGCTTTTGTCTACAATAAGCATGTGACCAACGCTAAAGAAGTCATGAAAGTAGTGGATGAAACCATGCAAGACATCCACCAAAATGGCGATGCAGACGTAGACAATCAGTTGCGTTCGATTTTAGGAAACAGTTGAATGAAAACAATATATCATTGATTATAGGGCTATGAAACACCGTATTTTTCTTAACAATTCTACTGAGTGGGTTTGCTTGTTTTGCTTCATGCGCAGCAAGGATTGAATGTCAACGAGCTCTTCATTGGAAAGCTTGTGCCACGCGAACAGATGGTAGAAGTTCGTGTAAAAGGGCGTGCCCTTAGTAAGTATAACCTGAATTTCTATCACAGTATACGTTTCAAGGCCAATGAAAAGCAATGTAATGAGGTCGATAAATGTGTTGAACGCGACCGCAAAATGGCTGTAGGAACGGAACAAAACCAGTCGAAACAATGTGTCAACGCTCATCATGAGTTTGCCACAACAGGGCGGATTATATCGCTATCTGTGTTATCTCACACAGCGAAAGGGCCGAGATACGCTTGTCACCCTTGTCTATATGGAAGGCAATGTGGCCAGTATTGCAGAATTAAGAAAACTAATACATTAAATAAATCCTTATGAAAAAAATCCTTATTTGTATGGCTTTGGCATGTTGTTTGACGGCAACTGCCCATTCAAATGACAATGATACAATCGTTGTTGAGAAGCCACGTAGAGTGAGAATCATTAGTAGCGACTCGTTGCAACGGGTAGAAGTGTGGGGTAGTTCAACGAATCCGAGCTATCATTATGAAAGTAATATTCAAGTCGTTGATAGCAATTATGTGAGTACTTCTGCGTTGAATGACAACACATGGAACTTCTCTTTTATCGGTCTTTCCAAAGCACGTAAGAGCCGAAAGCCAATGCGTGAGTGTGAAATGCGACTCGGTGCAGGCTTCAATAATGCAATAGGAATGCCCGAAAGAGCTGATGTTCAGCCGTTCAAGTCATGGGAAATATGGTGGCTGTTGGGCGATTGGGTTTAGTGCGACCATGGCGTAATGCCAATGCCTTCTCTGTGGGATTTGGCCTCGATTGGCGTAATTTCCGTATGACAGATGACTTGCGTTTTTGTGATGAACAACCGCGCTGTGGCCATTGATACCTATCCAACGGGCAGCACACCTATCTTTTTCTCGTATCAAGGTTTTTAGCTTAAATATGCCTATTCGCTATCATTATGAGGGCCGATGGGTAAGTTTTAGTCTCGGACCTGTAGTCAATCTGAACACCTATGGCAGTCTGAAGACGCGCTATAAGCTTTAATGGACAGAAGGTGAAAGATGTCGATACGAATGTTCGTGTGAATCCCGTTACGATTGATTTCATGGGAACTGTGACGGTGAAAGGCGTGCCAGATATTTACTTTAAGTATAGTCCTTGCAACCTTTTGCGTGGAAATTATGGACCAAAAGTTTAGAACTTTATCCTTTTGGTTTGATGATGTAAGCAGGACGGAAAATAGGAAAATGTGATAGCGTTAGTATGTAAATAACGGGAAAAATCGTGGCTATTTCAAACCACGCGTGGGTAGCAAAAAGGCAAAGAGCTTAAAAGGCTTTTGCCTTTTTGTTTTGCATTGTTATGGGGTGTAAAGTGCCTTAGGTTTGGTTGGTTTGTAGTATTCATAAGGTAGCCTTTTGGAGCATAATGATAGCTTATAGTGAACTATTCTGAGTGCAAATCTATGCTAATGCATGTCGTTTTCTTAAAAAAACAAAAAAATGGAAATCTCTTTTATTTGGTTAAATCAAAAGAATATGCTTAATTTTGCAAACGCTTTACAAAAAGTAAGGGCGTTTAGCTCAGCTGGTTTAGAGCATCTGCCTTACAAGCAGAGGGTCGGCGGTTCGAATCCGTCAACGCCCACAAGAGAAAGAGGTTTGATTTTAATCAAATCTCTTTTTTGTTTATTTCCTATCATGAGATGAATTGTTTGCAGTTGCGAGATAGGAAGCCATTAAACCAAAAGTTTATTTTTATAGAAAACGTATTTCATCCCAAAACACTTCATGATTTCAAGGATAATGATTGGCAAAATGCTTTGAGGCAAATGACCATGCAATTAGACCTATTTTACTGGGTGAAATGACGCTAATTATGATGTAAAGTGATAGAGATTATCGCGTGTTTTGATATGGATTATTTTGTGAATTGTTAGACGCTGCATCGCAAGTATTGTTTGCCTGCGAATCGTGTGCTATTAAATCATGGCGAGAAGTGGTGTGTAAGGCAAAATGATTAGCATGAATAAAAGATTCGCTTACAGCCCAACAAGGTTATGATATAAAAGAAAATCCCTGCAATCCCGAAGGACTACAGGGATACACCCCTTGTGGGCGTTGACGGATTCGAACCGCCGACCCTCTGCTTGTAAGGCAGATGCTCTAAACCAGCTGAGCTAAACGCCCTTACTTTTTGTAAAGCGATTGCAAAATTAAGAAATTTATTTCACCCGTGCAAATAAATCTATTAAAAAAACATCCTCAGTCAAAAGATTGACCGAGGATGTTGCTTTTTCTATATGATCTGCCTTAAAAGACAGGCTCATTGACTTTGATTAGTCTACGATTTGAACTGTAGCGCGACGATCATAGTCAGGATATTCGAGCATCTTTACACCGCCACCAGCTGCTGTTCTGATGTTAGAACGGTTAACACCCATCTTAACAAGTTCCTCAACGATAGTGTTAGCACGTTGCTCAGAGAGTCTCTGGTTGATAGCAGGTGTACCTGTTGATGAGTCAGCATAACCTGTAACAAGGATATGAGAGTTGTTCTCTATTGCATATTTTGCAAGTGCACGAACGTTAACTAAGTCCTTCAAGAGAGCTACATCAATCTTACCGATGTTGAAGAATACAGAGATTGGTGTTGCAACAAATTCCTTTAAGACTCTTTGTCAAGACAGTAGTCTTTTGGCTTCTCGGCAAGCTCTTTTGCGGAGTTTTTCCGTTCTCTGCGTTGAGGTCATTAAGCTGAGAATTGAGTGCATCTATTTGTGATTGAGACAATGCTTTGATTGCATCTACGTCAGGAGTCTTATTCCATGTGGCCTTGCCGAGTTTGAAAGTAAGACCTATTTCTGCGTATAAAATGGTTGTCCTTATCTTCCCAACCACGTCCATGATGTGTATTAGCAAAGCTGTGCCATCTCATTGCCATCGAAGTTATCTTCCATGCGATTCCATCCTGCTTCTGCATAGAGATCAAGGTTCCGACAGAGTCTCCATGAAGAGTTGATACCGGCACTTAACTGCATAACATAACGGTTAGCAGACATGTTACGAGCCATACCTCCACCAATGAATGGGCTGATATTCCAAACTCGTTCAGGGTTATAAACCCATGAAAAGATTGCTTAAATTGAACATAATCTGCTCGTTCAAACTCCAGAAGTGCTGTGAAGTTACGCCAACAGCACCAATCTTTTTAGAGTTGAAACCCTGTAACTTTGTACGGAGACCAAAGCCTGGTGTGAACCACTTTCCTATGGCAACAGACCCTCCAAAGCTACGACGTTGCTTGCTAAGGAAGTCAAAATCGCCACCATTATCAAGGTGACGGCCATGCTCTTGGTTTGAATACCAAATGTTGTAATCACCACCTACCTGAATAAAACCAGTTGCTCCAAAAACGAATTTGTGGCTACACTGTACTTCATTGTTGGGTCAGCTTGTTGTGCAAAAAGCAGTCATAGACATGCCTAATAAAGCTGCACCGATCACGAATTTTTTCATAAATAATAATAATTAATATAAGTTATTTGCTATCTGAATATATGCTTTGTTTATGCATTTGGTTGCAAAGTTAATGATATTTTCATTCAGATGGTATAATTTTACATATTTTAATCTAAAAAGATGTTCTATTTCATTCTGTTTTAAGATACAAAGAATGTTTTTTTCCATCTGGTGTATAATTGGGATTCGATGAAGAGAAAAGAGAATTAAAGATGTTCTCCATCTCCGCATTGTTCAATACCTGTCCTTGCGGGATTGCAGCTTTTCGTGCCATGGTTAAAGCCAATTCTCGGCTGATTTCTTCGCGAAGATTGGTGGGTTTTTCCTGTGCTGAGAGAATCATGTCACGCAAAAGATTAATCATGTCAAGTCCTTCAAGCCCTGAAGGAACGGCTAATATTGCATAAGTTGAACCTCCTAATGGACTGATTTCAAAGCCAAGATCTTGCAGTTCGGGTAGAATCTTCGACAAAGTAACTTCTTCTGATGCTGTGCAATGAAGGTTTTCGGGAAACAATAGCTTTTGAGCGGCAGCCTCACTGCGCTTCAATTGCTCTTGATATCGATCGAAAAGGATTCTTACATGTGCCCGATGTTGATCGATAATCATTAGTCCTGACTTCACGGCTGTCATGATATAGCGTCCCTTATACTGGTAGTGAGAGGGTGATTTCTCTTCAATGACGTTCTCGGTTGGTTCTTCCTCCTCTTGAATATCAGGTAAAGTCATCTTTGAAGAGAATAATTCTGTTTCCTGACTTGGCTTTTGTAGATTCTGATAAAGCTCTTCCCATCGGTTAGAAGGACTCGAAGAACGAGGTGCTTCTGATGAATTCCGGAAAGGATTATAGTCAGGATTATATTTCACTTTAGGCACTTCAACGTTTTCTGTGGGGTTATACACAGGAATTTCAGGCCTGCCTTCTGTGTCAAAAATCAATTGAAGGAATGTCGTTAAACATGCTAACAGCCTCTTTTACAGCAGCAGAAAGGATTTGCCAAATAGGCACTTCATTCTCAAATTTAATTTCAGTCTTCGTAGGATGGATGTTGACATCTATATCTTCAGGAGCCACTTCGAAATATAGAAAAGTAAGGAACTTGCTCACCCGTTGGCACTAATCGTTCAAAGGCAGCCATCACTGCTTTGTTGAAGTAAGGGTGTTTCATGTAGCGACCATTTACAAAGAAGTATTGGTGTGCACCTTTCTTGCGGGCTGACTCTGGTTTACCCACGTATCCATTGATGCGACACATCGTTGTATCTACCTTTACAGAAAGCAGTTCTTGATTGAGACGCTTCCCAAATATGTCTATGATTCGCTGACGAAGTACGCCTGCTTTAAGATTGAAAAGTTCTGTTCCGTTGCTTTGTAAGGTAAAGGCTATGTCAGGATAGACCAGTGCTATGCGCTCAAAAGCGGTGATAATGTTGTTTAGTTCCGTTGAATTGGACTTCAGAAACTTCCTTCGCGCGGGTACATTATAAAATAGGTTGTTGACAGAGAAACTGCTACCTACTGCACAAGAACAGGGCTCTTGTCCAACAAAACGACTTCCAGAGATGGATAAAAGAGTGCCTACTTCATCGCTTTCTTGCCGAGTTTTCAATTCAATTTGAGCCACAGCAGCGATAGAAGCTAAGGCTTCTCCGCGGAAACCCATTGTGTGAAGAGCGAATAAATCATCGGCCTTCCTAATCTTAGATGTGGCATGTCGTTCGAATGAAAGACGGGCATCTGTTGCAGACATGCCTTTACCATCGTCGGTAACTAATATCGTTGTCTTTCCGGCATCAATGACTTGAATCTGTATATTCTTTGCCCCTGCGTCAACACTATTCTCAACTAATTCTTTAATTACAGATGCGGGGCGTTGTATAACCTCGCCAGCGGCAATCTGGTTGGCAACAGAATCGGGAAGAAGTTGTATGATATCGCTCATAAATCGCTAAAAGATAAATAACAAAATTAAATAAAACAAGGCCAAGAGAAATAGTAGAAGAACAACTTGAATGAGTTGGTTTGTACCATTGTAGCGCCTTTTCTTCTTTGAGAGGTGAGGCATTGCTGCACGAAATGCCTGATGAATTTGTTCTCGATCTAAGGGCTTGTGAGGGGTAAGTCCTAACTTTTCACGTGCCAGTTGCTCTATTTTTTGCAAGCGTTCTTTGCGTTCATCCACATAGATATATTTGTGATTGAATCGTCGGGGCCGTGGTTGTTGAAAGAGATTCATCGTGAAACAGTGTTGACTTTCTGCTGAGGTGACCGGCGACGTTGTATCACTTTAAGTGCTGAACCTTCGCCTTTCCCGCGCCAATGAAAAACATCCTGTGGGTCTGTTGGACGCAATTCTTCAAACCAAGCGAATTCCGGAAGCTTTAGTTTTTCGGCAGGAATTTGTGTCATTGGTAGCATAACACCCGTATTTTTGGGTGTCCATATCTTATCAAGTCTTCTTTCTGGTGAGATAAACATTTTTATTGTGTCTGTCTCTATATAGACTTGACCTTGCAAAGTGGAATCTTTGTCGTCCACAGGATAGAAGATTGCCTTTGCATTTCCTGATGCAATGACGTGCCGAATCTTACCTTTAATGAAATAACTTGAGATTTCTTTTGATGAAAGTTGATTGAAATATTTTTGTCCTGGGATGCGTTCAATGCTCAAAGCTTGGTTGATAACGTGCGCCTCACGCACCGTACTATCATTCATATAAACTTTGATTATCTCACCAAGTATTTGTCGATCTCCACTCCATGCAATCGGATCGCGATACATGGTCATGCAAGAGTCTTTGCTGTTTAGCACTAATGAATCGCAGATAGCTTGCACATCTTGGCGGAATACCTTTACATGATGGAAGCAATGTACCTTTCGATACACAGAATCTGTATTCATATTGAACGTGAAAATCTTCATAGAGTCGGCGTGCATAAACAGGGTATCTTTCTGTGAATAGTCTTTAACTAAGGCACGACCTGTAGCAAACCCTCGCCCCGTTTTCTCGTTATAGAAGATTCTTTCGCCTAAAAGCTGGTTCTTGTTACGCTTGTCTACATAGATCACCTTACCCAAACCGCGAGCCATTCCTGTTCGTTTGTTGTAGAAAAGACTATCGCCTGTAATCTCTTTATCCTTGTCTATAACTGTAGAACGCCCATACATCTCAGCAAGATCAGACTTGCTATCGAAGTAACCATCTGTCGTTTGGATGACACTTCCGTTCTGAATTATCTTACTTGGTCCCACAACATGTGCCAAGGATTTCTTTGTATCATAATGCAATTCGTCTGTAGTGACCGTGCGATTACCACTGCGCATCTTCACATTATACCAAAAGGTTGCCTCGCGAGTCTTTAGGTTATAGTCGCCCCAGTCAGACACTAAGCGATCCTTTTTGTCTATTAACCTTCCGCCTTCAAAGAAGTATGCGTAATCATTAAAGCGGTCATAATCGAGACTATCGGTGTAAAGCGTCTTGTCACCATGATGTAAAACCACATTCTTTCGAGCCTCCAATAATTGTCGGAAGCCATCATAGGCGGCACGATCTGCTTTGAGTGAAAGTGCCTTTCCCTGTTGATAGCGAACATGGCCAAATGCTTTTACAGAATTAGATTGCTGATAAAAGTAAGCACTATCACACCAAAGGTTTGATCCTTTGTGCATAAAATGAACGCGACCTTTTACAATTTGGGCATCTGGAACAGGGCCATACTGGTCATAACGAAGTTCATCTGCATGTATAAGAAATACTTTGTCGTCAGACTTTTTGTTTCCAACTGCAGCATGGCTTCGCATTAAGCACAGCACAAACAAACATAGGACCATTCCAAGGAATGCCCTATGTCTATATTTAATTCGTATGATGTGATGATGTCTCATCCGTTATTTTATCCAACCTTGATATTCAAAATCACAATCTTTATAGCGGTCATTCATGCGCACATACGTATTCTTTATTTTATTAACCACCCAATCATGCAGTTTCTTTTCACTCTCTTTCTGCATCACTACCTCTTGCATTGTCTGGAAATCTTCAGTGATTTTAGCTCTATGTCCATCGATTCTATTGACCAATTTAACGATAGCTGCCACTGTCTTTCCACGATGATCTATCATCTTGAATGGTACAGATATCTCTCCAACTTTCATCGTATCTACGACTCGAGCGACTTCTGTGGGGAGATCTTTCATTTGGAAGCGTGAGGTGATTTTACCTGTTTGATTGTCTGTATAGGCCATTAAGCCGTGGTTGTTACGTGTGTCTTTGTCTTCCGAAAGATAAGAGCAGGCTGCCTCAAATGTAAACTTTCCATCTTTAATATCATTGCCGATAGAGTCTAATCTGGCTAATGCTTTGTTCATATCTTCATTAGAAACCTTCGGTGTTAGCAATATATGACGCACCTTTATCTTGTCTCCTCGCTTGTCAATCAATTGGATAATGTGGTATCCAAACTCTGATTCTACAATCTTAGAAATCTTCTTTGGGTCGGTAAGATTAAAGGCAACGCTGGCAAAAGCAGGGTCAAGTGTGCCACGACCTGTATAGTCCATCTCTCCTCCTTGACGTGAAGTTCCTGGGTCTTCTGAATAGAGTCGTGCCAAGGTACTAAAGGAAGTCTCTCCTTTATTGACGCGATCCGTGAAGTTACGCAACTGGTCTTTGATGCGGTTTATCTCGCTTTGTGGGATACGAGGCTTGCGAACTAATATCTCAACTTCAACCTCTGTAGGGATAAAAGGAATACTATCTTCGGGCAGATTCTTAAAGTATCGTCTTACATCGGCAGGCGTAACAGAGACATTTCCCATGATCTTTCGTTTCATCTGTTGAATCATCTTGCTGTTCTTTACATCATCATGCAGATCGGAACGGATTTGACTTATGCTCTTTCCTTGATACTCTTCGAGTTTCTCTTTCGAACCAACGGAGTTTATCCACAAGTTGATTTGTTGCTCAACGGTTTGCGCAATATCTGACTCTGTGACTTCAATGGAGTCGAGGATAGCCTGATGTAAGAAGAGTTTTTGAACGGCAATCTGTTCCGGAATGCGGCAGTCGGGATTGCCACCCCATTTCATTCCTTCCATTTCTCCTTGCAAACGCATTTGCTCAATGTCTGATTTCATGATAGGTTCATCACCTACTACCCATTCAACTTCATCGATAACACTATGCTCTGGGATATGCGTTGCAGCAGGTTTTGCTTGCACCGTATCATTCTCATCCGTCATATTACCGACAGTTTTATTGGCTTTAGCGCTGATACCTGCCAGAAGTAGTACGCCAATAAAGCCACCAAATAGTTTATATCCTTTGTTCATCTCGTTATTGTTTCGTTTTAATTCTCTACAATTATCTATTTTCTTTTATTGTCTTAAGCACTTCCTGATGGATTATAACAGGATATTTCTCACGCAAGGTCTTTACCCATTGGCGTTCCAACTCCTCTTGATAATCTGCAAGAACAAGTGGTCTGACCTCAGCTAATGCCTTGGGAGCTTTGAGCTTTTTTCCCATAAACTCCACTAAAAGGATAGTCCTTTATAGGCTGAGGTGCCTCTCCTTGTTTGAAAATCTCATAGTCAATCCACGAATTATCACCTGATTTGAATAGCCCTTGTGAAGCAGTTATGCGAACATCTCCACCTGTATTGAACTGTTGGTCTATTGCCTCCTTCCAGTGATTAAAGTCAATATGTTTCAGTAACTTTTTCACTTTCTTCACCTCTCCAGCCTCTTTTGCATGGATGATGATACCTTTATAACGTGGTAACGACCATTTATATTTCTTTTTATTGTGGTCAAAAATAGTTTGTCAGTCCTGCTTCGTCATGAGCAGCTTTGTCCCATATTGTCCGCTTGCTAACCTCAAAAATCAACAATCCATCACGATATTCTTGCATGAGATTTGCCATTTGTGGATTTTCTTTTTCAAAGACATTAGCTTGTTTTTTCAAAGCCATGTCTTCAGAACTACGTTGTGCAAATGACCTTTCTTGTAGTCGGGCAGCTGTCAGTTTGTTTCGAAGATTTCGCTGACTAACGAAGCGTAGCAGGTCGTTTCGAACCGAATCGTATGGAAAGTAAGCGCTTTTGTCCTCTATTAATATAATGTGATAACCTGCTGGAGTGAGGAAGGGTGCGCTCATTTCTCCTTTCTTTAAGGCATAAGCCTGAGCCTCAAATTCGGGTAAAGTCTGTCCCGGTAGCAGCCAAGGTTGGTGCTCTCCAAGATTAGTTGCAGTCTTATTGTCTGAATATCGCCTTGCCATTTCTCCAAAATCCGCACCATGTTGCAGTGCATTGTAAATGGAGTCTATTCGTTGTTTAACCTCTATTTCCGTTTGTTTTGAGGCCCTTTGTCCTAATCGAAGCAGTATTTCACGCACCTTAATCATGCCACCTGAGGCGTCAACTCGTTGTTGAGTGAAGGCATAAAGACGGCGTGCTTCTGCTTCCGTTTCAGCGTCGTTGTCTCAATGTTTGCGGGATTTGTTGGTTGCGATAAGCAGCAAACAGTTGCAGAAAAAGAAGGCAAAGTGTCGAGTCGTTGCGATAGGGCCTCTTCGACTTTCAACTTTGTCATTGGCATATTGTTCGGCATAATCGGCCACACTCTTTCGTTCGAATCCGTTTGCTGTCTGATATTTCTTATATGCAAATTCGAATGCCGAGCGCTTCACGGGCTTGCCATTTATCGTCATCAAGACAGGGTCGTCTGTCTGACCAAAAGCCATGCTTCCACAAAGAAGCATGGCCAATGATATCATAATTTTTTTTCTTTTCTGCATGAACCTCACTTATTCTGGACGAGAATAGTTAGGAGCTTCACTCGTGATGGCAATGTCATGAGGATGACTTTCCATTACACCAGCGTTAGTGATGCGTGTGAATTTCGCATCGTGCAACTTCTCAATAGAAGGTGCTCCGCAATAACCCATTCCCGAACGCAAGCCACCTGTCAACTGATAAATCACCTCTTGAACAGTTCCTTTGTAGGGAACACGGCCGGCAATACCCTCTGGTACGAGCTTCTTTACATCGCGAACATCGTTCTGGAAGTAGCGATCACGAGAGCCATTCTTTTGTTCCATGGCCTCAAGTGAACCCATTCCGCGATAGCTTTTGAATTTACGTCCATTGAAGATAATAGTTTCTCCTGGGCTTTCTTCAGTGCCGGCAACGAGTGAACCAATCATAACACAACTGCCACCAGCTGCCAATGCTTTAACGATGTCGCCTGAATAACGAAGTCCACCATCTGCAATTAATGGCACACCCGTACCTTGAAGTGCTGAATATACATCGAAAACAGCAGTCAATTGAGGCACACCCACACCAGCAACAACGCGAGTTGTGCAAATAGAACCAGGTCCAATGCCCACTTTTACGGCATCGGCTCCGTTGTCAACAAGGTATTTTGCTGCGGCACCTGTAGCCACATTACCAACAATAACGTCAACATTTGGGAAGGCAGCCTTTACTTGTTTGAGCTTTTCTACTACGCCTTTGGAGTGTCCATGGGCTGTATCGATGACGATAGCATCTACACCTGCCTCAACCAAAGCCTTTGCACGCTCCATCGTATCGGCTGTAACACCAACGCCGGCAGCCACGCGAAGGCGGCCTTTTTCATCTTTGCAAGCCATGGGTTTGTCTTTGGCTTTGGTGATATCCTTATAGGTAATCAAGCCCACGAGATGGTTATCTTTGTCTACAACGGGTAGTTTCTCAATCTTGTTCTCCTGTAATATCTGTGCAGCAGCACCCAAGTCTGTTTGCTGATGAGTAGTAACAAGATTGTCTTTTGTCATCACTTCGTCTATCTTTTTGTCCATATGACGCTCGAAACGCAAGTCTCTGTTCGTCACGATTCCAACGAGTTTGTTGTCATCATCCACTACAGGTATGCCACCAATATGGTAATCATGCATCAAGTCAAGAGCGTCTTTAACCGAACTTCCGCGTCGAATTGTCACGGGATCATAAATCATTCCGTTCTCTGCACGTTTAACAATTGCCACCTGATGTGCCTGTTCTTCTATCGACATATTCTTGTGAATAACGCCAATACCACCTTCGCGTGCAATGGCAATTGCCATTGATGCCTCGGTAACTGTATCCATTGCGGCTGTCACAAAGGGCACATTCAGGGTGATGTTACGTGTAAACTTGGTTTTCAACTCTACTTCTTTGGGAAGTACTTCGGAATAAGCAGGAATCAAAAGGACGTCATCAAAGGTAAGACCGTCCATTACAATTTTATCTGCAACAAATGATGACATATTGTAACTTTTAAAATTTATTGCGTGCAAATATAGCAATATTTTTCCACTTCTGCTACCAAATATGGCTAATTCTAAAGGTAGTTAAGTGTATTTAACGTGATTGAAGCGATACAAAAAGGCTGAAAACAAAACCTACTTGGCCTTTTGCTGTATGCTATTGGATTGGGATGGGGGAGACAAATGTACTAAAAAGGCGAGGCTAATGGCATGGATTTTATGCAAAGAATCATAATGGTTTTGTTTAACATTCTGATGCTGATAAGCACTTATAATTGCACAATGTGACCTATAATTTATTGTTTATGAAAAAAATACAAACAAAGTGTTTCTGTGAATAACAAAAATTTGAAATCTCAAATACTTTTAGATGGAAAAACGGCTCTGTTTTTTTACCTGTTTGTAATTTAATGACTTTCAAACAGTTATAAAAAAACAAAAAGAAATGATGTTGGAAAAATAGGAAGAATTTAAGCTGTAAGAAGAGGCAGATTTGGGAATGAAAAAGGCTTGTTTTATCAAGTGTTCTCCCTATGTTTTTACCCTGCCTTATGCGTCATTTAGCAAGATGAAATGACACACTTTGCGTTGCTAATACGATGAAATGGGACGAATAATCTTGCAAAATGGAGGACGATAATAGAAAAAAACAATGTTTTTGTTTTCTTATTGATGAAGAAATGAAGTGTTAAATATTAGCGATTAATATTTACAATATTACTCCCTCACCAAGTATATTCCATCGTCTTCAATCCTTATTTTTCCGTTGCTTATATAGCTCTCCAATGGCTTTTTTTGAATACCTTTTTGCTCACCTGAAACTGATGTTTGATGTCGTCAGGACTGCTCTTGTCGCCCAATACGCAATAGCCGTTGTTGTCTTGAAGGTATTGAAATAGCGTGGCTGAAAAGTCTTCTGCGGCCGCCATTCCTGTGGGTTGAAGGGTTAGATCGAGTTTTCCGTCGGGCCGAACATTGTGGATATATGCCTTCATTCGGTCGCCTGTGTGCACATATTTGTAAACTTGGTTTTTGATAAACAAGGCCCGGATATTGATTGTTTACAATGGCTTTGAAGCCCAAATCAGTCTTTTGCCAGATGAGAATCTCTACTTCTTGATTGCGTTTTAAAAGCCTGCTTTTTGCAACGTCATTACTGAGAAAATGCTCCACCTTTGCACTGGCAACGATGCGATAACTCTCTTCGTCAATGTGCACATATACGATATAACTGTCGCCAATCTCCATGCGTTTTTTTCTGTTCACGGAATGGACAAAAGAGGTCTTTGGTTAGTCCCCAGTTCAGAAAAGCGCCGTATTCATTGACCCAAGCGCATTCCAAGTAGGCGAAATCTCCCACTTTTTGCCAATGGTTTTTCAGTCGTTGCGATGGGGCGTTCGTCTTGATCTAAGTAGATGAAACATTCGATTTCGTCGCCAGGTTTTAGCCCCTTCAGGAACGTATTTCTGGGGCATCAGTATCTCACCTTCACGTCCTCCGTCCATGTAAAGCCCGAAAACTTCACCAAATCCTTCGCGACGTGCCACCTCTTTTACGCGTAAAACATTATATTCTCCAAGTTTAATCTCGTTTGCCATAGCGTTTGTTTGTTTATCAATCACAAAGATAATCATTTCTGTTTGATTGTCTCATCGATTTATGAAAAATATTGAAATGATGAATAGAAGAAAATGAATGTAGGATGGGTTTTCCGTCAATCATGGTTTTAATACCTAACCAATAAGAAACGAAAAAGCCGAAACTCTAACCCGAGCTTCGACCTCATCTATTTCTAACTAAAACCTTTCTAAACAAATGGTAACCTCACGGTCTCCATTGTTATCTACGAAACAATCTGTTAAAAAATTACCTTAAACCTAATAACTAAAACCTAAAAATCTATTACTACTAACCTAAACAATCTATTAACCTTTTGATGATGCAAAGGTAGAAAGATTAATTTCATGTTGCAACTTTACGTGTGATTTTCATGCAATCTGACGCGTTTTCTTGACCTAAATCAACGTATTGTGTTCGTGCACACATTCAATTTTTCTGGTTTCTTCGTGTTTGTTTACATTGAACATTGTATGAAAATACATCATTGAATGCCTTTTTATATCTATTTCTTGTTGGGTAATGGTATTTTTGATTTCATAGGTTTTGTTGTTTTATGCTTAGTGTTTGGTGTTGTCAAAACGATTTGTTTATGATGTTGTTCAGGTGTCTATATATAATAAGGTGTAATTTTTATGTTTGAACATAGGAAGAAAGTGTGATGCGTGGACAGTCAAAAGCGTCTTGAGGTTACTTTTTAAGCATTAACCTTTTTTTGCTTTTTTTAGTTTTTTTACGTATCTTTGCAGAAAGTAAGTAAAAACGAGAATGAGAGTATTGATTATAAATACGAGTGAGCATACAGGCGGGGCTGCTGTTGCGGCCAATCGCCTAATGGATGCGCTCAACAACAATGGCGTAAAAGCCAAGATGTTGGTGCGCGATAAGCTCACAGATGATATTACAGTAGTTGGACTTAAGCACAAACTGCTCAACTATTGGCGTTTTCTTTGGGAGCGTTGGTGCTTGTTTTGTCACCTACATTTCAAGCGGACGCATCTCTTTGAGATAGATATGGCCAACACAGGAACGGATGTTACGCGGCTGCCTGAGTTCAAAGAAGCCGATGTTATCCATCTTTCGTGGATTAATCAAGGGATGCTTTCTCTTAAAGATATACGCAAAATACTCGATAGTGGTAAGCCCGTGGTGTGGACGATGCACGATATTTGGCCGGCTACTGGCATTTGTCATGTTGCATTAAACTGCCGTCGTTATCAAACCTCTTGTGGCTATTGTCGCCTCCTTCCCCATGGAGGTTCTGTGCATGACCTGTCATATCAGGTTTTTCAAACGCAAGAAAAAGTTTGTTGAATAGACGTACAATCTCGTTTGTAACCTGTAGTAAATGGTTGGAAAAGGAGGCCAAAAAGAGTGCCATTCTGTATGGGCAGCCGATTTGTTCGATACCAAATCCCATTGATACGCATGTCTTTCGACCTATTGATCGCAAGTTAGCTCGTCAGCGTGCAAGGATACCTCAAGACATGAAGGTGATTCTTTTTGCAGCCCAACGCATAATAAACGAAAACAAAGGGATATTTTATCTTATTGAAGCCTGCCACAAAATGGCGGCTGAACACCCGGAAATCGTGCATAAAACCTTTGTTGCTGTGCTCGGAGGAGGTAAGGGAAATATTGGTGATGTCTTTGATTTCTGCACGGGAAAATTAGGATATGTGAATGACACTCGACAGCTTGTAGACATCTATAACGCTGCCGATGTGTTTGTGTTACCCTCACTTTCCGAGAATCTTCCTAACACAATAATGGAAGCAATGGCTTGTGGAGTGCCCTCTGTTGGCTTTAATGTTGGTGGCATTCCCGAAGAAATAGACCATAAGAAGAATGGCTATGTGGCAGCATATCGCGATGTTGACGACCTTGCCAAAGGGCTATACTGGGTGCTTTATGAGGCAGATTATGACGCTTTGAGCCGTGAAGCGGTGCACAAGGTCGTTACAAACTATTCGCAACATGCCGTGGCAATGAAGTATATTGAAGTCTATAATGAGGCTATTGCACTTAAAAACTTTCACTTATGATACGCTTTTCTATTATTACTTGCACTTATCAGGCTGCATCAGAACTACCGAAAAACGCTCGAAAGTGTACTGCATCAGCGCTATCGTCACGTTGAACATATTATCATAGATGGTGCTTCTACGGATGGAAACGAAAAGACATTGTGGAGCGTTATATCCAAGCCAATGACGACAATGAAGATTGTATTCATCGTGTTGTTTTCGTTTCTGAACCAGACAAAGGGCTGTATGATGCAATGAATAAAGGCCTGGAAAAGGCCACGGGAAATTATGTTGTGTTTCTTAATGCCGGTGATACCTTTCCTTCGACAGATACCCTTGAGCATATCGCGGGATGTGTTGGAGAAGGTGAAGCGCATCCCGGTGTGCTCTATGGTGATACAGATATTGTCGATGATACAGGTCGTTTCTTGCGTCGTCGCCGTCTATCCCCTCCACGAAAACTTACTTGGCGTTCGTTCCGTAACGGCATGTTAGTGTGTCATCAAGCGTTTTATGTACGCGCGGATATAGCCAAATCTATTCCTTACGACACGCATTATAAGTACTCAGCAGACGTGGATTGGTGTATTAAAGTGATGAAAAAAAGGCAGCCCAACAACACATGACTTTTGCGCAACGTTAACGCTGTAATTGCTAACTATCTTGACGGGGGACTGAGTGTCAAAAACCACAAAGCATCACTTAAAGAGCGTTTCCATGTGATGCAATCTCATTATGGTTTACTCACAACGCTAATCTTTCATTTTTTTGGTTTTTAATACGAAGTGTAATTCAAAAAAATAGCGTTAAAATAGTGAATTTCCTTATATTTTCTTTGTTATTCTGATGAATAACTGTATATTTGCAAAGCGTTAAATATAAAAAGAAATGAGTATGAAAAAGATTGTATTATGCGCAGTTTTAGCATTAGCTTCATTTGGTATTGCAAACGCACAGAAGGTTAAAACCGTAGAAAAAGAAGTAAAAAGAACAAGTTAAGAAGGATGCAAAAGCAGTTTTAAGTCTGATGCAAAGAAGACCGGCGAAGAAATCGGTGATGCAGCTAAGAAGGCTTATAACGGCACAAAGAATGAAGTGAAGAAGCTTGAAAAAGATGTAAAGAAAGACTGCAAGAAGGACTGCAAAGCAAAGAAAGAAGCAAAGAAAGCTTGCTGCAAAGATAGCAAACCTGCAGCTAAGAAGTGCTGCAAGAAGGAAGCAAAGAAGGCTTGCTGCAAGAAATAAGCTAAGTAGTAAAAACTGAAAGCAAATAAATAATAAAGAGTTTTTAGGCTTGCTTGGCAATGAGGTAAGACTGAAACACAACAAAAGATGAGTACCGAAACGTGTCGATGTGCATGGTTCGGTACTTTGTTTTTATGCACATGGTGAAATGGTGGATGTTGATAGTTGTTCGTATTAGTGTTTCTTCATCGTATAACTGCCCCTATATATATAAGGTATAGGTGAGACTTTGTTTTGTTGGTCAAGGCTCATCATGATACAAGTCTTTGCATTTTTAGTCCATAACAGTTACAGATATGGTTTGTAGATGATTGTTGTTTGAGAGCAATAGCGCATATGGTGGGGTGCTCATGTGTAAGGATAGAACACGCTTGTTGGGCAGAAGTCATGGCTAAATTCGTGGGGCGCAACTTAAGGACATGATTCATGTGGCATTTTATTCACCGTCATACGGGTTGTTGTTCCAGCTTCTGACAAGTTTTTAAAAGATAAGCTTTTTGCCTGTTTGTTCCTTACTTTTTTTGGATGTCGTTTTCAATCATTTCACGTGGTAATTGGCGCTTCTTGTCTTTGTAATGCATAGCCCAATAGTAATTGTCGCGTATCTTATTAGAGAGTCGTTCATGCCCGCGGTGGTCGTAAATCCACTGCCAATAAGCGCCCATGTCGCGTTGTTTGCGTAGATATTCGTAGGAGAAACGGTCACCGGGTGTTTCTAATCGGCACAACATTCCTGTTGGTAAGATTTCCGATAGTTGTTCATAAGAGGGCAGACTTCATAGGTTTGTGACCAAGGATAAGCGGAAATGTCGCGTGAAGGCGTAGCTACGGGATGATTGGCGTGCGTTTGAGTAACTTGAAGTGATGATTTTCAACTACATATTTCCAGCAGATGGTGTCGTTTTTTGTAGTACAATAAACTTCAAAAATGCCGTTCATCCACACGATGATATCGGCCGTATGTTGCTGTAAGACTATCAATATAGACAGATAGTTTGACAACTTTCGGTTGGAGGGTTGCAGGCTTTATGGGATCATTCCAGTAGCCGAGTTCAACACGATCGAGCCTCTTTCCTTCAGCATTATATAAATATAGCTCAACCATCCCATGATAAGCGAAAGCCAAAGCATAGTCATTCGCGAAAGCGTTGGACCGATAAAATGCGATCTGAAAGCTATCAATGGCGTTGCCTTTCAATTGCATCACCCTGTGCACCCGTAAGCAAAAGGCCGCGTGAATCGTCGGTTAAAGGCTGGGGAATAGAATCCATTAGCAGGCTGTCAGCATTGATATCGAGAGCTTGTAAGAAAGGAATCTTCGATTGATGACAGCCGAAGAGTGTTGCGATAATAATAGAAAAAAGGACTAAATGCTTGAGTTTCATAACGTAATATATGATTAATGCAAAGATAGAAAATAATTCTTTGAATCATATTTCCTTTTCGAATTTTTTTGTATATCTCAAGGAGAAAAATTAACTTTGCTATTGATTTCTATGGATGATTACATTTTTGGTGATGTTGGCACCCTGATAGTTTTCGTAATATGAAATAATTAGAGAATCATCTTAAAATATTTATTTTTCTAAGAATATGGTGGAACAATTACAACCCTACATTGCAATTGCCTTGAAACTCATTACGGGTATGATTGGCATTCTTGTGTTTTTACGCATTGCAGGCAAGGCGCAGATGGCGCAGATTACGCCGCTTGACACTGTAAGTGCATTCGTTATTGGTGCCTTAGTCGGTGGTGTTCTTTACAATCCTGATATGTCTATGTGGCATATTTTGTTTGCTTTGGCCGTGTGGACAGCCTTTAATATGTTTGTCAGAGTTTGTATGCGCTCAGCCCGTTTGCGTCATCTGATTAAAGGAGAAAGTTCATATCTCGTGAGAGATGGCTATATAAACTTCAAAGCTTTCAAGCGAAACAGTTTGGAAATGGAGCAATTCCGCATGCTGTTACGGCAGAAAGGAATCTTCTCTATGTTTGATGTTGATGATGTTTTATTTGAGACTAATGGTGCAGTGACTGTGCTTCCGCCAGGTAGAACGGCTTATTCTCACTTGCTTGTCAATAATGGTGAGATTGTGGAAGGAACGCTTTTGCAATGTAATAAGACGCGTGAGTGGGTGTTACGCTATATCAAGAGTAATGGCTTTAAGAGTCCTTCAGAACTATTTTGCATGGAGTGGACTCCACGAAAAGGTTTTTATTTTGTCACCTTCAGTGGGGATGTGCGTCGTGGAAAAGAAGAAGTTGCTGCCGAAAATATAGAGAATGAGTCGCAAGCTTAATTAATTCTATTCGTAGATTAAGGTGCGAACTTGATATTGAATAAAAGGCTTTTGTCTGGTGTTCAGCAATAATTAAGGCATATTTTGTTATGAGGAATGCGCGAAAGTGTGTTCCTCTATTTTGTTAGCTAAAGCACATTGTTGTCCTCTTCATTAGAGTTGGGACAATGTAGACTAAAGGGTGACTTCTTAACCCGTTTTTATTTTATCTACTTTTTATGATTCATTGTGTATCTTGGGTTGTAGGGATTGATTTCATGAAATGAATAATATTAATAATTAATAATATTGTTAAATATCCGTAATCAGAATGCTTTTTGTCTGCTAATACTTTTTCGGTTCTTCCTATAAAATATGTATCTTTGCAAAACCGATTACTGGGAGAGCGCTTGGAATTCCCAGTAGTTTAGCAGTGTTAATAGCCTTTTTCTTTTGGCCAGATTAGGCGGTTAGTGAATCTGTTAAACAACAGAACGTAAAGCTGTGGATGGTCTCTTTTAGACTGGAGGCGCCGCGAGGTTTCTGTTATCATTGATTGATTTATAAGTTTTTTAGTAGTTAAATTAAGTTTTAAAAATGGACACTTTAAGTTACAAAACTATTTCCGCAAACAAGGAAACAGCTAAAAAAGAGTGGGTGGTTGTTGATGCCAGCGATCAGATTGTAGGTCGTTTTTGCTCTAAAGTAGCTAAACTTCTCCGCGGAAAGTACAAACCAAACTTCACTCCTAACGTAGATTGTGGAGACAATGTAATCATTATCAACGCCGCAAAGGTAGTCTTTCTCAGGTAAGAAAGAGACTGATAAGGTTTACACACGTTATACTGGTTACCCAGGTGGACAGCGTTTTAATACACCCGCAGAGCTACGTACTCGTGCCAATGGTGTAGACAAAATGATTCGTCATGCGGTTAAAGGTATGTTGCCAAAAGGCCGTCTTGGTCGCGCATTGATGGACAACCTTTACGTATTCGAAGGCGCAGAGCACAACAAAGAGGCTCAGAAACCAAAATCAATCGATATTAACCAGTATAAATAATTAAGGATAAAGATGGAAGTAATAAATGCAATTGGTCGCCGCAAGAGCGCAGTAGCTCGTGTTTACCTTTGTGAAGGTACCGGTAAGATCATTATAAATAAGAAAGAATTAACAGAATTCTTCCCTTCAGCTATTCTGCAGTATGTGGTTAAACAGCCATTGATGTTGGTAGAAGCTGATGGTAAATACGATATAAAGGCAAACCTTGATGGTGGTGGTTTCACTGGTCAGAGCCAGGCATTACGCCTTGCTATCGCTCGCGCTCTTGTCAAAGTGAACGCTGAAGACAAGAAAGTTTTTGAAGGATGCAGGCTTCCTTACTCGCGACAGTCGTGCTGTTGAGCGTAAGAAACCAGGTCAACCAAAGGCACGTCGCCGCTTCCAGTTCAGCAAGCGTTAAGCCTTGTTCTTTGGATATTGGATACAAATTATCGAATGATTTTGTTTTATATCCTGAGCGACAATGGCTCACAAGAGCTATTCGTTTGGTATGATTCAAAAATTCAGAAAACAACGATTCAATATTCAGGAACCATCTCGTTTAGTATCTAAACCAGGCAGACTCTGCACGCCGATACGCTCATAGTGTGGTATAGAAGCAGATTACTGTCGGGCTGATTCTGAGCAAAAAGAGGTCTGTTATCCATAATCGTTATGCGGTATACAGGCTGAAAGAATTAAAAAAAGAAAGTAAACAATAAAAAAATTAAAAAGAGAAATGTCAAGAACTAAATTTCGACCAATTACTCCAGGCAGGTTGCCACTTTGGTCACCTCAAACGCAAGTGGAATCCAGCTATGGCTCCTTATATCTTCATGGAGCGCAATGGTATTCATATCATCGATCTAAACAAAACTGTTGCTAAAATCGATGAAGCTGCAGAGGCATTAAAGGCAATCGCTAAGTCAGGCAAGAAGATTCTGTTTGTCGCTACTAAAAAAACAAGCTAAAAGATATCGTAGCTGATAAGGCCGCATCTGTTAATATGCCATACGTAAACGAGCGCTGGGCAGGTGGTATGTTGACCAACTTCCCAACAATTCGTAAGGCAGTTAAGAAAATGACAAACATCGACAAGCTGATGAACGATGGTACTTTCTCTAACCTTTCTAAGCGTGAGTTGTTGCAGATTACACGCCAACGCGCTAAATTGGAGAAGAACCTTGGCTCAATTGCTGACTTGACTCGTCTGCCAAGTGCACTTTTCGTTATTGACGTAATGAAAGAGCACATCGCAGTGAAAGAGGCTAACCGTCTTGGAATTCCAGTCTTTGGTATTGTTGATACAAACTCAGATCCTAAGAATATCGACTTCGTTATTCCTGCAAACGATGACGCTAAGGACAGCGTAGAGACTATTCTCACTGCTGTTTGTGGTGCTATTGCTGAGGGTCTTGAAGAGCGTAAGGCTGAAAAAGCAGATGAAAAGGCTTCCGCTGAACAGGCAGAAGAGGCTGCTGAAGTAAAGAAACGTACTCGCAAGGCACGTAAGGAAGAAGCAGCTCCTGCTGCAGAAGCTGAGGCTGAAAAGGCTGAGTAATCGCATAGAGGGTCTTATTTGATAGGGTAGGATGCCATAAATCCCTATGCACTATCAATGAGACCTTTTTCTTTTTTCAAACAAATTAATAAAAAGAAATAATAGATTATGGGTATTTTTAATAGAAGATATCAAGAAGCTTCGTGCTATGACTGGTGCTGGCTTGGCTGACGTAAAGAAGGCTCTAACAGAAGCCGCTGGTGACTTTGATAAGGCTAAGGAGCTGCTCCGTGAGCGTGGTTTGGCTATTGCTGCAAAGCGTTCTGACCGCGAAACTTCAAATGGTTGTGTCCTCGTTAAGAGCGTTCCAGGCTTTGCTGCCATGGTAGCTGTTAAGTGTGAGACCGACTTTGTGGCTGCAGGTAAAGACTTTATACAGCTCACACAGGAAATACTTGATGCAGCAGTTGCTGCAAAATGCAAGACTCTTGATGAGGTTAAGGCACTCAAGTTGGCTAATGGTGACGACGCAGCTACGGCAGTTCAGCATCGTTCTGGTATCACTGGAGAGAAGATGGAGATAGACGGTTATAACTTCCTTGAGGGAGATAACATCTCTGTTTATGACCACATGGGTCGTCATACCTTAGCAACTATGGTTCAACTCAATGCAAACAACGAGGAAGCTGGACATAAGGTTGCAATGCAGGTTGCCGCAATGAAGCCTGTTGCTCTTGATGAAGCATCTGTTCCTCAGTCTGTAAAGGATGAAGAATTCAAGGTTGCTGTTGAGAAGACTAAAGAGGAAATGGTTGAGAAAGCAGTTAATGCTGCACTCAAAAAGGCTGGTATCAACCCTGCACATGTAGACTCAGAAGATCATATCGAGAGTAATACGAAGAAGGGATGGCTTACACAAGAGGACGCTGATAAAGCCAGAGAAATCAAGAAAACCGTTGGCGAAGAGAAGGCTGCAAGCCTCAATGAGCAGATGATTCAGAACATTGCAAAGGGTCGTTTGAACAAGTTCTTCAAAGACAACTGCTTGGTTGATCAGGAGTTCCAGTTCTCTGAGGGTGATAAAATCAGTGTTTGTGAGTGGTTGAAGCAGCAAGGTGATTTTGAAGATTGTTGCTTACAAGCGCTTTACTCTCGCTGCAGAATAATCGCACTTCTATTTCAATTAAAAAGATAAATGGGTGGTTTGCTTCGTGCGAACCACCTTTTTTATGTCCCGAAATCATACGTTTGTCAGCCGCAAAACATTCAAAAGGCATCGCGGTGCTTGGTGTTTTTCAGTGTGCATCAAAGTAGACTGCTGACGCAATTCTCTATCAGATTTCTATTTGATTTTTTTTAATTCATAGCATGAAAAAGAATGTTCTTTCTGGTAGTTAAATAACGGGTAAAACCTCATAAAATGGATTTGTTTTACCCATATAAATGTTATCCTCTTATTGGTTGAATCCTATTGTTTTCTCATTCGCGTCATTTTACGTAGTAATTAGACGCATATTGTCGTATGATATGCGTCATTTCACGCGGTAAAATGCACCTAATTACATCGTTGTTTGCCGTAAATCTTTTTGCTCCTTAATAGCAATAATAACAACACTCCCAATTAACTTAATTATTTTCACATGCAATGAATCAATGCTTTCAAAATAAAATCGGTCGCAAATCAAATGAGTTTGCGACCGATTTCCTATGATTTTATCTGTTGAAATTATAGTGCTGTAGGCAAGATTGTTGAGCGGATAATGAAGTAACTCAGTATACCTGCAAGATAACCTAACAGGGCTATCCAGCTAATGCGTTTCATATACCAACCGAAAGTAATCTTTTCTAATCCCATAACTACTACTCCGGCAGCGCTTCCTATGATGAGAATGCTGCCACCAACTCCGGCACAATAGGCCAACAACTGCCAGAAAACACCATCTACAGCCATGTCACCTAACGCTTCAACGGGATACATTCCCATGCATCCTGCGACAAGAGGCACGTTGTCAACGATGCTTGAAAGGATACCAATAATACCCGTAACAAGATAATGATTCTTATTAAATATAGTGTTAAGTGCACCTCCCATAGAAGTGAGTACACCAATTTCTTCGAGACAAGACACAGCCATCAGGATGCCAAGGAAGAACAAAATGGTGCTCATATCAATGCGACTCAGCAGATTGGAAACACGCTTTTGGAATGTCATTTCTTTCTGATGGCGATGCAGTTTGCGGTAGAACACCTCGGTAACTGTCCATAAAACACCGAGCACAAGAAGGATTCCAACGAATGGGGGCAGGTGAGTTATCGACTTGAATACTGGCACAAACATCAGTCCTCCCACGCCAATGATGAAGATAATCTTGCGTTCTGAGCTCGTAAATTCAAGCACTTCACCATCTCGAACGTCGTAAGGTTGTGAGCTTTCTTGCTTGAGTTCACCCTTTAGTTGCTGTTGAAGTATCAGCACAGGGATAAGGAGTGAGATGACAGAAGGAATGAAAATCTCGCTGATTACGCCTAAAGCCGTGATCACACCCTTATTCCATAACATGATAGTTGTGACGTCTCCGATGGGCGAAAATGCACCTCCTGAGTTGGCAGCGATAATGACTAAAGACGCATATATGAGTCGATCTTTGTGATCATGAACAAGCTTTCGCAGAATCATAATCATCACAATGGCCGTTGTTAAGTTATCAAGTATGGCCGAAAAAAAGAAGGTCATGAAGGCAATCTTCCACAAAAGAGAGCGTTTACTCTTAGTACTCATGCGGGTTTGTACCCAATTGAATCCCCCGTTTTGGTCGACAATCTCAACAATTGTCATTGCCCCCATGAGGAAAAACAACGTTGTTGAGGTGCTTCCTAAATGGTGTTCAATGGCGGCATTCACAGCATTTGTAAGCGCATTACCAGTCAATCCGGGGAGATAAATGCCAGGATTAACCATGAAAAGTGTCCAGCATGCCACGAACATCAGCAGTGCGATAGCAGCCTTGTTGACTTTCGTGATACTTTCAAGGGCAATAAACATGTAGCCAACTACAAATACCACGATAATTAGAACAGTTAAAGTTGTCATTTTATTATATATATTTAATTCTGCATAAGCACTGCAAAGTTAAGAAAAAAACATTATTAGCCACGATAATTTGAAATTAAAACATTATCTTTGTAGCATGAATTCACAGCCAGAGAACAGCATTAGAATGAGCGAGAACATCGTCGTTGCTGATGCAGATTACTTAGATTCGGTCGTATTTGACCTCATTGTGAACTTTGAACGCATGATAGGCAGGCCACTACCGAAGGCAGATTTGAGTCAGTGGGCTGTCTGTATGGCGCTTGATGGCGGTGTGCGTGCAGGGAAAAATGATGTTCAAGTGGTACTTGTTCATGATGAAAAGCATAAAGAAATGGATAATTTCAAGCCGTCAAACTATGAACATGACCTCCATGCACGTGCTTTTTCAGATGACTCATTTGGGTGAATTCACGATAACTTCTGTGGCATTAGGCGATGCTATCAGTAAGGAAGAATATTTTGAAAACGTGCTCCACACACTCCTTGATCATAAGGAAGTGCATCGCATAATGTTAGTTCCCGACAGCGAACATGGTGATGCTTATGACCGCATTCGTCATCTTTTGCAACGTGTAGACGATGATAATAAGCGCATAACGCTATTTGCTATGCAGCCCATGGAAGGCGGAAACTTCCGTCAAGAGATATTAGGCTATTCGTTGATGAACGCATTAGGCATCAAAGCTGAAGAAATAAAATAAAGAGATATGAGTAGAATTTTGATGATAGGTGCTGGCGGTGTAGCCACCGTTGCAGCCTTTAAGATGGCACAGAACAGTGAAATCTTCTCTGAATTGATGATTGCCAGTCACCACAAAGCTAAGTGTGATCGACTCGTTCAGGCAATACATGCGAAAGGATATAAGTTGGATATCAAGACCGCTGAAGTCGATGCAGATGATGTTGAACAACTAAAAGTGCTGTTCAATGACTATAAACCCGAGCTGGTTGTAAACCTTGCATTGCCCTATCAGGACCTAACCATCATGGAAGCATGCTTGGCTTGTGGCTGCAACTATCTTGATACAGCAAACTATGAGCCTAAGGATGAGGCACATTTTTGAGTACTCTTGGCAGTGGGCTTATAAGGAAAAGTTTGAGCAAGCAGGGCTAACGGCAATCTTAGGGTTGTGGATTTGACCCCGGTGTTTCAGGCATATTTACGGCTTATGCGGCTAAACATTACTTCGATGAGATACAATATCTCGACATTGTTGATTGCAATGCAGGAAACCACCACAAAGCTTTCGCGACAAACTTTAACCCAGAAATCAACATCAGAGAGATTACACAGAAGGGCCTTTACTATAAAGATGGCGAATGGATTGAAACCGAACCATTGGCTGTTCACCAAGATATTACATACCCAAACATAGGTCCTCGCGACAGTTATCTTATGCATCATGAAGAACTTGAGTCTTTAGTTAAGAACTATCCGACCATAAAACAAGCTCGCTTTTTGGATGACTTTTTGGACAGCAATATCTTAATTATCTCGACGTGATTCAGAACATAGGAATGGCTCGAATAGATGAAGTTGAGGTTGAAGCTCCATTGGTTGATGACCCAACGAAGACTGCAAAGGTGAAAATTGTGCCTTTACAATTCCTCAAAGCTGTGCTACCTAATCCCCAAGATTTAGGCGAAAACTATGATGGAGAGACTTCTATTGGTTGCCGAATCCGTGGACTTAAGGATGGAAAGGAACGCACTTATTATGTTTATAACAACTGTAAACATCAGGAAGCATATAGAGAAACCGGCATGCAGGGAGTCAGTTATACGACTGGAGTGCCTGCAATGATTGGCTCAATGATGTTCCTAAAGGGCATTTGGAAACGCCCGGGAGTGTGGAATGTAGAGGACTTCAACCCCGATCCATTTATGGATGAGCTCAACAAACAAGGGCTTCCATGGCATGAAGTGTTTGATGGTGACTTAGAACTCTAATCTATATACGGGACAACTTGTCTCATTTAATGATATAAATCCTAACAAATATGGCAAAAGAAACAGAGGCTAACCAGCAAAGTGAGAAGCTAAAAGCTTTGCAGGCAGCAATGTCTAAGATAGAAAAAGACTTTGGAAAAGGTTCTATTATGCGTATGGGCGATGAACAAATTGAAAATGTTGACGTCATCCCTTCAGGCAGTATAGGACTCAATGTGGCACTCGGTGTGGGCGGATATCCACGTGGTCGTATCATCGAAATATATGGACCTGAGTCATCAGGAAAGACTACTTTGGCGCTGCATGCAATCGCAGAAGCGCAAAAAAATGGGGGGCATTGCAGCCTTCATTGATGCAGAACACGCCTTTGATCGCTTCTATGCAGAGAAACTTGGGGTTGATGTTGACAACCTTTGGATAAGCCAACCCGACAATGGGGAACAGGCGTTACAGATTGCCGACGAGCTAATTCGCTCGAGTGCAATTGATATTCTCGTTGTCGATTCAGTCGCTGCACTGACTCCAAAGAAAGAGATTGAGGGCGACATGGGTGATAATGTCGTCGGACTTCAAGCGCGTTTGATGAGTCAAGCCTTACGAAAGCTAACGTCAACGATAAGTAAAAACCAACACATGTTGTATCTTTTATTAATCAACTTCGCGAGAAGATTGGCGTGATGTTTGGTAGTCCTGAGACCACAACGGGCGGCAATGCACTTAAGTTTTATAGTAGTGTTCGTCTCGACATTCGACGCGTTACAAGTCTTAAAGACGGTGATAACATCATAGGAAATCAAGTGAGAGTGAAGGTCGTAAAGAATAAAGTTGCACCTCCATTCCGCAAGGTTGAGTTTGAGATTCTATTCGGAGAAGGAATCAGTAAGGTAGGAGAAATCCTCGATCTTGGCGTTGAATATGGTATAATTCAAAAGAGTGGAAGCTGGTTTAGCTATAATAGTTCGAAGCTTGCACAAGGCCGTGACGCCACAAAGAACTTGCTTCGAGATAATCCAGAGCTTTGCGATGAGCTTGAAGGACAAATCCGTCAGGCTATCGAAGAGAAGAAAGAATAAGATAAAAGAATAGCAATCGTTGTAGCTCGGATATGAAATCATTTCATGTCCGAGCTTTTTTATGTCGTTGTTTTTTTATCTGTTAAATTTCCTTTTTGCGTAACAACCAATTAGAATTATCGTTATATTTGTTGCAAAAACTCTATTACTATTAACTTTAATAACGAAAGGAATACGGCTATGAAGATTGGAATTCCACGCGAGATTAAGAACAATGAGAACCGTGTAGGCATGACTCCTACGGGTGTAAGTGAACTTTCTAAGCACGGACATGAAGTCTATGTGCAACACAGTGCAGGGGAAAATAGCGGCTTCTCTGATGCAGATTATGAGGCGGTTGGCGCTAAAATTCTTCCTGATATCGCTGCAGTTTATGCCGAGGCAGACATGATTTTTGAAGGTGAAAGAGCCTATCCCATCTGAATATTCGCTTGTGCGTGAGAACCAAGTGGTATTCACTTACTTCCATTTTGCCTGTGATCGAGCACTCACCGAGGCTATGATGAAGAGCAAAGCTGTGTGTATTGCTTACGAAACGGTGCAGCTTTCTGATGGCTCTTTGCCTTTTGCTTGTACCGATGAGTGAGGTTGCTGGTCGCATGGCGGTACTCAATGGGGCACATTATCTGCAAACAACGAAGGGCGGAAATGGCAAACTTATCTGTGGCGTTCCTGGTGTTTTGCCGGCTCGAGTGCTTGTCCTTGGCGGTGGAACTGTGGGAGAAGCTGCCGCAAGAATGGCCGCAGGACTCGGTGCTGAGGTTACTATTGCTGATGTTTGTCTGCCCCGTTTGCGCCGGTTGGGCATTGATTTGCCTGCCAATGTGCATACACTTTATTCGACATCTTATAACATTTGTCAGCAACTTCCCGTCACTGATCTTGTCATTGGCGCTGTTCTTGTACCCGGAGATAAGGCACCTAAACTCATCACTCGTGACATGTTGAAACTCATGAAGCCTGGATCTGTGCTTGCAGATGTGGCTATTGACCAGGGCGGATGCTTCGAAACATCTCATCCAACATCTCATTCTGAGCCAGTATATGACGTGGATGGCATCATACATTATTGTGTGGCGAACATCCCAGGAGCGGTTCCCAACACCTCAACTTCGGCCTTAACAAACGCTACTTTGCGTTATGCGATAGCCTTGGCTGATAAGGGTTGGCAGCAGGCTTGCCGTGAAGACGAAGCGCTTCTCAAGGGAGTTAACATCGTAAATGGCTGCATTACCTATAAAGCGGTGGCCGATGTGTTTGGTCTCGACTGCCATTCGGCAATTTAATTCGGCTGTAAACGATATTTCATAAGATATAAAAACGAATAATAGTTTATTTATTTCGGCTTAAAAAACATTCCTCATTCTTCCCCAACGTGGGGAGGATGGGGATATGAAAAAGGGTTGTAGAGACGTCATATTTGCAATCCTTCTTACCTTTGTAGCGCTGGAGATTGGCTTGCAAATTTGTAAGTTTTATATCACGATTTCTAAGACCTCATTCATTCAGCTAAGTAGAAAACGGAATACGCTTTCTGTGAAGTCTTTAGAATGGTTTTTGTAGGAAAGGATTCGTTATCACGATGAACAAAAGCGTTCATTTGTAGCCATAGTAAGTATGGTTACCTCTGTTTTGCTGGGTGAAATGCGTCATATTATCGCGTAATCTCTATTGTTTTTACATCACGATTTGCCTCATTTCACCTAGTAATCTGTATCTAATTGCAACATCCTTATTATCAGTTCGTTATGCCGTTTGTTGTCATTGAAGGAGTGGAATACATAAGAAAGAATAATCACACCATGGCAATTATCCGCAGATTGAAAAGGACATTCGTCATCAATACCATTTTCTGTTATAAATGGTTTACCTATGAATGTGTTTCCCATTATGAATGTTGCAACCACGCAACGCCATGGAATTTATGTCAATATCCCCATGAATGTATTTCTCATTATGAATGTTGTGACGATGTAACGCCGTAGATTTTATGTCAATATTTCCATGAATGTATTTGGCAATAAAAAAATGACCTCATGGTGCAACGCCGTGGGTTTTATGCCAATATATCGACGAATGTATATTCCATTACGAATGTTGTAACGATACAACGCCGTGGATTTTATGCCTATATCCCCATGAATGTATTTTTACAATATAAATGTCCTCATGGTGCAACGCCGTAGGTGTTGTTCTTTGATAGCCCAGGGTTGGCGAGGAACGAGCCTACCCCTGGGTAAGCATTCGCAAGGAGATTCAACGCTGTAAGTGTTGAGCTTTTTTTGAGAAAGCATGGCTATAACGAGGGAATTAATAGTGTATTACGCTTAGAAAGCGTAACACCTATGGTGTTGAAACATTTATTTTATAATACAATTAATGCCAATATACGAATAAATTAATAGCAAAATGTGCTAATAATTCGATGAATGTATTTTACATTATGAATGCCCTCATGGTGCAACGCCGTAGGTGTTGTTCTTTTGATAGCCCAGGGTTGGCGAGGAACGAGCCTACCCCTGCGTAAGCATCCGCAAGGGGATTCAACGCCATAGGTGTTGAGCTTTTTTGAGAAAGCAGGCTTATAACGAGGATATTCATGGCGGATTACGCTTAGAAAGCGTAACACCTATGGCGTTGAAACGTTCTATTTATAACATGATTAACGTCAATATACGCCGAAATTAATGGCAAATTTCACTGAAATAATATGATGTTTACGACATTAAATTGGCCATTTCATATGAAATGTTGTGGGTTTTTATAGGGAAAAAGAAATGGAATAGTAACGTCAAAAATTGCTATATAGCACATGAACGCAGCTATTCCATGATGTGATAAAAATGATTCATCCCCATTTGTTGGGGCTGTTCATTATGAGTATCTTAGGATCATGCCTGGTCGAACGCGTGAGTTTGCACTCAGATGGTTAAGACTGCAAATCTTCTCTACAGTCACACCACGCAGTTTTGCGATAGAAGCGATGGTCTCACCTGACTTAACTTTTGTGATAGAGCAAATCTTCATTGTTTGACGAATGCTTTTTATTATAGGTGCCAAGTTCGCCATTTTGAACGAGATCACGCGTGTAACCACCACTTCCTATCTTACCTCTTAGGCGGGTAGCTTCGGCAGATAGTTCTTCGTATGTATTGACATTATAGACAAAGTAGTCGCCCGTTACGTCCTGATTACGGAAGTCAAACATCAAAGCGGGATTCAAAGCGACTCCACAAAGACGTGTTTCAAAGTGGAGATGTGAGCCAGTACTGCGGCCCGTATTACCTCCAAGACCGATGATTTCGCCTGCACGCACGACCTGATTTTTCCGTGACAAGTTGTTCTGAAAGGTGGCCATATATCGTCTCAAGTCCATTGGGATGTCGTATAACGATATACTTTCCATAGCCTCCTGCCTCGTATCTTACGATGCGAACCTTGCCACTAAAGGCGGCGCGGATAGTGTCTCCAATATATACTTTGATGTCTAATCCTTTGTGTTGACGGCCCCATCGGCTACCAAAGTTACTCGTAACAACGCGACTATTGGTAGGCATGCTGAAGTGACGGAGGTCTATTTTGAAAGTATCGGGCATTTCTGTACGACGATGTGCATAGCGATTGTCCCAGATCGTTATAAAGACTTGCTGCGGGCGATTGTTCCTGTTCGCGTTCAACAATGCTACGAAGTACGAGCGTGTCTACGGCTTTCATCTTGCGATCTACAGGGGCTTGACGTGCTAAAAGGTCTTGCGCTTGCACAGAAGTTGGCAGAGATACCAATGCAAACAATAATCCTATCGTAAATATTCCAATACTTTTTCTTAAACTCATAATATGGTTTTTAGGTCCGAATAAGCTTCAGATTAACTAAAAAAAGCAATCTAAATTTATCAAACAACGAATGAAAGAAGTTCATCGATTGTAGTCAAAAAGCGTTACAAAGATATGCAAAAAAATCACCAGTTTGTATGCTTGTTAACGTATTTTTTGTTACAAATTTAACACAATCAAAAAGCCGTTTTATCTCATAATTCGTTTGTATATGGGGGATTTCAAGAGATTGATGACCAATTAATATTAGTTTTTCTTAACTCTTTTAGATGCTCCCATAAGAGCTGATATTCTACCTTTTGGCACGTCGGATCATGCTCAATGATCTTCTGTGCCTCATCACGTGCGAGCTGAACTAACTGCCCATCGCGTGCAATATCAGCGATTTTGAGGTCAAAAAGCGATTCCACTTTGCTGCGTTCCCTCAAGATCTCCCGGGCCACGGAGCTTCAAATCGGCCTCAGCTATACGGAAACCATCGTTTGTTTCGCACATAATGTCGATGCGCTTTCGTGTTTCTTCGCTCATTTTATAACTTGTAACGAGGATACAATAGGATTGTTTTGCACCCCGACCGACGCGTCCTCGCAACTGATGGAGTTGGGAAAGACCAAATCGTTGGGCGTCAAGAATTACCATTACAGAGGCATTTGGCACGTTGACGCCTACCTCAATGACCGTTGTTGCAACGAGAATCTGCGTTTCACCACTAACAAATCGTCTCATCTCTTCCTCCTTTTCAGAGGGTTTCATCTTGCCATGTACCTTACTAATAGAGAAGTCTGGGAAGATTTCGAGCAATGATTCATATCCCTTTTTCAAGGTCTTTGAGGTCGTTTTTCTCATTTTCTTTGATCAAAGGGAATACGATATAGACTTGCCTCCCCTGTTGAATCTGCTGACGAATGCCGTTGTAAAGACTTGTCATCTGATTGTCAAACTTTGTGTATTGTCTGTATAGGTTTGCGCCCAGGAGGTAGCTCATCGATGATACTTACATCGAGATCGCCGTATATAGTCATTGCAAGCGTGCGAGGAATTGGCGTTGCTGTCATCACTAAAATGTGTGGAGGATTCTCGCTCTTTGCCCATAATCGTGCGCGTTGGGCTACTCCAAAGCGATGTTGTTCGTCGACAACGGCAAGACCAAGTCGGGCAAATTGCACCGTGTCTTCTATGACAGCGTGGGTTCCAACGAGGATGTTGATGTCGCCATTTGCCAATGCTTCGAGTACTTCTTGTCGCTTCTTACCTTTCACAATGCCTGTAAGCAGTTCGACACGGACGTCCATTCCTTGCAAAAACTCTTTGATTGTAGTGAGATGTTGCTCTGCCAATATCTCAGTAGGTGCCATGATACACGCCTGAAAACCATTGTCAATGGCTATCAACATCGTCATTAAGGCGACGAGAGTCTTGCCTGATCCCACGTCACCTTGAAGCAAACGATTCATTTGTTTGCCGCTCGCCATGTCGTCACGAAGCTCATGCATGACGCGCTTTTGGGCGTTTGTGAGGTCAAACGGCAGGTTGTTTTGGTAGAAAGTATTAAAGATTTGTCCCACTCTTTGAAACACATAACCTCGGTATTTGCGTCGATGGTCGCTGGCATATCGTAGGATATTGAGCTGAACATAAAAGAGTTCTTCAAACTTTAACCTTACTTGTGCGTGCTGAAGTTCATCTAATGACTTAGGATAATGAATGCCTTTGAAGGCTGCTTCGCGTGAAATGAGGTGGAGAGGACGCTGAATAAACACGGGAAGCGTTTCTGAAATAGCGTCTTTAGGAAGCCTACTGATGAGATTCTTTGTTAGCTTTTCTATGGTGCGGCTTGTGATTCCATTGGTCTTCATCCTTTCCGTTGTGGAATAATAAGGCTGCATTCCCATCTCATTGAGTTGGAGTTCGTCGGCCTTTTCGATTTCAGGATGCGCGAATTGATAGCGACTTCCGAAGACGGTTGGTTTGCCAAAGACGATATATTCAGTATTTAATGCGTAGGTTTTTATAAATATATTGCGTCCCACGGAACCACACTAAGTCGACTACTCCGTGCCCATCGGAGAAGTGAGCGACAATGCGTTTCCTCCTTGTTCCATTCGAAAAACTCTTCAAAACTCAGTATCTTTCCTTTGATTTGTACAAAGGGTATCGAGCCATTTAGCTCGTCAATAGTGTATATCTTGCTTCTATCCACATACTTATATGGATAGTATTCCAACAAGTCTCGCCATGTTTGGATGTTGAGTTCCTTACTCAATATCTCCTTACGCTTAGGACCTACGCCCGGCAAATACATGATATCTTGGTCGAGAATGCTGGTCATTGCAAGAGGATTTCAGCGACTTTGAGGTCAAAAGGGGTAGTAAGTTTGATGTTTTTTCTATTCCCTTCAACCATAGAAACATGGCATCCGAGGGTCTCAACTACGGATGCATCATCGGTGAAATAAGGCTGATAAGGTTGACTATAAGCTCGTTTCAGCAAGGAAATATCAAATACTTGTGGTGTCTGTACAATGCGATAGTCAGCTCGTTGTACATTTCTTTTCCGCCACCATGTGCGTCAATGTAGCGGATGCTATCAGTCACTGGAAGGACAGGAATGGCTGCAAACTCCTCGTGAGCTGCTTCAAAAACACGCTGCAATTACCTTTGAAGAAACAAATGGACGCACGCCATCATGGATGCCCACTAAGCCCTTCTTCGTCATCAGGAATGGCTGAAAGTCCATTCTTAGCTGATTCAAATCGCGTGGTGCCTCCATTGACAATGGTGTGTGGAATCGTAAAATTGTGGGTCTCACACAAGTCTTTCCAATAGGTCTGTTGGCTCTCGGGAAGTACAAGAATGATTTGCAATGCAGCATCATACGTATGAAACCGCGTTATGGTGTGCATGAGAACAGGCTTTTCCTCCAATAGGAATAAACTGCTTAGGAAGCTCAGAACCCATGCGCATTCCCTTGCCTCCAGCCACAATAATGATATAGTTCATGAGCTTTATCGGCCCATCAGATGGGCAAATTGCATTTTCTTTTCGAGGTCTTTTGTGGCATCTTCGCCAATGAAATAACTCAAAAGTGTATAGGAATATGGTAGAGATGCTGCCGGACCTTCACCCGTTGTAACGTTTCCATCGACTTGAACGAGCTCGCCAGTATAGGTTGTTGATGCGTTGAAATAACGCTCAAAACCCTGGACTACACGTTGCTTTCTTGCCATCAAGAATACCACATGAGGCCAAAAACCATAGGCGCAGCACAGATTGCCCCGACGCGTTTCCCGGCTTCAAACTGCTTCTTTAATGCAGTCTTTACACCCTCGTGTGCATTCAGATTCGTACTCCCCGGCATGCCACCCGGCAGTAAAAGGAGATCAGCATCATTGAAATCAGCCACATCTTCGAATTTAATGTCTGCCTTAACTGTTACTCCATGCGAAGTTTCTACAAACAAATCGCCTGTAATACTGACGGTCTTGACGTCCACACCACCCCTTCTTAGGATGTCAACAGGAGCCAAACCTTCAATCTCTTCGAATCCATTTGCTAAAAATTCATATACTTTTGGCATAGTCTTTTAATATTTTTTCGTTACATTTGCAAATATAATAAGAATTGTTGAAACGGCAAAAAAACAAAGTATGATTGATAATCAATTGGTATTTGCAATCTATGTAAATGCGTTTTAAAACAACAGGAGATTCAGCCCTCGTTGAACGTGTTGTAGCTTTTTCTCGACCATCATTCCGTCTCATCATTGATAGAACCTGATGAGCTCACTAATGTCGATTTAGTCATCTCAATGGGTGGAGATGGCACGTTTCTTAAAGCCGCTTGTATGGTTGGAGAGCGTGAGATTCCCATCTTAGGTATCAACAAAGGACGACTCGGTTTCCTTGCAGATGTGTTGCCAAGTGAAATAGAAGATGTGCTCGAACATGTGCTTCGACGGGATTATATGATAGAAAACCACACCGTAATCAAGTTAGAAGCCGACGGAGAATGTGTTGATTGCTGTCCGTTTGCATTGAATGATATCGCTGTTTTGAAGCGCGACACGGCCTCGATGATTAGCATAAAGGCCTATGTTAATGGCGAATTTCTTGTCAATTACCAAGCCGATGGATTGATTATTGCCACACCTACGGGCAGCACGGCATATAGTTTGTCGAATGGCGGACCCATTATCGTGCCTCAAAGTGGTAGTCTTTGTATCACGCCTGTAGCCCCTCATAGTCTTAATATCCGTCCAATCGTCATCAATGATACCAGTGTTATCGAGCTCGAAGTATGCTCTCGGTCGCATAATTTCCTTGTTGCCATCGACGGACGCAGCATGAAACTGACCGAAGGTACACGCTTAACGATTCGTAAAGCGGATTATATGGTCAAGCTTGTTAAACTTAAAAACCAGCGATATTTCTCCACTTTACACCGAAAACTCATGTGGGGCGCCGACTCAAGACAATGACTTTAAAGACTTTACTCAGGATTCCTGCGTTCAAATATGACGCTCGTACGTTGATGAAATGGCTTTGGAACGCGTGGAGAGGAAATCAATTGCAAGCTATTCTCAATGCAACCATCGGATTGTTATCAGTGGGTGTTGGGCTCGGTCAAGTGTGGGCAGTCAAGCACGCCATTGATGTTGCCTCGCGAACGGTTAGTGGCAATATCTATTGGGCTGTGGGTTGGATGGCTGTTTTGATTCTTTCAGACTTTGCATTAACCATTGCCGGTACGTGGGTTCGCAACATTTTAGGAATCAAAGCGCAAAACCGCATGCAGCAACGCCTCCTTGATCGTTTGCTGAAAGCGGTCTGGCGAGGGCGCAATCATCATCATTCGGCTGACATTCTCAATCGATTGGAGTTCGATGTCAGCACAGTTGTCACCTTCCTTACAGAGACTATACCCAACACTTTGTCTGTTCTGGCAATGTTCCTTGGTGCATTCTTCTATCTCTTTTCAATGGATAAGGTTCTCGCTCTCATAGTGATTGCCATCTTTCCTCTATTCCTTGCAGTGAGTAAAATCTATGTAGGCAGGATGCGACACCTAACGCGTGAGGTCAGAGATAGTGACAGTAAGGTGCAAAGTGTGATGCAAGAGACGATACAACATCGCATGCTTATCAAGACCTTGGAAAGCAATGAAGCCATGGTTGAGCGTTTAGAGAACATACAGAGTGAACTCCGTTATCGCGTGGTTAAGCGCACAAAGTTTAGTGTTTTCAGTAATGTTGTCATCAATTTTGGCTTTGCTTTTGGCTATTTGGTAGCCTTTTTGTGGGCTGCTTTGCGTATGTCGGCCCACACATTGAGCTTTGGTGGTATGACGGCTTTCCTGCAATTGGTCAATAAAATACAAGGACCTGCACGCAACCTGACCAAAACTCGTACCGGCATTTGTTAGTGTTTTTCACAGCCGCTGAACGCTTAATGGAACTTGAAGAAGACCCTCTTGAAGCACAAGGTGCACCTATTTATATTAAAGCCCCATGCGGAATACGGCTGAACAACCTTTGTTATGCCTACGAAGATGGTAAAGATAAGGTGATAGATAACCTTAGTTTTGACTTCAAACCGGGCAGTTGTACGGCTATTCTCGGTGAAACAGGGCGCCGGAAAGACAACGCTTGTGCGCATGATTCTTGCCTTGGTACAGCCTCAAAGTGGGCAGATTGAAATCTATCATGGCTCAACCCATCAAACCTTATCACCGCTTCATCGGTGTAATTTCGTTTATGTGCCCCAAGGAAATACGCTGATGAGTGGCACAATTCGGGAGAATCTGCGTCTTGGAAAGCTTGATGCTACCGACGAAGAGATGCTATATGCCCTGCATGTAAGCTGTGCTGATTTCGTCAACGACCCTGCCAGAAGGACTCAATACGCTTTGTTCTGAACAGGGAGGAGGCCTTAGTGAGGGGCAAGCTCAACGCATTGCAATCGCTCGAAGCCTACTCCGCGATCGCTCAGTGATGCTCTTTGATGAGGCCACAAGCGCGCTTGATCCTGACACTGAGCGTCAACTGCTCCACAATATTCTGTCTACTCACGACAAGACGATACTCTTTATAACGCATCGTCCGGCTGTAATTGACTATTGTGACCATACATTAAAGATAACAAAAAAATATAGGAACTTGCTGCAAAAAATAAAAGCCTTTTGTGCAACTTTTTTTCATACAAAACGTCGTCTAAACTGTATATGATTCATCTTAAAGATATAAATAAAACCTATCAAGGGCACAGCCTTTACACGTTCTTAAAGGCATAAACCTCGATATAGAAGCCGGAGAATTCGTCTCAATTATGGGCGCTTCAGGCTCTGGAAAGTCTACACTTTTGAACATACTCGGCATACTTGACAACTATGATACAGGCGAATATGTCCTTGATGGCAAGCTCATCAAGAACCTCTCTGAGTCACGTGCTGCCGAATATCGTAACAGAAATGATTGGCTTTATCTTTCAAAGTTTCAACCTGATTGGCTTTAAGACGGCTGTAGAAAACGTTGAATTGCCCCTGTTTTACCAAGGAGTAAGTCGGCGAAAACGCCATCAACAGGCACTCGAATATCTTGATCGATTAGGTCTTTTGCCTGGGCCGACCACTCATCCCAATGAGATGTCGGGCGGACAAAAAGCAGAGAGTAGCCATTGCCCGCGCTTTGATTACACAGCCACAGATTATACTTGCCGACGAACCTCACTGGGGCTTTAGACAGTAAAACGTCTGTAGAGGTGATGCAATTACTAAAGAAACTCAATGCCGAAGACCACAAAACGATTGTTGTAGTGACGCATGAAAGTGGTGTAGCTAACGAGACAAATAAGATTGTTCACATTAAAGATGGCATCATAGGAAAGATAGAAGACAACTTCGATCACCATGCGTCACCATTTGGAATCGATGGAGTGATGAAATAAACGGAAACAGATTGAGACTCAAAGGGTTATGAAAGAGGTCGTAAAAGTGGGGCACTTCATGGCATGAAAAGCGTCATATTGCACCACAATCTGCGTCATTTTATGCGATGAAATGGCATAGATTGCAACTGCAGATGAGGCACTTTGAAATGATAACTGACAGAACATAAGCAATAATATAAAACAAAGCATGAACGAATGAGAGATATTTTATCCGAAATATTGTCTACAGCGAGGCGCAATAAACTGCGTACTCGGGCTCACGGGCTTTGCCGTTGCGTGGGGCATTTTTCATGCTGATTGTTCTCCTTGGTGCAGGAAACGGCATCATCAATGCCAACCAACAGAACACTGATCACTTTATGACCAACTCGATGGTAGTGTTTGGTGGTGAGACAACGAAAGAGTATCAAGGACTCAAAGAGGGGCGTGAGATTACGCTAAATGATAAAGACAGTGCCATCACGGGGGCGTTGTTTAGTCGTCATGTCGATGAGATTGGAGGACAAGTTACGCAACAAGCAGTTACGATTTCATTGAAAGAAAACTATCTGACCACGTCACTTTCGGGCGTGTTTCCTAACGAAATGCAAATCAATAAGATTGAAATGATGTATGGAAGATTCGTGAATCAGATAGACAATCAGCAGTCGCGTAAGGTCTTAGTCATTAGTGATGAGCAGGCGCGTCAACTCACTTCACAAGATATTCAGCAGCTCATTGGGCAACATGTCAACGTGGGTTCGTTCAGCTTTAGCGTCGTTGGAATCTATAAAAAGGATGACACGGGGCGCAATGATGTGGCATATTCGGCCTTTCAATACACTTAGAACAATATATAACAAAGGGGATAAGACCGATGAATTGCATTTTACTTTTCATGGTTTGAAAACCGAAAAAGACAACGAAGACTTTGAAAAGGCCTATCGTGCAAGCCTGAATTTGAATCATAAAGCGGCTCCGGATGACGAACATTCTGTATGGTTTTGGAACAGGTTTACACAGGATATGCAGATGAATACGGCTATGGACATCATACGAACTGCCCTTTGGATAGTCGGCATCTTTACGTTGTTGAGTGGTATAGTGGGTGTTTCTAACATCATGCTCATTACAGTTAAGGAGCGAACTCATGAGTTTGGAATCCGCAAAGCCATAGGAGCTAAGCCGTGGTCTATATTGAAACTTATCATAGTTGAGAGTGTAATCATCACGACTTTCTTTGGATATGTGGGGATGATTCTTGGCATAATAGCCAATGAGTACATGGATATGACGTTGGGACATACGCAGGTTGACGCGGGAATCTTTAAGGCAAGGATGTTTATTAACCCTACTGTTGGGTTGGATGTATGCATAGAAGCCACGCTCGTTATGGTCATTGCAGGAACTCTTGCAGGACTGATTCCTGCACGAAAAGCAGCTACAATAAAACCTATAGAGGCGTTAAGGGCAGAATAAATGAGCCATTTTCTGCCCTAACAAAGGTGGATTTGTCGAATGAAGCATGGCTTGATAAGACATTGTTTGTAGCAAATGAGAATATGAATATAAATTAATAATGAGCCAATTAAACTCAATACATCCCTCTTTTTGAGGGATAGAGTGAGGCCTTTAGTAGGATGAGAATAGACATTGACACTTATAAGGAGATCTTAGATACCTTAACTCGCAACAAAAGTAGGTCGATACTGACTGGCTTTTGGGGTGTTCTGGGGCGTGTTCATGCTTGTGGGATTGTTCGGTGGAGGCAAAGGACTTGAGGAGTTACTCTCTAAGAATTTCGAAGGCTTTGCAACCAATTCGGCTATTGTTTTCGCTGAAAACACGACGAAACCTTATGCGGGTTATCGCAAAGGAAGACAATGGTCTATGGAGTATAAAGACGTAGATCGTTTGAAAGCTCAAGTGCCAGAGTTAGACGTAGTGTCTCCAATGGTTGTCTTAGGAGGTAATAATGCCGTGTTCAATGATAAGAAAACAAGTTGTTATGTGAAAGGAGTCTTGCCCGAATATGCCAGAGTTGAGACCCCAAAGTTACGTTATGGTCGCTTCTTAAATGACATGGATATGCAGCAACATCGTAAGGTTTGTGTCATCGGAAAGAATGTATATAAGTCGCTTTTCCCTGGAGGTGGCGACCCATGTGGACAGCTTTTGCGTGTTGATTCCATATATTATAGTGTGGTAGGGGTTGACTATGCAAGTGGTAATATGACTGTAGGCGGGAGCACAGATGAAAGTATTGTCATCCCCATTACCCTCATGCAGCAAGCTTATAACCTTGGAAATACGGTGCATTTGATTTCAGTTACAGGAAAGCCGGGCGTCAAAATGAGCAGTCTTACGTCACGAATCAGAGGCGTTATTGCCCGTAGTCACCGGGTCGATCCTACTGATGAGAAGGCTATTTCCATGTTTAATAGTGAGGCAATGTTTAGCATGGTAGACAACCTTTTCAGTGGAGTTAACTTCTTAATCTGGCTTGTTGGCATCGGAACTTTACTTGCAGGAGCTATCGGAGTGTCTAATATCATGATGGTAACTGTAAGAGAACGTACCACCGAAATAGGCATTCGACGTGCTATTGGAGCGACACCTCGCAACATATTAAGCCAGATAATAAGTGAGAGTATCCTACTAACGGCGGTGTCAGGGATGAGTGGTTTGCTCTTCGCTGTAGTCATTTTACAACTTGCAGAGCTTGCAAACACAACGGATGGAATCGTGAGTTCACACTTCCAAATAGGCTTTTGGACGGCCGTAGGTGCCGTAGTTCTGCTAAGCATTTTTAGGCATATTAGCCGGTCTTGCGCCTGCAGCGAGGGCCATGTCTATAAAGCCTGTCGATGCAATGAGGGACGGATGATAACTTGTTCTCAGCCCTTCCTTAAAGGAGGAGAGTTCAAATTTGCATCAAATTAAGTGCAAATGGTAAGACATAGAAATGTTTATAATGAGATAATTAAATACAAACAATAACGAATAATAAATCCCTTAGCGGTTCAGCTCCTTTCTCTTAGGAAAGGGTTGGGGTTAGGTTTATGAAAAAGTACATTAAGTTTATTATTGCAGCCCTTATTGCTTTGGTCTTCATTGGAACCTTTGTGTTCCTTTGGATGAAGTCGCGTCCTCAGTCAGTTGCCTATGAAGAGTTTACTCCTACAGTCATGGATCTAAAGAAAACGACTGTAGTGACGGGCAAGATTGAGCCAAGAAATGAGGTAAGTGTTAAGCCACAGATCAGTGGAATCATTACAGAGATACTCAAAGAAGCAGGACAAAGCGTGCAAGCGGGTGAGATAATAGCCAAGATTAAGGTTATTCCCGACATGCAACAACTTAGTTCTTCGGAGTCAAGAGTACGCTTAGCAAACGTCAATCTCAAGCAAGCAATGATTGATTATCAGCGAGAAAAGGTCTTGTTTGATAAGGGATTGGTCAGTGCAGACGAGTATGATAAGGTGAGACAAACCATGCGTCAGGCCCAAGAAGAGGCGCGTTCAGCCAACGATAACCTTGAAGTGGTGCGCGATGGGTGTCGAAGAGCAATGCAAACACAAGCTCAACGTTGATTCGTTCAACCGTAAGCGGCTGATTTTTAGATATCCCTGTGAAGGTGGGTAACACCGTAATCCTGAGTAATACGTTTAATGATGGTACGACAATTGCCACAGTTGCCAACATGAACGATTTGATTTTCCGAGGTAATATCGATGAAACCGAGGTGGGAAGTCTCGTCACTCGGAATGGCTATGAAGATAACCATTGGCGCACTACAAAACGAGAAACTGCAGGCGAAATTAGAGTATATATCTCCTAAAGCCGTGGAAAACAATGGCGCAAATCAGTTTGAACTCAAGGCCGCTATCACGGGATTAGGTCGCACTCAGCTTCGTTCGGGTTATAGTGCCAATGCAGAAATCGTGCTCGCTCAAGCCAATCATGTACTTACTGTGCCTGAAAGTGCAATCGAGTTTGAGGGCAACAACACCTATGTTTATGTCATAAAAGGCAGTGGAGAGCAACAAACCTTCGAGCGTCGGCGCGTGGTTACGGGATGAGTGACGGCATTCATATGAAATTAAACAGGGGTTGACGATGAAAAGATAAGGTGCGTGGACCGAAGAAAATAGGGGAGGAAGAGGCTAATTAACGGGAGATACCTCCCTCAACTTCCCTGAAAAGGGGCATGTTTAAGTAGATTTTATGTCGTGTTTTGACTTTATTTTCGACACAAATAAAGTCTAATCATTGTTGTGAATGGTGCATTATAAATGATGCACCATTTCAGTTCAAAAAGAGATAAGTCCTTGTTAGTCATAGAAATTAAAGAGACCACCGGTCGTTTTCAGCTATATCCCGATGTGATTTGCATCATTTCTTTGGGTGATTTGACGCATATTATGCGGTAAAATGCGGCAAATCATGCGACCATTTGCCTCACATTACTTTCACCTTTAATTATCAACC
>BNJV01000442.1_pt1 | contig 108482 bp, 124 predicted proteins | sample 8540591 | NCBI WGS metagenome assembly BNJV01 (sample SAMD00202457, study PRJDB9452) | human saliva metagenome | host: Homo sapiens
TCTCAAGGAACTATAATATTTAAAGATAACAGAGCTTCTGCTTCAGGAAGAATTCCAGTTCAAGTAGCTGGATTAGTAGGATATGTTAATCCATCACAAGTACAAGCAGTTAACTCAAGTACAACATTTATTCCTGACTATGTAAGTGATGGTAAATATGTATATCACAGATATTCAAAAAACAGTAGCGTAAGAGTTGCACATCACCATTCAAGTATGCAAGTAGGAAAATCATATTACTCAGCAGATGGAATTAACTTTGGTTCATTTAAATTAGACCATCCTTTCCAATTCAGTAGTTTAAAATCAAAAACAAACTATTCTGCTGCTGATATAAACAAACTTTATACACTAATGGGAGCAAGCAATAGTATGTTAGCAGGTAAAGGTGCTACATTCAAAGCTGCGGAACAAAAATATGGAGTAAATGCTTTATACTTAGTAGCTCACAGTGCTTTAGAGAGTGCATGGGGTAAAAGTAATATAGCTAAGGCTAAAAATAACTTCTTCGGAATTGCTGCTTATGACTCAAGTCCATATACTTCAGCAACTAAATTTGATAATGTAGATGCAGGTATTTTAGGAGCTGCACGTTGGATTAATGAAAAATATTTAAGCAATTCAAGTTACCCAGCAAGAGGAGCTTACTTAGGTAACAAAGCTAATGGTATGAACGTTAACTATGCAACTGCACCTCATTGGGGAGAGTCTATTGCAAGTATAATGTTTGATGCTAATGAAAAATTAGGTAGAAAAGATAAATAATAAATTCAGGCTAGATTACAAAGTTAATCTAGCCTAATTTCAGGAAGGAGAAAGTATGTTAGTATCAGTAGTCGTAGGCTTATTAAATGAAGAAAAAAATTTTTACCGAGATTAATAGAAGACTTTTAAAAAAACAAACATATAATCATAATGAAATAGAATTAATTTTTATTGATGGTATGTCAAAAGATAATAGTTGGAAAAATATTAGAAGATTTTTAAAAAAATAGTAATCATGACTTTTTATGACGTAGTATTATTAAAAAAATCCAAAAAGTAATATTATCAGCAGGGATGAATGTAGGTATAAAAAAGCTGCAAGAGGGAATGTATACTAAAAAGTTGATTGCCACTCACACATTACTAGATAACTTTTATAGAAAAATAATGTAAAAATTATAGAAGAAGGAGAAGATGTGTGTGGAGGACCAAGACCGAATATTATAGAAAATGCAGATAATTTTTAGTAAAACATTATTATTAGTAGAAGAAAATATGTTTCGGTAGTGGAATAGCTGACTACAGAAAAACTGACTAAAAAAAGATATGTCAGTTCAGTTTTTCCAAGGAATGTATAAAAAAATCAATATTTGATAAAATAGGGTTTATTGATGAAAAAAAGTGAGGGCGTGTGGAAGATAATGAACTACATTATCGTATAAGAAAAAAATGGGTTATAAAAATTAGATATAGTAATGATATATTATCATACCAATATACAAGACCGACGTTTAAAGAAAGAATGTTAAAACAAAAATATTCTAATGGTTATTGGATTGGAAAAACATAGCCCATGTTTATCCTAAAGCTTTTTATCGATTTTTCCATTTTGTACCATTAGCATTTGTTTTAGCTATAATATTTAGTTTATGTATGATACCAATTACATCTATATTTATTATTTTTGTTAAGTAGTGTTTACTTTTTTTATTTACAATACTTATTACAATTATGACAATAATAAATAATAAGTTTAATGTTACAATTTTACTAATGCCGATAATATTATTTTTTTAATCCATGTTTATTACGGGAGTAGGGAACATTAGTAGGTTTAATAAAAAGGATTTAGTTGGAAAAAAAGAATATTACTCTAGGTAAATAAATAAAAAAAAATATAATAAAAAAATACAGAATTTATTAATAATTTAATTCTGTATTTTTTTTATTTCTAAAAGTTTACATAATTAATATGTAACAAATTTGTAATTAAGTGGTAACTGTGCAGTAATGGAAATAATGTTATAATGTATATTGATTTTTTTATTGAAAATGTTATGACAAAGTATGGAAACTAAAAACAGTATAGGAGATTGAAAATAACTATGAAAAAAATAATATAAAGACTAGGATTAGGAATATTAACTGTATTAGCAACACCGTTTGCTGTAGATGCAGCAACTGGATCTAGTGAAGCTCATGCTGCACAAGATACTGTAAAAAGTACACAAGTAGCTAAAACTACTAATAAAGAAGAAGTAAAAACTACTACTCAAAAACAAGTGGAAAGTACAACTAAAGTAGGAAATACTAAGGTTGAAACTACTAAAAAAAGAAAATATTAAAGTAGAAGATACTAAAAAAAGAAAATACTGTAAAAAAAAAGAAGAAGCTACTAAAGAAAGAAGAAACAACTAAAAAAAGATGAGTCTACTGATAAACAAGCTAGCTCTGTAAAAACAGTATCAGGTAAACCTCAAGCGCCTGAAGCTGATTCTAAAGAGAAAAAAACTGGTTGGGCATCAAATGGAACATACTATGTAAATGGTAAGTTAGCAAACTGGTGGTATGATGATGGAAAAGACTGGTATTTCTTCCAAAAAGGTAAGAAACACACAGGAGAAGGAAAAGATAATGCTGGTAACCACTACTTTGGTTAATGGAAAAATATGCCAACGGTTATCAAAAAGATACATATTATGTAAAAGGAGAAGCAGCAAACTGGTGGTATGATGATGGAAAAGACTGGTATTTCTTCCAAAAAGGTAAGAAACACACAGGAGAAGGAAAAGATAATGCTGGTAAGCGTCATTTTACAAATGGTAAATATACTAATGGTTATCAAAAAGATACATATTATGTAAATGGTAAGTTAGCCGATTGGTGGCTGGATGATGGCCAAGATTGGTATTTCTTCAAAGAAGGTAAGAAATTCACAGGAGAGGCAAGTGACAGTGCAGGTAAACACTTATTTACAAACGGAAAATATGCTAATGGTACTGAAAACGGGTTATTCTATGTAAGAGGGAAAAAAGCAAATGGTTACGAAAAAGGAACATACTATGTAGATGGTAAGTTAGGTGACTGGTGGATTAACGATGGCCAAGATTGGTATTTCTTCAAACATGGTTTAAAATTTACAGGAGAAGCAAGTGATAGTGCAGGTAAGCATTATTTTGTAAATGGAAAATATGCCAACGGTAAAGAAAAAGGAATTTACTATGTGAATGGTAAAGTAGCAAATGGATATGCCAATGGAATCTACTATGTTAATGGTAAATTAGGTGACTGGTGGCTAGATGATGGTCAAGATTGGTATTTCTTCAAAGAGGGTAAAAAATTCACAGGAGTTGCAAAAGATTCTTCAGGAGAACATAAGTTTGTAAACGGAAAATACGCTGCAGCAACAGGTAATGGTTCTGATGGACTAAGCAACGTATTAAGTATCGCACAAAGCTACTTAGGTGTTGAGATGGGATCAGCTGAACACAAAAAAATCGTTGATGCATATAACTCAGTTAATCCAAAACCTGTAGGATACACTGCTAAGTACTCAGATGACTGGTGTGATGTTTTCGTAACTACAGTCTTCCAACAAGCGGGATTAAGTAGCCTTATCGGTAGAGAATGTGGAGTTCAACGTCATATCGGAATTATGCAACAAAAAGGTATTTGGCAAGGTAAAGTTTTACCAAAAGCAGGAGATGTTATTACATTTGACTGGGATGGTGGAGGATTTGCCGACCACATCGGAATTGTTGAATCTGTAAAAGATGGAGTTGTAACAACTATCGAAGGTAACTCTTCACCTTACACAAGCTCAGGGAAAACAAAAGTAAATAGAAAAACTTATAACTGGAATGCAAGCTACATTAAAGGTTATGCAAGACCAAATTACTAAGAAATAGTATAATAACTTTAATAAGTTTATTAATAGGAGAAGTTGTAAAGTGTGATTAAGAAATCATAATTTATAATTTCTCCTATTTGTTTTAAATTTTAAAAAATAGTATAATATAATGACTTAAATTTTTAGTTGTTAAGGAGAGTTGTTTTGTTAAGGAAAGTGATAATAACTTTGGGTTTTAGCTTAATGTTTACTAGTGTTACAACAGTTGCTAAAGCAGAGTGGATAAAAGATCAACAAAATAAATGGGTATATTATGAAAATGATTCTAGTAAACTAAACTATAATGTGACAGAAAATTACATAGAGCCGATGAAGTTACCTCAGTATTATCAGGCTGATGATAGATGGGGAGCAAAAAGATATGGTTTATCAAATATGAAGCTCACAGGATGTGTACCTACAGCTTTAGCAATGGCTATATCTGGTCTTAAGGAAGATGTTAATCCGGTTCAGGTGGCTGATTTTCTATATGTTATGACTATGGAGCTGAATACTACTTTTTTAGGAACATCTAGCTTAGGAGTTCAAGAAGTAGTAAGTCAATGGGGCTTTAAATTATAAGGTAATAGATTCGAAAAGAAGAATTAGAAGAAACTTTAAAAAGTGGTACATTAGTCTATGGTGCAGTAGGTCATGGTATATTTGTTAATGGATATAGTACGCATGCTGTTCTATTAACTGGATATGAAAATGGTAAAACAAAAGCTTTTGATCCGGATAATATGGCAAAAACAAATAAGTGGTATAACATAGATGATATTTGGAAAGAACGCAGCTTAGCACCTGAAGATAATATGACAGGTGGAGCATTTATAGCTATTTATAAATAAAAAACTAGTCTAAAAATTTTAGACTAGTTTTTCTTTTTAATTATTCTTCAAATCCGTTTGGATGTTTACTTTGCCATCTCCAAGAATCTTCACACATACGTTTTACATCGTATTGTGCTTCCCATCCAAGTTCTTCTTTTGCTTTTGTAGCATCAGCGTAACATGCAGCGATATCCCCTGCACGACGTGGTGCAATAACATAAGGAATGTCATGACCAACTGCAGCTGAAGCACTCTTAATAATATCTAGTACAGAGTATCCAACACCTGTTCCTAGGTTATATTTAGTAAGTCCGCTACCTTTTTCAAGTTTTTTAAGTGCGGCAACATGTCCACGGGCTAAGTCAACTACGTGAATATAGTCACGTACTCCAGTTCCATCGTGTGTATCGAAATCATCACCGAAGACATTAACTTTTTCTAATTTACCAACTGCTACTTGCATTACATATGGAAGTAAGTTGTTAGGGATACCTGATGGATCTTCTCCAATATCTCCGCTTTCGTGTGCTCCAATTGGGTTGAAGTAACGAAGTAATACTACATTCCATTCGTTATCAGCAGTATAAACATCACCAAGAATTTCTTCATGCATAAGTTTAGTACGTCCATAAGGGTTAGTTACTGATAATGGGAAGTCTTCTTTAATAGGAAGAGCATGTGGATCCCCGTATACAGTAGCTGATGAACTGAAGATAATATTTTTACAGTTATTTTTTTCCATAACACGACAAAGTGTTGTAGTACCAGCTACGTTATTATCGTAATATTTTAGAGGTAAAGCACAAGATTCTCCTACTGCTTTTAATCCTGCAAAGTGGATTACTCCAAAAATATCTTTTTCTGTTTCAAAAACTTCGTTTAGTTTTTCTTCATCACGAATATCAACTTCATAGAATGTCACTTTTTTACCAGTTACTTTTTCTACTACTTCTAAACTTTTTTTATTTGCATTGTATAAGTTGTCGACAACAACAACTTCATTTCCATTGTTTAATAATTCTATACAAGTGTGAGAACCAATAAATCCTGCTCCACCTGTTACTAATATTTTTCTTACTCATAATGTTTTTAATCTCGTTTAAAGAGTCCTTTCTAACATTTTATACATATAATTTTATAGTAAGGGCATTCTTATGTCAATAAATTATATTTTATAAAAAAATTAAAAAAATTTATTATAATTGATACTTTTTATTGTAAAAAAATAGTTAAAATGTAATAGAATATATAGAGTATAAAATTATATTTTTTAGGAGTAAACATATTATGGTAGACAATAAATTAAAAGTAGGATTAGGGTTGTTAACAGTGCTAGCTACTCCAATCGCAGTTAATGTGGCATCAGGTAGTGAAGTACACGCAGCAGAACAAAAATCAGCAGTAGTAGAAAAATCAGCAACGGCAGAAAAATCAGTTGCAGAGAACAAACAAAATGTAACCGAAAAACCAGTGGTGGCAGAAAAATCAGATAATAAAGCGGTAGTTGCAGATAAAAAAGTTACAGAGAAATCAGAAGATAATAAAAAAACAGAAGCTATTGGGAAACAGAAAATTGTAGAGAAGTCATTATCAGAAGAAAACAAAACAGAATCAGTAAAACAAGTAGAAAACAAAGAAAATACACTGCCAAAAGAAGGTGGGAAACCTTCTGATGGAAAAGAAGAACAAGACAAAACTGGTTATGATAAGGGGATTTTTTATGATAATGGTAAATTAGCTAACTGGTGGTATGATGACGGTCAAGATTGGTACTTCTTTCAGAATGGTAAGAAACATACGGGAGAAGGAAAAGATAATGCAGGTAATCACTATTTTGTAAATGGAAAATATGCTAATGGTTATCAAAAGGAAACATACTATGTAAAAGGTTCGCTTGCTAACTGGTGGTATGATGACGGAACAGCGTGGTACTTCTTCCAAAATGGTAAAAAACATACAGGAGAAGGAAAAGATAATGCAGGTAATCACTATTTTGTAAATGGAAAATATGCAACTGGTGAGTATGATGGTAAGATTTACGTAGAAGGAAAAGAGACGACACCGGTAAAAGATGGTTATAAAAATGGAGTATTCTTTGCAGATGGAAAGTTGGCGAATTGGTGGTATGATGATGGTACAGCATGGTATTTCTTCCAAAATGGTAAGAAACATACAGGGGAAGGAAAAGATAACGCAGGATACCATTATTTTGTAAATGATAAATACGGAACTGGTGAGTACAATGGTAAAGTATATATAGAAGGAAAAGAGATAACACCAATAAAAAATGGTTATAAAAATGGTTTCTTCTTTGTAGACAGTAAGTTAGCAAATTGGTGGCATGATGATGGAAAAGATTGGTATTTCTTTAAGAATGGTAAGAAATATACTGGAGTAGCTAATGATAGTGCAGGGACTCATCGTTTTGTAAATGGTAAATATGATAATAATGTACCAGCAATAAATATGCCACAATATTACCAAAGTGATGCTCGTTGGGGAAGAAAAGTATATGGTATAGCAAATATGACTCGTACGGGATGTGTGCCTACATCGTTGGCGATGGCATTTTCAGGATTAGGTAAACCCGTAACACCAGTTAATGTTGCAGATGTAATTTACTATAATACTAAAGAGTTTAATGTAAGTATGATTGGTACTTCAGGAGCTGGTGCAGATTATGCAATCAAGTATTACAACTTTAAAAATACGGTTATTAAATCTAAAGAACAACTAGTTCAAGCACTTCATACTGGTAACCCTGTATTTGCGCTTGTAGGTAATGGGGACTTTGTTAAAGGATATGCATATACACATGGAATCATGCTAAGTGGTTACCAAAACGGTAAAACAAAAGCTATGGATCCAGATAGTGCTTACAACACAAATAAATGGTATAATGTAGATCGTATCTGGGATCAACGTAGTACAGATCCATATGACACAATGCTTGGTGGATCATTTATGCTGATTGAGAAAAAATAGATAAAAATAACTAGTCTAGAGTCTGATTAATTAAATTCTTACCGAAAGTCGATATAAAAATCTGGCTTTTGGTAAGAAAAATAAAAATTAGATTGTAAGACTAGTTTTTTTAATTTAAAATGGTTAAAATGCAATGGTCTTTTATAGTTCGACTGTTGCTAAATATTAATAAAATTGGTATACTATAAGTTAAAGAACTTGAAAGCGAAGGAGTGTGCTTAATTCATGGTTTATAACCACAGAGTAATAGAAAAAAAATGGCAAAAATATTGGGAAGAGAATAAGACATTTAAAACATTAGATGATCACACTAAAGAGAAATTTTATGCATTAGATATGTTTCCCATACCCATCAGGAGCAGGACTACACGTTGGTCACCCAGAAGGATATACTGCTACTGATATACTAAGTAGATATAAAAGAGCAAATGGATATAACGTACTTCATCCAATGGGATGGGATGCTTTTGGATTACCAGCTGAGCAATATGCTTTAGATACAGGTAATGACCCAAGAGACTTTACTAAACAAAACATTGATACATTCCGTCGTCAAATTAAAGAACTAGGATTTTCTTATGATTGGGATCGTGAAGTAAATACAACTGATCCTAAATATTATAAATGGACACAATGGATTTTCAAAAAACTATATGAAAAAGGTCTTGCATATGTAGATGAAGTACCTGTTAACTGGTGTCCAGCACTAGGAACAGTACTTTCAAATGAGGAAGTAATCGATGGTAAATCAGAACGTGGAGGTCACCCAGTAGAGCGTCGTCCAATGCGTCAATGGGTACTTAAAATTACTGATTATGCTGAGCAGCTGCTAGCTGATTTAGATATTCTTGATTGGCCTGAAAGTCTTAAAGCAATGCAACGTAACTGGATTGGGAAATCTGTTGGTGCGGAGATTGACTTTAAAATAGAAGGTACTGACAAAGCATTCACAGTATTTACAACACGTGCGGATACAGTTTTTGGTGTATCTTACTGCGTACTTGCACCAGAGCATAAACTAGTAGAAGAAATCGTTACTGAAGGTCAAAAAGAAGCTGTAGAAGCTTATTTAGATTTAGTTAAACGTAAATCTGACCTAGAAAGAACAGATTTAAACAAAGATAAAACAGGTGTGTTTACAGGGAGCTTATGCTATAAACCCTGTAAATGGTGAAAAAGTAGAAATTTGGATTGCGGACTATGTACTTGCAAGTTATGGAACTGGAGCTGTTATGGCTGTTCCTGCGCATGATGAGCGTGACTATGAATTCGCAACTAAGTTCAACCTACCAATTAAAGCTGTTATCGAAGATAATGGAGAAGTGGTTGTACCATTCTACGGTGATGGTAAACACATTAATTCAGACTTTATCAATGGTTTAAACAATGAAGATGCTATCGCTAAAGTTATTGAATTTTTAGAAGAAAAATAATGCAGGACGTAGTAAAGTTACTTATAAACTACGTGACTGGTTATTCTCAAGACAACGTTATTGGGGAGAACCAATTCCAATTATTCACTGGGAAGATGGTACTATGACTACTGTACCTGATAGTGAATTACCATTATTACTACCAGAAACAGATAATATTAAACCATCAGGAACTGGAGAATCTCCACTTGCTAATATCGAAGAGTGGTTAAATGTTGTAGATCCAGAAACTGGTAAAAAGGTAAGAGAGAAACAAATACAATGCCACAATGGGCAGGATCATGTTGGTACTACCTACGTTATATCGATCCGCATAATGATGAAGTATTTGCTGATCCAGAAAAATTAAAATACTGGTTACCAGTTGACGTATATATCGGTGGAGCAGAACATGCCGTTCTTCACTTATTATACGCTAGATTCTGGCACAAAGTTCTTTACGATTTAGGTTTAGTTCCATCTCGTGAACCATTCCAAAAACTATTCAACCAAGGAATGATTCTTGCTGAAGGTAAAGATGGACGTCCAGAAAAAATGTCTAAATCTAAAGGTAACGTAGTAAACCCTGATGACATTATCGTATCACATGGTGCAGATACACTGCGTGTTTATGAAATGTTTATGGGGCCACTAGATGCTTCTATCGCATGGAGTGAAAATGGTTTAGATGGATCACGTCGTTTCTTAGATAGAGTATATCGTCTATTCGTAGATGAAGAAACTGGAAAAGTTAATGATAAAGTCCAAGATAAAGATAATGCAGAGTTAGAAGTAAGTTATAACTACACTGTTAAGAAAGTATCTGAAGATATCGAGATTCTTGGATTTAACACTGCTATTTCTCAACTTATGGTGTTTGTAAATGATTGTTACAAAGCGGAATTTATTCCTCGTAAATATGCACTAGGATTTATTCAACTTCTTGCTCCATTTGCACCACACCTTGCTGAAGAAATGTGGGAAATTTATGGTAACACTGAGTCAATCTCATATGCACCATGGCCAACATTTGACGAAAGTAAACTTGTAAGTGATACTGTAGAAATCGTAGTTCAACTTATGGGTAAAGTTAAAGCTAAACTAGATGTTAAAAAAGATTTAACTCCTAAAGAATTAGAGGAAATAGTTTTAGCTAATGATGAAGTAAAAGAATTAATAGCTGGAAAACAAGTTATGAAAGTAATTGTTGTTCCTGGAAGATTAGTAAATATTGTTGCTAAATAAGGAGAATAGAAATGGAAGAGTTAATTTATAACATTGTAAGTGAAATCGTTGAGCATAAAGATGAAATTAAAATCGAAAAATTTGTTAAAAATGCACGTGAACACTATATCTTAACAGTACACCCTGATGATTGTGGGCGTATTATAGGGAAAAAAGGTACGGTAATCAATGCTATTCGTACAGTATTAAATTCAACAACATTTAGTAAAAAAAGTGTACTTGGATTTAGTAGAGTAATAAAGTATGAAATTATTAAATGAATACCTCAGTAATAATATAAGTATTATTGGGGTATTTTTTTATAAAAAGTATTTCTGTTTTAATAAATACAACTTTCATACTAGAATTTTATAATTTTTAGAAGTATAATTAAGGGGATACAAAATGATATGTCAGTTGTAATCGGGAGGAAAAAAATAATGTGTGAAACAGTAGATGGAATTATTATAGAAGATAAAAATGTAAAAATAGCATTCACTCATAGAAATATAGATGCAAAAAATAAAGACGATATGAATATTTTTTCTGAGAAGTATGGATTTAACTACAGTAATGTAGCATTTAATAGTCAGGTTCATGGTGCATCTGTTCGAAGAATTAAGTCTAGTGCTGATTTAGCAGAAAATGGTAAAGAAGCTGATGGCTTAGTAACATCATTAAAACAAGTGCCATTATTAATATTTACTGCAGACTGTGTGCCTATAGTTTTTTATGATAAAAAACAAGGTGTTGTTGCCTTAGCACATGCAGGATGGCGTGGTACATATGGTAATATTGCCGGGGAAATAGTAGAAATTATGGTAAAAGAATATAGCTGTCAATTAGGTGATATTAAAACTATAATTGGACCATCGATTTCAAAAGAAAAGTATGAAGTATCTGAAGATTTAATAGAGAAATTTGCTAGCTTAAAAGTAGATAATTACTATGAAAAAATAGGAGATAGCTACTATTTAGATTTATGGACTATTAATAAAGGTTTATTAGAACAAGCTGGTATTTTAGAAGAAAATATTGAGGTTACTAGTATTTGTACTGTAAAAGAAAACGATAAGTTCTTTTCTTACCGTCTAGATAATCAGACGGCTAAAAGAATAGGTACATTAATACAAATTGATTAATTAAGAGAGGTAAAGCAGGTTTAATGGAAAAAGATATAAAATTAGTTGAGCAAATTTCTACATTCAAGAGATTGCCTAAGGGTGATAGTAGATGGAGAGTTGCATTTTACTATATCGCTAAAGAATTCTGGGATTTAGAAGAAGTATTTGTAATTATTGATAAAAATCTATACACTGAAAAAGGATTGAAGATTCCGGTGTTTAGAGAATATCAAGAAGCGGAAGGATTTCAAATCTTTTCTAGCTATTTAAAAGCAAAAGAATTTGTTGAAAAACAAGGTGATTTATTCACTTTAGAAGATGGAACAAAATTAATTGGAAGAATTCGACAAGGTGCTTTTAGAGAAGTATTTGTTCCATTTTTTGCAGAACAAAAGTTCAATTATCTTCTAAATGAAGATGAAGGTTTATTTGCGGATACATTTAAGAGATTATTAGGTGTAATGGAAGCAAGCGAAAATTATATAGTAGATGAAGAACAAGAAAAATATCTACTAGATGGAGATGTTCAAAGCTTCTTTGCAGATATTTGTAAAAAATATATAGTTTTAGTATAGAAGAAAATCGTTAGCAGCCGCTAACGATTTTTTTGTCTGTAATAAAAGTTTATACCATATGCAATCGCAACAAATAATATTACGATATATATAGTGTAATCTGTATAACTTGTGTTATAAAGAACGTTTACTAGATAGCTTTGAACAGAAAATGGAACAAACACTGCAAATATTAGTGTAAGTAACTTATCTTTTCTAAATATTATTATAAAGAAGATAAAAAGTTAATAATGTCACTATAAAGTAAGTAATTCTTGGTAGTTCAATATTGAAGCTTTCTGGTCTTGGAAAAAGGATTATAATAGAAGAATATAATTCCTAACAATACGTAAACAAGTACTATACCATTATGCTCTCTTTCAGAACTTTTTCAATACATCTTTTAGAATTAATAAATATCCCTGAGAATAACCATAAAAACAAGAACAATCAGTATTATGATAAGATTCATAACATTTAGTTTTTTTGGCTTAAATCAAAGTTTATTTTTAAAAAGTATAGATAAATGTAAAAACTAAAAAGTAGAATAGATAATAAAATTGAATATTTTTTTATTCATAAGTAAATCCCTTCTTAATTATCAACTTTGAGGATTTGTTGATTAAATTTCTTTTTTTCTATATAATATTAAGTAATTATATCATTTTTAAGCAATTTAAAAACAAGGAGAGTTAAATGTTGAAAAAAATATAAAATATAAAAAAACACATGGGTTAATAACTTTATTAGAAGTAATTTTAATAGTTATGATTTTCTGGGTGGTATTATTATTCTGAAAGAAAAATGGGGATGATCAGACATATAATGGCAAAAAAATGTTTATAAATTCCCTAAGTACTTTACGGATACAAATATAAAAATTAATAGTTCTAGCATTTGTGATTATGATTTTTAATACAGTTATTTTTTTAGTAATAAAAATCTAAAAAAACATATTGAGACTTTCTTAGTAAATCTAGTACTGGCTGGTATAGGGGCATATACTATTTTAGCCTGCAATGCAGATAGTATATTTATTTATTATTACTGGGTAATCTTTTTTTGGTTTATTTAATTTACTTAGATTTCTGCAATTTTTTTACTTTTAAAAAAATAAAAATAAAGGTACTACGGTACTTTATTTTTTTATAAAAAAATTTTTGAGTAGAAAAACTTTATAATTTCTTTAAACTTTGTTTTAACTCACACTGATAATATGTAAATGTACCGAAAAAAATATCGTGAAAAATTAATTGTACTAATAGCACTATAAGATGTATAATTAGAATATAGTATCCTATAGATATTAGTATAAGGAGGAATTTTATGGACAATAGAAACAATCAAGATAATCAAAACTTAGAAAAATAATAATCAACAATTTAATAATCAAAATCTAGAAAATAACCAACAAGTTAACAATCAAAATAATGTTCAACAGCAATATTATGATCAAAATAATGAGGAATTTGAAGATTTTGATAATGAGAAATACTTTGAAGAAAATCAAGACTTTGAAGATGAAGAGCAGAACGCTCAAAGATCCAAAACAAAATAAAAATTATGGCAAGTTATTTTTAACTGTATTCGCAGCATTTGCGCTAGGAGCTACTAGCGTTTTCGGTGCACAAGCTGTAACGGGTACAGGTAGCGCCTTGAGATCATCGGTTACTGCAACAAAAGAAGATAAAGATAACCAACAGTTAACGGTTAATGCTATATCAAAAGCTAAAGATGCGGTAGTATCAGTAGTTACATACCAAACTAACAGCAATAACTTAGATTCAATCTTAGGTGGTAATTCAAAAAATAAATCTAAGAATAACTCTAATTCATCTGATTCAGGAGATTTGAAAACAGCATCTACAGGTAGTGGTGTTATTTATAAAAAAACTGGTAATACTGCATATGTAGTTACTAACAACCACGTAGTTAAGGGAGCTAAAAAGCTAGCTGTTATATTAAGTGATGGTACTAATGTTAATGCAGAAGTAGTAGGTACTGATGTTTGGACAGATTTAGCTGTATTAAAAATAAACGGTGATAATGTAACAACTACTATGGACTTTGCGAATAGTGATGACATAGCGGTAGGTGAAACTGCATTTGCAATTGGTTCTCCACTGGATGTTAGTTTTTCAAATACAGTAACAAAAGGTATAGTTTCAGCGGTAAATCGTCAAATCCCTATGGATGTTGATGGAGATGGAACTGTAGACTGGAACCAAACAGTTATTCAAACGGATGCTGCGATTAACCCAGGTAATAGTGGTGGAGCGCTAATTAATAATGAAGGTAAACTGATAGGAATCAATGAATCTAAAATTGCCAAAGCAACATCTAGTGTTAGTGCGGAAGGTATTGGTTTGGAATTCCTTCTAATGAAGTTAAATTAATTACTGAACAACTTGAGAAATCAGGTAAAGTAGTTCGTCCTGCCATGGGTGTTCAATTAGTTTCGGTTAATACAATTGCTAATGATACTGTAAAATCGGAATTAAAATATGAAGGTAAGCAAGGGGTAGTAGTTCGTTTAGTTGAAAGTGGTACTCCAGCAGCTAAAGCAGGATTAGAAAAATATGACGTTATAACTAAACTAAATGATACAGAAGTTAAAGATGTAGCGGCAGTTAGAAAATTCTTATTTGAAAAAACTAAGATAGGTGATACTGTTAAAGTAACTTATTATCGCGGAGGTCAAGAAAAAACAGCTGAAATAGTTGTGCAGGCGGTAAGTAATACATAATATATAGAAAATTATGAGGGAGATGTATTCTCGTAATGGACTTTTAATATCTTTATTGTTCGTAAAATGTTTATTTTTTAGAAGTGATAAAGATATAAAAACATTATAAAAACAGAATTTATAGATTTATTAATATTAAAAAAATATTTAATAAAAAAATGTTTGATTTGTTGTAAAAAAATAGTAAATATTATTTGCCAAAAAAAGTCAAAAACATGTTATCATAGTTCTGTTGAAATTTAGAGAAACATAGGTGAATATATGAAAAAGTAAGAAAAGCAATCATTCCAGCAGCGGGATACGGGACAAGATTCCTTCCAGCTACTAAAGCATTACCGAAGGAAATGTTGCCAATCATTGATACACCTACTATTCAATATATAGTAGAAGAAGCAGTGAAAGCTGGGATAGAAGATATAATAATAGTAACAGGAAAACAAAAAAGAGCGATAGAAGACCATTTTGATAGAAATGTTGAGCTTGAAGTAGAATTAGAAAATAAAGGTAAATTAGAACTTTTAGAAAAAGTAAAATATCCAACTACTTTAGCGAAAATCCATTACGTTCGTCAAAGAGAAATGGCAGGTCTAGGGGATGCAATCCTTACAGCTCGTAGTTTTATTGGAGATGAGCCATTTGCAGTATTATTAGGGGATGATGTTGTAATTAATAATGAACGCCCTGCAATAAAACAACTTATGGATGAATCAGAAAAAACAGGATGCTCAGTTATTGGAGTACAAACTGTACCTGAAAATCAAACACATAGATATGGTGTAATTGCTCCAAAAGGTCACGAAGGGAAATTATACGAAGTTGAAACTTTCGTAGAAAAACCAGCTCCTGGGACTGCACCATCTAACTTAGCTATTATGGGACGTTATGTTCTAAATCCAGGAATCTTTAAGCATTTAGAGAAAAAACACGTTGGTGTTGGAGGAGAAGTACAATTAACAGATGCTATCCAAATGCTAAATGAAGAAGAAAAAGTTTATGCTTATGATTTTGATGGAGCACGTTATGATGTAGGGGAAACTATTGGTTTTGTTAAAACTACAATAGACTTCGCTCTGAAAAGCGACCTTAAGGATGAACTAGTTCCATTCTTAAAAGAAAAATTAAGTGAATTAGAATAATATTAAAGCGATGTAATTTAACATCGCTTTTTTTAAAACTATAGAGGTATAACTATGATTGTTAATCACATTGGAATTTATGGAATCTGTATTATTGATAATAAACTATTATGTATAAAAAAAGAAAGAGGTCCGTACAAAAATAGGTTTGATTTGCCTGGAGGCAGTCAAAAAGAAAATGAAGGATTTACTGAAACATTAGTCCGAGAATTCAAAGAGGAAACAGGCTATCAAATAGAAAAACTACAGAAATTGCAGAGCTTATGATATATTTGTAGAAGATATGGATTGTATGGTACATCATATTATGGTGTTTTTATGATGTAGATATTAACTTTTGAACAACAAGATGCTATTTTAGAAATACTTGATGATGAGTTAAATGATTCTAGTGGAACTTATTGGATTAACTTGGAAAAATTAGATATAAGTAATGCATCTCCTCTTATTTTAAAATTAGTACAGGAACTTAGTAATGATAAAACTATTTTAGAAAAAGTAGTATTTAAGAATTGGAAGATATTATAAAAGAACTTATCCATCAGAAAGTATGGATAAGTTCTTTTTGTTCTATTTAAAATCATTTTTAGCGTCAGGTTTAGCGCCTTTATCTTTGTTTTCGTCTACAGGTAGAGAACCATCTAGTTGCCAGTCATTCCATCCTCCATCATAGAAGTATGTATTAGCACGACCAGTTAGTTGAGTCATAAACCAAGGGAATAGAGTTTCTCCATCCAGTTCCGCAGTAAACTGCAATCTTATCTGTTTCAGAAATGCCTTGGCCTTTCCATAAGTTATAAATTTCCTGTGGATTACGTAATGTACCATCTGGATCATAGTAGTCATCCATATTAGCAGCATCAGTTCCAGAGAATCCGTAGACAGCTCCCTTAGGCTCACCTTTCTTATCGATATAGTCGTAACCACTAGTTTTACCAGTGTATTCATCCCAAGAACGAATACTAACTAGTTTAATTCCTTCTTTTTGAGCTTTTTCAGACATTTCTTTAGCACGAGCTATGTCATATTCTGGATGAGCTGGTACATTTACACCGAAGTCTTTAGCTTCTTGTGGAGTATTAACATTTGATTCTGTTTCAAATCCAGCATCTTTCCAAGCTTGTAATCCTCCATTTATAACACGAACATCTTTAACTCCAGCCCATTTAAGTGCCCAGTTTACACGGAAGGCAGCTGACGCATCGCTAGAGTATAATATGATAGTTTTATCACTTGTAATACCTTGTTTTAATAAATTCTTTTTGATTTCATCCGCAGAGCGAAGATTCCAAATAGGACCTTCTTCTATCCAGTCAGTATTAAAGTGATAAGCTCCTTTGATATGCTCTTTGTAGGCTTTTGCCTTATCTAATTCTCCCCAAGAAACTTCAAAGATCGCATAATTATTATTTGTATATGTTTCAGGTTTTTTACCATCTTGTACATCTTTTACCCATTTAGGAGAGACAAGGTTTTGATATTCTGGATAAGCTACTATATTTGCTTTGTTTGCATCGTTATCAGCAAATGTTTTATAATCCTCGAACTTATAAACCTCATAACCTAGAGAAGCAAATTTATCTGAGACTTTTTCGATGTTATCTTTATTAGTATCGTAAACAACGATTTTTTTGTTTTTATCAAGTCCTTTATCACTAACAAACTTTGCTTCCTTATCTTTATTAACTTTACCTATGAATGAAGCGCTATATTGAATTGAGTTTTTAAGGTGTCCTCCGTTTTTCACGTTATCAACTTTAAACCCGTTATAAGCCTCATCATCACGTGTATCAATAAATTGATACTTGCTGTTACTTAAATTCTTAGTGAAGTCTTCCAGTGAAATAGACTTTATTTCCTTCTTCTCAACAGGTGTACTAGTTGTGTTGCTATCTTTTGTAGTACAGCCGCTAAGAATAAATCCAGATGCTAAGAAAATAATCCCCGCTTTCTTAAAGTTAATCATATTAAATTGTATGTGGTAACCTACCACTTTCCTCCTTTTATTTGTACACTATGATTATATTACACAATTTAAAAATTGTAAATATGAGTAAAAACTTTAATTTCTGAGTAAGGTTTACATAAAGTATTTCTTCTTGTTTTATCATGAGAAAGTATGAATATACAAGTGTGTAAAGGTTTTTTTGTTTTTAAGTGATAACCTCTTTCAATTACAATAAAAAAAATATTATGATAACATTTTTCTTAAATAAATGCACATATAACGATAACCATAAAGTTTATGTGTAAAACGAAGGGGATAATTTTTTTATTTCTCAAAAAATAAATTAAAAAAAGCTTTGCAAATTTTCTGAAACTGTTATACAATAAATGCAGTAGGAGTTTTGTGCTACTGCTTGTAAAGAAATTTGGGGAAAGGAGGAAAAGGTATGTTAGAGTTTAATGTTGATAAAATTACTATTCCGCTAAAACAACATGTTGGTGGCCCATGTCAACCTATCGTTAGTGTTGGGGACCATGTAAAACGTGGACAACTTGTTGCAACTCCTAATGGATTAGGTGCTAATATTCACACAAGTTTATCTGGTGTTGTTGAATCTGTTGATGAAATGAACATCGTTGTAAATTAGATAAAGAACAATCAGATGACTATGTAAAATTAGAACCAACAGACGATCATCTACAACGTATTAAAGACGCTGGTATCGTTGGTGTAGGTGGAGCTGGATTCCCAACTGGAATCAAATTATCTGCACAAATACCTGGTGGATACGTAATAGCTAACGCTGCTGAATGTGAACCGGTATTAGGACACAATGTTCGTTACATGGAAGAACATCCAGAAGAATTGGTACGTGGATTAAAATACATCCTTAAACTAACAGGAGCAAAAGAAGGTTATATTGCGATTAAAACTAAATATCGTAAAGCTTTATTAGCTCTAGGAAAAGCATGTAAAGACGAACCAAATATCAGTATTAAAATTTTACCAAATATGTATCCTGCAGGGGACGAACGTGTTATCGTTAGGGAAACATTAGGTGTGATTTTAAAACCTGGTCAATTACCATTAGAAGCAAATGCTATTATCTCAAACGTAGAAACTATTAAACGTATTGTAGAGGCTATTGAATTAGATAAACCATTAATCGATAAAGATATTACTGTCGGTGGACGTGTTCATAATCCAGATATTTTCATGAATGTACCGATTGGATTACCAATTAGTGTATTTATTGAAAAAGCAGGAGGATACATTAACCCGCATGGTGAGATCGTACGTGGTGGACCATTCACAGGGCGTCCAGCTAAAGAAGACGAACCAATTAATAAAACAACTGGGGGTCTATTAGTGGCAATGCCATATCCACAAGAACGCGAAAAAGTAGGGATACTTATTTGTGAATGTGGAGCCCAAGAAGAACGTCTTCGTCAAATAGCTGACGGAATGGGAGCAGAAGTTGTTTCTGTTCAAATGTGTAAACGTATGAAACCAGACAAAAATGGTAGATTACGTTGTGAGCTTCCTGGTATCTGTCCAGGACAAGCGGAAAAGGTATTAACAATGAAAAAAGATGGTGCGAAAGCTGTAATAGCTGGTACTTGTCAAGACTGAACTAACACCGTTACAGGTGTAGCTCCTAGGTTAGGAGTAAAAGTTTATCACAGTACCGACCACGTCCTTCGTGCCACTGACCATCATTTATACAGAAGCTATAAAAGCTTAGAATTACATAATAACAAATAATTTAGTTGGAGGTTAGAAGTAATGTCAATTACAGTAGAAACTGCAAAAGAACATTTAAATGACAAAGCGGTATTTTGTTGCAGAGCTGAGGAAGGTATCGTAATTAGCCCAGAAAACTTAGAAGATCCAGGGTTATTCGATGATTTAGTAGATTCAGGTTTACTATCATTCCCAGATGATGCATTAACAATCGGACAAGTATTAGGAGCTAAATTAACTAAAACAACAGACGCTCTAGTACCTATTACGCCAGCTATCATTGATGCTGTTCAAGGCGGAGAAGAAAAAGCAGAAGAAAAACAAGAAGAAGTAGCAGAAGTAGCACCAGCTGCAGAAGTTGCTGAAGCAGCACCAGTTGCACCAGTTGCAGCACCAGTTGCTCAAGCATCAGCACCAGCTGGAGTATTCAAATTACAAATTGGAAAAGGTGAAAACATCAACCTTGAAATTCCATTATCAGCATTCGCTCAACAAGCTGCTCAACCAGCACCAGCTGCAGCAGTAGTTGAAGGGAAAATCAGCAGTAGTAGAAGCAGCTCCAGCAGCTGTAGAAGCTAAAGTTGAAGAAAAACATGAAGGTGAATCTAAATTCATCCGTTCATTAAAAACTAAACACTATAAAATTGACAAAGTAGTATTTGGAGAAAAAACTGAAATTCAAGGAACTACTTTAGTATTAAGAACACCAGAAGATTTATGTAAAGAAGCTGCTGCGTCAGAAGAATTAGTAGAAGATGTTAAATTAGAAATCATCACTCCTGATAAATATGACACTTACAGTGAAACAATCATGGACGTTCAACCAATCGCTGTTAAAGAAGAAGGAGAAATCGGACACGGTGTTACTCGTGAACTTAAAGGTGTAGTAATGGTTCTTACAGGAACTGACGCTAACGGAGTTCAAATCGGGGAATTCGGATCTTCTGAAGGTGAATTAGAACGTAACATTATGTGGGGACGTCCTGGTGCTCCAGATAAAGGAGAAATCTTCATTAAAGGTCAAGTAACAATCAAAGCAGGAGCAAACATGGAACGTCCAGGACCATTAGCTGCTCACAAAGCTTTCGATCACATTACTGAAGAAATTCGTAAAGCTCTTAAAGAATTAGAAGATGAAAGCCTAGTAGTAGGTGACATCAACATCGAACAATACCGTCACCCAGGAAACAAAAAAGTATTAATCGTTAAAGAAATCATGGGACAAGGTGCAATGCACGATAACTTAATCTTACCAGTAGAACCAGTTGGTACACTTGGTGCTAAACCAAACGTTGACCTTGGTAACTTACCAGTAATGCTTGCTCCAACAGAAGTATTAGACGGTGGTATCCACGCATTAACATGTATTGGACCAGCTTCTAAAGAAACTTCTCGTCACTACTACCGTGAACCATTAGTACTTGAAGCTATGGCTGACGAAGAAATCGACTTAGTAGGGGTATTACTAGTTGGATCACCTCAAGCTAACTCAGAAAAATTCTATGTATCTAAACGTGTTGGTATGACTATCGAAGCTATGGATATCGATGGTGCTATCGTTACAACTGAAGGATTCGGTAACAACCACATCGACTTTGCTTCACACATCGAAGAAATCGGTAAACGTGGAGTATCAGTAGTTGGTATGACTTACTCTGCAGTACAAGGTGCTCTTGTTGTAGGTAACGAATACATGTCAGCTATGGTTGATAACAACAAATCTAAACAAGGTATCGAAAACGAAATTCTTTCAAACAACACATTATGTAAAGAAGATGCTATCCGTGCTTTAGCAATGCTTAAAACACAAATGGGTGGCGGAACAATCAAAAAAGCTGAAAGAAAATGGAATCCAAACGTTAAATTAAACAACGTTGAAGTTATCGAAAAAACTACTGGTGAAAAAGTAGAATTAGTTGATAACGAACAAGTATTACCAAAATCTAAAAAAAACGTCAAGAAATTTACGAAAAAGAAGACTAAAATTAAAAAGAATAGGAAGTAAGTTATGATTGAAAAAAATTAAAATATGCATCTACAGAAAGAGTGTTCGAAGGGGTTATAGTCGATCATAACGACGCCAGCGTTACGATAGATATCAAAGGACGCCTAGGGCAATTTAAAATTCCTATGAGAATGCTAATCTCGGAATATCCAGTAAAAATCGGACAAGAAGTTGCATTTTTACTAAGTTATCCAGAAGTATTAAATGAAGAACCTGACGAACATTATGTAAATGCAATACTTAATACTAAAAAGTTAGAACAAGAAGTACAAAATAGAAAACACAACGAAGAAAAATAGTAGGAAGGAGAAATTAGAATGTCATTAACGATATTTGAAGGTCTACAATCAGAGATTTTTGTACCTATTACACCTAAACCAGTTTGGGCTCCAGTAACTAAAGAATTAAAAGATATGAAAGTAGCATTAGCTACAGCAGCAGGAGTTCACTTAAAAACAGATAAAAGATTTAACTTAGCAGGGGATACTACATTCCGTGAAATCCCAGATACTGCTCACAGTTCAGATCTTATGGTATCTCACGGTGGATATGACAACGCTGACGCTAACAAAGACATCAACTGCATGTTCCCAATCGACAGATTACACGAACTTGCTAAAAAAGGTTTCATTAAAAGCGTAGCAGAATTCCACTACGGATTCATGGGTGGTGGTGGAGACCAAGAGGCTTTCACTAACGAAACAGGTCCAGCAATCGCTAAAAAATTAAAAGAAGAAAATGTTGATGCAGTTATCTTAACTGCTGGTTGAGGTACTTGCCACAGAACTGCCGTGATCGTGCAGAGAGCAATTGAGGAAGCAGGTATTCCAACAATCTTAATAGCAGCACTACCTCCAGTAGTGCGTCAAACGGTACTCCAAGAGCCGTTGCTCCACTTGTACCAATGGGAGCAAACGCAGGAGAACCAGGAAACGTTGAGCAACAAACACAAATTCTAGAAGCAACATTAGAGCAACTAGTTAAAATACCAAGTTCAGGTAAAATAGTTCCTCTACCATTCGAGTATATCGCTCACGTGTAGGAGAATTCCGGAGAGGGGCGAAAGTCCCTCTCCATTTTTTACACAAACTGTACTATAAAACAGATTGGTTGCTGTTTCATTACAGAAAATTTATAGTAAGGGATGATGATTATGCCAAAAGAAAAATTACAAATAAAGGCATTTCATATGAAAGATGTTGCATTAGGTAAGAAGGTTAAAATTGAAAATAATCAGTTAACTATTCCTACAGAAATAGAATATGATAAAAATGTCTTTGAAAAAGTAGAGGTTAAAATAATAAAACCTAGAGAACATAATTTTTATGTTAATACTATAATGGATGTAGTACCAATATCAACAAAAGTTCTAGGTCGTCTTGGGGAAGGAATAACACATACGTTAACGGGAGTGTATATGTTATTAACTGGTGCAAATACTGAAGGGAAACAGATGCATGAATTTGGTTCATCAGAAGGTATTTTGCAAGAACAGTTGGTATTAAATAAGGCTGGATCTCCAGCAGATAGTGATTATTTAATACATATAGATGTTATTATTAAACCTGAGATTGATTTTGACCGACATTTAGCATTCTCTATCTTTGAACTTTCTGATGTTTATTTACAAAATATAAGAGAAGTTATGAAAGTTCTTAGTGGTCGAGATGCTGATGAGGTTCACGAATTTTATAATAAACAAAATCCAGGTAAACCAAAGGTTGCTTTGGTTAAAGAAGTAGCTGGTCAAGGTATGATGTATGATAATCAGTTATTTCCTATAGAACCAAGTGGAATTGATAAAGGTATTTCAATTATAGATATGAATAATATGCCAGTTCTATTAACACCTAACGAGTATCGTGACGGTGCTATAAGAGCAATGGTATAGGAAGGGGTGTTATTATGGGGATAGGACCATCTACAAAAGAAACAAGTTTGCATCACTTTAGAGATCCATTATTAGATACACTGGCAGATGATCCAGATATCGATTTCCAAGGGGTTGTTGTTGTAGGGACACCACAAGATAATAGATTAAAACACCTTGTAGGTTGGCGTACAGCAGTATGGCTAGAAGCTATGCGTACAGAAGGAGCTATTATTTCAGCTGATGGTTGGGGTAATAGTGACGTTGATTATGCCAATACTATGTTTGAAATAGGTGAACGTGGTATTTCTATAGTAGGTTTAAAATTTATGGGTAAACATAAATTTGTTGTAGAAAATCAGTATACAAAATACGTATTAGATTTTAATAAATCTGAAGAAGGTAATGAAACTGAGATAGTTTGCCAAAATAATATTGATTATACAGATGCAAGAAAAGCTTTGGCACTATTAAAATTAAAAATGCGTCAAGACGCTAATGAAAAAAATTAAAAAAATTAAGGAGTGAATTATAATGAAACTAAATAAAATGATTTCAGTAATAGATACACATACAGCTGGGGAAGCTGCACGTCTAGTAACAGCGGGAGTTCCAAAAATTCCTGGTAAAGATATAGTTGAGAAAAAACAATATCTTATTGATAATTTAGATGATCTACGTAAATCTGTAATGTTTGAACCACGTGGACACCAAGATATGTTTGGAGCATTTTTATTACCTCCAACAAAAGAAGAAGCAGACTTCGCTTTAATCTTCATGGATACTGGTGGTTACTTAAACATGTGTGGACACAACACAATCGCAGCGGTAACAGCAGCTGTAGAAACTGGTATGGTTGATGTTGAAGAAGGTGCTACTGAAAAAGAAGTAGTAGTTGAAACACCAGCTGGACTTATCTATGCAACAGCTAAATTAAAAGATAACGGAGCAAAAGTAAAAGAAGTTTCATTCAGAAACGTTGAATCATTCTTATACAAACGCGACTTAGAATTAGATGTTGAAGGAGTTGGACACATCAAATTTGATATTTCATTCGGAGGAAGTTTCTTCTGTATTCTTTCTGCTGACCAATTAGGATTAGAAGTTAAACCTGAAAATGCTTCTAAATTAAAAGAAGCTGGTCTTAAAATCCGCGATGCAGTTAATGCAAATATCGAAATTCAACACCCAACATTATCACACATTAAATCTGTAGACTTTAGTTGAAATTTATGACAAACCTTCTCACCCAGAAGCTACTTACAAAAACGTTGTAGTATTCGGAGATGGAAACATTGACCGTTCACCATGTGGAACTGGTACTTCAGCTAAATTAGCTACATTATACGCTAAAGGTGAACTTAAACCAGGTGAACCATTCGTATATGAAAGTATCTTAGGTACTTTATTCAAAGGTAGAATAGTAGAAGAAAGAAAATTAGCCGACTTTGATGCAATCATCCCAGAAATCACTGGTTCTGGATACATCTTAGGATTCAGTAACTATGTATATGATCCAGATGATTCATTAACTTACGGATTCTTATTAGGATAGGAGTGTAGACAATATGAACTTATTAACGGTATTATTAGTAATATTAGGAGCAGGGGGAATATTCTTCTTAGCTTCATTTGTGATGGACGTAGTTAAACATAAAGATGACTTAGGAAAAGAAAATCCTGTTCTTGGATTCTTCATCGGATTAATAACTGACTTCTTCGATACATTAGGTATCGGAAGCTTTGCGCCAACAACATTATTTTTCAAAGTTACAAAATTTTTAGATACAGATAAAAAAATCCCTGGTACATTAAACGTTGCGCACACAGTGCCGGTATTAATGGAGGCTTTCTTATTCTTAACAGGGGTTAAAGTTGAAGGTGTTACTTTATTCTCAATGATTGCAGCTGCAATCATAGGGGCGCTAGTAGGAGCAAGAATAGTAAACAAACTTCCTGAGAAAAAAATCCAACTTGTTATGGGTGTGTGTTTAATCGTAACAGCATTCTTAATGATGTCTGGACAATTAGGTTGGTTAAAAGCTCTAGGTTCTGGTAACGTAGCAGTTGGACTAACTGGTGTTAAACTTGTTATCGGTGTTGTAGGTAACTTCATCCTTGGAGCTCTTATGATGGCTGGTGTTGGACTATATGCACCATGTATGGCTATGGTTTATATGTTAGGACTAAGCCCATTAGTAGCATTCCCAATTATGATGGGTTCTTGTGCTGGTTTAATGGCTATCGGTTCTCCAGAGTTCATTAAAGCTGGGAAACTACGCTAGAAAAGGTTCTATCGCTATAGCTATTGGGGGAGTTATAGGGGTAACTGTAGCTTACACATTAGTTAAGAGCATGCCATTAGAAACACTTACTTGGGTAATTATCGGGGTTGTTGTTCTTACAGGTATCTCTATGATTAGACAAGGTGTTAAAAAAAGAAGCTTAATTATTAAAGAAAAAAACGGAATTTAATTTTAAATTCCGTTTTTTTATGTTTCAAATAATAAAAAGTCATCAAATTATTTTTTTGATGACTTTTTATTTATTAGGCTTTGTTTTTTCATTGAAGTTACTGCAGAATAACAAAATACAATGACTGCAATCCAAATTATTATGAATGAAATAAGTTTTTGAATACTAAGTTGTTCCCCGTAGACAAAAATACCTATAAAAAATTGCATTGTAGGTGGTAGATATTGAAGTATTCCTAGTAGATAAAGTGGAATATCAATAGCTCCTTTTGCAAAAAGCATAAGAGGTACCGCAGTTACTACACCTGATAATAATGCATATATTAAAGTAGATGTCCCATATGTATGGAATGTAATGTTGCTGTTTGTTCCTAAGTACCACATATAAACAAGAGCTATAGGAGATACTATGGCAGTTTCCACTAGTAAACTAGCTTTAGGGCTAAGAACAATTTTCTTTTTACATAAACTATACAATCCAAAAGTTAAAGCTAGTAATATAGAAATCCATGGTAATGATCCTAAAGAGATAAATAAGTACAATAGAGATGCTCCTACACATAAACATGCGATTGTTTGTACTCTAGTTAACTTTTTCCTTTTAGGAATACAACTGCTAAAATTATCGTAACAATTGGATTTAAGTAATAACCAAAACTTGCTTCTAGAACGTGGTTACTATTTACTGCAATAATATAAGTTAACCAGTTAGCAGTTATTAATAGAGAAGCTGCTATAAGTAGAAATAAAAACTTTTTTTATCTTTCCAAACTTCTTTAATTTCGTTAAAAAAATAAATTTCTTATTTGCAGCAATTAATACTACAAGAACCATAAAAAAATAAATGAACACAAAACACGTAGTGAAAGCACTTCATATGCATCAATACTTTTTCAGTAGTTTAAAATAAATAGGGAAGAGCCCCCATGAGAAAATAGCAAATAAGAATTGCAATCAAACTTTTTTTAGTATTACTCATAAATATCCCTCTCGTTATTAAAAGTTATTATTATATAAGTATATAGCAAATGTAAATAATAATCAATAACTAATAAAAATTTAAATAATAGTACTAAAACATTATAGAATTATATTGTACAAGAATAAGAGAGGTTTATAAACTTTTTAGATTTTGGAAATGAAAAAAATATTATTTATATTTTTAAGGCGTATATTTGTTTACTAATAGAGATAGATGATAAAAAAATATACTTTTTATAAATGAGAATACAAAATATATTTTAGAGATAGTGGTAAGCCTTTTTCAGAAAATACTTTCCATTATTATGTAATTGTTATAGAATAGTTATATAAGATATAAATCTGATTGAAAAATACAGGAGAGAACATAAGTCACCGAAGGGACAAATTGATATTTGGCGATTATCGATGAAATTCTCAGGTAAAAGGGACTGTATTTCGACAGAACTCTGAAGTTTATAGTCAACAGAGAGAAAGCTAGCTTTCTTTCTGTTTTTATTTTTTTTAAGGAGGGGTGCTATGAAATTAATAACAAATAATCCTAAATTTAAATCGGAAAAAAATATAGGGATATAGATATCGAATATTATGATGCTGATTATCTAGATATATTAATAAAAGTTAGAGATTTAGTGTATAGGAATTATGAATTGGTTACACATCCACTTTATGGAAGTGTCAAACCTAATGAGACAATCTATAGATCTGTCGTTATAAAAGAGGGAAATGTCTTAGATTTAAATTCAGTTAACTTAGCATCAGAGGCTATAGGGACTTTTGAAAAGTTTAGAAAAAATAGGGGAGTTCCAAACTGGACTGAAAGCGTGAGAGACGATTTTAGTGTTATTGATCATGATTTAATATCTAATGCTATAAAAAGAATACTATAAAAATATAAAGGAGAATAATTATGACAAGAGATTATGATGTAATAATTATAGGTTCAGGGCCTGCAGGATTATCAGCAGCGCTATATGCATCACGTGCAAAACTAAATACATTAGTATTAGAGAAATCAAAAAATGGTGGACAAGCAGCCATTACTCACTTGATTGAAAACTATCCTGGAGCTGTAGAAGATCCAACAGGACCTAGAGTAACTGCTCGTATGGTTGAGCAAGCTAAAAGTTTTGGTGCTGAAATCAAACAAGATGAAGTTCTAGATGTAGACTTCACTGGTGATGTTAAAGTAGTTAAATGTGTAAGTGGAGATTACACAGCCAAAACAGTTATTATAGCAACAGGAGCATCTCCTAGAAAATTAGATGCGCCAGGTATTAGAGAACTTGAAAGTAAAGGTATTTCATACTGTGCTACATGTGACGGTGACTTTTTCGAAGGATTGGATGTATATGTAGTAGGTGGAGCAAACAGTGCTGTAGAAGAAGCTTTATTCTTAACTAAATTTGCTCGTAAAGTAACAATTGTCTATCGTAGAGAAAATGTTCGCTGTGAAAAAGTAACAGCAGAGAAAGCAAAAAACAATCCAAAAATTGAAATTTTAGGAAATACTGTTGTAACTGAAGCAATTGGTGATGGAATACTAGAAGCTATTAAGCTTAAAAACTTAGTAACTGGAGAAGAATATGTTATTGAAGCAGATGAAGAAGATGGAACAATGGGATTATTCTTCTTTATCGGATATATTCCTCAAACTAAATTATTTGAAGGAAAAGTTGAAATGACAGAAGACGGATATATTAAAGCAGGAGAAGATACACGCACAAGCGTTCCAGGTGTTTATGTAGCTGGAGATTGTCGTGTTAAAGATATTCGTCAAGTAGTAACTGCAGTATCTGACGGAGCTGTTGCAGCGATTCGTGCAGAAAAATATATTGCAGAAAAATTTGAATAACGGTAATAATCTATTAAAAAAAACATATTACAAGTATAAGTAAAGGAGAAGAAGATCATGTTAGAACTAACAAAAGAAACTTTTGAACAAGAAGTACTAGAAGCCGAAGGTTACATTTTTGTAGACTTTTGGAGCCAAGGATGTGAACCTTGTAAAGCTTTAATGCCAGATGTGCATAAATTAGCTGAACAATATGGTGATAAAATCAAATTCACATCACTAGACACTACAAAAGCACGTCGCTTTAGCGATTAAACAAAAAGTACTAGGGTTACCAACATTAGCTATATATAAAGATGGTAGTAAGCTTGAAGAAGTTACAAAAGATGATGCTACTATTCCAAATATAGAAGCTATGATTAAAAAATATTACTAAAAAAAATAATATAATAGGGAGGTATTTAGTATGCGTCTTGAACTAGGTAAGATTCATATCAAAGACATACAATTTGCTAACGAATCAAAAATTGAGGCAAATGTATTATATGTTAATAAGGAAGAGTTAATAAAAGCTGTATGGGAAGATGAAGCAATTGCTTCTGTTGATCTTGAAATTGCTCGTCCGGGAGAAAGTGTTCGTATCACACCGGTAAAAGATGTAATTGAACCACGTGTTAAAGTTGAAGGACGTGGTGGTATCTTCCCTGGTATCCTATCTAAAGTGGATACTGTAGGGGAAGGTCGTACAATTGCTCTTAAAGGTATGGCGGTAGTAACAACAGGTAAAATCGTAGGATTCCAAGAAGGAATTATTGATATGACAGGATTAGGTGCTGAATATACACCATTTTCTAAAACAAATAACTTAGTAGTTATTGCAGAACCTGTTGAAGGTATTAAACAACATGAACATGAAAAAAAGCTGTTCGTTACATTGGATTCAAAGCTGCAAGATATATTGCAGAATTAGCTCGTGAACTAGAACCAGAAGAAGTTGATGTTTACGAAACAAAAACCATTGTTAGAACAAATTGCAGAATATCCAGATTTACCAAAAAGTAGGATATGTGTATATGTTACAAACACAAGGATTACTACATGATACATATGTATATGGAGTAGATGCTAAACAAATAGTACCAACAATTCTTTATCCAACAGAAATTATGGATGGAGCTATAGTAAGTGGTAACTGTGTATCTGCGTGTGATAAAAAAACCCAACATACGTTCACTTAAATAATGGATTAATTGAAGATTTATACAAAAAAACATGGTAAAGAAATCAACTTCTAGGAGTAATAATTACTAATGAAAAATGTTTATTTAATGGATAAAGAGCGTTCTTCTAACTGGACTGCAAAACTATGCCGTTACCTAAACTTAGATGCAGTAATTGTATCACAAGAAGGATTCGGAAACCCTGATACTGACTTAATCATGAACTGTAAAAAAATCGAAGCAGAAGAAATTAAAACTGTTATAGTAACTGATGAATATGCAGGACGTGATGGAGGAAGTCAAAGTTTAGCTGATGCTGATGTTGCTGCTGATGCGGTAGTAACTGGAGGAAATGCTAACCAATTGGTAGTATTACCAAAATTAGATAAAGTTATTGGACATCTTGAAGTAGTTGATGTAATCGCTGGTGGACACCAAGATTCTCTACGTGAAGATGGAACAATAGAAGTAGAAATCCAAGCAATCACAGGAGCAACTAATGAAACTGGATTTGGATATCTAAGTGCAAAAACTTACTAATCTAGAATTTAAAGTTAATAAAGTTTATCAAGGAGGAATAAGATAATGGTTAGTCTTGTTAATAAAAAAGTAATAATCATTGGGGACCGTGACGGTATTCCAGGATTAGCTATTGAAGAATGTGTTAAACCAATTGAAGGAGTAGAGGTAGTATTCTCATCTACTGAGTGCTTTGTCTGAACGGCTGCCGGCGCTATGGACCTAGAAAACCAAAAACGTATTAAAGAAGCTGCCGAAAAATTCGGTAACGAAAATCTTGTGGTTTTATTAGGTGCTGCAGAAGCCGAAGCTGCTGGTCTAGCAGCTGAAACAGTTACAGTAGGGGACCCAACATTTGCAGGCCCACTAGCAGGTGTGGAATTAAACTTAGCTGTATATCATATCGTAGAAGAAGAAATTAAATCTCAAATCGATGAAGAAATCTACGAAGATCAAGTAGGAATGATGGAAATGGTATTAGAAGTTGACGAAATCGCTAGCGAAATGCAAGATGTTCGTGGTGAATAACTTTTAAGTGCCAAATAAAAAAGTAGGGGGAAATAACAATGTCTAAAATAAGAGTAGTACATTATATAAACCAATTCTTTGCGGGTGTTGGTGGAGAGGAACAAGCTCATATAGCACCTGAATTAAGAAAAGAATTACCACCAATTAGTACTCAATTACAAGGGAAATTGGGAGAAGATTTTGAAGTAGTAGCTACAGTAGTATGTGGAGATAGCTATTTCAATGAAAACTTAGAAAGTGTTCAAAAAGAACTTCTTGAGATGATTAAAGGGTGTGAACCTCAATTATTCATCGCAGGACCAGCATTTAATGCAGGACGTTACGGGGTAGCTGCAGGGACAATAACAAAAGCTGTTCAAGATGAATTACACATTCCAGCGGTTACAGCTATGTATGAAGAAAACCCTGGTACTGATATGTTCAAAAAAGATGTTTATATTCTTGAAACATCTGATAGTGCTGCAGGTATGAGAAAAGCATTACCAAAACTTGCAAAATTCGCTACAAAATTAGCTAAAGGAGAAGAAATCTTATCTCCAAAAGAAGAAGGATACCACCAACGTGGACTTCGTGTAAACTTCTTCAGTGAAACTCGTGGTTCTGAACGTGCAGTAGAAATGCTTGTGAAAAAAATTAAAGGTGAAGAATTCGAAACAGAATATCCAATGCCTAACTTTCGACAGAGTAGAGCCAAATCCAGCAGTTAAAGACTTAAGTAAAGCTAAAAATAGCTTTAGTTACATCTGGAGGAATTGTTCCTAAAGGGAACCCTGATCATATTGAATCATCATCTGCTTCAAAATATGGTGAATATAGTTTAGAAGGTTTTGATGATTTAACAGCTGAAACTCACGAAACAGCACATGGTGGATACGACCCAGTTTATGCAAATGAAGATGCTGACCGTGTATTACCAGTAGATGTAATGAGAGATTTAGTAAAAGAAGGAGTAATTGGATCGTTACACGAAAAATTCTATACTACAGTTGGTAACGGGACTGCCGTTGCTAATGCAGTAGCTTTTGCTAGTGAATTTGCTCAAAAACTAGTGGCAGATGGCGTAGATGCTGTTGTTCTAACTTCAACTTGAGGTACTTGTACACGTTGCGGTGCAACGTTAGTAAAAGAAATAGAGAGAGCTGGTATTCCTGTAGTGCATATTTGTACAGTAGTTCCGATTTCTCTAACTGTAGGAGCAAACAGAATCGTTCCTGCAATTGCAATACCTCACCCACTTGGGGATCCTAAACTAGATCACGATGAAGAGAAAAAATTACGTAGAAAACTAGTTGATAAAGCATTACATGCATTTAACAGTTGAGGTTGATGGTCAAACAGTGTTTGAATAAAAATAAAAAAGAAGGGGGAGCTTGGGGTACATATTGTATCCCAAGCAACAAGTAACGATGAGTTATCCAGTATTTAAAGGAGCAGGATATATTCTTGTTCATACACCAGATATGATAGAACAAAATGGATCTACTTGCAGTATTGAGCGAGTAACACATCCAGAATCAGAATTTTTAGCAGAAAGTAGGTAAACACATTCGTTCATATGAAGAAGTAGTAAACTATTTACCAAACCAAGTTTATATTGGGAATAAAACACCAGAAGAATTAAAATCATATCCATTGCCTTGGTATGATATAAAAGATGAACAAGGGAAACGCCATGGTAAATTTGGTCAAATAGTTCCACAAGATGAGTTCTTAGCTCTAATGAAATATGTGATGCATTTGATTTAGTAAAACTTTCAGAAAGTTTTATCGCGTCAGTACGTCCAAAAATAGAGGATAATTTCAAAGAGCTAGCTCCTTATTTTGATAAATTAGAAGGAAGCGACATTAGTGATAAAGAAGACGACTATGAACCATTATTACATAATGGAGAAGTAGTGGGATATGTGAAAAAAGCCCATGATGTCGATGTTAACCTAAATGCCCATGTTATCTTTGAAAACTTAGTAGTTAAAGCATCTGGAGTAATTTCAGTACTTGAAGCTCTTAAAGCAACAGGGGTAAAACCAGAAGAAATTGATTACGTAGTTGAATGTTCTGAAGAAGCATGTGGTGACATTAACCAACGTGGTGGAGGAAACTTTGCTAAAGCTATAGCAGAAGTAGTAGGATTAACTAATGCTACAGGTTCAGACCTTCGTGGTTTCTGTGCAGCTCCTACACACGCTTTAATCAATGCGTCAGCATTAGTTAAAGCAGGAGTATACAAAAATGTTCTTGTGGTAGCAGGTGGTGCTAGTGCAAAACTTGGAATGAATGCAAAAGACCATGTTAAAAAAGGGCTTCCTGTCTTAGAAGACGTAGTAGGTGGTTTTGCTGTTGTGATTTCAGAAAATGATGGTAAAAATCCAATTATACGTACAGACTTAGTAGGTAAACATGACGTAGGAACAGGATCTTCACCTCAAGCTGTTATGGGGGCGTTAGTTGCCAAACCATTAGAAAAAGCAAACTTAAAAATTACTGATGTAGATGTATTCTCAGTAGAGATGCAAAACCCTGATATTACAAAAGCAGCAGGTGCAGGAAACGTGCCAGAATCTAACTATAAAATGATTGGTGCCTTAGCTGCTATGAGAGGTGATATTGACAAAAAATCACTTAAATCATTTATTGAAGAAAAAGGACTACCAGGATGGGCTCCAACTCAAGGACACATTCCTTCAGGTGTTCCATATGTAGGTTTCTTAGTAGATGACTTAACAACTGGGGATAAAAATAGAGCAATGATCGTTGGTAAAGGAAGTCTATTCTTAGGAAGAATGACTAACTTATTCGACGGTGTATCAGTAGTAGTAGAACGTAATAGTGGAGTATTAGAAGAAAAAGATAGCACTTCTAGTGAAGAAATTAGAAAAATTATTGCCGAATCAATGAGAAATATCGCACAAGAAATGCTTAATGAATAGGGGTGGTACTATGAGTAAAAAAATTATATCAAAAGTATTACTAGAAGTAGCAGATGCGATTGAAACAGGAAATTTTGGTAAAAAAGTTAAAGTAGGATTGACTACTTTGGGGAGCGAGCATGGAGTAGATAATTTACTTCAAGGAGCCACATTAGCGAAAAATTCTTTATTTGATATAGTTTTAATAGGTCAAGGTCAAGAAGGTTTTGAATCTTATGAAACAGAAAATGAAGAAGAAGCACATAAAATTATGGAAGACCTACTTGATAAAGGGGAAATTGCAGCTTGTGTAACTATGCATTATAACTTTCCCTATGGAGTATCAACAGTAGGAAGAGTAGTTACGCCATCTCGTGGAAAAGAGATGTTATTAGCGACTACAACAGGTACTTCTTCTACTAATAGAGTAGAAGGTATGATTAAATACTATTTATGGTATAGCAACAGCTAAATCATTAGGAATAGAAAAACCAACTGTAGGTATTGCTAATATCGAAGGTGCTAGACAAGTAGAAAAAATATTAATAGAATTAAAAGAAAGTGGATATGACTTTGAATTTGCAACATCTCAAAGAGCAGATGGTGGAGCGGTAATGAGAGGAAATGACTTACTAATGGCAACACCAGATGTAATGGTTGTTGATTCATTGACAGGAAACTTATTTATGAAAGTATTCTCAGCATTTAATACAGGTGGAGATTATGAAGCACAAGGTTATGGTTATGGACCAGGTGTAGGGGAAGATTATGATAGAAGAATCTTAATCTTATCACGTGCTTCAGGAGTACCTGTAGTAGCTAACTCATTAAAATATGCTTATGAAATAGCAGTCGGGGAGGTTAATGAATTAGTAAGAAAAGAATACGGAAAAGCAAAAGAAGCAAACTTAGATGCTTTATTGAACAAACTAAAAGAAAAGAAAGAAACTTCTCAATCTGAAGAAGTTAAAGCTCCTGAAAAAGAAATAGTTACAGCGCAAATTGCGGGAGTAGATATAATGGATTTAGAAGATGCAACAAAAGAGCTATGGAAACGTGGTATATATGCAGAAAGCGGAATGGGCTGCACAGGACCAATAGTTTTAGTTAATACCGATAAAAAATTACAAGCAGAAGAAGTATTAAAAGAAGTAGGATTGCTTTCTTAGTCGATTATATGGTGAGTTATGTCTTTATGACTATAACTCACCTTTTTTTGATTTTTACAGAAAATAATAAACCCCTAAAAGTTTATAACTCTTAGGGGATTTTGTTGTCTTATAAGAATTCCGTATCGTCTTCAATTATCTCTTTTACTTTTTGCATCTGGTTATCTAGTTTAGCGCTTATCTCCGCACAAAGTAGAAGACGCCTCTCTATTTCTGCTTCTTTCTCAGCGCTTAGGTTCTTTTTGTAACGAAGTTTATGTTCTAAACTTGCCCAGAAGTCCATAGCTATAGTTCTAAATTGTACTTCTACAGCCATATGCTCAACTTTATCAGATAAAAAGATTGGAACTTTAACGATAAGGTGATAACTTCTATAACCATTTTCTTTAGTATTTTTAATATAGTCCTTTTCAGCTATTACTGTCAGGTCATCTTGTTGCTTAAGTGCATCTACAAGCTTATAGACATCATTTCTGAATGAGCAAATAACACGAACACCAGCAACGTCATAAATATTCTCTTTAATCGTTTCAAGATCAAAAGGTAGTTCAAGTCGCTGCAACTTGTTCATTAAGCTCATAGGTGTTTTTAAACGCGTTGAAATTGATTCAATTGGGTTACTTTCACCATGAAGAGAGAATTCCTTATCAAAAACATTAAGTTTTGTTTCTATTTCAAGCATAGCACATTCATAATGCATAAATAACTCAACGAAAGGTTGAAGCTCACTGATAAGGTTTGGTTGATTATTTTCCATAGAAAATAATTGATCAGTTAATTTTTCAATTTGTGTTTTTTTCATATTCTTTCTCACTTTATATACTTTCTCAGTCTAATAATAGAGGAGTTTCTTAAAAATATAGTTTAAGTTGGAAGAACAAAAATTTTTTTATAAGGAAGGAAACATTTTTGAATTTCATTTTTTTAAATCTTTGAATTTAAAGGATTATTGAAGGGCTGTTATACATAAAAAAAGTTATAAAAAAATTTAAACAGCTTTAATAATTAGCTAATAGAAAACGTTGGTATAATAATGATTTAAGAATGTTGATCTTAGAAAACAGCAACACAAAAAAATTCACAATTGCTACAAAAGGCTAGGGTTATAACCTTTTTCAAATTTCCGGGAAATATTTCACCCTAGACAATGGGCTTTTTATTTGGGATAATATAGTATATAGTTATGTTTAAAAAAATATTATTAAAGGAAAAGAAGTTATAAATGAGGTGGGGGAAAATGCAAAAAGCTAGTTTTTTTATTCGTATTCACAAAAAAAGCAGATATGCTTATTAAAAAAATCTATTAGTAATAAAAAAAGAGATGGTCGCGTTGTAAAGTTTGACCCTGACAAAATCTATAAGGCCATCGAAAAAAAGCTGTATTTAAAGTATTTGGTGAAAAAAACATAGTGTAAATATTGATAATATAGTAGATAATGTAATTTTTAGAAATTTCTAATAGATTTAAAGATAATATTAAAAATATATGAAGTACAAAATATTGTTGAGCATACTTTATTAACATCAGGTGAAGAAGCTATTTATGAAGAGTATGTTGGCTATAGAAGTAAAAGAGATATTGAACGTGAACATAGTTTAGATATCAATATAGCGATTGAAAAATTAGTTAATCGTGATGAAAATGTAGTTAAATGAAAATGCGAATAAAGACAGTTTAGTATTTAATACGCATAGAGATTTAACAAGTGGAATAGTGGCAAAAGCGATCGGTTTAAAAATGTTACCATCGCACGTTGCTAATGCGCACCAAAAAGGAGATATTCACTATCATGACCTTGATTATTCTCCGTATCAACCACTTACTAAACTGCTGTTTAATCGATTTTAAAGAAATGCTAACTAAAGGATTTAAAATTGGTAATGCAGATGTAGATAGTCCGAAAAGTATTCAAACAGCAACAGCGCAAATGGCTCAAATTATAGCTAATGTAGCTTCTAGTCAATACGGTGGATGTAGTGCGGATAGAATAGATGAAGTTTTAGCTCCTTTTGCACAGTTAAACTATGAGAAAAACTTAAAAAAACTGCCAGAGAATGGATTGATGGTGAAGATAAACAAGAAAAAAATTCGCCTTAGAAAAAAACTAAAAAAAGATATTTATGATGCGATGCAATCTTTAGAATATGAGATTAATACTTTATATTCATCTCAAGGACAAACGCCATTTACATCATTAGGTTTTTGGACTGGGGAGAAGGGTTATTTGAAAAAGAAATTCAAAAAAAGCTATTTTAAAAGTGAGAATACAAGGTTTAGGAAAAGAGAAAAGAACAGCAATCTTCCCTAAATTGATTTTTTTGTAATAAAAAGATGGTTTAAACTTTAAAACCAACTGATCCAAACTACGATGTTAAAGAATTAGCTCTGAAAATGTGCTACTCAAAGAATGTATCCTGATGTATTAATGTATGATACATTAGTAAAAAAATAACAGGTAGTTGCAAAACTCCAATGGGTTGTAGATCGTTCTTACCGGCGTGGAGAAATGAAGCTGGTGAACTAGTTGAAAGTGGACGTATGAACCTAGGAGTAGTAACTCTAAATCTACCAAGAATAGCGTTAGAGTCTGAAGGAAATAAAGAAGAATTTTGGAATATTTTTAAAGAGAGATTAGAAATTTGTAAAGATGCCCTAGATTATAGAGCGAAACGTTGTGGAGAAGCAAAACCACAAAATGCGCCTATACTTTACATGCATGGTGCTTTTGGTAAGAGATTGAAAAAAGATGATAGAGTTAAGCAACTATTTGATAAACAACGTGCGACATTATCACTTGGATATATTGGACTATATGAAGTAGCTAGTGTCTTCTATGGGGGAGACTGGGAGAAAAATCCTGAAGCTAAACAATTTACATTAGATATTATGAAATATATGAAAGAAAATGTAGATAAATGGACTAAAGATGGAGATTATTGGTATAGTATTTACTCAACACCAAGTGAATCGCTAACTGACAGATTCTGTCGTATGGATACAGAAAAATTTGGTATAGTAGAAAATGTTACTGATAAAGAGTACTATACAAACTCATACCACTATGATGTTAGAAAAAATCCAACTCCATTTGAAAAATTAGATTTTGAAAAAGATTATCCTTATTATGCTAGCGGTGGATTTATTCACTATTGTGAATACCCAGTGCTAAAACAAAATCCAAAAGCTTTAGAAGCGGTTTGGGATTATGCATATGATAAAGTTGGTTACTTAGGAACAAATACACCAATAGATCGTTGCTATAAATGTGGTTTTGAAGGAGAGTTTGAACCTACAAAACGAGGATTTAAATGCCCAGAATGTGGAAACAATGATCCAAAAAGCTGCGATGTAGTAAAAAGAACTTGCGGTTATTTAGGAAACCCTCAAGCTAGACCTATGATAAAAGGACGTCATAAAGAAATAGTAGCAAGGGTTAAACATTTAAAATAAAAAATAAGGACTAACTTTTAATTTAAAAGTTAGTCTCAGATTGTTGACAAAAATACCAAAATATCAAGCCAGTATTGATGTTATGGTATTTTTTTCAAAAAAATAAGCCTAAAGGCAAAAATTCAATAGTATTTAGTAGTATTAAGAGGGTTTATACCTCTCTTAATGCTATTGTTTTCATATTTTGAACGCAACAAGACAGCCAAGCGTACGACTGTACTTTGGCTTTTCCTCTATATCGTGCATACCTGTATCCGTGATTTTTGTTTAGAATCCGCAAAGCTACGTTCTATTGTTTCTTTTCTTCTCTTATACAATAGTTTTCCTTCTTTTGATATACGTCTTAACCTAGCTTTCATCATAATAATCCGCATTTATATGGCGTCTTATTATTTTTCTTTTTCGTTTTTTTATCATCACTCTTATATTGTTTATATCCATTTCTATCAATATTTCTGTATCTAAATATTTCTCCTGTTCGTTTATCCACATATATATCTTTTTTTCATGTAAGTATTTAAAATATTTGTTATCTTTTTGATCTTGAGAATCTTCTATATCCTATTACTGAAAAATATATTTTTTTATCTAACTGTTTTTAGTATGTCTAGAGAATAATATCCGCTATCTAACGCAACTTTACCTGGTATTAATCCAAAGATTTTTTTCTATCTGATCTAATCTATCTATATACGGACCGCTATCATGTATATTACCTGGGGTTATATGGCAGTCTATAATTATATTGTTTTTTTCCCATCAACAGTTCTATGGTCTAAATACATAAAACCTTCTTCTTTATGGTCTCTGTGATAATATCCACTATCCGGATCGGTAGTGTTAATTTTCTGCTTTTTTTACAACTTGTTCCTCTTTATACTCAAAAAGGCTTTTTTCCTTTTTTTGTTTCTCTCTTCATTTATTTCTTTTTCTAAATCTAATTTTTCTTTTTTTATTTTTTTGTAGTTACTTCAACTTTGAATTTCTTTTTTTATTTGCGTTGGCTTTAATATGTGTTGAATCAGTAAAAAAACTCATTACCGCCTACTAGTTTCTTTTTCTATTGCTTGATTTACTATATTAATAAATATTTGTTCGAATATATCTGTTCCTTGAAAGCGTCGAATATAATTTTTGTGAGAATGTAGAGTAATGTGGGACTGGTTTTGTGAATGGTATTCCTAAAAACCATCTAAAAAGCAGCGTCAGTTTCTATTCTTTTTATTGTTTCTCTCATAGATTTTTATTCCATAAAAAGTCTTTTAAAAAAATACCAGTTTAAATAATACAACAGGATCTAGACTATTTCTTCCTGTTGTATGGCTATAGTATTTTTTTCTGTTAAATCGTAAATAAATTTAAAAATCAATAGCTTTATCTACTTTTTCTTAAAAAAATGATCTTTAGGTACTATTTCTGATAATGTCATTAGTATTATTTCATCTTTGATATTTTCTACTTTATTAAACATACTAAAACCTCCTTTGTATACTTATATTATACCATTTTTATGGGTTTTATTTCAGTTAAAAAAAAGGCTGTTGACCTATTTGTCAACAGCCTGGGACTAACTTTTAATTTAAAAAGTTAGTCTTTTTTTATGTAAATAGTTATTCTTTCAACGCTCTCAAATTCTTTACAAGTAAAAATTATTTTTTTGATAAAATCATTATGATAATAAACATATTAGGAGGACAAAATCATGGGTAAAATTTTTTTAAAAGGTATAGCGTTATTAGCTGCAAGTGCGGTAGGAACATATTATTATAAAAAAATCCTAAAGAATTAGAAAAAAACATAAAGATGTTTTTAAAAAGAAAATATTGACTTAGGATTAGAAAAAAAGTTAATGATTTAATTAAACCAGAAGCTCAAGAAGTAAATCGTGAAGGTGAAGACATAGCTAAAGAAAAGTTAGAACAAGTAACTGCAGGATATAATGAGGTAAAAGAAGAAACTTTTATCCCTCTAAAAGAAGATACTGAAGAGAAAGTAGAAGAAGCAAAAGAAGTAGCTCACGAAAAACTAGAAGATGCTAAAGAAGTAGCTGAAGAAAAAGCAGAAGACTTTGAAGAAAAAAAGTAGAAGAAGCAAAAGAAGCAGCTGAAGAAAAAGCGGAAGACTTTGAAGAAAAAAAGTAGAAGATGCTAAAGAAGTGGCAGAAGAAAAAGCAGAAGACTTCGAAGAGAAAGTAGAAGAAGCAAAAGAAGCAGCCCAAGAAAAAGTAGAAGATGCTAAAGAAGTAGCTGAAGAAAAAGCAGAAGACTTCGAAGAGAAAGTAGAAGAAGCAAAAGAAGCGGCTCATGAAAAAGTAGAAGATGCTAAAGAAGTAGCAGAAGAAAAAGCAGAAGACTTCGAAGAGAAAGTAGAAGATGCAAAAGAAGCAGCTCAAGAAAAAGTAGAAGACTTTAAAGAAGAAGTAGAAGAAAAAGGATTCAGAGAAAGAGTTGCAGAAAGAGTAGAAGGCTTCAAAGATAATATGGGAAGCTTCAAAGAAAAAGTAGAAGAAAAAGCAGTTGATTTCAAAGAAGGTGCTGTAGAAAAAGCTGAAGAATTTAAAGAATCTGCAGTTGACTTTAAAGAAGAAGTACAAGAAAAAGGATTTAAAGAAGTAGCTAAAGAAAAATTTGAAGATATCAAAGAAAAAGTAGAAGATGTTGAAGAATTAGCTGAAGAAAAAATAAGAGATGCTAATGAAAATTTAATTAATAAGGTTGATAATATTGATGATGAAATTGAAGATGTAGAGAAAAAAACATGCTAAACCAAGAACTACATTAGATTCAATCGTATCTCTATTTTGCAACAAAAAGAAGATAAATAATAATATTTAAAAGAAGCAACGATAATTTAAATCGTTGCTTCTTTCTTTTTATAATTATAGGTTCTTAGTAATATTATTTTTGAATTTCTTCGAATTCAGAAGGCTCAACTTTTTGTGGAGGCCATTTAACTTCTAAATTATCGAAATTAACATCTTTATCTTTATAACGAGGAACTATATGGAAGTGTAAGTGGAAGACGCTTTGTCCAGCATATTCTTCGTTATTTTGGAAAATATTAACACCATCGCATCCATAAGCTTCTTTTACAGCATTAGCAATCTTAGGTAAAACTCTACCAATGTTTGCAGCAGTTTCAGGATCACAATCAAAAATATTACGGCTATGTTTTTTAGGAATTACAAGTGTATGTCCTTTAGTTATTGGGAAAACATCTAGAAAGCTATATACATGTTCATCCTCATATATTTTATAACTTGGAATTTCACCATCGATAATTTTTTCAAAAATTGTTTTTTCCATCAGTAATCACTCCTTAGTCTAAGTTTTTAAGTGTTTCAATAAGTAAGTTTTTAAGGTTTACACTTATTTTTTGAGCTGTTTTTAATACATGCTCATGGTCGTGTTTTTTCTCTTGAATACCAGTAGCCATATTTGTAGCGCAGGCTAATACAGCAACAGGAAGCCCAGTGTGGTTAGCTGCAATGACTTCAGGAACAGTTGACATACCAACTAAGTCACATCCCATAGTTTTAAATGCTTGTATTTCAGCGCGTGTTTCAAAGTATGGACCTTGGAAGAATCCATAAACACCACGGTGTAATTTGATATCTAGCTTTTCAGCAGATGATAAAAGATTATCTACTAAATATGGATTAAATGGAGTAGTCATATCAACAAATCTCTCACCAAGGCGTGGATCGTTTTCTCCCATTAGAGGATTATTACTTACTAGAGAGATGAAATCATCTAGACAAACGATATCTCCTTCAGAAAAGTTAGTGTTAATAGCGCCACAAGCGTTAGTAATAAATAATCCTTTGGCACCTAAGAATTTTACAACATAAGTCATAAATGCAACTTCTTTCATTTTGTATCCTTCATAATAGTGAAGTCTCCCGTTTAATACAAGGACATTTTTACCTGAGATTTTCCCAAAAGTAAGTTTATTTGCATGCCCTTTAACATGGTTTGAACGTTTATTTCCTGGGAAAAGAGGAATAGCCTCGTAACCAAGCTCTTGTTGTTCTTCAAGTTCTAATGTAATTCCACTTCCTAGGACAACTGCGTAATCAATTGGCTCATTGAAATACTTCTTAATATAATTCGCAGTTTCCACAATATTTTCATAATAAGTCATAAATAAATCCTCCTGAAAATGCTTTAATCAATTCAATTATATCATAAAAAAATTAAGGAAATATATAAATTTAACACTTTTTTATATATTTAATTGTTAAAATGTTTAATAAATTTAAGTTTTTTTGTAATAATATAGTAAAAAAAATATTGAAATCGGTTTAAAAATGTGTTATTGTGTTCTTAGTACATAAAAAAATAGGAGGTCATTATGAAAAAGTTACGTACTATTATTGCAATGTTACTTGCATTATCATTAATTGTAGTAGGATGTTCTTCTAAAAAAAATAAATCAGAATCAAATACTGAAGAAAAAAGTTCCTACAAAATAGGGGTTGTTACCGGTGAAGGTGGAGCTAAAGATAAAAAGCTTTTAACCAAGCAAACGTAGAAGCTATACAAGCATGGGCAAAGGCCAATGGAGCAAAAGATCCAGTTGTTGTTGAATCAAAAAACCAATCTGATTTGGCTGCAAACCTTCAAAATGCTTCAAAAGTTTCAGATATCATTTCTTTAGCAGGATATGAATTCGAAAAAGAATTACCAAAAGTTGCTGAACAATATAAAGATAAAAAATTCATGTATGTTGATACTTTTGTTGATGCACCAAATATAGCGTCACTTATCTTTAAAGAGCAAGAAGCAGGGTACCTAGCTGGTTATGCAGCTGCATTACAATCTAAAACTGGTAAAGTTGGATTTATCGGAGGAACTAAAATTCCACCTGTAGAAAGATTTGGAATTGGATTTGTTCAAGGTGCTAAAGCAGCTAAGAGTGATATTAAAATCATGTACAACTACAGTGGAACATTCTCAGATACAAATAAAGGTAAAACATTAGCAGCTACTATGTATGATTCAGGTGCAGATGTAATCTTTGTAGCGGCAGGGTAATACAGGTAATGGTGTTATCTCAGAAGCAAAAGAACGTGGTAACCTTGATATGTCTAAAGACGGAGAAATTAAACACTGGGTTGTTGGTGTAGATAAAGACCAATACGAAGAAGGTATTTTCAAAGGAAAAGATAAAAATGGAAAAGAATACCAAAAATCTGTAATCTTAACATCAGCTGTTAAAAATATCGAAGTAGCAGTAACAAAAATCTTAAATGAAATCAAAGAAAATAAATTTGAAAAAGGTGAACATATCTTTCGGTATTAAAGAAAATGGTGTAGGTCTACCAAAAGAAAATCCAAACCTAAGTGATGACAATAAAACTAAAATTGATAAAGCTATTGAAGAACTTAAATCAGGTAAGGTAGAAGTAGTAGGAACTGGTGATGAGCTAAAAGCAAAAAGGATCAGTTACTAACCTAGAAGGTGAACTATAATTATAATAAAAAGTCTTGCTAAAGAAATTTAGTGAGACTTTTTTTATTAGGTCAAAAAGTATTTTTTTGAAAAAGAATATCAAAAAAATGTGTATTAATAAAATAAATAGTATAAATTATAGTTATGAAAATGCTTTTAATTCCATCTGTATATGTATATATAAGATTACAAAAAAAGTGAACATTCTCTTTATAACTAGATAAAAAAATACGCTTAAATTTCACTTTAATACGAACAATAACAAAAATATTTTTTTAAAAAAAGTAAATAAAATGTTGATATTTATACAATTATGTGGTATTATTTAGGTATAAACAATATACAAAAAAATAAATAAAGGAGATTATTTGTTTATGAAAAAGATATTTTTCATTAATCGCTGTTATTTTTATCAGCAGCACTTATCTTTGTAGGATGTTCTTCTAAAACTGAGAAAAAAGAAGATTCATCTTCAAAATCTGATTTAAAAATCGGAGTAGTTACTGACGAAGGTGGAGCAAAAGATAAAAGTTTCAACCAAAGTAACGTAGAAGCTGTTAAAGCTTGGGTAGATAAAAACGGTGGTAAAGCATTAAACCCAATCGAAACTAAAAACCAAAGTGATATCGCAGCTAACTTACAAAATGCAGCTAAAGCAGCTGATGTTATTTCATTAGCAGGATTCTATTTCGAAAAAGAATTACCAAAAGTTGCAGAATCATTTGCAGATAAAAAATTCATCTTCATCGATGGAACTGTAGATAACAAAAACGTTGAATCTATTACATTTGCTGAACACGAAGCAGGATACTTAGCTGGATATGCAGCAGCTTTACAATCAAAAACTGGTAAAGTTGGATTTATCGGTGGAGCTAAAATCCCTGCAGTAGTTAAATTTCGGTGTAGGATTTGTTCAAGGAGCTAAAGCTGCTAACAAAGACATCAAAATCGTATACAACTACAGTGGATCATTCAACGATACTAACAAAGGTAAAACTTTAGCAGCAACTATGTATGATGCTGGAGCTGACGTTATCTTCGTAGCAGCTGGTGGAACTGGAAGTGGTTCAATCTAAAGAAGCACAAGAAAGAGCTACTAAAGATCTTAAAGAAAGCGGAGAAATCAAACACTGGATCGTTGGTGTAGATAAAGACCAATATTCTGAAGGTGTATTCAAAGCTAAAGATAAAGATGGAAAAGATGTAGAAAAATCTGTAATCTTAACATCTGCTGTTAAACGTATCGATGTTGCAGTAACTCAAGTATTAGATGCTATCAAAGCTGGTAAATTTGAAGGTGGAAAAGCTAAAGTATTCACTATCAAAGAAGATGGTGTAGGTCTACCTGCTGAAAATCCAAACTTAAGCAGTGATATCAACAACAAAATTAAAGAAGTTGTAGAATCACTTAAAATCTGGTAAAGCAACTGTAGCTCCTGAAGCAGATAAAGTAACAGATAAAGCAAATATCGAAGGTGAACTATAATTTTTAAAATTATAATTCAAAAAAAGGTCTAGTATTATACTAGGCTTTTTTTATTGAAAAAAATTTTTTAATAAAAGCTATAAATTTGCAAACGTAATTATTATTTTTTTAAAATGTGAATAATTAAAAAAATTTTCTACAATATTAAGCTTTTGAAAAATTTTTGGAAATAACTATGAAAAACACAATGATATTATGCAGTTTTTTTATAGTTTTAATTTTTTTATAATTATAATATTGATAAAATAATATAAAATTAATTAACAGAATCATACTAAAATGCTATACTAGATTGCAAAAATATATTATAATAGATAAGTAACAATATACAAAAGAGAGGTAAATATATGTACGCTATAGAAATGCTAAACATAACTAAAAAGTTTGGTGACTTCTACGCAAATAAAGACATTACTATTCAGGTGAAAAAGAACGAAGTTCATGCATTGCTTGGTGAAAATGGTGCTGGTAAATCTACGTTGATGTCCGTTCTTTTTGGTATGTACCATCAAGAAGAGGGTGTCATTAAATTAGATGGGAAAGAAGTTGACATTAAAGATCCTAAACATGCTAATCAGCTTGGGATCGGTATGGTTCACCAACACTTTAAATTAATTAAAAACTTCACTGTTGCTGAGAATATCATCTTAGGAATGGAAGAAGTAAAAGGCGGAAAAATCGATTTAGATTCTGCTGCTAAAAAAATTACAGAACTATCTAAAAAATATGGATTAGAAGTAGACCCGAAAGCCTTAGTAGGTGATATTACAGTTGGGATGCAACAAAGGGTAGAAATTCTGAAAAATGTTATATAGAGATGCTAATATTCTTATCTTTGACGAACCTACAGCGGTTTTAACTCCTGCTGAAATTAAAGAATTTTTAGCAATTCTTAAGAATCTTCAAGCAGAAGGAAAAACTATCTTATTAATCACTCATAAACTTAACGAGATTATGGCAGTAGCTGATCGTTGTAGTATTATTCGTCGTGGTGAATACTTCGGAACTGTAGAAGTAGCAGACACAACAAAAGAAAAACTTGCTAGTCTTATGATTGGTAAAGATCTAGAAATTATTAAATATGAACGTTCTAGAGAAGGTAAGAAAAAAATATTAGAAGTATCTGGTCTTTATGCTGATACTGAAGAGAAAAAAGATATACTTTCTGACTTCAACTTAGATGTTCGTGAAAGAGAAATCCTTGGTATTGCTGGAGTAGACGGTAACGGTCAACAACAATTTGTTGAAGTACTAAATGCTCTATTAAAAGAAACTAAAGGAAAAATTGTCTTTGATGGAAAAGACCTTGCTGGAGTTCCAACAGCAAAACGTAAAGAATTAGGTCTTGAAATTATTGCAGAAGACAGACACAAAGATGGATTAGTTCTTGATTTCAGTGTTGAAGAAAACTCAGTATTAGAAAACTACTATACAGAGAAATTTTCTTCACGTGGATTCTTGAAAAAACCAGCAATCTCTAAATTTGCTAAAGAGCTTTGTGAAAAATATGATGTGCGTAAAGCTGGTGACGAAAAAATTGCTGCTCGTAGTATGAGTGGTGGTAACCAACAAAAACTTATTATTGGACGTGCATTAGAATTAGATCCAAAATTATTAGTATCAACACAACCTACACGTGGACTTGATGTTGGTGCGATAAATGGTATTCATAAAATGTTAATCAATTACCGTGATAAAGGTAATGGAGTATTATTAATCTCATACGATTTAGATGAAATTCTAACATTATCTGACAGAATAGCAGTTATTCACAATGGTAATATTATTGATGTCGTAGACAATGATGAAAATGTAACTAAAGAACAACTAGGTCTTCTAATGGCCGGGGTTAAGAAGTAGAGAGGAGAGCGTATGTTAAAAAAAGTTTTAACTAATGCGGTGCTACCAATATTAGCTTCGTTTATTATAGGAGCAATTCTTATTTCGGCAATTGGAGCGTCGCCAGAAGATGTTTTAAGTGTTATTGGAGACATTTTTTCTGATTCAAACAGTATAGCAGAAATTTTTGTATCGACAATTCCACTTATTTGTACAGGTTTATCAGTAGCCTTTGCATTTAGAACAGGGCTATTCAACATTGGGGCAGAAGGACAATTTATTATGGGTGGTCTTTTTGCAGGTCTTGTTGCTATTAAAATGGAGGGAATGAATTTTTACTTAGTATTAATTTGTTCTATCCTAGCAGGTATTATTGTAGGTGGTATTTGGGCTGGTATTGCTGGTTATTTAAAAGCTAAATTTAATATCAGTGAAGTAGTTGTAACAATTATGTTAAACTATACAGCATTATACTTCGTACAATTCGCTGTTCCTAAATTTATTAAAGGAACAAATGATATTATTTCTAAACCAATCGTTGCAGAAGATGGTACAGGATATTTACAAAATAGTCTTATCGAAGGAATCTTTAGTAATCACCGTTTAGGTACAGATTTATTCTTTGCAATTTTTGGAGTAATTATTTTCTATATCGTTATGGAAAAAACAGTATTTGGTTACGAACTACGTTCAGTAGGTTATAACGCAAATGCATCTAAATTCGTTGGTATGAAAGTTAATAGAAATACAATCTTATCTATGGCTATTTCTGGTGCATTTGCAGGTCTAGGTGGAGCTCTTTACAACATGGGGCCGGTTGGACAAGTAGTAGCAGGTTCTACATTCCAAGGATATGGATACATGGGTATCGCCGTAGCACTTATTGGTGCTAATACAGCTCTAGGTTCATTACTAGGAGCATTACTATTTGGATTCTTAGGTGTATTAACACCTCAATTATCATTTGTTGGTATTCCAAAAGATATCGCAAATATTTTAATCGGATTAATCGTTCTATTTGTAGCTGCTAAATCAATCTTTGATTTCAAATTCTCTAAAAAAGCAGCAAGCAGTAAAAAGAAAGGAGATAAATAGATGGATACAATATTATCACTATTAGACTCAATGTTGCAATATACAGTACCTATACTTATCGCAGCAATAGGTGGTTTCTATTCTGAAAAGAGTGGGGTTGTAAATATTGCGCTTGATGGTTTCGTAATTTTTCGGTTCATTTGTTGCTTCTTTCATAGCTCTTAGTGCATTTGATGGAGCACCTACATTTGGTCAATTAGTACTTTGCTTATTAGCGGCAACAGCGTGTGGAGGACTTCTTTCATTAATTCACGCATTTTATTAGTATTAACTTTTAAAAGCTGACCAAGTAATCTCAGGTACAGCGATTAACTTAATTACACCAGCTATCGCATTATTCTTAGTAAACCACTTTAACGGAACTTATGAATTATTATTAGCTAGTGGATTCCCAAGATATACAATACTTGGTAATTTCACAGTTTATCCAACGATCATTATAGCTATTATCCTAGTTTGTGTTACTTACTACGTTATCTATAAACGTCCATTTGGATTAAGATTACGTTCTGTAGGGGAAAACCCACAAGCAAGTGATTCATTAGGATTAAATGTATTTAAATATCGTTACATTGGGGTATTTATCTCAGGATGTTTAGCAGGATTAGCAGGAGCAATCATCGCTACTACATTCAGCCAAGGGTTCAACGCAGCAATCACAGTATACGGATTTGGATACTTAGCATTAGCAGCACTTATCTTTGGTAAATATAACCCAATTACAATTACTTTAGCATCACTGTTCTTCGGTGGAACAAAAGTATTTGCTGAAAAAGTATCTATTTTAGCACCAGATCTACCAATTCCGGTATCATTCTGGAATATGTTCCCATTCGTAGCAACAATTATTGCGCTTATCGTATTTTCTAAGAAAACTTCTACACCAGAAGCTCTTGGTGTACCGTATGATAAAGGTATGAGATAATTTTAAAAGATTAAGAACAAATAGACTCTAAAACTAAAGGTTTAGAGTCTATTTTTATGTCTAAATATAGTATAATAAAAGTAACTAGCATAATAGAGGTAGGAAATATGGATATACATAACATCATTGCAATAATACTAACATTAACTTTTTTTATAATATTTTTTTATATTATCCTAAAGAAGCCGCGAAAGCACAAAAAAATTTCTTTATTAAATATGGGTATTTTTAATCACAATATTATTTTTTTATTAATATTTATAATAAAAAGGATATAGCCCCTATCGTAGCAATGCAAAAATTATGAATTAATATCTCCGGTATTATTATTTGGAATTTTAAATCTTATTTTTTTAATAACTAAATATAAATTAAAAAAAGATGACAATTGATTTGACTTCAAAAAAATTAGACTTAGGATAGCGCGTAGTAGTTGTAATGACTGCTACGCTATCTTTTTATATTTATACAGTCATATGTTTTATTCTAAATTACTTAAGACTTAACCATCCTAGTTTCTCTTTTTATTCTATCCCATTCGTAGCAACAATTATTGCGCTTATCGTATTTTCTAAGAAAACTTCTACATCAGAAGCTCTTGGAGTACCACACGATAAAGGTATGAGATAATTTTAAAAGATTAAGAATAATAGACTCTAAAACAAAAAAAGTTTTTAGAGTCTATTTTTTGTATCCAAATATGGTATAATAAAGGGAACTAATAAATGGAGGTCAGAAATATGAACAAGAAACTATTAGCTTTGCTTGCAACGGGTGCTTTAATAATAACTGGTTGTGCAACAAAAGGAAATGTAAAAAACAAAGAAGATGACAATAAAAAAACAGAACAATCAAATAACTCTTCAGAACAGAAAAAGGAAGAAGATAACAATACAAATAAAGAACAAAATACTACAGAAACTACAGAAAACAAAGATAACAGTGAAAACACTGGTAATAATGAAAATAATAACAATAAATAACAACAGTGTAAATAGTGAAAGTAAAAAAAATAATAATACGCAAACAGTGAAAACAGGTAATCATGATTTTGCTGCAGCAAAAAAATTAGTAGATATAGTAGGTGTTTCAGGCAATGACGTATCTAGATTATCATCTCAAACAAACTTACTTCACTGGCTTACTCAATCAAAAATTAAAACAACAAAAGCTGCAAATGGAGAAACATTATTTACGGTATCTAGTGCAGATTACTTAGATGCTATCAATGCAGTTTCTTCAAAAACATACACTAAAGAAGAAGCGATTAACTTACTAAAAGGATCACACTTTAGTGAAAAAGAAGGAAGCTCAACAAAATCTAATGCAGTACCTAAGGAAGATGAGGTCTATTATTATAAAGGTGATAATGTTATTGCATTTACTACAAGAATAATGGGTAATAATCACCCACAAGAAGTTGAGTCACAAGACTAAATGGGTAGTTGAAGGTGATAAAATTAAGATCAATGTTGTAGATAAAATGACAAAAACAAAAATTTCAACAATTACACTGAAAATTAATAATAAACAGTACGCTGGTGGAAATGTAAAATCTAAATACTATGTAGAAAGTATTAGAAAGTAACTAATAATAAGTAAAAGACAGGAGAATTTTTTTCCTGTCTTTTTTTGCTTATTAATTATAAGTTTGATACTTTTTTTATATTTATTTGTATCAGGTAGTTTTTCTATCAAAACACCAACTTTTTTTATAATCTCTCTTAATTGTTTCTTGTTTTTGAATAACTGTTCGATAAACATTTTTATCATTTTTCATTTCAAGAGCATAACCATTAATTTCAGTTGTTTTATCCTTATTAAATAATCGAGAAAAGAAGCTAGGTTCTTTATAGATTGGAGCGCATTGAAGAAAACTACTGTCTTTTCCGTTAATATCAAACCATAGTGATAGATATGCTGACTTTCTCTCTGGATTATCAAGGGTATAAATAGAATTTTCTACTTCGTTCCCAAGTACATGGAGTAATATTGGTACTCTCTGTTTTATATTTTAAAATTTCGATATCAAAACCAATAATATTATCAATATTATTGAAGTCATAAACACCAATATTATACTCATCAAATATATCTAAAAGAAAATCCAATGCATCATCTATAACATTATAAGAAAATGAACATATAGCACCATGTTTTCCTAAAGTATAGTCAGTTAAATGATCCTCGATATCCTCAGATGAAAAAGCAATTTCATCAGGTAATGCATATTCGCCGTTCATAGGAGGGAAATGTTTAAACATTTCTTTTGCCCAAGCAGTTATAACTGGTGAGCATCCTTCGAGTGAATTATAGTCTTTGTCCTCTTCGTATCGAGAAAATTCTTCTAGATAGCTTAGGAGATCTAGAGAAGTCTTTATTTCTTCTCTTTTTTCAAAAATAAATAAATCTAAACTCATTAGCTATTACTCCTGTTTCTTATTTTCTAGGTCAATTATATCATTATTTATTTGTATTTTAATAGATAGTATGTTTTTGTGTAAAGAGAGAGCGTATTTATAAATTAATACAAATATATCTTTAAAAAAAATACAGAGAAATTATAGATATTCATTATCAACAATAAATTATTAAATATTTTTTTCAGGTGTTAAAATTACTTTTACTATTATGTTTTATATTAGAAAAACTAATATAAAGGGATAAAGAGGATTTCTTTTGACAAATTAGGGATATTTGATATATAATATTAAAGCAATTATTATGCTAAAAAATATTAGGAGGAAAAAGTATATTATGAATAAATTGCAAAAAAACATTTAACTAGTTGCACTAACAGCTTTAGCTTTAACAGTAACATCACAAGCACCGTTTGCAGCAGCAGCAGATGTAAATAGTGGAAAAGCAACTTCAAATCAAAAAGCTAGTGGAGATGAGCTTGTTGATCCAATAACTTTAGTTGTTAGTTACAATGTAAAAACAAGTGATGGGGCTAGAAATATCTCCAAAACAAAGAATAAAAGTACCACGTCCAGACTTTAAGTACACCACTTAGTTATTTTAAAGATTATTTACCAGAAGTAAAAAAAGAAATAAACTATAATGGTAAAACTTATCAATTAATTAAAGAGGATGGTATTTCTATTCAAGCATCTATCCATCCAATGGAAGCGTATATGAGATACTACTATGCTGAGAAAAAACCAGCTGTAAAATCAGAAAAACCATTACGTGTTCCAGCAGGAAACAATGGTGCAAAAACTCGTGTTCCAGTTGCTAAAAAACAACAACCAAAACAAGAGGTTAAAAAATACAGACTTCCAGCAGGAAATAACGGAGTAAAAACTCGTAAACCAGTTGCTAAAAAACAACAACCAAAACAACCACAACAACCAGAAGTAATTAAAGATGTAGATTACCTATAAACCTTATAGTTAATAGCGATTACTATGCTGAAAAATCAGGAGGAAAAGTATACTATGAATAAATTGCAAAAAACTCTTACTGTTGCATTAACAGCTTTAGCTTTAACAGTAACATCACAAGCACCGTTTGCAGCAGCAGCGGATGTGAATAGTGGAAAAGCAACTTCGAATCAAAAAGCTAGTGGAGATGAACTGATTGATCCAGTAACTTTAGTTGTAAGTTATGAACTTGAGAATGGAAAAGAGATTGCTCCGCAACAAAGAATAAAAGTTCCACGTCCAAGTACTTTAATACCACCAGATGGGCATTATGAGGCTTTCTTACCAGAGGTGAAAAAAGAAATTAAATACAATGGAAAAACTTATAAATTAACAGGACAATTAGGGATACTTATTCAAGCGTCTACTCACCCAATGGAAGCTTATCAGCGTTATTATTACAAACCTGTAGTAAAACCAGCTAAACGTACACCAGCAGGTAATGAAGGTGCAAAAACTCGTGTACCAGTTGCTAAAAAACAACAACCAAAACAAGAGGTTAAAAAATACAGACTTCCAGCAGGAAATAACGGAGTAAAAACTCGTAAACCAGTTGTTAAAAAACAACAACCACAACAACCACAACAACCAGAAGTAATCAAAGATGTAGATTACCTATAAAATAAAATCCCGCTCTATTAAGAGTGGGATTTTTCAGATTGTTGACAAAAATACCAAAATATCAAGCCAGTATTGATGTTATGGTATTTTTTCAAAAAAAATAAGCCTAAAGGCAAAAATTCAATAGTATTTAGTAGTATTAAGAGGGTTTATACCTCTCTTAATGCTATTGTTTTCATATTTTGAACGCAACAAGACAGCCAAGCGTACGACTGTACTTTGGCTTTTCCTCTATATCGTGCATACCTGTATCCGTGATTTTGTTTAGAATCCGCAAAGCTACGTTCTATTGTTTCTTTTCTTCTCTTATACAATAGTTTTCCTTCTTTTGATATACGTCTTAACCTAGCTTTCATCATAATAATCCGCATTTATATGGCGTCTTATTATTTTTCTTTTTCGTTTTTATCATCACTCTTATATTGTTTATATCCATTTCTATCAATATTTCTGTATCTAAATATTTCTCCTGTTCGTTTATCCACATATATATCTTTTTTCATGTAAGTATTTAAAAATATTTGTTATCTTTTTGATCTTGAGAATCTTCTATATCCTATTACTGAAAAATATATTTTTTTATCTAACTGTTTTAGTATGTCTAGAGAATAATATCCGCTATCTAACGCAACTTTACCTGGTATTAATCCAAAGATTTTTTTCTATCTGATCTAATCTATCTATATACGGACCGCTATCATGTATATTACCTGGGGTTATATGGCAGTCTATAATTATATTGTTTTTTTCCCATCAACAGTTCTATGGTCTAAATACATAAAAACCTTCTTCTTTATGGTCTCTGTGATAATATCCACTATCCGGATCGGTAGTGTTAATTTTTCTGCTTTTTTTACAACTTGTTCCTCTTTATACTCAAAAAGGCTTTTTTTCCTTTTTTTGTTTCTCTCTTCATTTATTTCTTTTTCTAAATCTAATTTTTCTTTTTATTTTTTTGTAGTTACTTCAACTTTGAATTTCTTTTTTTATTTGCGTTGGCTTTTAATATGTGTTGAATCAGTAAAAAAACTCATTACCGCCTACTAGTTTCTTTTTCTATTGCTTGATTTACTATATTAATAAATATTTGTTCGAATATATCTGTTCCTTGAAAGCGTCGAATATAATTTTGTGAGAATGTAGAGTAATGTGGGACTGGTTTTTGTGAATGGTATTCCTAAAAACCATCTAAAAAGCAGCGTCAGTTTCTATTCTTTTTTTATTGTTTCTCTCATAGATTTTTATTCCATAAAAGTCTTTTTAAAAATACTAGTTTAAATAATACAACAGGATCTAGACTATTTCTTCCTGTTGTATGGCTATAGTATTTTTTTCTGTTAAATCGTAAAATAAATTTAAAATCAATAGCTTTATCTACTTTTTCTTAAAAAAATGATCTTTAGGTACTATTTCTGATAATGTCATTAGTATTATTTCATCTTTGATATTTTCTACTTTATTAAACATACTAAAAACCTCCTTTGTATACTTATATTATACCATTTTTATGGGTTTTTATTTCAGTTAAAAAAAGGCTGTTGACCTATTTGTCAACAGCCTGTAAAAATCCCGCTCTATTAAGAGTGGGATTTTTTTGTGTTAATAATATTTGAAATATATAATTAATTTTTTTAATCTCCAAAAAAAGCTATCTGATGATGAATAGTAAACAAAAAAATATTAGCTCTGTTATTAAAATCATATTGATTTTTTTAAAGGAGGTAGATTATTATTTATAGATATAAAAATAATCATTAGTGTTGCAAATATAATAGATGTATAGTTGATTAGTTTATTATTTGTTTTATATTTGCAGTTTAATATTCCTGTAGCCAAGATATAAATACTGGCTAATGTTACTCCTAGTAAAGTGTAATTATATAATAGATAGCTTAATGTTGCAGTGAGAATAAAAAGTAGAAATCATACTTGTTTTTTTAGTTATTAATATTTTTCTTCATAAACTGTTGTCTCCTTTATATTATTTTTTTGATTTCATAATATATCTCAACAATAGATAATTTAGCATATTCTATAAAAATAAATCAACTAAAAAAATGTAATAAAGTTTTGAAATATTGATAAAAAAATTTTAGCAACAAAAAAAGCTGTAATACAGTGAAAATAAAGATATTTTTTTGCAATAATTTTTTTCTGAAAATAATAAAATTATATTGTAAATTTAAGATAAATATCATGTTTTTGATAATTACTAAATTTATGGAAATCTAGAGAACTTTGTTGGTGTAGCTTAAGATGTGGATGTGAACTATATTTTTTTGGTAGGTGATTTATAAATATGGTATAATTAATTGCATAAATAACTAAATAAGAAAAGGTATATATTATGTTTTCTGCAAAAAAATTGTCAAATTAAATTATACGATGATGATATAGTCAATTATGTTTCATTTGGTTATGGAAAAAAAGAATTTATTATTAATACCAGGTTTGAATACTGAGCGAATAAAAGGAAAAAGCTTTTACAACTTGCTTTTTTTCTATAGAAATTTTTTTGAGAGAATATAAAGTTTTTTATATTTGATCATAAAGAACATATCAATGAGAATTATGAGATAAGTGATATGGTGGAAGAAATTGCTTATTGTATAAAAAAAGTTGAATATAGATAAAAGTAGATGTTGTAGGGGTATCTCAAGGGGGATGATTGCACAACTATTAGCTATAAATTACCCTGATATTGTTGACAAACTAGTATTAGTGGCAACTACATCAAGAAATAATCCTACAACAAACAAGGTTATAGATAGATGGATTGTTCTAGCTGAAAATGGTAAGTTACAAGAACTGCAAAAAAATATGATTGAAACTGTTTATTCAGAAGGATATGTAGCAAAAAAATAAGTGGTTATCTATATTAGTACAAATTTTATTTAAGCCAAAAATTAGATCAGCTTGATAGATTTATTGTTTTAGCTAGATCGTGCTTAAAATTTGATGTTTTTTTGATAAATTAGATAAAATCCAAGCTAAAACTCTGGTCATAGGTGCTGCATTAGATCAAGTTATCCCAGTAGGATTTTCTAATGAACTTGCTAAAAAAATCAATTGTCAGAAACTTATTTTTTTGAAAAAAATCTGGTCATGCAGTCCATCAAGAAGTTTCTGATTTTTAATAGAACAGTTTTAAATTTTTTTGAAAAGTAGTAACTAAGAAATTAATATATATATAATTGAAAAAAATAAAAATGAATTGCAGAAACATAATATGAGAACTTTTTCTAGATTCTCCTATCAGAAGGGCGACAGATATTCTTGATAATGTTGAGAACCCTAAAAAAATTCGCCAAGAAAGAACTCTCAGTTTATTATGATAAACTGAACGAGGGCTTAGCCAAGAGAAACGAGCAAGAATAATGATAGATCCTTTATTAAGTTTTTTTATTCCTTATTTTTTTCTTGTATACACCTCTTTCTTACTTATAGCAGATTATTTTTGGCTTGAAAAAAAGAAACAAGAGTAATAACGGGTAGTAACAAAAGAAGTTTACTAATGATTTTTCTGAAATACAATAAAATTATATTGTAAATTTAAGATAAATATCATGCTTTGATAATTACTAAATTTATTGTGGAGAAGGGGATGAAAAAAAAACACATAACTTACAAGGTAATGTTAGGTTATGTGTTTTTGAATTTTATTTATTTATATTAATAAATTACTTTTTTTAGAATTCAACATGTACGTTTGTTGTAGCATTAACTAATCGAACTAAATGAGGGTTTTCGTAAATAACTGCTACACGATTTTTAGTCATACCTTCTACATAGTATTTTCCATCTGTATCTCTGATTATCTCTGCATCCGGATTACTTTGTTTAACAGCAGCAGACCATTGTGGATAATAAGTTTCTAATGGGTCTTGGCTAGAATTATTTTTTTGAGAATTTTTTTGATTATATCTTGCAACGGCATCTCTTATTTGCTCATTTGAAAAGTTAGCAACAGGACCACCTAACTCTTCAGAAAGTATTTTTCCAACTACAGTATCAGGAGAGCCATTACTATATTTTCCTTTTTTCACCTCGCCATATGTAATAGGGGCTTGTTGTCCGTTAAGTTGAGGGATATTTTCGCTATCTGAGATAGAAGATTGGCTATTATTTGATGATGAATTTGATGAAGAACTAGATGTAGAATTATCTTTTTCGCTTAACTTAGCTTTTAACGCACTATGATTAAATTTATACTTATCAATAATTGAACTGATATTACCAGATTTGTCCTCGTCTATTTCTTTTTTGGCTTTATCATAGTTAGTAATATCTTCTTTTAACCATTCTATAGCTTTATCAAAAGTATTGTCTACAGTAAGAGTATCGACTTTTTCTAAAGATTTTTTAGCTGCATCGACATCTTTATTATCAAGACTTGTGTCGATGTTTTTTTCAATTCTTTAGTAATTTTTGATTTCAGTTTTTTTATGTTTTTTAAAAAAATTTCTTGGCCTTCGTCAGTGTCAAGAGTTTCTAATCTTTTAATACCTCCATCAAAATTATGATTGTCATTGATAAGAGCTAAGTATTTAGTGTGTTCTGCCTTTAGATCGTTTTTTCCAGAATATTGATAGAAAAAGAATGCAGCAACTAAAACAATAATACCTATAAAACTTGTAATAATTGTAACAATTTTTTTATTCATAATATATTCTCCTTTTTTTATTATTACTAATAGTTATTATACAATATAACTTGGACAAAATATGGGTAAATATTAAAAATTATATTATAAAAAAATTTAATATTTAGCTTTTTTTAAAATATTTAGTTTTACTATTTTAACTGAAAGGCTACTTGTCCTTTTTTACTTTATATCCGATTTACATTCGCAGACAAACTTGACTTTTTCTTATCGAAATAATTACAATAAAGTTACTGATCTTAATTAATAGTTATTTAGCCTTTTTCCACCTTTTTATTAACAGTTTTGGTAATGAGAAGGAGTTTATATACTAAGGAACTATTTTTAAAATTTCTATCAAAAGATAACTAGAATATTAATAGAAAAAAAGGTATTGATATACTTAAAAGACTATGGAAATGGGGGCTACAGTTTTATGATAAAAAGAATAGGATTAGCTTTTATTACTTTTTTACTAATAGGCCTTTTGTTACCAAGTCCGAATTATTTTTATAGGTGATAAAAAAATGAGACGTATGATAATGAATTCATAAACTCTTTGGCAAAAAGGATTGAATAATAGGTGGGGAATTGCTTTACTTAAATGATAATGATAAAGATAAGGTTAAAGATAAAGATAAAAGAATCAATTAAAGGAATATAGAGACTACATAGATTGTGAATTAATTGAAATTGATAAATATAATAACCGGAACTTTAAAGATCCTAAGTTAAAGGAATTTGCTAACGCATATATTAATAATCTTAAGGAAACAAAAAGAAGCTATATTAAAGAAAAAAAGGTATATTAGGGGAAAATTTTTGTGGATAGTACGTTCACAGATGAATGGTATAAATATCAAAGAAAACGTTATGAATTACTTTTAGATATTAATTCAATAGTGGAAATTCCTGTAAAAAAATAAAAAAAATCCCTTTAATAAGATATTGAAAAGTGGTAAAGAAATAAAAAGAATTTAATAGAGTATACGGAATATTAGTAGATACTTTTAAACCTGAAGACTTCGAAGTTGAAAAATGTTAGTAGATCTAATGGAAATGAGAAACGTTACATAGGGAACTTTGAAAAACACTACTGGTTATGACGTTGAACATATATATCTTACAATTCATTTTTATGATGAAAAAAGACAAGGGTGTTTTTTTCTATAGCCGGTGAACCAGAAGGTATATGGAAAAATGGAACGAAAAAAAGTTTTGAATTCCCAATTTACGATTCAGATAAGGAGTTCAAATACTTTAAGATTTACATAAGTAAAAAAATCTCAGATTTAATAGAAAAGATTATTCTTTAGAATATTAATAACCATACTAGATTACCTTTATATAATATAACCCCCTTGGTATAATAATATTATATCAAGGGGGTTATATATCTCATTATGCTTGCAGTTAGACCTAATAATATTTTTCTCGCATTGCTCGTTAAGATTAAAGTTCTTGTTGCATACGCTGTATCTAAGAATTATGTCGTCGTTATACTCCTAATAATTTTAAGTTGCACAGCTTATTCCCACTTAATAGAGGAAGAATCTATTCTGAGTAGTTGATATCATAGGGAGTGTCTACTTTGTTTTTTTATATCGGCATGGGGAAGTGATAGGGTATAAATTTGTATATATCCTGTATTTAGTTTTTCAAAAAGTAAACTATATCAAGTTTCTTGATGAATATACTAGCTTCTATTTTTTTATTTATCGAGCTTTTTAGATACTAAAATATTTTTTTAATAAATAAAAAATTATTGATATATTACTTTCCAAGATATTTAATATATATTTGACATGGATTCCATTCGTCCCAAAGAGTAGGAAAACATTCTAATTCTTTATATCCCATTGCGATATAGAATTCATTAGTAATATCATATTCTTTGTAGTGTCCCATTTTTTTACAGTTTTTACCTGTGAGTAGGAATATCCAAGATTTTTTTGCCATATTTTTCGAATTCTGTATTTAGTTTTGTTCCAATTCTCATTCTATGAAATTTTTTTCTTTATACCCATTACAAAAATATCTGCAGTATCCTTACTTGTTGCGTTTAATACGATAAAACCTGCAACTTCATTATCTGCATAGCAAGCCAAAAAAACGGTTTATCTTGTGAATCTTTAATATACTCTTTTTGTACTTTCAGGTAGACCAAACCATTCAGGGAAGGTCGTAAAGGACCTCTTTTGATATTATTTCTTTTTCTTTCTTGTCTATTATTTTTTTAATTATTAAATCCATATTATTTTCCTTTTAAAATTATAATTCCATTTGATTATAACACAGATAATAAGTAGCATACAAGTAGTCACAAGAAATTGAAATGTTGTTATTTTTGATAAAATTTGGTGTTGAATGTATTATTCTTTGATTATCTATTTTTTATATTTATATTTTTAGTGTAGATAAGGTAAGAAATCAAAGATTTTAATCAAAAAAGACCTTATCAATAGTTTTTGATAAGGTCTTTTTGGAGACACTTTGGAGACAATCCAAAGTGTTTTAACTAATTTTCAATCTATATATTTTAACGTATGAGCAGTTAGAACTAATAATCTTTTTCTCGCGTTGCTCGTTAAGATTAAAGTTCTTGTTGCATACGCTGTATCTAAGAATTATGTCGTCGTTATACTCCTAATAATTCTAAGTTACACCGCATTATTCCCACTCGATCGTAGCTGGTGGTTTACTTGTAATGTCATACACTACACGGTTAACGTGAGCTACTTCGTTTACGATACGTGCAGAGATTTCTTCTAACACTTCAAATGGAAGGTGAGCCCAGCTTGCAGTCATACCGTCGATACTTGTTACGGCACGAACAGCTACTGTGTAGTCGTATGTTCTAACATCTCCCATAACTCCTACTGAACGGATATCTGGAAGACATGTGAAGTATTGCCATACTTCTCCTTCTAATCCACGTTTAGCGATAACATCACGTAAGATGAAGTCACTGTCACGTACGATTTGTAATTTTTCTTCTGTTACTTCTCCAAGAACACGGATACCTAATCCTGGTCCTGGGAATGGTTGACGCCAAACGATTTCACGAGGTAATCCAAGTGCTTCTCCTAATGCACGAACTTCATCTTTGAATAAAGTGTTAAGTGGCTCGATTAGAGAGAAACGCATATCTTCTGGTAATCCACCTACGTTGTGGTGAGATTTGATTGTTTGAGCATTTTTAGTTCCAGACTCGATAACGTCAGTATAAAGTGTACCTTGTGCTAAGAATGGTACATCATGTAATTTAGCACATTCTTCATCGAATACATATACGAACTCATTTCCGATAATTTTACGTTTTTGTTCAGGATCGCTAACTCCTTTAAGTTTACCAAGGAATCTATCTTTTGCATCGATTTTAATAAGATTCATATTGAATCCACCTTCGATTTCTTTACTGAATGTATTCATAACACCTTCAGCTTCACCTTTACGAAGTAAACCGTGATCGATAAACATACAGATTAGTTGATCTCCAATAGCTTTGTCTAATAATGCAGCTACTACAGAAGAATCTACTCCTCCTGATAGGGCACATAGAACTTTTTGATCTCCAACTTCTGCACGAATTTCTTCAATTTTTTCATCGATAAAGTTTTGGATAGTCCAGTTATCAGTACATTTACATACGTTTCTTATAAAGTTTTTAAGTAAGTCGTATCCAAATTCTGAGTGACGAACTTCTGGGTGGAATTGGAAGCAGTAGAAGTCTTTTTCTACATTTTCTGCAGCAGCGATAGGACAGTTATCACTAGTAGCTACTACTTTGAATCCTTCAGCTAGTTCAACAACTTTGTCAGAGTGACTCATTAATACTTGTTGAGTAGTAGGAGTACCTTCGAATAATCTAGCTCCTGGAGTTACATCAATATTATGAGCACCGTATTCTCTACTTGTCGCAGATTCAACTTTTCCTCCTAATTTATGTTGCATAAGTTGCATTCCGTAACAGATACCTAATACTGGAATACCTAAGTTAAAGATTTCATCATCGATTGTAAGTGAATTTTCTTCATAAACAGAGTTTGGTCCTCCTGAAAGAATAATTCCTTTTGGATTCATTTTTTTAATCTCATCAATAGAAATCTCGTTATCATGTAGTTCAGAGTAAACACCAAGCTCACGTACACGACGTGTAATAAGTTGGTTGTACTGACTACCAAAATCAAGAACTAGTATAAATTCGTGTTTCACAGTTATCCTCCTAAAATTTACTTATAAATATACTCTATTATATCAAGGAATATCCTATAAGTAAAACTATATTTTCCATGTGATAGAATATTTTCTTAATACTCTATTTTTTTCTTAAAAAAATTACAAAATGAAAAATGTATAAACTATAAAGAAAAAGTATATTTTATCTAATTAATCGAAATAGATGATATAATAAAAGTAGTAATTAGTTAAGGAGGTATAGTAATGAGCAGAGCTTATATAGGTACATATACAAAAAAAGATAGCCAAGGAATATACAAAGTAGAATTATCTGAAGAAGGAAAAGTTAGTAGTGTTGAGGCGGTTGCTAAAGTTGATAATCCAACATATCTAACATTCTCAAATAATAATAAGTTTTTATATAGTGTTTCGAAAATAGAAGATAAAGGTGCGGTGTCAAGTTTTAAAGTAAAAGAAGATGGTAGCTTAGAACTATTAACATCGGTCGGTAAAGAGGGTAATCCACCATGTTATGTAGAAGTAAGTAAAGATGACAAATATCTTTTATCAGCAAATTATCACACAGGAACTGTAGATAGTTATTCTATATTACAAAATGGTGAGTTAGGTGAGTTATTATCTACTGACGCTCATGAAGGAAGTAGCGTTCATCCTCGTCAAGAGAAACCGCATGTTCATTTTTCAGGTTTTACACCGGACGGAGAATATGTTTTTACTTGTGATTTAGGAACTGATGAAGTTACAACTTATAAACTAAATAAGGGTATACTAACAAAAGTTGAGAATTTTAAAGTGAAAGCAGGTAGTGGTGTTCGTCATATAGTGTTTACTAGCGATAATAAAAAAGCTTTTGTAATGACTGAATTAACTAGTGAAGTGATTTCTTTTAATTATGATGGTAAAGGTAAATTATCTAATCCAAAATATTATCCAACATTACCAAGTGACTTTAATGGTGAAAATAAAGGTAGTGCAATAAAAATCTCTAATGACAATAAATACATTTACGTATCTAATAGAGGTCAAGATGCTATAGTTGTTTTTGAAGATAAAGGTGATTACTTTAGAACAAATTCAAACGATAAGTACATTTGGGAAAGATCCACGTGATTTCAATCTAAATAAAGATAATACTTTAGCTATAGCTACTAATGAAACAAGTGGTACTATAACTGTTTATAAAGTAGATAAAACTACTGGAAAACTAGACTGTGTAGAAAAAGATGTTGTAGTTCCTGAAGCGGTTTGCGTACAGTTTGTTTAGAAATTGGCGATTTATGAAACTTTCAGAAAACATAAAAGAATATTTTCAAAAAGTTTTGACAGAGCAAAAAGTTTGGAGTAAAATATAGTTATATTACTGATAAGGGTAAAGAAAGAGGTATTTTATGTCTAAGAAAAAAGAAATAAAAACAAATGCTATGAGATTTTTAGATGATCATAATGTTGAGTATAATCACTTTGAGTTTGATGCTAGTAGTGACGCAGCAAAAACAGGGGATAGGAGTAGCAGACATTATAGGTAAAGATCATAATCAAGTGTTTAAAACAATTATGACTACTGATGGTAAAGGTACTTATGTAGTTGGTGTTTTAATGAGTGAAGATAGTATTAATTTCAAAAAATTAGCAAAAGCTGCGGGTGTAAAATCACTATCTATGTTACCATTAAAAGATTTAACAAAAATCACTGGTTATGTTAAGGGTGGATGTTCTCCATTTGCAATGAAAAAATTATTCCCTACTTTTGTAGATGAGAAAATGTAAAAATGTAGAAACAATTGTGGTATCAGCTGGAAAAGTTGGTCATCAAGTAGAAGTAAAACCAGAAGTATTAGAAGAACTAGTTGGTGCACAAATAGTAGACATTACAGCATAATATATGAATATTAATGAAAGGATCTAGAGAAATCTAGGTTCTTTTTATTGTTTTAAAATATTAAAAATTTTATGTAAACAGATACAATGCGATGGCTGTCGCTATCGGCTTTAAAAGAGTATTTCTTTGTAAAGAAATGACAAAGGGATTGTAACATAATTGAAATAGTTTAGATATTTTTAATGAAAATTTTTTTGTTATAATAGGAAATGTGAAGGAGGCGTACTATGTTATTTGATACACATGCGCATTTAAATGATGATGCTTATTTAGAAGATTTAGAAGATACTATAGCTCGTGCTAAAGAAGCGGGAGTAAAATTAATAAATATAGTAGGCTTTGATGATAAAAGTATAGAAAAAGCATTAGAAATTACATCTAAATATGACTTTTTATATTTAACAATTGGCTGGCATCCAGTAGAAGCGATTGATTTTACAGATGAAAAATATGAAATGATAAAACGAATTGCTCTTACTAATGATAAAGTGGTAGCTATTGGAGAAATTGGATTAGATTATCACTGGGATAAAAGTCCAAAAGATATTCAAAAAGAAGTATTTAGAAAGCAGATTGCACTAGCTAAAGAAGTAGGGAAAACCAGTTGTAATTCATACAAGAGATGCAATGGCAGACACTATTGAAATACTTAAAGAAGAAAAAGCTAGTGAAGTAGGTGGAATAATGCATAGTTTTTCTGGTTCGGTAGAAAGTATGAATATCATGCTTAAAGAGAACTTTCATATTTCATTAGGAGGTCCAGTAACATTTAAAAATGCTAAGACACCTAAAGAAGTAGCGAAAGCTTGTCCATTAGATAGACTTTTGATCGAAACAGATTGTCCATATTTAACGCCAACACCATATAGAGGAAAGCGAAATGAACCTGCTTATGTGCACTATGTAGCACAAGAAATAGCAGACTTAAAAGAAATGAGCTATGAACAGCTAACAGAGCAAACATTTAATAATGCTTGTAAATTGTTCAAAATAAAACAAAAGGAGAATGATTAATTTATATGAAATTCGGAAAAGTAATTACAGCAGCAGCGGCATCAGGAGTTTTATTATCAGGAGCATTTATGATAGCAGAAGAGTACACAGGTCATTCAGCATTCGCGGTAACTCTTTCTGATAATACAAAAGTAGACGTAAAAGCTAAAAAAGGAACTGTAAGAGAAATTCTTGCAGCAAATAATATCAGCTATAATGCAGATGATCGTGTTGAACCAGGATTAGACACAAAAGTAAATGGTGGAGAAGACATCCGTATTTACAAAGCTCGTGAAATCACAATCCAAGATGGTGAAACAACAACAGTTAGAAAAACAACTTACAAAAAAGTTGAAGACATTCTTAAAGAATTAAACATTACTGTAGGAGCAGAAGATAAAGTAACTCCTGGTCTTAAAACAGAAGTAGCAGAAGTTGACACTATTAAAATTGCTCGTGTTGGTAAAACAACTCAAACAGTAAAAGAAGCAATTAAATTTGAAACAAAAGAAGAAAAAGATGACACTAAATATGTAGATGAAGTAGTTACTAAAACTGAAGGTCAAGACGGTGAAAAAGAAGTTACTTACAGTGTAGTACACGAAGATGGTAAAGAAGTTTCTAAAGAAGTAGTTTCTGAAAAAGTTATTACTGAGCCAACAGCTAAAGTAGTAGTAGTTGGAACAAAACAACGTGAAGGAGCTCAACAAGCAGTTGCTCCAACATCTACTGAAACAGCAACTACAGGAGCAGGAACAATTTCTACTCCAGCAACTTCATATTCTAAAGCAGCATCAACAAATAGTTATGCAACACAAAGTTCATACACACCGCAATATTCATACAGCCAATCTTCAGGTGGAGTAGTATTATCAAATGGTAACACTGCAGGTTCTGCAGGTACAGCGGCAGCTCAAGAAATGGCTCGTCGTACAGGTGTATCAGCTTCTACTTGGGAAAGAATCATCGCTCGTGAATCAAATGGTCAAGTATACGCAAGAAACGCATCAGGTGCTAGTGGATTATTCCAAACAATGCCTGGATGGGGATCAACTGCAACAGTTAAAGACCAAATTAACGCAGCTGTTAAAGCCTACAATGCACAAGGATTATCAGCTTGGGGTGTAAGAAGATAAGATAAATAATTAAGGTTTAAGAGTTATTCTTAAACCTTTTTTTCTATAATAATAGTGTATAAAAAGAGTTTTGTAGCTAATTAAAACTACAAAACTCTTTTATTATTATAATTTTTTCTCTATTGCTTTATATATTACAAATGGTATAACGCAACAAATAACGATTGCTATTGAACTAGAGTAGAAGATATTTCCGATTCCTACTAATGGTGATACAATTCCACCTAAAAAGAATGGTAGAAAACCAAATAGTGCTGAGGCGCTACCTGCACGTTTACGCTCTAATCCCATAGCAAGTGCTGAACCTGCAGGAAGTATCAATCCAAGCCCTAATAATAATAGGAAGAATCCAACTTCAACAAATAGGAAAGGTAACATTAGTGATAATACAAAAGCAAGGTAAATACTAATAATAAGCATCATTGTTAATCCTAGCTTAATACCTTTTTTCTCATTAAATCTACCAGAAATTTTACTACCTAATACTATTGCGAATCCATTTAACCCAAAACATATACTATAACTAAAAGCTGATAAATTATAGTGTGTTTGTAATATAAACGGAGATGCTGCTATATAGGCGAACATCGCAGCTAAAGCAAATCCTTGAATAAACACTAGAGCTGTAAAAAGTTTATTTTTTGAAACTAAAACTATAGAATGATATGTTTTAGTAATAGGTACATTTAGTCTCTTTTCCTCAGCTAGAGATTCGTGGAATTTTAGAGAGGCAATTATTATAATAATGCCTATAACAGCAAGAGCTATAAAAATTCCTCGCCAATCAGTAAATTCAAGAAGTAGACTACCTACCACAGGTGAAAGAATTGGTGCAAGTCCATTTACCGCCATTAATAAGGCGAAAAATTGCGCCATCTCTTTCCCTTTGTATAGGTCAGTTGATACTGCTCTTGATATTACTACAGCACCCGCAGATGAAATTCCTTGAATAAATCGTAAGATAATCATTGCGTATATATTAGGTAAAATAATTATAGCTATTGTACTAATTAAATAAACGATAAGACTGATTAATAATGGCTTTTTACGACCAAGTTTATCGCTAATAGGTCCAATAAGTAATTGCCCCAAAGCAAGTCCTACCATACTACCTGTAAGTGTAAGTTGAATAGTTGATGTACTCGCACTAAAGTAATTGCTCATTAGTGGTAGTGCGGGTAAATATAAATCTGTAACAAACGGTCCAAATGCTGATAGAGTTCCTAAAAACAGAACTAAAAATAATTTCGAGTTTCTCTTAATTGCCATGTAGGCTCCTTTCTCATTTTTATTGTATTAGTGATTATAACACAAATAAAAAAATTTCGTATAAGAAAAAAACGTTGTAAAATAACGAAAAAAATATGAAAACATAATTTAAAAGAGGATTATAAGATGTAAAACTATTAATTAAAATATTTTTTTCATAAATTTTTTTAAATTAAAAAAATTTATTTTTTTATTCTTGATAATCATAGCTTGATATAGTTACAACTTATCTTTAAATATTTTTTTATATATCAATATTTAAAAAAATATAATGAATTATTTTTTTAAAATTTATTGTTTTTGGAAGCATATTCATGTTATAATATAGCTGTAAAAAAAAATGAAAGGAAATATTACAATATGAGCAAACAAAAAGACAAAACTCTTAAACACCCTGTCGGGCTGTGGCTTATCAATACAATGATGGCTATCCAAAGTTATGCATCTTATGCTACATCAGGATTTTTAATTTTATTCTATACTTACTCAGTAGAAAAAGGTGGATTAGGTTTAGATAAAACATTCGCAGGGGATGTTATGGCGTACCTAGGAACTCTTGGTTCGCTATTACCATTACTAGGAGCGTACTTAACAGATAAATACATCGGTATGCAACGTGCAATCCAATTTGGTATTTATTCAACTCTATTGGTACTTTATTTACTGCATTTGCAAATGGTCGTTTTTATGTATTCTTAACAGGGGTTATTATTAACTCTATCGCAGGTGCTTTCTTCCGTGGTAACTTATCAGCAATGGTAGGTGAACTTTACGATGATAAACAAGTAACTATGAAAGACGCAGCATATAGTTTATTCTACATGTTCGTTAACATCGGTAGCTTACTTGGACCAATCATTGGTGGACTTATCTTCCAAGAATGGGGAGCTACAAAAAATGCAAATGGAGAAATTACTAGATATGGATTTACTCCAGCATTCTTAATGGTTTCTATCTGTCTATTCATCACATTCTTAATGTTTACATTTGGTAAAGATAAATTATTAGGTGATGCAGGAAGATACCCAGTAGGTAAAAACAAACACGAAACTGCTGAAGAAAATAAAGCAGATTTAAAACCATCTAAATACGATAAAGGTCGTTCTTACGCTGCGGTTGTAATCTTCGCGTTCTCTTGTATTTTCTGGTCAGCATACTTCCAAACTCAAACAACAGTTACTCTTATGACAGACGAACTAGTTGACTTAAACGTTTTAGGATTCCAAATGCCAATTACATGGTTAGTATCATTTAACGGATTCCTATGTATCGTTCTTGCACCAGCATTCGGTTGGTACTGGATGAAACTTGCTGAGAAAAACAATGACTGGCGTGTTGCTACTAAGATGGGATGGGGTATGATTCTTACAGGTCTTGGATTCGTATGTTTCGTACTTGGTCTACGTTCATTAGGTGGAGTACTTGATGGTTCAGTAAGAATGAGCATCTGGTACGTATTAGCTGGATACTTCGTATTAACTGTTGGGGAATTACTTGTTTCTCCAATCGGTATGGCATTATTCAGTAAATTACTACCTAAAAAATATGCAGCTATGTCTATGGCGATTTGGTACTTCACATACGTAGTTTCAGCTTGGATCAGTGGTAAAACTGTTGGATGGACTGAAACTTGGGGTTATGAAAAAGTATTAGGTGTAATCGCAATTATCATGGGTGTTCTTGGGGTATTAATGTTAGCAATTGGTAAACCACTTGAAAACATAATGGCTCTAGATAAACTAGGAAAAGAGCACGAAGAAGAGGAAGCTCTAGAAGCAAAAGAAGCTTAATTTTAAAAAAGAGAAAAAAAGCGCTAAACAATTTGTTTAGTGCTTTTTTAATTTTTAAAATCGTATGATTAAGCTAGTACTTTTAGAAAGCAGGACTATGTTGGATTTATTCCATTTTGCATGATAAAATATATATAATAATAAAATTTTGTGAAGATAAACCTCCGGTTTAGTAAACTCTACCATACTTCGGTTTACTCCTTTGGAGAATATAGCTACAATAAGTATAACAATAAAATTGCAAAGGAGAATGCCTTATGACAAACAAATCTATGGGCGATATCATTAGTACGCTTAGAAAAGAAAAAGGAATGACTCAAAAAGATTTGGCTGATATGCTTAATATAACCGATAAAGCTGTTTCAAAGTGGGAAAGAAATATTGCTTTTCCTGATACAGCAACATTACCCAAAATTGCAGAGATCTTTGGCGTATCCGTGGAAGAACTTATGAACGCTAAGTCAATTCCCGGAAATAGGAACAAAGGAGCTCCTTACTTATTTAACATTATCTTGAAGGCTATACCTACTGCAATGGGGGTTGCTGTTGTTGTAAGTTCCCTATTAGGAGAACTTGACATGAAATCAGGTTTTACAATGCTTGGTATAGGACTAGCTTGTGTAGGTATTTACCAGCTTAGATCTAAGTAGTAAGTATTAAAACTGAATATAGAAGAATAGACCACTGGGAATTTCAAAAAAAAATCCAGTGGTCTTTGTTTAATGACAGTTATATTGCTTAATTTTTAAAATCAATACTATCGACTTTTGTGATTAGTTTATTATTTATAAACCAAATCAAAGTTTGTGTATAGACTGTATATGTAAAAAAATAATAATGAGGATAAAATAGTTATTTTTATTATTTTTTAAAAAAATTATAAAATTTAATAAAAGTATAATAAGATAGATAATGCTAAAGGAAAACAATCTAGTCTTATTTTTTTATCCAGTTCTCATATTTTAATTTTTAATTCGGCTCGTTTTTTTGTTCTTCAGCAGACATAAATTTTTCTCCTAAAAAAATAATAATTAAATTATAGCAAAATATCAAAAAAAATAAGCAATTAAATATTAAATTTGGACTTTTAATAAATAATACGTTTTATTAAGGAATTAGTGTTGATAGATGTAGAAGATATATGTTATAATTAAGTTGTCATATTATGCACTAAAGGAGGCAGTATGTCATATACTAGAGATTATATTTTTTTGAGAAAAATTATAGAAAAACTACCAACATTAAAAAAATTCATGAAAAAAAGAAGATGATAGTAGTATTTTTTTATATTAGAATACAAAAAAATAATAAAGCAAAGATAGATATTGATAGTTTTTGTAAAAAAATTAGGAAATAAAAAAATAGTCTTAGTGATAAGAAAAATTGATGAGTTTGTTTATTACATAGTATCTAATTTTTGAAGCCCAGGAGAAAAATTTCGACATCAAATTTAAATAAAGATGATTTGATAGAGCATGTTTTTTTCCTGTAGTAAGATCTACTAGCTTTTAATAAAGAAAATAAGCAAAACTTAATAAAAGCTTAATCATACTAATGAAACAGATATTTATTTAGTATATGATTTTTAAAAATGGCTATAAATTTTTTTAGATAGGAAAGTTACTGAACAGCTACTTATTTCTGATGAGGAACTCTTTGGTTTCGCTAAAGGTAATTTAGAAGAATTATCATTGAAATATAATAAAGACAGTGTTCAGGGAAATGATTTTTTTATTTTTTTAAATGCTAAAGATGGTTATGATGGTGCGCGTATTTTTAGATGAGAAAGTATTAAATTACTTTTTATGAAAAAAATAGGTTCGGACTTTTATGTAGGGTTGCCACATCAAGATACTTTAATAATAGCGGATATAAAAAAAATAAAAAAAGGATTAGAAATTTTACAAAAGGTAATGGTTCATTTCTTTTGCGGAAGGATTAGTTCCAATAACAACTATTACTTTTAAATATGATGGTAAAAAAATTAGAAAGTTACTTCATATTTGTTGAATAATTTAAAATAGATTTTTTTAGGAGTAGTTAATTATGTTATTTTTTTACAACAAAAAAATGTTAGGTGAAACATTATTAATAACTATCAAAGATAGTGAAAATGTTACATATGAAGATAAAAAAAATATAACACTTATTAAAGATGAAAATGGTCATTTAGTAGGATTAAATATTTTTAATGTAGAGAATTTAAAGCTTCAAGGTGAAGGAAGTATTGAATTAACAGAAGAACAAAAAGAAGTTCTAGAAAAAAAGATTAGAAAAAAAATGGTGTTAAAATTGACTTAGAAGGAAACAACGATGACTACTTTGTAGTTGGAGAAGTATTAACATGTGAAAAACATCCTGACGCAGATAAGTTAAAAGTAACAACTGTTAAAGTTAGTGAGGATGAAGTACTACAAATTGTTTGTGGTGCACCAAATGTAGAAGCAGGACAAAAAGTTGTTGTATCACTAATAGGAGCTATGATGCCTAGTGGATTACTTATCAAAGAATCAAAACTTCGTGGCGTAGAATCAAATGGAATGCTATGTTCAAAACGCGAACTAGGATTACCACAAGAAGAAGCAAGAGGTATTTTAGTGTTAGATAATGATGTTGAAGTTGGAACTAAATTTAAAGATTTAAATTTAAAATAATATTTTAGTAGTAGGTGGTGTAAAGTATGGTAAATTGGAAAAAATGGTTTTTAGAAGAAGATGAAGAAGAAGTTTTCCGTGAAGAAGAAGAAAAAGTAGAAAAGAACTCAAAAAAAGAAAATAAAAAAGTTGCTAAGTATACAGACTATACAGATGACGAAGAGTTCGATATTGAGTATTCTCATAAAAAAGAAAAAGAAGAAGTTAAAGAAGAAGATGTCGACTATGATTTAGAAGTTGAAGATGTATCAAGCGAGTTTGATATAGAATTCGATGATGAAGAAGAGGAATTCAGTGAAGATAAGTCTGCTAAAGAAGTTGGGGTTTTCTCTAAAATAAAAGATTTATTTAAATCTAGAAAAAAAGACAATAAAGTAGAAGATTCTGTAGAAGAGGAAGATAACTACGAAGAAGAATTTTTCGAAGAAGAAGACGAAGCAGAAGACTACAAAACGTATTTCGAAAGACAAAAAGAGAGCGTCAAGAAAGAAATACTGAATTATACGATTCTGAAGAAGAGAAGCCAAAAGAAGAAAAAAAGGTGCTGGATTCTTTAGTAAGCTTAAAGATAAATTCTTTAGTGTAAGTGATGAGGAAATAGAGCAAGAAGAATTAGATCGTTCGCTTGATGAGTATTATGAAGATGAAGAAGAGGAAGAGCTTTTCGTAAAAGAAAATACTAACAAACATCAAGAAGATGATGAACTAGTAATTGAATATCAAGATGACTATTTCGAAGAAGAATACAAAGGATTTGAAGAAATAGATTTAGAAGAATTCGAAGAAAAAGAAACTAAAGAAACAACAGAAGAAGTAGCGCCTGATTTAGCCACAACACTTAAAAAATTAGGTGTTGAAAATGCAGAGATAAAAGATGTTGATATTTTTGGAGATAAATCTGGTCGTAGAACTCACCCTACATTAGCTGCCGTTAGAACAAAACGATTAAAACAAGATCATAAGATTGATGATTTAGAAAAAGAAGTTATCTTAGGAAGAGATAATACTGCACTAAAAGAAGAAGTAGCTAGTGTTTATCGTGAAAGACAAAAAGAACAAGAAGAAATAGAAGAACGTGAGTCTAAACACAAAGAAGAACGACAAAAACTTGATAGTGAATTCAATAAACTAGAAAGAAAAGAAGATAAAATAGAAAAAGATAACCCTCTTTATCAACAAAAATAAAGAACTTGATGATATTTTTTTGAAAATATTGAACAAAAAAAGAAAAATCAAACTAAAATAAAAGAAGTTCCAGAGTTTGAAGTTAGAGAAGTTAAATCTGATGCAGAACGTCGTGAAAGAGTAAAATACACAAGTGTTAATGATATACTTGGTGGAAATGAAGAACTTTTCGAAGATGATATAGATAGAACTACTAGAAAAACTAGTGTGGAATCTCGCAATAAAGAAGAGGTAGAAGAAGTAGAAACTACTACTGATTATAAAGATATTGCTCTAAGTGATGAGAAAGAAAATGTAACTTTAGATGAACTTATTGAATCAGAAAAATATCGAGATAGAAGATGAGAAAGACGAAACAACTAAAGAAATAGAAGAGTTAAATTCTAACCTTGAAGAAATAAAACAAGAAAAAGAAAAACTTGAAAACTTTGAAGAAAAAGAAGAAGACGAGGTAGATTTAGTTGAAGAAGTTGCTAAGATAGAAGATATTGAAGTAGAAGAATACGATGAAATTAAAGAACCTAAGAAAGATAGACTAGAAGGTTATAGCGACTATCATTTAGACGAAGGAGAGATAGTTGAATTAGAAGAACAAAACTATCTAGAAGAGACTACAGATAATGTAAATATCGATAGTTTACTAAAAGATATTACAAGAAGTAAAAAACAACAACATGTAGCTAATGATGTTGATAAATTTACAGAAGAAAAAACAGTTCCTTATGAAGTTGTTGAAAAACGTCAAGAAGCAGTAAGAGAAAGAGCTAATACTACTGAAGAAGAGGTTAAGCCAGTTCAAAAAGCAGAAGAGGTTGAACCAGTAACTCAAACAGAGGAAGTAGAAGAAACTCCTGGAATTGAATATACTGAAAAACTTTATACTGAAGACGTTTATAGCTACTTTGATAGCGATAAAGGAACTGCATTAGGTGAATATAAAACTATTGACAGAGGATATAGACCAGTAAGTAAAGAGAAAATAGAGAAAAATCAAAAAATACTTGATGCTATTTTTGAAAAATACTCTACAAACACTGCAAATGTTCCTAAAAAATCAGTAGTAAATACTATGATGGAAACAAGTACAATTACCCCTAATACAAGAAGTGTTGGTAAGTTCAAACCATCTCCTGTTTACTCATCAGTTTACGGATCAGTGTCAAAACCATCACCTAAAAAAAGAAGAAAGTAATAAAACTACTAAAAATACTAAAACAAATTCCAATATATACAAAGAAATAGCTTCACAAGAAGAAGCAGTTTGGAATATCGGTACTTCAAAAAAAGAGTTCCAAAAAAACAAAGTAAAAAAATAAAAAAACTAGAAAAATAATATCTAATATATACTAGAAACTCAAAAAGAGCTTTGAGAAAAAAATATCTCAAAGCTCTTTTATTTATTATTAAGTTTACTTACTATGATTTCAAAAAGTATAATAGCAACAACGTTTAACATTAGTCGTGAACGAATTTTCTTTCTAGCTTTTGGGGCATCATAAATATTAATAATCTGATCACTAATTTTAGCTAAAGGACTGGCGGTTAAACTAGTAACTGCTAAAACCTTAGTACCATTTTGTTTCGCAGATAAAATACTTTCATTTATTTCTTTAGAAGCACCGCCTAGGGAGAATGTGATTATTACATCTTTATCTGTAGAAATTTCAGGAATCCTTTGGATACTATACAATTCAAAGTAGTCATTTGCCCATAAGTCAACTAACTTAAGTTTTCTATTAAAATCAGCTACTACCATATAACTAGATCCACTACCAATACAAAAGATTCTTCTAGCATTAACTATTGTTTTAGCAAAACTATCAAAGTCCTCTTGATTTAAAATAGACATAGTACGGTTAAATTCAATAGTAAGCTGATCTTTTAATTGGTTAAAATTAGATGACAGAGTTGCCTCTTTGCTCTTTTCTAATTCTTTACTTAGTCTAATATCATAACGTAAGTCGTTAAAAGTGTTATAACCAAGCTTCTTACATGCCCTAATAACAGTAGAAGAAGATACTAGTACCTCTTGTTTAATTTTTTTTAATGTAGTTGTTTCAACAGCAGGTTGTTTCATTAAAAAATCTATAACTTGCTGTTCAGATATAGATAACTTATCGTAGTTTTCTTTCAAATTTTTCAAAAAAACATAGAATACCTCTTAGAGTAAAAATTACTAAAAAAATTTATTTTGAATAAATAATATAATGTATAATACCACAAAACCAATAAAAAAAAGAAAGTGATTACATAGCTGTTTTTATAAAGATAGTAAAAATTTTACTTAAAAAGTAAAGTTTTACAAAATAAGAAATTTTTAAGCAATATTTGAAAAATACAAGTTTAACTCTGTTATAATATAGTCATAAAAAATAGAAAAAGGAGAAAGGTAATGGCAAAGAAAAAAAATAAATTCGTTTCTGCTTTCGAGCAATTCGGACGTTCGTTCTTATTACCAGTATCTGTACTTCCGGGTGCAGGTATTATTAAAGGTATTGGTACTGCATTTAGTAATACTAATACATTAAAAATGTTCCCTGCACTAAACAATTCAGTAGTGCAGTTTATTATGAAATTCTTTATCGCATTAGGAGATACAGCTTTTGATAATCTTCCTATAATTTTTGCGGTAGGGGTAGCGGTAGGCCTAGCTAAACGTGAAAAAGGTTCAGCAGCTCTATCAGGTTTATTAGGTTTTATGGTGTTACATTATATACTAAACTTCCTATTAAAATTCAGTGGAAAATTAGTTGATACATCTAAAATGTCAAGTAATGATGCAAAATTAGCATTATCTAATGCCATGCAGACTAAAGTTCTAGGTATTCAAACTATGGACCTTAGTGTGTTCGGAGGTATTATAGTAGGTCTTGTTGTTTATTTCGTTCACAAGTGGGCAGTTAAAGTTCAACTTCCAACAGTAGTTGGATTCTTCAGTGGACCACGTTTTGTACCGATAGCAACTATGGTAGTTATGGCGGCAGTAGCAAGTGGATTATTCTTCGTTTGGCCTCCAATCCAAAAAGGTATCAGTGTACTTTCTGTATTCATTCTTAAATCGGGTCCAATAGGAACGTTCTTATACGGTTTACTAGAGCGTGCTTTACTTCCATTCGGTCTTCACCACGGTCTAAACTGGCCAGTTCGTACTACAGAGTTAGGTGGAGCTTGGGAAATTGGTGGAAAACGTGTTGTTGGTACAATCAACGCTTACTTAGCATCTCTTGCTGATCCAAATATCAAACACGTTGATCCAAATATCACTCGTTTCAATGGTGGTAAATTCGTTTACTTCATGTTCGGTCTTCTGGTGCTGCTTACGCAATGTACAAAACAGCTGACGAGAAAAAACGTAAAGTTGTAGGTTCATTATTATTCGCAGCAGCTGGTACTTCATTCTTAACAGGTATCACTGAACCAATCGAATTCACATTTCTATTCGTAGCACCAATCCTTTACATCGTTCATGCATTCTTAGCTGGTTCAGCATTATTCGTAATGCACATGTTAGGTGCTGGGGTTGCTACTCCAACAGGACACGGATTCATTAACTGGGTTATCTACGGTGTTCTTCAAGGACCAAAAACAAAATATTGGTTAGTACCACTTGTAGGTATAGTTTACTTCTTTATCTACTATGTTGTATTCAGATTTATGATTGTTAAATTTGACCTTAAAACACCTGGTCGTGAAGATAGTGATGAAGTTCGCTTATCTAATAAAAATGAAGCTCGTGCTAAATACGGAGTTGAGATTGCAACTATAGGTAAAGAAACTAAAGAAGCTAAAGTTGAAGAAACTTCAAGTGATGAAGTTATGGAGACTGTTCCTAAAACTAAGGAAGGTATTTATAAACAAGCAGTAGCTCTTGTTAAAGCTCATGGTGGTCCAGATAATATTGAAGCAGTTGATGCATGTATTACTAGATTAAGAATTAATGTTAAAGATAAGAGCTTAGTTGATCAAAATACAATTACTAAGAAATTAGGAGCTATGGGATTTGCGGAAAGTGATATGCAAATGCAATCAATTTACGGAGCTCATGCTAATGTATTAAAAATGGAAATCCAAGATATGCTTGGTATGGAGGAGTAATTCTTATGAAAAATCTATTTGTTACAGACTTAGATGGTACTTTTGTTAAAAATTCTGTGTCAGTAGCAGAAGATGATTTAAAAGCGTACCATATCGCAAAAAAATATGGTGATTTCTCAGTTGCAACAGGAAGATCTATAACTGAAATAAGATATGTGGAAGAACAAAACAACCTTGATGTAACACATATGATAGGTTTTAATGGAGCAATAATAACTCAAAAAGATAAAGTATTATTCGAAAAACATATACCAGAAAATGTGGTAGGAGAAATTTTTTTGAATACTTAAAAAAACGCAAAATTAATCTTTGATGCTTTAGATGGGAATCAACGTATTGGGAATTTTTCAACATGAAAAAAAGTAGAGACTTTGGAATATGGAACTTATTTGTAAAGAAGATCCATTCCCTTATCTAGAAGGAAAAACTATTTATAAAATAAATGTTCGTCCAAAAGCTGAAGATTTAGAAAGATTCTACACAGATATGAAGGAGAAATTTCCAGAAGTAGAAATCTTCAAATCTGGTTCAACTCGTATGGAAATAACAGCAAAAAATATTTCTAAAGCAAGTGGAATAGAAACGATTAAATCAGGATACGATCGTGTTATTGCTTTAGGAGATTCAGGTAATGACGTGGATATGTTTGAAAGTGCTGATATTTCGTACTGTATGGATCGTGCTCAAGAGGATGTAAAAGATAAGGCTACTCATGTGGTTAAAGATTTTGCGGCAGCAATAGCCCATTTTGAAAAAAACTATAAATAAATTAAAGAACCGATATTAAGTTATCGGTTCTTTTTGTGTTAATATTTCTCAAGTATTTCTTTTCTAACTGCTGAAATCAAGTATAGTGATCCAGTGATTAGGAAAATCTCGTCATTTTCTAAGTTAGGTATTATATCGGCTAATGCAGTTTCATAGTTATTGTATTTTGTAACATGTGTACTACCAAAACTTGCTATTAGGTTATCTAAGTTTGATTCTTTTATTTCGATAGGTACTTTTGTTGCTGAAAATTTTGCGGAAACTGCTTTTAATTTTGCTATCATATCTTTGTAATCTTTATCCTCTAAAATACCTAATAGTATAGTTAGTTTTGAGAATTGTTGTTTATTAAGATATGCGACCAAGCTATCAATACCATCGTTGTTATGAGCTCCATCTAATAGAATATTTTCTCTTATCCATTCTAAACGTCCAACCCAAACTGATTCAGCTAGAGCTTCTTTATAATAGAGTTATCTATATCTATTATTCCACGTTCACGCAAGTTGAATAGGGCGCTTAACGCTAAAGATGCATTATAAACTTGATGTTCTCCTACCATTTTAGTTGAGTAAGTTTCGTTTTTAAAATTAAATACATTTCCTCGAGCATTTACTTCTTTGATTTCAATGTCATTAGTATCTAAAATATTAAGGGTTGCTTGTTTTTCTTCACAGATATCATTAATTACATTCACTACACTATCTTTTGCCGGATACATAAGGACATGATCATTTTCTTGGATTATGCCGCCTTTTTCATAGGCGATTTTTTCAAGAGTGTCTCCTAATATAGCAGTATGATCTAAACCAATCTTTGTAATAATTGAGAGTTCTTTATTTTTAAAGATATTCGTTCCATCATAACGACCGCCAAGACCTACTTCCATAATAACAAAATCTGTTTTTTGATCCCTAAAGTATAATAAAGCTACACCTGTGATGATTTCAAAAAATGATAACTTATCACTAGGATCAGGATTGTTTTTATCGTAAGTTTCTTGTACTAGTTTAAATAATCTGTATGCCTCTTTATAAGAAATAAACTCATCATTAACACGAATTCTATCATTAAAACTAAGCATTCCAGGGCTTGAATAGAAACCAACTCGGTATTTTGTTTTTAGTACGTCTTTAATATAAGAGCTAGTTGAACCTTTACCATTAGTTCCAGCTACATGGATAACTTTAAGATCTTTTTTCAGGATGGTCGAAAAAGTTCAAGGATATGCTCCATTCTATGAAGGCCTAGTTTCATACCAGTACGCTCGATTTTATAAGATGATGTAATAAGCAGTTCTTCACATACACATTCAATAGCGAAATTAACGGCGTTATCTTCATCAAAGGTAAGTAGTTTTTCAGCTAGTGTTTCTAAAACTAATTTATCGAAAAGCTCTAAAATATTATGTTTATCTATTAAATTATTTTCTTTTAAATATTTTTTTCAAATTTTTATTTTACAATTCATAATAAGCTCCACATTTTATAATATACATTTAATTTTTATAATGAGAAAGCTTAATTGTAAAGGATATTATTTCTATCGTTTTGTGATATAATTTAACTGTATTAAGAAAAAGAGAATAAGTGAGTAGAGAAGAAAAAAATTAATATAGATGGTTTATGATATTAAAAAAATGAATCTAGTGGTCATTATTAGTGACATTATTATAGAGTTAGAAATAATGTATGAAAAAAATTGAGTGAATAAAAGACACAGGTTGAACAACTTTGTAAGAGTATAATGGAGAAAAATAATAGAATTTGTGAGGGTGGAGATATGGATATTAGATTAGAAAAATGAAATAAATATAAATAATTCTTTATTATTATGCAATTGGTCAAATGAAAAAGGAGAAAAAAATTCCAAAAAAACAATGGATGGGTACAAAAATTTCCTATCCATTAGATATAGATAAGATACAAAAAAATGGATAATGTATTCTCAATTTTTTTAACAAAGAAGAGTTTATAGGTATAATACAAATTATCAGATTTGAAAATAATAATGCTCATATAGGTAGATTTATAATAAATCCTCAAAAAAACAGGACAAGGATTTGGAAAAGAAGCGCTGAAAAAGTTTTTTTGAAGTTTTTTTATTTAGTGATAAGAATATTGAGAGTGTAACTTTAACAGTTTTTTTGCCGCTAATAAATATGTAATGAATATGTATGAAAAGTTAGGGTTTAAGATAGATGAGGTCTTAAAAAAACTCCAGAATTAAAATATATTATGAAAAAAATGCTAAGCAAATATAACTTGCTTAGCATTTTTTTACTATTTTAATCCATTCTTTTTGTGACAAAAAAATTCCAACACCAATAAATACTAACACTAATAAGAAAGCTTGTAAAAAAATTCTAAACTCCAAATATTATTAAGTGTAGAACCAAAAATTTAGCCAAATTAGTCGTCCAGGAATAAGTCCGATAAGATTAGCTATAAAAATAATGTTTAAACGAAATTCTAGTAAGTCCGTATGAATAACTCACAACGCTATTAGGTAAAATAGGAATCAATCTAAATATTATTAAAAAAATACAGCTAACTTATTTTTCTTTAATACCAAATATTCTATTGAATTCTTTTTAATGATAATTTTTCGTACTAAAAAAATTTTTTTCTATATAATCTCTTGCGAAGTATCTTGAGATAAGAAACATTACATTAGTATATACAATTGCTGCAGTAATAGTTAAGATAGCTCCAAGTTTAAATCCAAATAGGTAACCACCTATGATTGAGAATATACCTGGTGGAAATAAAAAAATAGGGAGAGTAGATGCTAGTAATAAAAAAATATTAATGGTGCATAATCACCAAATTGTGCGATAAAAATCTTGCATAGCTTCTCCTTAATTACGTTTATTATTTATTATCTCTATTATTATACCATATTTTTTTAGTAAGATAGTATTATTGGAGTGAAGAGCTAATTTTTAAAGATAAAATATTTCAACTGAAAAACTATAGTATAAAAATGATATAATAGAATAGTTAGAAAAAATTATGTAAGGTGAAAACATGAATAAACTTAGAAAACTTTTAAATGAAAAAAAATATTTAATTATGGGAATACTGAACTTTACTCCGGATTCTTTTTCTGATGGTGGGGATTTTTATGATGTAGAAGCAGCAATCGAAGGAGTACGTAAGATGGTTGAAGAAGGTGCTGATATTATTGATATCGGTGCGGAGTCAACTCGTCCAGGTTCTACTGTTGTTAGTGAGGAAGATGAATTAGCAAGATTACAAAGTGTATTTCCAACTTTAAGAAAAGAATTTCCTGATGTATGCTTTAGTATTGATACGTATAAACCGACAGTTGCTGAATATATGATTAAAGAAGGTATTGATGCATTAAATGATGTAAATGGAGTTAAAGGAAGTAATATGGCTGAAGTTGCGGCTAAATACAATATTCCAATCTTTGTCATGCATAATGGTGGTGTTGAAGAAGGTCATGAAATTGAGCAAGTAGTTCGTGAACTTAGTGAAAGTGTAGATATTTGCTTAAAAGCAGGAGTGAAAAAAGAAAATATAATTTTGGATCCTGGTATGGGATTTGGGAAAACTGCAGAAGCTAATTTAGAAATAACTAGAAAACTAGAACTACTTAATTCACTAGGTTGTGAAATTTTATATGCGGTGAGTAGAAAAAGAACTACAGATTATGTCTTAGGAGGAAATACTAATCCAAAAGATAGGGATATAGTTAGTGCAGCTTTATCTATAGAAGCGGTAAAACGTGGAGCGAGAATGGTTAGGGTACATAATGTTAAAGTTATGAAAGAAGCTTTAATGACTTATGAAATAATTAATGGTTAATAATTCTAAAGGAGGGTGACAATGAAAAATACATTTATTTATAATAATTATTTAGAAGCCCAAAAAGGTACTAAGTACTTTTAGAAAAAGAATTAGAACAATGTGATGAGTTTATTTTTTTAGTGTAGCATTTATTTCTGAAAGTGGTCTAACTAGCTTGCTTCAAACTTTAGAAGATTTGAAAGAAAGAAATATTCTGGGTAAAATTTTAACGACAAACTATTTATATTTTAATACCCCTAAAGCATTAGACAAATTAAATAAATTTAAAAACATTGAATTAAAAAAATTTATGATAGTGAAAAAAATAAGCATGGCTTCCATACAAAGGGGTATCTTTTTAGACAAGGTCATAAATGGAATATTTTTAATGGGTAGTTCAAATCTGACGAGCGCAGCTATAACTATTAATAAAGAATGGAATACGTTAGTTCAGGAGGATTTAGAACATAGCTCTAAGGTGCTAGAAGAGTTTAATTCACTATGGAATCAGTCTGTAAAATATAGTGATATTAGAGAAAAGTATATTGCAGACTTTAGTGTTAATAATACTCGAAGTAAAAAAGAAGAAAAGATTATTTCCGAGGAAATCAATCCTAATAAGATGCAACAAAGTTTTATAAAAAACTTAGAAAAGTTAAGAGAACAAGATAATAGAGGATTACTAATTTCTGCGACTGGAACAGGAAAAAAACATTTGCGGCAGCCTTTGGGATGAAGAGTATAGATGCTAAAAAAGTCTTGTTTATAGTGCACCGTGAACAAATAGCAAGACAAGCACTAGAAACTTTTAAACTGATTTTTGGCAATAGTCGTTCATATGGACTGTTAACGGGACAGAATAAAAAAATACCGAAGCGGATTTTTATTTTTTTGCGACGATTCAAACTATATCTAAGCAAGAAGTTTATCAAAGTTTTTTTCTAAAAAAACTATTTTTGATGAAATTATTATTGATGAAGTACATAGGGCAGGTGCTGAGAGTTACTTAAGGGTAATGGATTATTTTAAACCTACTTTTTTTATCTTGGTATGACAGCTAGTCCGGATAGAACAGATAGTTTTTAATATTTATGAATTATTTAATAACAATATAGTTTACGAAGTTCGTCTAAAAAGAAGCTATGGAAAATGACTTATTGTGTCCGTTTCACTATTTTTGGGATTAGTGATTTAGAAATTGACGGTCAACCCTATAGATGAACTTAGTGATTTTTCTAAGTTATATTCAGATAAACGTGTCAATCACATTATCGATAGAATAAACTATTACGGCTATTCAGGTAATAGAGTAAAAGGGCTTGTCTTTTGTTCTTCAAAACAAGAGGCAAAAGCACTAAGTGATGAATTCAATAAAAAAGGTTTTAAAACTACTAGTCTAACAGGTGAAGATAGTCAAGAAAAACGTGAGAGAGAAGTCGAAAGATTAGTTGCTGATTCTGGTGATGTTCTTGATTATATTTTTACCGTTGATATTTTTAATGAAGGTGTAGATATTCCGGAAGTTAATCAAGTAGTAATGTTACGACCAACGCAAAGTGCTATAGTATTTATTCAACAACTTGGACGCGGTCTTAGAAAGAGTAAAGACAAAGACTTTGTCGTTATAATAGATTTTATCGCAAACTATAAAAATAACTTTCTAATTCCAGTAGCCTTATCTGGAGATAATAGTTATGATAAAGATACAGTTAGAAAAATTTTTTTATCGCAAGGAACAAGATATCTACCGGGAAACATCTACTATTCATTTTGATGAAATTTCGAAACAAAGAATATACAGTGCTATCGACAATGTTAAGCTAAATACATGGATTTTTTTGTCGCTACAGAGTATAGTAAATTAAAAAAATAAACTAGGAAGAATTCCAACATATTATGATTTTTGAAAAATTATGATGCATTAGATATTAAGAAAAATCTTTGAAGTAGCAGGAAGCTATTATACTTTTTCTTACTAAGAAGGAACGTCAATTTAAATATAAAGGTCAATTATCAAAAAAACTGCAGAAAATATGTTAAACTTTGTATCTACTAATTTAATACTTAGTAAAAAAATAGAAGAGTTACAAATTTTAAGTTTACTACTTAAAGGTGATACGAAAAAAACATTGAAGGGCAGTTTAAAGATATTATGCTAGCTGAATACAATAAGTTTATAGCTGATTATGAATTAGAAGTTAGTAAGAAAATACTGACGAATAATTTTGTAACTAGTAGTGTTACTAAAAAGAAATTCAGTGATTGTATATTTTTTTAGATGAGAATAGTAATACACTAAAAAAATATCAACAGAATTTGATAAGGAATTACAGTCTGAAGCTTTTTAGAGAATTATTAATTGAATTAGTTGAGTATGGAATCTATAGATACAATAAGTATTATAAAGACCATCTATATAGAGATACTAATTTTGTTTTATATGAAAAAAATATAGCTTTTGAAGATATTTGTAAGTTATTCTCATGGGGAATAAACTACGTTCCGCTTGCGATAGGTGGTTATAAATATGATGAGAGAACGAAAACTCTGCCAGTATTTATAAATTATGATATTGATGAAAATTCATTTAATAGAGATTATACGCATGGTTTTTTTACCGGATAATGGTTTTTACATCGATGTCTAAACCTCGACGTAATTTAGAATCTAAAGAGTGCGAGTACTTTTTATAATGATGATACAAAAATCTATTTATTTATGAGAAAGAATAAAGAAGATAAAAGATGGAGCAAGGATTTTTCTACTTTTTTTAGGTGAAATGAAAAACTGTAGGTGAACCGAAGTTAGTTCATAGAGAAAGAAGCGGAGATACTGTAATCCAATTTTATTATAAAATACAAACACCTATTAGAGAAGATATGTACGAGTATTTTACAAGAGATAGAATATAACGAAAACCCCCATCCTAACTCAAGGATGGGGGTTAAGAAGTAAACAGCAAATATTAATGATAAATCTTCAAATATTATTTATTTTTCTTCGTATTTTTTTCTTGTCAAATCCATGCCATGCAGCTTCCATGATTCCTTCTAAGTCTTTAAGAAGAGCTAGACGAGGGTTAGCTGGTGTACATTGATCTTCGTATGCATCTAATGAAAGAGTTCTTAGTGCATCTTTGAATTTATCGTAATCTACACCGTGGTCTTTGAAGCTCATTGGAGTTCCTACACGTTTACCAAGTTCGAATACTGCTTGTGCGTAAGAATCTACTGCTTCTTCAGGAGTATCAGCTTTAAGTCCCTAACATACGAGCGATATCTTGGAATTTTTTTCTGCTCCTTTGTAGTGTTCGTATTTAGGCCAGATTGATAATTTACCTGGTTGTGTACCATTGTATTTGATTACGTATGGAAGTAATGTAGCGTTTGTTTCACCGTGAATTGTGTGGAATTTACCACCAATTTTGTGTGCCATTGAGTGACAGATACCTAAGAATGCGTTAGAGAACGCCATACCAGCTAAGCAAGATGCGTTATGCATTTTCTCACGAGCATCTCTGTCGAATTCTTTAACAGATTTTTCTAAGTTTTCAAATACAATCTTAATTGCTTGAAGTGCGATACCATCTGTGTAGTCATTTGCTAAGATAGAAGTGTATGCCTCAGTAGCGTGAGTTAACACGTCCATACCAGTAGCAGCAGTTGGTCTAGCTGGTACTGTCATTACTAAGTTAGGGTCAACGATAGCAACGTTTGGTGTTAAAGCATAGTCAGCTAGTGGATATTTTTTATCATGTTCTTTATCAGAGATAACTGCGAATGGTGTAACCTCACTACCTGTACCAGAAGTTGTAGCAACAGCGATAAATTTAGCTTTGTTTCCTAAGTGAGGGTATTTTACAGTACGTTTTCTGATATCAGAGAATTTTTGAATTAATTCTTTGAAGTCTGCGTCTGGTCTTTCGTAGAATAACCACATGATTTTACCTGCGTCGATTGCTGATCCACCACCTAGAGATACGATAGCATTAGGTTTGAATGAATTCATAATTTCTAATCCGCGACGAACTGTTGTGATATCTGGGTTTGGTTCTACTCCAGCGAATACTTCGTAAGCTACTTTATTTTTACGACGGTTTAATTGGTCAATGATGCGTTGAGCGAATCCAAGTTTAACCATAGATTCATCAGTTACGATCATCACTCTCTCTAAACCCTCCATTTCGCTTAAGTATCTGATTGCGTTTGGTTCAAAGTATACTTTTGGGGGAATTTTGTACCATTGTAAGTTGTTGTTTCTGCGCCCAATAATTTTGTAGTTAAGTAAGTTCACAGCTCCAATGTTTCCAGATACTGAGTTTCCTCCGTAGCTACCACATCCAAGAGTTAGTGATGGGATAAGTGCGTTGTAGATATCCCCGATACCACCGAATGAAGATGGAGAGTTCCATAAGATACGGCAAGCAGGAACTACTTTACCAAATTGTTCAGCAACTTCTTCGTCTTGAGTATGTACAGCAGCACTGTGTCCTAAACCATTTAATTCAACCATTTGACGAGATTTTTCAATTCCATCTTCAGTGCTAATAGATTTGATTACTGCTAATATTGGAGATAATTTTTCACGAGTAAGAGGTTCTTTTTCTCCTACTTCTTTAACTTCAGCAGCTAAGATAATTGTTCCTTTAGGAACTTCGAATCCTGCTAATTCAGCAATGTGTTCAGCAGATTTACCAACTACTTGTGCATTTAATTTTGCTCCAGCACAGTTTTTAGAGTTAGCTTTTGCTCCAAATACTAATTCTTCAAGTTTAGCTTTTTCTTCTTTGTTAACGAAGTATACATGGTGTTTTTTCATTAATTCAATGAACTCTTTGTAGTGTTCAGTATCAACGATAGCAGCTTGTTCACTGGCACAAATCATACCGTTATCGAATGATTTACTTAATACGATGTCGTTAACTGCTTGTTTTAATTTAGCATCTTTGTGTACATAAGCAGGTACGTTACCAGGACCAACACCTAAAGCAGGTTTACCGCAAGAGTAAGCTGCTTTAACCATTGCACTACCACCAGTAGCAAGAATAGTAGCTACTCCATCATGGTTCATTAATGCGTTTGTTGCATCTAATGATGGTTGTTCGATGAATTGAATACATCCTTCAGGAGCACCAGCTTTAATAGCTGCATCACGAACTATACGAGCTGCTTGTTTAGAACATTCATTTGCAGCAGGGTGGAAGCTGAAGATAATTGGGTTACGAGTTTTTAAGCAGATTAATGATTTAAATACTGTAGTAGATGTAGGGTTAGTTGTTGGTACGATACCACAAACAACACCAACAGGTTCAGCAATTGTAGTTAAACCATCTGATTCATCTTTATCAACAATACCTACTGTTTTTAGTCCGCGTAAGTTGTTTGTAATGTATTCAGAAGCGAATAAGTTTTTAATTGCTTTATCTTCTACTAAACCACGACCTGTTTCTTCGAAAGCAGCGATTGCAAGTGGTCCATGTTGATCTAATGCTGCAACTGCAGCCGCATGAACGATTTTATCGATTTTTTCTTGGCACTCAATTTCTTTAAATTTCTCTAAAGCCACTAATGCTTTGCTAACAAGATTGTTTACTTCTTCAACTGGATCAACAGTTGTAACTTTTTCTTTCGCCATAATAAATTCCTCCCGAAATTTTCTTTATAATTTTATTATGTTTGTTATTTGTAAAAACTATCTAGAAAATTTAGATAATTTTTTTAAGATTAAAGTTGAAACTTTAGTTTTTATTTGGTGTCGACTACCATTTACAGATAGTGTAACATAGGAAAAAGTAATATTAAAATGAAAAACCGAAGCATAGAAAATTAATGAAAATTTATTAAATTAAAAAAAGAAAAAGACAGCTGTATTTTTTTATTTGTATAGGCAATGAAGTTTTTAGATATACAGTTCAAAACCTACAAAAGTTAACACTAAAAATATTTGTTAATGATTTTTCTGTCTGTTATAATACATGTAATTGTATAACAGATGAAATAGGTTAATTACCTTAATTATATTTGTATAAATAATAAAAACTAGGTTAGAATTAATTTTTGTAAATGATAATTTCTATTAGTTATCATTTTATAATATATTTTTTTAATAGAATAATAAAAAGCTTTGTATAGCTAATATCTAAGGTAAAAAAACAATTTTTTTGAAAAAAATAAAGTAAGGGATTACGAGTTCGCATAAATTAATTGTAAATAATACTTTTTAACATACAAAAAAATAATATAAATGAACATTTCATTAATGGAATAATTTTTTTCAAAATTAATGAATCTACATTTTTGTTGTTGATTTTTATTGTATTATATAAATTTAACATTTATATTGAAAAAAATTATATGTTAAATTTTAGAGCGATTTAATTTTTAATTTAGATATAATAATTGTATAGATCATATTAAGAAAAAAATATAAAAATACTGTCTTTATTATTAGTAGTATCAATATAACTTTCTCTATTATATAGTTAATTTATTGTAGGTTAAGTACTTGTTTTTAAGGATATAGTTTACGTTTTTTTCAGTATGTTTGGTTAGTGATAATATTATAAGAAAAGTATTTTTGAAAAAAATAATCATAAAAATCAGAGATATCTATTGATTTTTTTATCTCTATACTTGATATAATATTCGCTAGAGTAATTTTATTACTCCTTACTCTCTTGAAAAATAGAGAGTCGCAAAGACCAAAAGGAGGTAACACACACATGAGAAAATATGAAGTAATGTTTGCTGTTCAACCACGTATTGAAGAAGAAGCTAAAAAAGCTGTGGTTGAAAGATTCGTAAATATTCTTTCAGAAGGTGCAGAAGCAGTAGAAGTTAAAGATTTAGGTAAAAAACGCCTAGCTTATGAAATCGAAGACTTCAGCGATGCTTACTACTATGTAGTAGAATTAACTTCAGAAACAGATGCGTCTACAAAAGAATTCGATCGTTTAGCAAAAATTAGCGATGATATCATCCGTCACATGGTAGTTAGATTAGAAAAATAAGGGGTGGCTTACTATGATTAATAACGTAGTATTAGTAGGAAGATTAACAAAAGATCCAGAACTAAGATATTCTAGTTCGAATATACCGATGGTTTATTTTTACAATCGCTGTAAATAGAACATTTGCTGACCAAAGCGGTCAAAGACAAGCTGATTTTATAAGCTGCGTTGCTTTTAGAAAACAAGCAGGAAAACATGGCTCGTTTTTTAGGGCGTGGTAGTTTAATCGGTGTAGAAGGTAGAATTCAAACTAGAAATTATCAAGGTAAAGATGGTAACACTGTTTATGTTACTGAAGTAGTAGCTGACAGAATCCAATTCCTTGAATCTAAATCTAGTTCAAATAGACAAAACAACGGTTTTTGACTCTATGAGTTTTAATCAACCTCAATCACAACCTTCGTTTAATAATAATCAAAAATTATTATAACAATACTAATCAAAACCAAGGGCAAGCTAATTCAGCTATGCAAGATTTTTATTAATGACAGTTCATCATTCTCTGATTTTTGGGGAAAACTTCCCAAGTAACTTAGATGATGACTTCATGCAGGATGTAGTAAATCCGTTTAAAGAAGACTAAAAATTACATAGGAGGACATGCACAATGGCAGTAAATAACAATCGTCGTAACAACATGCGTCGTCGTAAAAAAAGTATGTTATTTCACTAAAAAAATAACATCGAAACTATCGATTACAAAGACGTAGAATTACTTAAAAAAATTCATTTCAGAACGTGGAAAAAAATCTTACCACGTCGTGTAACTGGTACTTCAGCTAAGTATCAAAGAATGTTAACTACAGCAATTAAAAAGAGCTAGACACATGGCACTTTTTACCATACGTTGTAGACGAAAAAAATAAGATTAATAACGAAAAAAAGATGAGCTTTAGGCTTTGTCTTTTTTTGCCTCTGATATAATAAAAGGGAAAGAGTAAACATTTAACATATTTTATATAGAGGAAAAAAAGATGGAATTTAGAAAATTAGATGAAACAAAAAGTTTTAAAAAGATCCTGTACATAGTTATATTCATATTAATTATGAAGTAGTATGGCAATGTATAGATAGTAAAGAATTTCAAAGATTAAGACGTATTCGACAATTAGGTGGAGATTTTTCAGGTATATCCAACAGCAGAACACTCACGTTTTTTTCACATTCTTTAGGAGTGTATGAAATAGTTCGAAGAATGGTTACAGAAATTAAGTCGCTAAGTAACGAGTTAAGTGAGTATGATAAAGTATCTGTTATGCTTGCTGGATTACTGCACGATGTAGGTCACGGACCTTTTTCTCATGCATTTGAGCATGTAACAAATCACAGTCACGAAGACTACACTGTAAAGATAATTTTAGGAAATACAGAACTTAATGCAGTTTTAAGTAAAGTTTCTAAAAACTTACCACATGATATTGTTGCGATTATTCAACACACTCATAAAAATGATATATTAAATCAAATTGTATCTGGACAACTGGATGCAGATAGAATGGATTATTTATTGCGTGATTCATATTTTACAGCGACAAGTTATGGACAATTTGATCTTGAGAGAATTTTGAGAACTATGCGTGTTAGAAAAATAGATGATGATAGAAAGCAACTGGTTGTTAAGTATACAGGTATTCATAGTGTAGAAGATTATATTATGGCTCGTTATCAAATGTATTGGCAAGTGTACTATCATCCTGTAGCTAGAAGCTATGAAACGGTATTTATCCAATTATTTAAGAGGTTAAATGATATTTTTAAAGTAAATAAAGATTATTTTTTTCTGATATAAAAGTTTTTAGTTCCATTTTTTTAGAAAAAAATCAGAAGTGACTGTTGAAGAATACTTTAGATTAGATGAAAATTCATTATTGTACTGTTGTACTTTTAATCCAAGAAAAAAAGACGATAAAATAGCTGCTGATTTGGCTGATAGATTACTTAATAGAAAAACTTTTTGAATACGTTGATTATAATGAAGATAACCTAGAACAAATAAAAAAATATGTTAAAAGAAAATAACTTTGATATGAATTATTATTTAAGAATAGAAAGTATCGAAGCAAGTTTATATAGTCCGTATAAAGGAAGAAAAAAATACTAATAGAAAAGTTAGATGGGAAAATAGTTGCTTTTAGAAAAAGCTAGTACTATAGTAGAATCAATCACAAAAAGGTGAAACTAAAAGAGAAGGTACTATATTTTATCCTAGATAAAGTTAATAAAATAATTGCTAGTATTACGATATTGCTATGTATAACTAGCAATTATTTTTTTATAACGTTAAATTGTCAGAAAATAAATTTATTTTAACTAACTATTGATTTTAATTGTCGGAAATGTTATAATCGTAATTAGTTAAAAAAATTTTTCAACAATAAAGGAGCGATGTTAAATGTTTGAATTAGCAAATGTATCAAGACCAGGAGTGAGTGAATATATTTCAGGAAGTGGCGCGTTATCGGCACTTGATAGTAGATTAGAAGGTTTTAAAACTCCTTTAATTGTTACTGGGGAAAAATCTTATGCAGCTTTCAAAAAATTCTATAAAGGTAATAGGGAGTTCAGAGTAGCTAAGTATGATGGAACTGCATCATATGAAGATATGCAACGTATTGCAGATGAATATGGGCAAGATGTTGACGTAGTACTTGGAGTAGGTGGAGGTCGTGTAATCGATACTGCCAAAGGTGTAGCTAGTGTATTAAATAAAGAGTATATGACTGTACCTACAGTAATTGCAACTTGTGCTCCATATGCACCAGTAGCTGCTGTTTATCACCCAGATAAAACATTTAGAGAGGTTGGATATTTCAAACGTACAGCATACGCGTGTGTTGTTGATTTAGATTTATTGTTAGAATCTCCAAAAGAATACTTTGTAGCAGGTATCGGAGATACACTTGCTAATGGTATGAAGCAGTAGTATTAGTAGAAAGAAATAATAAATATAATGATCCATTAGTTAGAATGGGATTAGAAGCAGCAAAAATTACTCGTGACGTATTATTACGTGACGCAAATGGAGCTTTAGAAGCTTTAGATAAAAAAGAAGTTACAGAAAGCTTTAAAAATGCAGTAGATACTGTATTTGCAATCTCTGGATGTGTAGGATGCTTTGCTGTACACTATGGTCGTATGGCAGGGGCTCATGCGGTGCACAACGGTATGACGTTAATCGAAGAAACTCATAGCGTATTACACGGAACAAAAGTTTCTTACGGTATCTTAGTTCAATTATTAGCAGAAGGTAAAAAAGATGAAGTGGAAAAATTAGTTCCATTCTATAAAGAAAATAACCTTGCTTATAACTTAGCATGTGTAAATGTTGTAGAAGATGTTGAGGCTAAGATGCAAAAAATTGCAGAATTTGCTGCAAGCGATAAAGAATCATTCAAACTAGCTGTTGATGTATGTACTCCAGAAGTAGTTTTAGCGGCTATGAAAGAATTAGAAGAATTAACTAAATAATATATCAAGAAACCACTAAGTAAATCTAATTTTACTTAGTGGTTTTTTTAGAGCGGTCTGTAATTAAAGATTATTTTTTTAATACTGGAACTAACATAGCTTTTTTTAACGTCTTCTGCAGTGTTATCTTGTAATAAGTAGTTAACTATTTCATATCCGAATAATATAGCTACAGCTGGTCCCTGTGCTGTAATTACGTTTTTTTATCTATAACAACAGCTTTATCAGAGTTGTAATTTTTATAATTAATTTCTTTATCAAAACCAGGGTAAGATGTTACTTCTTTGTCGTCTGTTATTCCAGCAGCGCTAAGCACTATAGGAGCGGCGCAAATAGCGGCAACTAATTTTCCAGAATTATACATTGTTTGATAAAATTCAATAATTTTTTTATTATCTCGAAGTAAAGTACTTCCTGGCATACCACCTGGTATGACTATTGCATCGTATTCCAAAATATTATTTACTTCGTCTATTTTTTTGTCTGCGAGTATTTTTACATTGTGTGAACTTGTTATAAAATCTTCATTATTTGCAGAGATAAGATCTACTTCTAGATTAGCACGACGCATAATGTCTAGCGGAGCGATAAATTCTAATTCTTCACTACCATTTTCAATAAATAAAAGCAACTTTTTTTGTCATAAGAACCTCCGAAAATTTATTATATCTACTTATATTTTTATAATATTTCCTAGAAAATATAAAGTTATAGAAAAAGCAACCACATCCGGAATGTGGTTGCAAAGTTCAAGCTTTTTAAAATTATTTAGAAATTTCTAGAACTCCGTAGCCTGTGTCACGGCGTTTATAAACTATAGAAACTTCTCCAGTTTTGTCATCTAAAAATGCAAAGAAATCGTGACCTAAAAGTTCCATTTGGAAAACAGCTTCTTCTCTTGTCATAACTTCAACTTTAAGTTGTTTAACTTTTCCAAGATTTACTGATGGTTCTTCTACATCTTCTAATTCGCTAGTAAGAAGATTTTCGTTAACAAATCCTTTTTCTCGACCTTTTCTATTGATTTTTGTTTTGTGTTTTCTCATTTGTCGTTCTAGTTTGTCAACAGCTAAATCTACTGCAGCATACAAGTCTTCGTTAGTTTCTTCTGCACGAAGTGTAACACCTTTTAAAGGCACAGTGATTTCAATTTTTTTCTTATTATTTTTGTATACTTTAGCATTAGCGTAAACGTTTGCTTCTAAACTGTCAGCAAAGTATTTTTCTAATTTAGAAACTTTGTTTTCAACATATTCTCTAATTGGTTGAGTGATTTCTAAATTTTCTCCTCGTACTTGATATCTTAACATTTTAAAGCACTCCTTTCATAAAGTAGACAATCTACTTTATAGGGTTTCCCTTATTTTTATACATTTATTATAACATTATTTGATAACGTTAGCAACTGTAAAAAAATGTAAATAGTAGATTTTTTTGAAAAAAATATATTTATTTGCTTTGTAAATATATTTTTGTTAAAATGAAAATAAAGACAATATTGTAAGGAATTATAGATTATTACAAATATTAAAAAGAAGAATTATCTGAGATGATACTCAAAGATTATTATAAAATAATGTTATACATTATTTTTTTATAGAATGCTTTTATTATTGCTGTATTAATAGTAGTATTGGATTTTTTTATCTATATTTAAAAATACAATTAAATGATTCATATGATTATTGTAGATTAATTGCTTTTTTTCATTTATATACAGATATAACATTTAATACTTATTTAAAAATGAAATTAATCACTCTGAAGAATATTATAGAATATATTGGAGTAAAGTAGAGGGTAATCGTACTATGAAAGGGAAAAAAATATATAATTATAGTAGTAACTTTTGTTATAAGTTTAATAATATTGACTTCTTAGGACAACGACAATCTAAAGATTATCGCTTAGCAGAAGAATTTAAATCATTAGGTCTCAAAGGTAATTTAAAAGTGGTTGACACAACAAAAGAAATTGAAAGCATACTATGGAACTCGAGTTAAGTTAAATTATACAGAAAAATTTTCTGATGGTTATGTTTTAAATGAAAATACGCAGGCAGATATACGGGAACCTAGCGAAGAACACGGAGCGGATTTGTATTTTGATCTTTCATCAAAAATTGAACCTTTACTTAATGTCAAAGAAAGAGAGTTATTTGATATTGTTAAACGTAATGAGTTTAATTTTTTTACTAGATGTTTATAAAAAAAGACCAGGATATAAACTAGAGGAAGATAAAATAAAAAAAGGATATAGCGAATAAAAATTAATGAATTGTTTAATGAACAAGTGACGTTTGATTTTTTTATTGTAAGTTTGAATTAGATTCTAGAGAGAAAGTCTGTGCTGCAATTATTTCACAGGCAGTTAAAAAAATCGTGATAATGGAGATTTTTGAAGCAGCGGGCTTTTTATAATATTACCCCTGAAAATTTAATGAAGAATAAAAGGGGTGAGACTTAGTATCGGTTGTAATTTTTTTCTAGAGTTAATCCAAGTCTTACATATTCTTATCCGACAGAGCATGTCGATATTTTCAAAAGCAAAACTATTAAGTTTACCAAAAGGTTCTTTTTATTGATGGAGTCTATTTAATAAAATGGAAGTTATTATGACGATCGTAAAAGAACAGGATTTGAATTGGTTTGTACATTTGTTGTTGAAGATGGAATTGGTCATTTTGAAGAAGATAAAATTATCTCAGAAAAAAATCGATATAATTGAACGAAATTAAATGAGTTCAGATTTCTCCTTATTTTATATATTAGTTATAATAATATTTGAAAAAAAGCTAGTAACTGTAAAAACATAAAAAGTTAATATTTAAAAAAATATATTTTTGGCTTTGTAAATATTTTTTTAAGTGGAAAATCAAAGGTAATGGTATTAGCATTATAATGTTCATTTGTGATTTTTAGTAAGAGGGAATGAGAAATTAAACTGAAAGTTTTAGGGAGTAAATTATGTTTTTTTGAAAAATATTGTGAATTTATTGAGGCTTTTATATTGCGTGCATTATTGCAATATTACTGAAAATAAAAAAAGATAAATTATTACAAAAAAATATATAATGATTATTTGAAATTTGGGAAAAAGAAATAAAGATTTTTGAAGAAATATACAATGATATAACGTCAGGAGTAGTCTGTACTTTAAATTATTCTGATTTAGAATTTTTTAAAAAAAGTATAATGGGCTACTTTTTTTCTATTTCTGACTTATTAAACTTAAAAAAATTAAAATACATTATTTAGATTCTTGTCCTCATGTTAAAAAAAGCTATTAGGTGTAGAAAATAGAAAGAAACAATATCATTGTATTAGATGCGGGAATACTAATCAAAATTTATTTTTATAGTTATAAAAATGAAGATGTTAAGATAGTTTATTGCATTAGGTGTTTAGAATTTGGCCGTGTAGATAATTTTTGCACCTATGTTTCAGATTAATATTCCGGTTATAAATAAGAAAAAAATATAATAAAACCAAGTACTAAGCTTTAGTGATCTGCAGAGTGAAGCAAGTAAACAATTAGTAATTAATACTAGAAACAATAATAATACTTTAGTTTGGGCTGTTTGTGGAGCAGGTAAGACAGAGATAGTTTATGAGTTAGTTTATGACTCCGTTATGTCTAATAAACGTATATGTATGGCTATTCCTAGAAAAGATGTAGTAAAAGAATTATACACTAGATTTTCTAAAGATTTTAAAGGTTTAGATATTAACGTCTTGCATGGTGATGAAAAAAGTTTTGTTGATTCAAATTTTTTTATATTATGACAACGCATCAGTTAATAAAATATTATGGATATTTTGATATTGTAATTATTGATGAAGTAGATGCCTTCCCATATTCAGGTGACGAGTGTTTAGAAGAGGGTGCTTTATCAAGCTTAGTAGAAGAAGGTGTTTTAGTATTTTTATCAGCAACACCATCAAAAAAAATTAAAAGTTACGTGGATGAAATAATAAAAATCCCGATTAGATATCATGGTTACTTATTACCTGTACCGAGAATAAGAAAAAGTAAATAAAAAAAGTATTAATTTTTTTGAGGAAAAAAATCAGAAATAATAAATAAATATATCTCGCAAAATTCTAAATAAAAAGGCGTCGATTACTAATATTTGTTCCAATAATAGCCATGTGTCAAAGTCTAAAGAACTACTTGGAAAAAGTATATTCCAGAAAGTATTAAAATAGATTTTGTTTATAGTGAAGATAAAGACAGATCCGAGAAAATTCAAAGGTTTTATAATTTTTAAAATTGATATACTAATAACGACAACAATATTAGAAAGAGGTGTAACCTTTGATAATTTAGATGTTATGGTCTTCGATGCTGGGCATAAAAAAATTTTTACAAAAGAATCGTTAATACAAATTGCAGGAAGAGTAGGGAGAAAAGAGTATGATAATACGGGAGAGATAATTTATTTTAGTGACGAAATAACTAAGAATATAAAAACATGCAATAAAAAGAAATAGAGTATATGAATAATTTAGCTAGCTACAGAAAGCTAAATAAGGAGTAAGTATGAAGTGTATATATTGTAAGAAAGAGATAGTAGAAAAACTTAGTTTTAATAATGTGTTTTCTAAAAAAAGAATAGTTTAGTTTTATGTGAAGAATGCAAATATAATATTGACATAAATATAACTGAAGTAGTAGGATATACCCTGTATTATTTTTGGTGATTATGAATTTTTTTAAAGGAGACTATATATAATATTAAATACTCTGGGGCTATTCATAAAGCGGAAAGATTTAGAGAGCTTTTTTAGCTTGTTTTTTTAAAAAAATATAAGTTTAATCTTGTTACAATAGTACCGATAAATAATACGAGGAAATACACTAGAGGTTTTTGACCATATAGCACAGTTATGCAATGTTTGTAATGTGAAATACACTGATACCATGCAATGTGACTATCGAGAAAAAAACAATCAAAACTTCATAAAAAAACGTGAAAAAGCATAAGTTTAGAATAATAGATAATCTAAATTTTGAAAAAAATATCCTAAGAGAATATTGATAATAGATGATGTAATAACGAGTGGTAATACATTAATAAGTTGTGCTGAAGTGTTAAAGGAAAGATTCCCTGATGCGGAAATTTGCTTTTTAACATTAGCTAAATCATAGAAAAGAATATGATGTATTTACTGTACGTATTTTTCTGTTTTGTGGTATAATTTATAAGTTAAAAAAATAGTTAGGAGATGGTTAAAACAAAAATTTTATTTTTCACTAATAATGATAGTACTTATTTTGGTATTAGTTTATTACTTAACGAAAAAAATTTGAATTGAAGAAGGATCAAATAATTATATTTTGGATATTGGTATTATTTTGGTCAGCAATTAGTATTATTAGGGCGTATAGAAAGCTCTACGCCATAACTCCAGTAGAAAATGGAGGATTATCATTAACACCTCTTTTAGCTTCTCAAATAGCTGCAGGATATGGGTTAATGAGTTTAATAGTAAGATTACCTATGTTTATAGCGAGTGATATATTTAGACGACGTAAAATATTCGTTCAAATATCACTGTTTTTACTAATTGTAACTTCGTTTTTAGTAGCTTTTAATGGTAGTTATACTACTTTATATTTATCATCGTTATCTTTAGGTATAAGTGCGACAATGTTAGCATTGTTTAATGTTATATTTTCGGAAACTTTCTCTAAAGAAAAAGCTGCGTTATCAGTATCTATTTTATCAGTAGCGCCGCTTCTTGCTGAATTTATCGCAGCACCAATACAATATATCTTTACTATAAATGAATATAAACATTTTAATTATATGTGGATAGTATCAGGTATATTGGCTGTTGCAACATTTATTTTAACATTTATGATGAAAGACTATCGTCCAGTTAACAGTGGTTTTTCATTCGATAAAGTTAAAGTAGTATTAAAACATGGAAGTTTTATCTATGTCTGTATAATGGCTTTATTACTTTCATTTGTGAAGTTTGCGACAAGTGGAGCTAATATGATAGCATACGGAAAAACTTCATTAGGAATGAGTCCTCTTATGCTTGCTTATATGGATGCTGTGTTTGCTATTCCGCAGCTAATAGCGGGTGTTTTAGTAGGGGTATATTTCACAAGAAAATGGGGGCTACAAAAAACATTACTATTTATGTTTGGTTGTGCGTTAGCATTCTACATTATAGCTCTATATGTAAATAATCCATATATAATTTACTTTAGTTATATTTTAAATGGTTTAGGTTATGGTGGAGCATATAACGTGCTTATCTCTCTTGCTATGCAATATTTTGATAGAGAGTATCGAAATGTAAGTATGGGAATATACCAAGCATTCTTTGCACTAGGGATTTTCTATGGTGACTATGTATATGTTTGGATAGCTAAACATGTAGCTAATGGTTTATTCGGTTTTGACCAAAGTAAAGCAATATTCTTAATAGTTATAGGTATTACATTATTAAGTATGCTTATGGTTAGCTTAGAGTAAAGATAAATAAAAAAAGGATCTGACTTTTTAGTCAGGTCCTTTTTATTTTTTTAGTGTCCAATAAGATCGGCTCTCATCCAACCTTGTTTTTCCATTATATGTTACAAATGCCCAAGTTTCACCACTAGAGTTTCTTTCAGTGAAATCAACATAAACTGTATCACCTTTTTAGCTGTTGATAATACAGAACTTGAATCGTTTGAAGAACTTCTAAGTTAACGCCAGCGTCTACATATATTCTAGCAGCTCTATTGCTGAAGTATGTACGATTAGAATTAGACGAAGATGATGAGCTAGAAGAGTTATCTTTAACTATAATAGTTTCTTTTTTTCTTTTTCTTTCTCTTTTTCTTTCTCATTTAGACCATTTACAGTGAATGTACGTTTGAATTCACCTTTTGTATCTAATTTTTAATTTTTTGTGCTGTATTATGATTTAAAGTAATAGTAACTTCTACTTTATCACCATTTTTTTAAGTTTTTCTTTCTTATCATAAGAAATATCAGGTTTTGATAAGAAGTTAGAAATTTCAGTAGATGTGTTAGCTACTTCTGGGATTTTTTTAATATCTACTTCTGGTTTTCCTTCTCCATTTGTACCATAAGTTACGAAATTAATTTCATAAGCTGAAACATCTACAACATTTTCTTTTTTCATAAACTTATTATATCCGAAGTACAGAGCTACAACTAGAACTAAGAAAGTTACTATAGCTGTAATAATTATTGGAATAGGACTCTTTTTTCTTTTTCATTTTTTTAGGTTCTTCGTTATAACTATTGTTGTCATTATAATTGTTATAGTTAGGATTTACCGGTGGTACATTATACTGTTGGTTGTTTTGTTGATTGTAGTATTGTTGGTCGTTAACCGTATTGTTGTATTGAGTATTTTGGTTATCATAATGTTGACCAGTGTAACCAGGATTATTATATTGACCGTTATAATCAGGGTTATTGTATTGCTCGTTATATTGATTATATTGGTCATTTGGGTAGTTGTTATATTGATCATTATTGTAATTAGGATTATTATTCTGAGAATTATAATTCCTGTTATTATTTGGGTTTTGATTATTCATAAATTTCTCCTTTTATTATTATTCTGCGTAGTCTCCACCTGGAGCATTTAGGTACTCCTCAAGTGGAATATTTTTTTCATAAAGTATTTTTTTGCAACATCTTGACCAACATATCTAATATGCCAGCTTTCTTCCATGTAACCAGTTTTTTCTACGAATTCTGGTTTATATCTAACGATAAATCCATATTTATGTGCGTTATTAGCAAGCCATTGAGCAGCCTTTTTACTACGTTCACTTGTCCCTTCAGAACCTAGCAGCTGACCATCACTATCGATAAGGTCGAATACTAAACCTGTTTGGTGTTCACTATATCCAGGACGAGCTGAGAATCTATCCGCTTCTGCTTTTCCGTGTGCAGATACATAGTTATTATATAAGCCAACTTGTGTCTCATAAGATCTAAATCCTGATACTTGATTTGTAATATCCATTCCAGCACTTTGAGCATCTTTAATCAGTTTATTAACATTTTTTCTCGCTGTTGGATCTTCACCAGGGTTATAATTTTTAGGTAAAGGGTGTTTTTTATTAGCTAGTACTATACCGTTTATAACAGTAGGTTCGCTAACAGTTTCTGGAGTTTTACCTTTTTGTGATTCTGAGTTTTCTTTGCTGTCAGAATTTTTAGAGTTACTTTGATTATTAGAACTGTTTGAATTATTATTGTCTTTTTTTGTTTCGGATGTATTATTTGTTGATGAAGTATTTGAGTTAGAAGAGCTTTCATCATCTTTTGTTAAATAATATAAACCACCAAGAGCAAATGTAAGGACAATTATACTAACAGTAACAATAGTTATAATATGTCTTTTTCATAAAAATTTCTCCTTTCCTTAATAAAAACATACTTTATAAGAATACTATAATTGTATACGTATTTCTCCTATGTTATATATGATAAGTTGAAGTTTAGATTTTTGTCAATATAAAATAAAAATATAGTAATTTAATAAAGATTTTTTTCAAATTTTATGACTTTTTCGAAAAATGAAGGGGAAAAATAATGAATAAAATTCAAAAAAATTGTTTTTAAATTGATAGGTTAATAGTGAAATATTAAATTTTATTTTCCTTTAAAAAAAGTATTAAAATTTGGTATAATTAATAGGATATAGAACGGAGGTTCTCTATAAAAAAACGAAAAAGGAGTGTTAAATTGAATAATAACATTTCAGAAAGTCTAAAAAAAGAATTAGAGAAATTATTAGAGAATAAATTTTTTTCTTTAAGAAACCTAGTAATACTAAAATAATTGTTTATTCACTTACTTTTTATTGCGTTAGTTGTTTTAAGTGCTTTCCTTAATATAGTGGAAATAGGAGCTTTTTAGCGGTATTCCCTTTAACATATGTACTAGGAGCTAGAGGGCTGAAATATTACTTACCGCTTGTTTTATCTGGTGTTGTAATATTGATGTTTTTTTCTCAAATCCATATATGTTATTTTGGTTTACTATGCACATGGTACTGGCATTTATTGTATATCAATCTATAGTAACAAGAAACTCTAAGGTATTCCTAGTTACAGCAGTTTCTGCATTTTTTATTTTTAGGGATTGCTATTTACACAGCATTATTAGTAAAAACGGAATTTTTAAATATTACAAATGAACAAATTAATCAATTTGTAAATGATATTCAAAAAAAGAAAGTGCACTTTCTAATCAAACTATTGATAAAAGTGTCTTATTATCAACGATTGATTCGTTGAAAAGAACTTTCCCTGTAACATTGTTTATTACGTTATTCTTATACAGTTTACTATTAGTTCAATATACATTATCTATGTTAGGAAGAGAATATATTATTATTCCTACGTTTCCTAAGTTTAGTAGAATTACTCTAAGTTCTCGTATTGCGAACATCTATATAGTTTTAGTTATTATAGAGTTAATAGTAGGTGTACAAGTAGGAGATAGTTCTAATAATTTTTGGTATGTATTATTGCAAAATACTAATACAATATTAGGACTTGTCTTTGCACTTAATGGTTTGTTTACAGCATTTTTTTCTTTGCTGAATTAAAAAGAAAAATGAAACTAGTATAAAAAGTAATGTTAGTTATATTGTTTATAATATTTAACCCAATTTTAGAAATGCTTGGGTTTGTAGACAGTGTATTTAAATTAAGAGAAAAGTTATATTATCATGAAGAAAGGAAGATAGCGATGAATGCAAAAAGAAAGTATGAATTAATTATTTTTAGCAATTGTTATTTTTAGGTGCTATAGTAATAGGTCTACTAAGTTTAGAAAGCTTAGCTATATATTTCTTAGTGCTACTTCTTGCACTAATCCCTATCTACTATTATTCTAAAAAAAGTTGCTGAACAAACTGAAAAATATGTTAGCAAGCTAACTAATCGAATAAAAGATTCGTCTGAAAAAGGAATAAATAAATTTCCCTATCGGTATTATAGTAATAGACGAAAATAAAAAAATATAGAATGGGCAAATAATTTTATTTATAAACATATAAAAGTTGAAGAAATAAAAAGGTGTTAATATACTAGAACTTATGCCTGAAATTGAAGAAATCTTTGATGTAGAAAACACCAGTTGATAATCAGTTTGAAATTTTTGGTAAACACTACAAAGTTAATTATCAAAAAGATAGTGGTTATATTTACTCTTTGATATTACTGAAAGTAAAGTGGTAATGCAGAGATTTCGTGATACAAGACCTATTATTTTTAAAACTTAAGTCTTGATAACTATGAAGATGTTTATGATTCATTAGATGATGAGGTGGCAAGTAGCTTTGATGCTACTGTTGTTAGAATTCTAACTGAGTGGGCTAAGAAAAATAGTATTTATTTAAAACGATTAGATGAGGATAGATTTATAGGTCTTTTAAATGTTAAAGATCTTAAAAAGATAGAAAAAGATAAGTTCCAGATATTAGATTCAATTAGAAACTTAAAAAGAAGAATTTCGATGCACCAATTACCCTAAGTATTGGTGTAGGGATGGGAACAGATTTCTTACCGGAGTTAGGTGAATTAGCAAAAAGTTCTCTAGACCTTGCATTAGGGCGAGGTGGAGACCAGGTTGCTATGAAAGACGTTGATGGAACGATTAAGTTTTATGGAGGTAAAACTAATCCACAAGAAAAACGTACAAGAATTAAGGCAAGAGTTATATCAAATGCCCTTGCTGATATTATTTCGATAGTGATAAAGTTATAGTTATGGGGCATAAACGTCCTGACTTTGATGCTATTGGAGGTTGTGTAGGTATTTATACATTTTCAAAAATAGTAGGAAAAGATTGTTACATAATTTTAAATGACAGTGATAAAGATGAAACTATTCAAAAAATTATGTTGGAAATTGAAAACACTGATGAAACATTGACGAAAGTATTTATTAATAGTGATGAAGCTTGGGAATTAATGACACCTCAAACAACATTAATTATTGTAGATACATCAGATGCTTCTCGTGTTATAGATGCTGCGATATTATCAAAAAGCAAAACAAGAAAAGTTATAATTGACCACCATAGACGTGGTGAAGATATAATAACAAATCCACTATTAACATATATAGAACCATATGCGTCATCATCATCGGAGTTAATAGCTGAATTGATTGAATATCAAACAAAAATTGAAAAAATCACACCACTTGCAGCAACAATTATGCTAGGTGGTATAGTAGTTGATACTCAAAACTTCTCTATAAGAACAGGTTCAAGAACATTTGATGCTGCAGCTTATTTAAGAAGTAATGGAGCAGATCCAACTAAAGTAAAAACTATCTTAAAAGAACCAATTGAAAACTTTATGAATAGAGTAGAAATTATTAATAATTCTATTCAGAAAACACCAGAAATAGTAATAGCTAAAGCGCCAAGTGAAAAAACATATACAAACGTTATGTTGGCTCAAAGTGCGGATTTACTACTTACTTTAAAAGGTATTGAATGTAGTTTTGCAGTTGGATACTTAGATAAAAATAGAGTAGGTATTTCTGCTAGATCATTAGGTAATATGAATGTTCAGTTAGTAATGGAAGAGCTTGGTGGAGGTGGACACCTTGCTAATGCTGCTACTCAAATAGAGGGTGTTGACATTGATACAGCAGTGTCAAGATTAAATGATGCAATAGATCACGTATTATTACAGTAGTTTAATAAATTTAAAAGTGAATTTTTATTTAAAGGAGATAGGGTAATGAAAGTTATATTTTTAGAAGATGTAAAAAGGCTAAAGGTAAAAAAGGAGACGTTAAGGAAATTGCTGACGGATATGCAAAATTCTTAATTACGAATAAAAAAGCAGTTCAAGCAACTAATGCTAATATGGCTACATTAAAAGGACAACAAAAACGTGTTGAAAAAGATAAACAAGAAGAGTTAGTTCAAGCTAAATTATTAGCAAAACAATTAGAAGATGTTGAAGTTAAAATTGCTGTTAAAGCTGGAGAAGGTGGAAGATTATTTGGATCAGTTTCTTCAAAACAAATTGTTGAAGAACTTAAAAAACAACATGATCTTAAAGTAGATAAGAAAAAAATTGATTTACCACATGGAATCCAAGCTTTAGGATATACAAATGTAAAAATTAAATTACACAGTCAAGTAGAAGGAACTATTAAAGTTCATGTAGTGGAACAATAATAATTATGTAGGTGGAAGAATGAAATATCATATAGATTCTGTTATTTTAGCAGAGCAATCTCTGCTTGGAGCTCTTATGCAAGAGCCAGAAAAATTAGTAGAAGTCAAAGCTGCAGTTGATGTAGAAGACTTTTATGATGAAAAAAACAAGGATATTTATAATGCTATTTTACGTTTAGATGAAGCGGAAATAATACCTGATACCACTACAATATTTGAAGAAATTAATAATAGTGGGGCATTCAAATCGATGGATGCCTCATTATATATAGTGGAGCTTTATGATATTACGCCAAGTACACGTAATATAATGCATTATGCGAACTTAGTGAAACGATATTCTATATATCGTGAAATTCGTTCAGTTTTATTAAGCAGTACTGAGGAGATGAATCAAGGGAATGCTGATATCGATTCATTAACTGCTACTTTATTCGACCAAGTGGAAAGAGCTATGGAACGAGCAAAAACTTCACAGTTCAAAAATATGAAAGATATAACTGGTGAAGTATTCCAAGAAATAGTAGCACGTATGTCTGGAGAGGGTAAAAATATCGCTATACCAACAGGGTTTAGTACATTAGACCAAATTGTTGGATTAGGAAAAGGTGACCTAGTAATTTTAGCAGCTCGTCCTTCTATGGGGAAAACAGCCTTTGCTTTAAACATTGCCTTAAATGTAGCAGGTAAGAACCATAGAGATGAGAGTGAGAAAAAAACAGTGGCTTTATTCTCTTTAGAGATGGGTGCGGACCAATTGGTATCTAGGATGATTTGCAGTGAAGGAATGTTAGACTCTGAAAAAATCAAAAAAGGTACTTTAGATAATGATGACATGATGAAGCTAGAAACAGCTGTTCATTTCTTAAATCAGAAAAATATTTTTATCGAGGATAGTGCATTTATAAAAGTTAATGAAGTTAAAGCGAAATGTAAACTTCTAAAAAATGAACATGGTTTAGACCTTGTTGTTATCGACTATTTACAACTTTTACAAGGAAGTAAGAGAACAGATAATAGACAACAAGAGGTTTCTGAGATTTCTCGTAGTTTAAAACAAATGGCTAGGGAATTGGACTGTCCAGTTATAGCATTATCACAGTTATCACGTAGTGTTGAATCGCGTCACGATAAACGTCCTATGATGAGTGACCTTAGGGAATCTGGAAGTATTGAGCAAGATGCCGATATTGTATCATTCTTATATCGTTCAGACTACTATAGAAGTGAAGATGCGGATGAAAACGAAGTTCAAGAACCTAGTGACGTTTCTACTGTTGAAGTTATTGTAGCTAAAAACAGAAATGGTCAAACAGGTACGGCGGAATTAGCGTTTATGAAGCGATATAATAGATTCGTTTCAAAAAGCTATGGTGAATAAAGTATAAAATACTATAACTTAAATGAAATCTTAGGAGAAAATTAATATGAAATTTAAAAATAAAAGGTTAATTTCAGCTGTGATTGTAGTAGTGTTGGTAATTGTTTCACTAATAGGTGGAACAGTAGGATCAAAAAATCAGAAAAAAGATGCATCTGATGGATATCTAGCAGATTTTCTAATGAATCAGACAGTTCATAAATTAACATTAAAAGAAGGTAGCGGAAGCGAAGTTATTCAGAAAAATTTCTGTTGAAGGTGAAATTGGTTCAGAAATGACTAATACATATTCAAGAGGATCAATAATAAATCAAATTAAAGTTGCCTCAGCAGATCCAAATGTAAAAGCAATTTTATTATCTGTAAATACTCCTGGTGGAGGAGTATATGAAACTGCAGAAATTTATAATGCTTTAAAAAATAGTGGGAAAGATGTTTATGTAGCAATGAAAAAACAAGCAACATCAGGAGGTTATTATATCTCTATGGCTGCTAAGAAAATCTATGCTAATTCAGAAACAACTACTGGATCAATTGGGAGTAATAATGAGTTATGTTTCTGCCCAAAAATTCTTAAATGAACATGGAATTAAACAAGAAACTATTCGTTCAGGTGATCAAAAAGCAATAGGTGGACTTGCAGAAGATTTACCAGAATCTACTAGAAAGATTTATCAAGAACAAAACAAAGAAGCATATGATAGATTTGTTAAAGCTATTGCTGAAGGACGTAATATGAGTGAAGATGAAGTTAAAAAACTAGCAGATGGAAGAACTTATAGTGGTAAACAAGCGGTAGAAAATAAATTAGTAGATAAAATCGGGACAGAAGACGAACTTATTAACTTAATCAAAGAGGAGAAGAACCTAAGTAATCCAAGTGTTATTGAATTAAGAAAAGATAGTTCATCAGAAAGTATTTTATCTAGATTAGTAAAAGCTACAACTAGATCAATTATTTCAGAGTTTAATAGTGAAGCGTCATCGACTAGTGTAGAAAGAAGTTATTTAGGTTAGGGGGTAGTTATAATGACTAATAATGAAAATACAAACCCTGATTATCTAGGTAATGAATCAAACCTTAATCAAAATAGTGAAACTTCACAAGTGAAACACCAAAATGAGGACTTAACATCAAATAGTATCCAAACTAATGAGGTAACTACTAATAATGAAAATAATGAGACGTTGCAGTCTGACTATCAAAGTAGTGAATCAAAAGAAAATCAAAATAATGAACAATCTGTAAATGCTGAAAATTTAACTCAACAAGCTAATCAAACAAACAACCAAAATTATAATTACAATAATTATAACCGTAATGTAGATTTTTCATTGCCAACAACATTTGAAGATTATGTAAAACTATCAGAAAACTTCTATGCAGGTTTCTGGCAAAGATTTATAGCTTATATAATAGATTTAATAGTAGTTGTATCAATTACAGGATTGTTTCAATACAGCAACATTAAACTATTTAAACGTAGAGATTAAACTTTCTTTAATTGGAGAATTTACTTTAAGCTTTATTATTGTTTTATTTACTTACTTTATCCTTATGACATATTTCTTTTCTCAAACATTAGGTAAAGTAATAATGAAGATAAAAAGTAGAAACAAATAAAGGTGAAAAAAACTATCGTGGTCTGATGTAATTTATCGTGAGGGTGTGGGAAGAATACTAATGACAGTACTATTTTATATTCCATATCTTTTTAGTAGGTATACTACCTAAGAAAAAAGGATTACATGATTATATCGCTGATACTGTCGTAGTTAAAGAAGATTTTTCTAAGTTAAGAAAACAAATGAACGAAAAAATAAGAGCTCTATAGAAAAAAAGATGCAATATAAAAATATTGCATCTTTTTCTTCTATTTATCGTATCCAAGATACCCAATAGCAAGAGCACGAGGCCCTGCATGGCATCCAATAACTGGAGAAACAACTTCAATTTCAGTTTCGATATCTCCAAATACTTTTTTATTGTATCTTGTGCTTTAGCTAGTAAATCATCACTTGTATATAGTATGAATAGTGATTTTTGGATTTTTCTTTAATTTCTTCACACATTTTCGTAAGAACTTTATTCATACCTCTATGCTTTCCAGAAACAGTTAATAAAACCATCTTTAACTGTGATAATAGGTAGAATATTTAATAAGTTTGATAATAAGAACTGAGCTTTAGTTAAGCGTCCACCAGCATAAAGGAAGTCCATAGTTTCTACTGTTACTAGAACATTTTGTTTTTCTAAAAGTTCTTTGTATTTACTTTCTATATCTTCATAAGCAAGTGTTCCTGCTGTATAATCTTTAACGATTTTTTCAATTGCACAACCTACCATTCTAGCTACTTGTTCAGTATCGATTACTTTAATTTCTAGTCCTTCGATAAGATCTTTTGCTTGTAAGAATGATGAATAAGTACCAGATAATTTTGAAGATACACTAAAAGCTACTATTCTTTCATAACCTTCACTTTTTAGTTTTTCATATACTTCTAAGATTCTTCCAACTGATGGTTGGCTAGTGCTAGGTTTCATACCAGCATTTACTTTTTCGTAAAATACCTCAGGAGTAATAGTTACATTATCTATATAAAGTTCATCGTCTAGACGAACCTCAACTGGAATTACAGTTAAGATTGGATTATTT
>BNJV01000884.1_pt1 | contig 108281 bp, 117 predicted proteins | sample 8540591 | NCBI WGS metagenome assembly BNJV01 (sample SAMD00202457, study PRJDB9452) | human saliva metagenome | host: Homo sapiens
CACGCGTCCAGACAAACCATGCCACAGGTAAAAACCTCACGTGAATCAGAATGGCCAGTAGATTCAAATGGGGCGCATCAAGAGCACGCCTGTTGAATCAGATAGACACATCGTAGGCGGGCCCCAATACACCCCCACAGGGATCTACCCCACTACAATGAAGATGAGGATGGATCCCCAGCCCTCGCCCAGACAACCATGAGGATCCTCCCCACATTGAAATAAGGACGGTTTTCCCTTGACCACCTGCCCCATCACGAAAGTCGGAACAGCAATCATTCAGAAGGAGATCACCATTGGCCACAATTAAAACAAACCTCGACACCCTCCGGGCTGTACAGGACCCTCAAGAACAATGTGGAACTACAGCACCATCAGACGCAGGTTGACGGATCCAGTGAATAGCGCGGTGTGCTTAGACACAACGCCACTGAGTTCACGTGACGGTGAACACGAACTTCAAACCGGCACTGAAGTCCTGGAGGACGCGCTCGCCAAGGCCAGCACCGACGTGGCACGCAGAACAACAACCTCCCATCTCCGGTGGGGAGGCGTGAGCACCTCGCGTTCTCCCCATCGCCTACAGGTCTCAGCGAACCACCCGACAGCACACGGTGGTGCAGAACATGACTGTTCAGACCACCGTATTCTTCCAGATGACGCACGCCACCGTCAGAGGACACAAGAGGCGTCCACATCAAAGGGCTGCGGGAGGAACGGCGTTCCTCAACCAGCTAAAACCCTCGACTTGCGGCGCGCAGACGCTCAGCCGAGGCCGGTAGAGAACTGCGCCTCCCCACCCTCAGCAACAGGCTCGGAGAGTCGCACTGGCAGACTCACAGACCGTCAGTGGCCGTGCACGAACTATGGGACACGCCATCCTCACGTTAATACTCCCCAGATGCTCAGAGCTACGTGAAGGTGACGTCAAAACCTGCTCCCCTCCCATCCCGGCCGCCAAAGTACCGAATCCCCGGCAGGAGACCTTGCTGTCCGGGCCGACAGGGTCAGACCGGAGACGTCGCCGTGACGTTTGCCAAATCACCGGCCCGGCAGTCCCTCCTCGCCGTCACCGGACAGAGCGTCTGCGCACTCGCCACCCATTCTCCACCCGACCAGGGTCTGCACGTCATCCTCACATCTGCGGATTCATCTCCACTACGGCGACGGAATCTCCACCGCCTTCAGGCAGCCTTACCAGGGACCCCCCGTCAATTGGTGTCATTGGCTGACCGCCGCCTAGGAACAAACACCAGTGTGCTTGTCGAAATAGTTCACAACATCTTCATGTACTCCTCATCACCATTCCCCCGGGCGTCGACACCGTATTCTTCCTGCCCCTCCTTGTCATTAGCGTGATCCTTCCAGTACAACCACTCCACGGATGACCCATCTTTATCTCATTGAAGATCTCAACAACCTCGGCAGTCAACCCTTTTGATACACACCACGAGGCGGTCGAGGGTGTCGGCCTCGAACCCGAGGATCCACTCGTAGTCGCTCAGACCGAAGGTCGACAGGGTCGAGCCCTCGACGTCGGGGCACTTTGGAGAAGCCGTGGCGACCGTGCTGGGCCATCATGCCGCGAGCGCTCCTCGGAGTCGAGCAGGTACCACTCGTAGGAGCGCACGAACGGGCAGACCATGACCCAGACCCGCGGCGCCACCCCGGCCAGAGCAGGCCGGCACGTGCAGGGGTTGAACTCGGCGAGGCGTGTGCAGCCCCATGCAGGACCACACCGGTTCCAGGTAGCGGCCCACGCGCTGCCGCGCAGGCGGTGGTAGGCGTCCTGGAGGACCTCGGGTCGTCGTCGAGCCACCACACGAGCAGGTCGGCATCGGCACGCGAGGCCTCCGACGTCGTACCAACTGCGCGTCGTCACGCCGCCGGCCTCGGTGAAGTCGGCGCTCTCCCCAGGAGCTGCCTCGCGCTCCGGGCTGAGGCGGGCAGCGGACGGGTCAGGCGGAAGACGGCGTAGAGGTGTGATGGTACTGATTGTTGATGGCCTCGAGGTCGACGTCGGTGGCGTCGCGCGGGTCGCGATGGGGGCGGCGCTCCTCGTCCTCGAAGCGGTGCAGACCACCCTCGCCGGGGTGGCCGCCGTGGGCGCTGTGCTGGCTGTGGCTGTCGGTGCTCATTTCTTCTCCTTCGTCCTTGCGGAGCTGCTGGGCTTGAGGCTATCGGGTCGACGATGGTCGGCGGGTGCCGGTCGGTATCCGGTCACGGCCTGCTCATAGCCGGTTGCGCCCGGCGGCGTGCTCTGCCGGTCGCATCGTCGGCCCCGTGGTGACCGGGGTGGCGGGCGCCGGAGCGGCAGCAGGAGGGCGGACAGACGGTGTGGAAGGGGCCGACGCCGGTGGTCGAGGCGGGGTGGACGTCCTCACCGGCGGGGCGACGGCGGCCCGCCTCGATGAGGATGTCGATGAGGGAGTCGACAAAGGCCGGGTGGGTGCCGACAGTGGCGGCGGCGCGCATACGGCATCCCCAGGTCGCGGGCGGTCTGGGCGGCCTCGGTGTCGAGGTCGAAGACGACCTCCATGTGGTCGGAGATGAACCCGAAGGGGGCCACGACGACGCCCCCAGGTCGCCCTACCGGACCCCCATCAGTCAGGTGGCCGGCAGCCAGGGCCTCAAGGTGGTCGTTGACGTCAGGCTCGAGCCAGCGGGCCTGGGGTGGGCCGGAGCGCGAGCAGCGACGAGGTCCGTCCACCGTCTCCAGCCCGAGGCGGCGGGCAATCTCGGGCACGAGAGCCTCGACGAGCGCCTCGTGCTGAGCGACGTAGGAGACCTCTGTAGACAGGTCGGCGGCGACACCGGGCTCGCGCTGCCCGGAGGGCTGTCCCGCACCGACCGGCTCCGGGGAGTCGTCGGGGCCCGGAGCGGAGCCGGCCTCCATGCCCAGGGGGATGGAGTGGGTGACGAGGACGAGGCGCACGTCGGCAGCTGACACGCCCCTTGTTCGGCAGAGCCTGCCGTAGGCCCTCGACGATGGCGTCGACGTTAGCCTGCAGCAGCCCGGAGCTGTCGTAGTAGGGCGCGTCTTGTCCACGGTGAGGTCAACGGGACCGCCGCCGTCCCCGCCGACCCGGGCGGCGGCGTCGGCCTCGAATCCGTCACCGGTGGCTCCGTCCGCACCGGCGGCGAGCAGGACGACGGCCCCGGCCAGGTCCTCGCGGTACTGGCGGCACCCTGAGTAGGGACCCGAAGGCCGCGGTGGGCGGGGCCAGGATGTGGCGGGCTCCGGCGTCGGCCAGCTCGCGCAGGGGCCTGACTGACGAAGGGGTGCCAGTTGCGGTTGCCGACGACGATCGGCAGCGATGAGCCGCGCTCGGCCAGACGGGCCTGGAGGGCGTCGCGCAGCTCGGCGTTGCGCGCATTGATCGGGGAGGCCCCGCCGAAGCCCCTGGTAGTGGCCGGATACCTCCAGGAGGCGCGAGTCGGGCACACCGCGGCCGGCGGTGGCGTTGCGCATGAAGGGCAGGACGTCCTCACTGCGGCGCGGGCCGCCGTAGGACAGCAGGAGGACGGCGCGTCGTAGGGGCCAGCGGGTCCGCCGCGGGAACACTCACGGGCAGGTCGGCGGGAACGGCCTCCGGGACGCCGGACCGGCCTGCGGCGAGGCCACCAGCGGACGGTGGGAAGGTCTGGCCGGTCTCAGTCATGTGTTCCTCCCACGGAATCCGGGCCGAGAACGAGCTCGAGCGCCTGCCGGTAGGCCTCCTCGCGGCCCCTCCTGACCGGCGCGGCGGGCCATGACGGTGGGCTGATGGAGGAGACGAGCCGCCAGGTGGTGCAGGGCGCGCTCGGCCTGGGCCAGGGTGATGACCGGTTCGTCCACAGAGTCGGCGAGGGTCTCAGGGACGGCCTCTGAGGCGGTCTCGGGAGCGGTCACCGCGATGGCGGTGGCGCTGACGGCCCCGGGCGCGCCATTCGCACGGACTACCCCGCCGCCGGTGACCACACGGACGTCGGCCCGCCCGTCCACCGAGGGCACGGTCGAGGCCGGCAGCCGGACTGCAGCGGCCGCAGACGCTCGATCTCCTCCGTGACGACCTTGCCGACGTGCGATCTCAGGGCGGTGATGAGCGGATCCATGCTGCGCCCGGCCAGGGCGCGTTCGAAGTCGTCGGCCTCGGCGTCGACGATGGCGCGGGCGGCGTCGACCTGCTGGGCCTCGGCGTCGGGGACGGCGTCGCGTACGCCGGAAGGTCGAGGTGGACGACGCCGGTCAGGTGCGGACGGCCCTCGTCGACGTCGCGGGTCAGGGCCAGGTCGAGGATGACCAGGGGACGGCCGGCGCTCCCGGTCGAGCGGAGCCGGCCGGCGGCGACGGGGGCGACGACGTCGGCCGTCAGCACCGGCCCGCCCACCCCGCGGCAGGTGACGACGAGGTCGGCCCGGTCCACGGCCTCGGCCAGGGAGCCGCGGGCACGGCCCTGCAGGTCGTGGCCAGCGGCGAAGGCCTGGGCGCGGTTGGAGGCGGAGTAGACGGCGATGTCGTCCAGGCCCCGTGCGCGCAGGGCCGCGACGGTGGCGCCGGCATAGGAGCCGGTTCCGATGATGAGGGCACGGCACTCACTCAGAGGTGGCAGATGGGCGGCCGCCTGCTCGACGCCGATGGCGACGACACTGCGCCCCGAGCCGGACAGGGCGGTCTCGTGAGCGACGCGACGGGAGGTGGCCGAGGCGCGCTCGATGACCCGCACGAGCTCGGGGCTGAGTGTGCCCCTCGGTGGCGGCGGTCTCAGCGGCGCGGCGGACCTGGCCGGCGATCTGGGCCTCGCTGACCACCATCGAGCTCAGGCCCGCGGCGATGGCGAGCATCTCGCGGCGGGCGGCCGCGCCGGACAGGTGGGTCAGGGTGGAGGCCGCCCGGCGTCAGGCCCGCGCGCTCGGTGAGGAAGGCGGAGACGGCCCCACCCAGATCCGACGGCGCAGCATCGGTGGGTTCAGCTGGTGAGGCGCAGGCGGCGGAGCCATGCGCAGTGGAACCGCGGGAGGTCGGGCCATGACCGTGGACGGCGGAGCCCGGCAGCGGGTGGAGGGGCTGCTGGGCAGCCGGTGTCGGCCCAGGAGTCGGCGTCGATCAGGAGGGCCAGGCGATTGCAGGTGGACAGGACGACGACCCCGCGCAGCGCGGGGACCGCCTCCAGGAGATCCGGCCCCAGCCCCGGGGCGACCGCTCCCAGCCGGGCAACGACGTCGAGGCCCGGCAGTCGGTGGTCGGCGGAGAGGAGATGAGTAGTCACAGCGAGCGCTATTGAAACATCACTGCAGCGTGCGGGCACAATAGCGGCGCGGCGACGCACTTCCAACGTCAAGACAATGCGTCATCATCACATTTCTGACACCTTGTCAGCACCCGATCAACGCCCGGCACGTCGCGCCACAATGCGAAATAAACCCCTCTGACCACTGCTAACAGGAGGCAGGCGAATATGTCTCACATTCAGTTCCCCTATCGCAGGGAAAGCACGCGGCGTCAGCATTCCTCACCCTGACAACAGCGATTTCGTCACCGGCACTTCACGCAATTCAATGGGGCGCGAGCAGGCGGGGTCGAGCCGGACTCGACCGGTGCCGCGGCCGGGGCGAGCCGGGGCGACGGCATCAGAACCGCCACGACCCCCTGCGATCCTGGAGGCGTTGGCGGGGCCGGCGCCCGGAGCGCACCCCGGTGTGGTTCATGCGTCAGGCGGGCCGGTCCCTGCCGGAGTACCGCGCACTGCGGGAGCGCGCCGGCGTCCCGATGCTGGAGGCCTGCCTGGATCCGGAGCTCGCGGCCGAAGCGACCCTGCAGCCGGTGCGGCGCCACGGCGTCGACGCGGCCGTCTCTTCTCCGACATCATGGTGCCGCTGCGCCTGGCGGGGCGTGAGGGTACGGATCGAGGAGGGCGTGGGTCCGGTGCTGGACGCCCCGGTGCGCAGCGGGCCGTGAGGTGACCGAGCTGGTCGCCCACCGCTTCGGGGACGGCCCCTAGCCCGGAGACCACAGCGGGCACGGCGGACACGGCCGGCACTCGAGGGGTGGCGGCGATCGAGGAGGCGGTGCGCCGCGTCGTCGTCGAGCTGGGCAGCCCCAGGCGCCGGGGTGCGCGAGGGCTGAGCGAGCGGGCGCAGGGCCGGGCTGGAGCACAGCGCCGGAGCGACGGGATGGACGCCGGTGCTCGCCTTCGGTGGGGCGCCCTTCACGTTGGCGGCCTACCTCGTGGAGGGCCGGCCCAGCCGCGACCACCTGGCGGCGCGCACGCTCATGCGCGCCGACCCCCGGCTCCTGGGACCGGCTCATGACGTGGTGCGCACGCCTGACCGGTGAGTTCATCGCCACGCAGGTGCGCGCCGGGGCCGCCGCGGCCCAGCTCTTCGACTCCCTGGGCGGGCTCACTGTCGCCGCGCGCCTACCGCGGGCGCGTGGCGCCCCTACTCGGCGCTCGCTCTGGATGCCGCCCGTCAGGCCGTCTCCCCACCACGGGGAGGTGCCGCCCCTCATCCACTTCGGCACCGGCACCGCCCGGCTGCTGGGGGCTCATGCGTCAGGCGGGGGCCGACGCCATCGGTATCGATGAGCGCATCGAGCTGGGCGAGGCCATTGAGGCGCTGGCCCAGGCCGATCCGCAGACGGGAGCCTGCCCCTGTCCAGGGCAACCTCGACCCGGCGCTGCTGGCGGCGCCGTGGTCACTGGTGACCGAGGAGGTCGACGCGCTTCTGGCCGCCGGGCGCGCCGCGCCGGGGCACGTGGTCAACCTGGGGCACGGGTGCCGCCGGCCACCGAGGCGGACGTGCTCACGCGGATTGTGGCACGAGTGCACGGCTCAGCCGACTGGGAGGCCGTGGCGCTGGCCGGGTGGCAGGCGTGAGCGGGCAGGACGTCAGGGGGCAGCGGTGGGACGCGCTCGTCGTCGGCGGTGGGATCGCCGGGCTGACGGCGGCCTGGGACCTGGTACGCGCCGGGCTGCGGCCGCTGCTCATTGAGGCGCGTGGCTACACCGGCGGGCTCGTCGCGGCCGGGCGGATCGGTGGGGCGCGGATGGACCCCGAGCCGAGGGCTTCGTGGTGCGTGGACAGGCGGCCACCTCGATGCTGACCGAGCTCGGTCTGCACGCCACCGGGCCGCACGGCCGCCCCCGGCCGTTTCTTCCGCCGCTCACGCCGGGCGACGGCGACGGCCGTCCGGCTGGGCCCTGCACCGGTTTCCCGACGACGCCTACCTGGGGATCTCGGCGAACCCGCTGGCGCCCGACGTCGTGGGCATCATCGGGGAGGCGGCCGCGCGCCGGGCCGCGCAGGACGCCGAACTGCCCGGGACCGTGGGCACCGGCCTCGACGACCCGGCCGACCTGGCCTCCTTCATCACCGCGCGCGGATGGGGGCCGGCGTCCTGAACCGTCTCAGTGCGCCCTGATCGTCGCCGGCATCCACTCGGCGGGCCCCTGAGACCTGGCCGCGGACGTCGTCGTGCCCGGGCTGCGGCGGGCCACCGCGGAGCTGGGCCCGCTCTGGAGCGGCTGCGACGGCGGTGCTGGAGCAGCGTCGGGCCCGCCGGGACGGGGCCGGTGGGCGAAGCGTGGATGCCGCCGTCGAGGGCGGGTTGTTCCGGCTCACCGACGCGTTGCGCGAGGCGATCGAGGCCGGCGGCGGAAGCGTGCGCACCCGACCGGCGCCCAGTGGCTCCGGCCGGCCGGCGGCGAGCACGGGCGGGGATTCCGCCACCTGGAGGGTGGGGATCGCGCCGACGCGACGAGGGCCGACGCCGTCGGACGAGCCGGTGCCGGATGGCGCGGAGGAGGTCGTGGTGACCGACCGCGTCATCCTGGCCTGCTCGGCGGGCGCCGCGCTGCGGCTGCTGCGGGGCGTCCCCGGCCCTGCCCGCGAGCGCAACGGACCTGAGTGTGCCGGTGGGGGCGCCGATCGCGCGCTTCACGCTGGTGGTGCGCGCCCCCGAGCTGGGCGGGGAACCGGTGGGCTCGGGCCTGCTCGTGGCACCGACAGGGCCCACTGGTTCCACCGACACCATGGCGTCGGATGGGACGGATCCCGGCGGGACGCCCCCGAGCATGATGACCTGCCCGGCCCGGGCCAAGGCGCTGTCCCACCTGAGCGCCAAGTGGCCGTGGGTCGGCGCCGAGCTGCGGGCGCTGCACGGACCCGACGTCCACGCACTGCGCCTGTCATACGGCCGGCCGGGTCGGCCGTATGACACGCCCGGAGGTGGACCCTGTCGGTGGCGCTGGACGACGTGGCCGCTCTGACGGGGGTGCGGATCGAGCGAGGCGGTGATCGACCACATGCTGGTGCGCTGGGACGGGACGCTGCCGCCGGTGACGCCCGCCTACCGGGGAGCGCACGACGTACCTGGAGGAGCAACTGGCACCGGTGTCGGGGCTGGAGGTCACCGGGGCGTGGGTGGCGGGGACCGGGATCGCGGCTGTCGTCGGGCACGCCCGCACCGCGGCCGGGCGCCTGGTGGTCCGCATGACGAATGAGGAGACCAGCCAGGGCCGGTGTCCTCGTCGCGTTCGTATATTAGGGCCGCGGGTTCGTACCGAGGTACGAGGACGAGCCGTCACGCACGAACGCGGCGACTGAGAACGGCGTATCGAGGAGGAGATGGGCATGAGCACCGATGAGGGGCGAGAGCGGCGTCTTCGGCTGGGCACAGCGGCTCGCGCCTGGCGCTGACCCAGTCCGGGCAAGTCGCCGACGCACTGCGCCAGGCCGCCGCGGCAGGCGCCCGCGCACCGGGCTGCGACAACCTGGAGCTCGACCTGGTCACGGTGCGCACGGACGGCGACGGCGACCGTACGCCCCTGCGACAGGTCGGCGGGTGGGGGTCTTCGCGGCCCGGCTGCGCCACGCGCTCCTGGACGGCGAGGTGGACCTGGTGGTCCACTCCTTCAAGGACCCGCCCACGCAGCCGGTCGAGGGCCTGGAGGTCATCTGCGTGCCGCCGCGCGAGAACCCGCACGACGCCCCTGTGCGCCCGCGACGGCCTGACCCCTGGCCACCCTGCCCGACGGCGCCCGTGTGGGCACCGGCTCGCCGCGCCGGGCCGCCCAGCTGCTGGCCGCCCGACCGGACCTGGAGATGGTAGACCTGCGCGGCAACGTGCCCACGCGGCTGGCGCGGGTGCGGGGGCTGGAGGCGGTCGGCGTCGGCACCGATGAACCGGTGGCGCCGAGCCGGGCCGATGCCGCCGGCGACCTGGACGCGGTGGTCCTGGCCCTGTCGGGGCTGCGGCGCCTGGGCCTGGAGCACTGCGCGAGCGAGGTCCTGGACCTCGAGACGATGCTGCCCGCGCCGGCTCAGGGGCCCCTGGCCGTAGAGGCGAGGGCCGGCGAGGGCTCTGCGGCGCTGGCCCGGGCCGCGGCGGCCCTCGATGACGAGCCCACGCGCCTGGCGGTGACGGCGGAGCGGGCGCTCATGGCCCGGCTCGGTGCGGGCTGCGCGGCACCAGTGGGGGCCTGGGCGCACCTGAGCGGCGGTGAGCAGGAGCAGCGGGTGCTCGCGCTGCGGGCGGTGGTCACCCTCGCTTGATGGCGGAAAGGAGGTCGGCTGCGAGCTGAGCGCCGAGCTGCCCGAGGCCGACAGCGGCCCAGACACGCACGGAAACGCCGTAGCACAGGCGGTTCGGGCGGCGGAGGCGCTGGGCGTCCGGGCGGCGGAGGTCCTGCTGGAGGACGGTGCCGCTGAGGTCGTCGACCTGCACGCCAACAAGCCCCGGCGGGACTGAGACCATGGCGCAGTCCATCTCACGCAACGACTCGATCGGACGCCCTCCCGGGCCGGCTCCCGCAAGCCGCCGGCACGCTGTTGACAGGGACGGGTCGTGCTGCTGCCGCGGGTCAAGGAGCCGGATCGCATTGCCTCGGCGCTGGAGCGGGCCGGAGCGAAGGTGCTGCGCGCCGCTGTGACGCGGACCGTTCCGGGGGACGCTGCGGCTCTGGAGGAGACCGCGCGGCGGATCACGGCGGGCGAGGAGGCCTGGCTGGTGCTCACCTCGGCCCGGACCGTCAAAGCGTTGGCACCGTACCTGCACGTTCCGGTGCCCTCAACGCTGCAGGTGGCCGTCGTCGGGCCGGCAACCGCACGCGCCTGGACCGAGTTCACCGGCGCCTCCCCTGACCTGGTGGCGCGGGGCTCGGCCACCGCGCCCTCCTGGAGGAACCCGCACTCGCCGGCGGCCCACAAGCCGGCCCGGACTCAGCGCAGCGCGTGCTGCTGCCGGCCTCGGCCCTGGCCGACCCGGCGTTGGCGGACGGCCTGCGTCGGGCGGGCTGGGAGGTGGAGCGGGTGGCCGCCTATACGACCGTCACGGCAGACACCTGTGACCCTGCCCCCGGGCATGGGGAGCACGTGGGCCACCGGCGGTGTGGACGCGGTCGTGCTCACCGCCCCGTCCACGACACGGGCGATCCTGGAGCTGCTCGGGCCACCCCCGTCCACCACCCGGTTGGTGGCCATTGGTGCCACCACTGCGGCGGCCGCCCGGGAGCTGGGCCTACCGGTCGCCGCCACCGCCTCCTCCCCACGCCCGAGGGGGTCCTCCAGGCCACTCATCGACGTCATGACGTCGGATCCAGACTATCCACCACTCCCCCACTCAGGAGCACTTCATGACCGACGCCCTTCGACCGGCCGCCGACTTCCTGTCGCGCCGCTCCGTCCCCGACCCGCAGGCCCCCACGGTGCGGCCCCGGCGCCTGCGCACCACCCCGGCGATGCGGCACCTGGCACGTGAGCACGTCGTGGATCCGGCCGCGCTCATCCTGCCGGTGTTCGTGCGCGAGGACATCGACTCCCCACGCCCCGTGGAGGCGATGCCCGGGAGTCGTCCAGCACACGCTGGACTCGCTGCGCCGCGAGGCCGCCGCCTGCGCCGAGGCTGGCGTCGGCGCCATCGACCTGTTCGGCGTGCCCGCCACGCGAGACGAGGCCGGCACAGCGGCCTGGGCGGAGGACGGCATCCTCAACCGCGGGATCGCGGCCGTGCGCGCGGAGGTGGGGGACGACGTCATCGTGTGCGCCGACACCTGCTTGGACGAGTTCACCAGCCACGGCCACTGCGGGCTGATCCGCCCCGACGGTCCCGCGCGCCGGCGAGGTCGACAATGACGCCACGCTGGCCACCCTATCAGGCCATGGCCGTCTCCCAGGCGGAGGCCGGGGCGCACATGGTCTCGCCGTCGGGGATGATGGACGGGCAGGTCGCCGCGATCCGCGCCGCGCTGGACGCCACCGGCCACGACGACGTCGCGATCCTGGCCTACTCGGCGAAGTACGCCTCGGCCTACTTCGGGCCGTTCCGGGAGGCCGTGGGCTCCACGCTCACCGGGGACCGGCGCGCCTACCAGCAGGATCCGGCCAACCGCCGCGAGGGCCTGCGCGAGGTCATGCTCGACGTCGAGGAAGGAGCCGACATCGTCATGGTCAAACCGGCCGGCCCCTACCTGGACGTACTGGCCGACGTCGCCGCCGCCTCGCCGGTGCCTGTGGCCGCCTACCAGGTCAGTGGTGAGTACGCGATGGTGGAGGCGGCCGCGCAGCGCGGGTGGGTCGACCGCGAGCGCGTCATCGCCGAGTCGGTGCTGGGCATCGTGCGGGCGGGGGCGGACATGGTCCTGACATACTGGGCCCGGGAGATCGCCGAGGACCCGGCCCTGCACTAGATACGTGTGACACAAGTAGGGGCGATCCCGGGGGCCGCCGCCACACACGTGGTTCGCCGGGGGCGCCTCTGAGGGCTCGTTACCACCTCGCGACGTCAGTAGACGAGGTCCGGGGTACGTCCACGAGCCCCGGAGGCACTCGCATCGACACCCTGCTCGCCATGCCGGTCCGGTAGGTTGAGGGCAGCCCAGCCGGCGCGGCTTCCCTGCCTGAACCGGCCCTGACCAGTCTCTTCACAGTTTTACCGACAGGATCGCCCGTGACTCAGCAGCCGCGCCCCACAGCCTCCGCCCCCACCACCACGACTCACGCGACCAACACCGCCTTGTTCGAGGCAGCTCGCGCCGTCATCCCCGGGGGCGTCGACTCCCCGTGCGCGCCTTCGGCTCAGTGGGCGGCACGCCGCGGTTCATCGCCTCGGCCAGCGGCGCCCACGTCACCGACGTCGAGGGCCGCCGCTACCTGGACCTCGTGGGCTCGTGGGGCCCGGCGATCCTGGGGCACGCCCACCCCGGCGTCGTCGCCGCGGTCCAGGCGGCCGCCGACCGCGGCCCTGTCCTTCGGTGCCCCGACCGAGTCGGAGACGCTCCCTGGCCGAGGAGGTGCGCCGTCGGGTACCGGCCGCGCAAAGGGTGCGCTTCGTGTCCACCGGTACCGAGGCGACGATGACGGCCGTGCGCCTGGCCCGCGGCGCCACGGGGCGCGACCTGGTAGTGAAGTTCGCCGGCTGCTACCACGGGCACAGCGACGGCCTGCTCGCGGCGGCCGGCTCGGGCCTGGCCACCGGCGGCCTGCCGGGAAGCGCGGGCGTGCCCGCGGCCGTGGCCGCCCAGACGATCGTCCTGCCCTACAACGACGTCGCCGCGCTGGAGACCTGCTTCGCCGAGCGCGGCGCCGAGATCGCCGCGGTCATCACCGAGGGTGCCCCGGCCAACATGGGGATCGTGCCGCCGGCGCCCGGCTTCAACGCCGCGATCCGCCGCATCACCGCCGAGCACGGCGCGCTCATGATCCTCGATGAGGTCCTCACCGGCTTCCGCGTGGGCCCGGCCGGCTGGTGGGGCCTGGAGGCCGTCGACGGCTGGGTCTCCAACCTGCCGGTCTTCGCCGCCGAGCCCTCCGACGCCGCAGCCCCCACCTGGCCGGGCGCGGACTGGCGCGAGCGCGCCGCCTGGGTGCCGGACCTGGTGACCTTCGGCAAGGTCGTGGGTGGCGGGATGCCGCTGGCCGCCGTCGGCGGACGCACGGAGGTCATGGACCTGCTGGCGCCGGACGGCCCCGTCTACCAGGCGGGCACGCTCTCGGGGAACCCGCTGGCCACGGCGGCCGGCCTGGCCACGCTCCAGCTGGCCGACGACGCCGTCTACGCCCTCGGTGGCCGAGCGCGCCCAGGCCATCGGTGAGATGGTCTCAGCGGCCCTGACCGAGCAGGGCGTGCCCCACCGTGTGCAGCGGGCGGGATCCCTGTTCTCCATCATGTTCGGGCAGCCGGCCGCCGAGCTGGGCGTGAACGACTACGAGGCGGCCCGCGCCCAGGAGACCTGGCGCTACGGGCCCTTCTTCCACGCCTTCCTTGAGGCCGGGGTGGGCCTACCGCCGTCGGTCTTCGAGGCCTGGTTCGTCTCGGCCGCGCATGGCGACGCGGAGCTGGAGGCGATTGCGGACGCGGCCCCGGCGGCCGCTCGCGCTGCTGCCCGGGCCCAGGAGCGCTAAGGGCTCACACCTCTCACGGCCTCCAGGGCGGCGGGGCGAGGGCGGCCTCGTAGGCAGCGACATCGACGTCGGCGTTGAGGCTGATGACGATGCGCAGCCGGGAGTCGGGGTGGGCCGCCAGCCAGCGGCCGATCGTCTCCAGGGTCACCAGGGCGGCCTGCCGCTTGGGGTAGCCGAAGACGCCCGTGGACAGCGAGCACAGGCCGACACTGCCCAGCCCCGCGGCGTGCGCGACGTTGAGGACGCTCGTGTAGCACGAGGACAGCAGGCGCCGGTCGCGCAGCGTGGGCTTACGGCCGTCCTCGATGACGGGTCCCACCGAGTGGATGACGTGCTGGGCGGGCAGGTGGTAGCCGCCGGTGAAGACGGCCCGGCCGGCCGGCTCCCCGCCCTGGCGGCGGGTGGGGTCGAAGGTCTCCGCCCAGGTCATGTAGCGGGCGCACTCGGCACGCAGGGCCGGGCCGGCGACGGCGTGGATGATGTTGTCGATGCATCGGTGCCCAGGCGCGAAGCAGCCGAGCATCCCGGAGTTGGCGGCGTTGAGGACGGCACCGGCGCGCAGGCGGGTGAGGTCGCCGCGCCAGAAGGCCACGTTGCGCCCCAGCAGGCCGGGCACGTGGTCGGTGATGGCCAGGGGCGGGATCTCGGTGGCGTCAACCATGCCGCGCTCGGCGGCCTCGGCCTCCAGAAGGGTGTCGAGGTCAGCAGCGATGTCCTCGGGCAGCGGCGCCGGGGGCCGGGCGGTGAGGAGGAAGTCGAGCATGGTGCGCAGCTCGTCGGGGTCGGTGGGGACCGTTGAGTCGATCCAGTCCGTGGCCCCCTCGGGGTCGGAGCGCAGGAAGGCGTAGACCAGGTGGCGCACCAACGCGTCGCGGCCCGAGGCGCCGACGGGTACCGCCCATCGGGCTCTGACAGCGTGACTGACGTGGGACTCCAACTCACGCGGGCCATCATAGGATATCAAAACGTAATGTTCTGCCCTTGGGCGGGCGAGCCGGGCACAGACGACGACGTCGCCCGAAAACGGCGAGTTTCCGGACGACGTCGGAGACTGGACGACCTGGTCGCGGCTCAGGGCGATCCCGAGGCGCGAGACGGGTCAGGCCTGTGCGCCGGCGGCCTCCTCCTCAGCGATCTTGGCCTTGAGCTCCTCCATGTCGAGCTCACGCACCTGCGTGATGAGGGAGTCCAGCGCGGGGGCGGGCAGGGCGCCGGCCTCGCGGTAGACGAGCACATTGTCACGGAAGACCATGAGCGTGGGGATCGAGGAGATGCCCAGGGCCCCGGCGAGGTCCTGCTCGGCCTCGGTGTCCACCTTGGCGAAGGTGATGTCGGGGTTGGCCTCGGAGGCCTTCTCGTAGATGGGGCCGAAGCGCATGCACGGGCCGCACCAGGAGGCCCAGAAGTCGACGAGCGTAATGCCCTCGCCGTGGATGGTGTCCTTGAACTCGGGCCCAGTGATGTTCTTGGTGGCCATGAGCGTTCCTTTCAAGACTGCGGATACTGATCGGTTCCACTGCGGCCAACACGACCGGGGCCCACCCTATTCCTGGGGCCGGTCACGCTCCACTGTCGGGCTCCAGTGTCGACAGCGACGACGGATGCCGCCAGCCCTCCCGCTGCATCCCGCACCCGCGCCGAGCCCTCATCCCACCCCTCATTCCCGCCGACCCACAACATGACCGTTTCCAGACACATCCCCACACATGATATTCGACAAATACCTCTTGTGTATGACACACCCCCTTCAGATGTCACACAATCGCCATTAGACTGACATTATGGACGTAACCATGTTCGTCAACGACATCATGGGGGAACTAATCGACATCACTGGCTCCGACCCGGTGACCGGCGACTGGCAGCACAAGGCCTTCGTCCCCGCGCCACTCGGCTCCGACGAACCACCCCTCAACGGATCCACCTACCGCATGGTGGCAGCAGCCGGCCGCGCACTGGCCGCCCTCGACGCCACGGCCCAGCAGCTGCCGAACCCCTTCCTGCTGCGAACCCCCTCCCTGCGGCGCGAGGCGCAGTCGACGTCAGCTTTGGAAGGGACATACGCCCCCCTGCGCGAGGTGCTCACCGCCGACGACGACGCCCCCGCGACCGCCGAGATGACAGAGATCCTCAACTACGTCCGCATGGCCAACAGCGGCTTCCTGTGGGCGCAGGAGGGACGCCCTATCACCTTGTCACTCATCGAGGACCTTCAAGGCGAGCTCGCTGAGGGGCACCCCTTGAGGTCGCTTCAGGTCGCCTGCGCGACAGTCAAGTCATGATCGGCCGCCGCCCCGGTGCGCACAGCGCGGCCCCGATCCATGCAAGCCGGTTCGTTCCCGTACCGCCTGGAGATCGTCTTCGCGCCGGCGTGCGCGCCCTCGTCGACTGGCTGCATCAGGACCACGCGGGAGACATCGACCCGATCATCGCTGCGGGTATGGCGCACTACCAGTTCGAGACCCTTCACCCCTTCCGGGACGGCAACGGGCGCCTGGGACGGTTCCTCATCGTGCTCACCCTCCTGAGCTCGAGCGTTCTCAGCGAACCTACACTGACGGTCTCACCATGGTTCGAGGAACGCCGCGCCGAGTACTACGACGCCCTGCTCCGAGTCAGCACCCACGGCGACTGGGACACCTTTCTCACCTTCTTCTCCCGGGGGCTGGCCGCGGCCGCCACCAACACGCGCCACCAGATGCTCGCCCTGGCCGCTGCGTACCAGAACCTCAAGGAAACGGTGCGCGCCTCCAGCCTGCGGTCCGCGCACGCCTTCGACCTCGTCGACTTCGCGGTCGCGAATCCGAGCTTCACGGTGCGCAAGGTCGAGGCGGCCCTCGGCGTCTCGTATGGACGAGCCAACAGCCTCGTTGGCCAGCTGACTGACATCGGAGTGCTCGACGTCGTCGAAAGAGGTTCGCAGCCTCGCCGCTTCACCGCCCCTGCCGTCCTGAAGGTCCTGCTCGCCTGAGCCCGGCTCACTCTCCAAGACGGCCGGGGACATTCCACGCAGCCGGGTGCACACTGCTCCAGATGGGGACGTCCTGCGTGCCCAGGGACAGGATTCCGGTCCCCGGACGCGCGGACTGTCCCCAAGCGCCACAGAAATGTCCCCTGACGGCGCCGAATGCCCCCACCCGGCCAGAAGCCCCCATAGGCAGGACGAGCCCGGCGCCCGCACACTTGACTCCCTGGCACATCCGACGTCGTCGGAGCGGAGCGCGAATCCAGGACCGCCCCGCTGTCATGTTTCGAGGAAGGTGACCCATGGCGCTCTACGCCCGACCACGCCCGACCACCGGCATCAAGGTGCTCGGATGCCTGTGCGCTCTGGCCGCCGCCGGTCTTTCCGCCCTCTACCCACTCGTCCTGTTCGGTGCCTCCTGGACCCTGGGGAAAGTCGACGAAGCCATGATGGCCGACCTGGGCGAACCAAGTCGGGCGGTCACCCCTGCGTCGTACTTGATCGCCTGGACGACCATCTACAGCTTCATACTGACCGCCCTCTGCTTCGGCGCGGCTGTCTGTTTCGTGGGCATCGACCGGTGGCTGACCAAGGACGCCACGATGTCCCACCGCGACGTCATGGCAGCGCGATTCCTCCACGTCGCGCAGGATCCCAGCAGGCGCACAGCGGGCCTGCTGTGGGCGATGCTTGCAGGCGTGCTGTTGGTGGCATGCCCGATCGCCCTGATGGCGGTCCCGAACGTCCTGATCTACATCGGGATCTATACCGAGATCTATATCGAGTCCACCCAGGAGCTGGTCGATGAGGCCACCTTGGACCTGTTCCTGCTCCACATCGTGCTCTTCGTCGCCCTGGTGCGAACCGCCGTGCGCCACCGGTCGAGCGCGGTGCGCCTGAGGCCGCACGGCATGGCGGTTGCGGATCTGAAGTCCTTCACTCTCCCTGCCCTCCGGCCGCGACGGCCTCAGGGTCCAGGAGGTTCCGACGCGCCGGGGCCGCGTTGAGGTACAAGCCGTTTACACCCCACCCACCAAAGGCGCCGAGCCGGGACGGCAGGTCATCATCCCGCGGCTCAGTCTGACGGTGAAACCCTCACGGCTCGACGACGCCCGCTCCCTCGTCGAGGCCCGGCTCGACGAGGTCTGGCTCGCCGTCGAGCTGGTACGAACCTCAGCTGAGCGGGATCAGCCCACCCCCGAGGCGAGAACGTGTTCCCGACGGCGTCGAATGTCCCCCTTCGCGAGGAGAAGGACAGCACCATCCCCGACGGAAAACACCCCGACCGCAACGGACTGGAAGGGTTAGCATCGAGTCGCACCCGCACGGAAGGAACCGGTTCAATGACGACCGCCCTTGCCGCCGTCGCTCTCGTCCTGGGAGTCGCGCGGCTGGTCATGTTCATCGCCCTTCACCTCATCCCCAGCGACTACAACATCGTGCAGCACGCCGTGAGCGACTACGCCGTCGGACCGACCCGCCGGCTCGCGACCGCCATCACCTGGACCTCGGCGGTATTCTGGGCCGTACTCGCAGGCGCCGTCGCCCTCGGGCCACCGACACCGGAGAAGGGCGTGGCACTCTGGTTGACGATCCTGGCCGTCATCTTCGCGGCGCTGCCGTTCCTGCCGACCGACGTCGAGGGGCAGCCGACCACCCTCATCGGTCGCCTTCACCTGGTGGCCGCCATCGCGTGGTTCGCAATCGCCTACTCGTGCATGGGCAACATCGTCCGGCTGCTGGCTCCGCTCGCACCGCAGGGTTTGGTGTCCTTCCTCGGGGCGACCCGTTGGGTGACCGCCGCCGCGCTCATCGCCCTGGTGACCGCACTGGTCATCCGCCGACTGAGGCCCTACGCCTTCGGGATCTCGGAGCGGATCTTCCTCCTGGCCGTCTACGTCTTCTACCTCGGCACCGCGGCCGGGATCCTGCTGGTCTAGCACCCCCTCATCTCATGTCCTCCGATGAGGACGGGGACAATCCACGCGTCGGGGTGCGCTTCCTTCTAGCCGACGACATCCTGCGCGTACGGGTACAGAGTTCTGTCCCCCGACGGGGTTAAAAGTCCCCGTGGCAAGACGAATCCGGCGCCCCTAGTACATGGCTCGCTGACGCGTCCGACGGCGTCATAACCTTTCGCGAACGCGGGTGACGGCCTCCGACCTGGCGACTCCGATAAATTGGACGCCGTGGAGCCATCTGAGGACAATCCTTTCCTGGACAGGCTCGCGTCCGCCCGTCTCACCGCACGCGAGCTCGACGTCGCCCGTTTCTATGAGGACAACCTGCCCGGCGCCGCCCTGCTCAACCTCGAGGAAATCTGCCGCGCCGTAGGGGTCTCCTCGGCGACGGTGGGCCGGTTCGCGCGCAAGCTCGGATACTCCGACTTCCGCACCCTGAGCCGCAGCCTGCGCGCCGGCGTGCGCGAGGAGCTGTCTTTACCGGTTGAGCGCCTTAGGCGGATGCACGATGACGCTGCGCCGTCGCCCCAGTCCGTCCTTGAGCAACGCGTCGGCTCGGCTCAGGAGGTGCTCTCCGGATGCTCCTCTGCGATCGATACGGAGGCCTTCACCCGCGCCTGCGAGCTGGTCGGCGACGCCGATCGCCCCCTCTACCTGGGCGCCGTCGCCACGGGACGACCCCTCATGCAGTACTTCGGTCTCCTGCTCTCCTACCTCAGAGGCGGTGTCACCATCCTGGACGGCACCGACCACTGGGCGCACGCCCTGGCCGGACTGGAGGTCGACGCCGTCGTCCTCGCTGCGACTTTCGACCGCCACCCGGCTCCAGTCGAAGCCCTGCTGCGCCTGGCAGGCCGACGCGGCGCAACCTCGATCCTCCTGACCAATCGGCGCACCGGGCCGCTCGTGCCCCTGGCGGACATCCTTCTGACGACGCCGCTAGTCACCCAGGAGGCGATGTTCCGGACACGGGTGGCCACACTCGTCGTTCTCGAGGCGATTCTGGACGCGGTGGCGGCCGAGCGCCCCGAGCACCTCCGTGCCGAGATGGTCGAGGAGACCTTCACCCTCATGCGCGGTTACCTGTAGCGGCTCCACCAGCCGGCGAGCTCCGCCTCAGCCGATGCGCCATCGCACCAGTACCGGTGGACGTCTCAGAAGAACGAGCGTTAGTTTACTTCCACAATCCAATAGCATCGTCACTAAACTGACGATCGGCTCCACTCGCTCTTGAGGAGACCACATGCCGACCAAGCCAACCATCGTCACCGACCCCCTGACTAACCGCGGCACCGCTTTCACCGAGGAGGAACGGCGTCGGCTCGGACTCATCGGCCGCTTCCCTCCGCCGTCGAGACCCTTGACCAGCAGGCGGCTCGGTCCCTACGCACAGCTGACCGCCCAGCCCACGAACCTGGACAAGTACGTCTTCCTCGACCAGCTCCACAACCGTAACGAGGTCCTCTACTACCGGGTGCTCACCGACCATCTCTCCAAGTTGCTGCCGATCGTCTACGATCCCACGGTCGGTGAGGCCATCAAGAAGTGGAGCCGTGACTACCGGCGGTCGCGTGCCGTCTACCTGTCCGTAGACCGTATTGAGGACGTGCGCCCCTCCCTGGAGGGCCTGGGTCTGGGACCCGACGACGTCGACCTGCTCGTGGTCTCCGACGCCGAGGAGATTCTCGGGATCGGAGACTGGGGCGTCAACGGCACCGACATCTCCGTGGGCAAGCTCGCCGTCTACACGGCAGCCGCCGGCATCCACCCCGAGCGGGCGATCGCCGTCAACCTGGACTGCGGCACGGACAACGAGGCCCTCCTCAATGACCCCGCCTACCTGGGCAACCGTCACGCGCGCGTGCGCGGTCGGCGCTACGACGAGCTCATCGACGAGTACCTGTCCGTCGCGGCCGAGCTCTTCCCCCACGCACTGCTTCACTTCGAGGACTTCGGCCCGTCCAACGCCCGCCGCATCCTGCTGGCCAACCGCGAGAAGTACCGCATCTTCAACGACGACATGCAGGGGCACCGGTGCGATCGTCATCGCCGCGGTGGTCTCCGGCATGAAGGTCACCGGCCAGAGCTTTGCCGATCAGCGGCTGCTCGTCTACGGCGCCGGTACCGCCGGCACCGGCATGGCCGACCAGATCCACGCCGGCATGGTCCGCGACGGGCTCAGCCCCGACGAGGCGCGCTCCCGCATCTGGCTCATCGACCGGGCGGGCCTCATCACCGACGACATGGAGGACCCTGCCCGACTACCAGCAGGCCTACGCGCGACCGGCCTCCGAGGTGGCGGACTGGACCCGCGAGCACAGCAAAGTCGGCCTGCTCGAGACGGTGCGCCGGGTTCATCCCACGATCCTCATCGGCACCTCCACGGACCACGGGGCCTTCACCCGCGAGGTTATCGAGGAGATGAGCAACGGCGTCGAGCGCCCCATCGTTCTACCGCTGTCCAACCCCACCGAGCGGATCGAGGCCATGCCCGCCGACGTCATCGCCTGGTCCGGCGGCAAGGCGCTGGTCGCCACCGGCATTCCGGTGGAGCCCTTCGAGTACGAGGGGACCACGTTCACGATCGGTCAGGGCAACAACGCACTGCTCTACCCGGGTCTGGGCCTGGGGGTCATCGTCTCCGGCGCGAGCCGGGTGACCGACGGCATGCTGCTCGCCGCCGCACAGGCCGTCGCGAGCCAGGTCGATCCCACCAGCCCGGGCGCATCCCTCCTGCCTCCGGTGGAGAACCTGCGCGCCTCCTCGGCGACGGTCGCCGTCGCGGTCGCCCGCCAGGCCGAGGCCGACGGCGTCGCCACCGCGAGTCACGACAACCTCATCCAGGCGGTCCAGGACGCCATGTGGCAGCCGGTCTACCCCGAGGTCGAGGCCTGAGCCGCCGGCTGACGGGAGCAGAGGGACGGCGCGCGCCGGGCTCACCGCCCGGACCGCCGCTCTGCTCCTGGACTCGGGCCAGTCCACTCACGCCGCGGTGGCCACCGTTGAACGGCTCAACGAGCTGCTGGGCACCCGTTTCACGCTGCTGCCCACCTGGTCACAGGTCACGCTCGCCGACGCCGACGGGACCGTTGCCGCGGTCCAAGCCATCCGCCCTGTGGCGGTGCACATGGGACGCGCGACCCTCATCCAGCGCCGTCTGAGTGCTACCGGGCCCTGAGCCTCGACGAGCTGGAGGACTTACTGGAGGAGGCACGGACCCAGCCCTCCAGCCCTACCTGGATGTTCGCCCTGGCGGCGGGCCTCGGTGCGAGCCTGCTGGCCGTCATTTTCGGGGCCCACCACCCGCTGTCAGTCGCCCTCGCCTTCGCCGCGGCGGGAGCAGGCGGCCTCGCGCGCGCGCGCGCTGGCGGAGCGGACGACAGCAGTCACCCAGACCTTTGCCGCCGCTCTTATCGGCGGCCTGGTCGGCGCACTCGCCGTCCACCTCGGCTGGACCGGCACGGCTCGGCTCGTGGCCGTGTGCCCGGGGATGGTGCTCGTGCCCGGCCCCCAGGTCCTCAACGGCGCCATCGAGATCGCCGAGCGCCGCCACGACATGGGCCTGGCACGGCTGGCGGACGCGGCACTGACGATCCTGGCCATCAGTGCGGGCGTCGTCGGAGGCCTGCTCATCGGTGGCACCGGCCTGCCGCTGACCGCGACGACCGACGCGATCCCACTGTGGCTCGACGTCCTGGCCGCCGCAGTCCTCGCCATGTGCTACCCGGTGTACTTCTTCCATGCCGATCAGGACCTTCGGCTGGGCGTTCCTGGCCGGCGGGCTCGCGCACGCGGCGCACTGGGTCGCGCTGACGTGGTGGCACTGGAACGCGCCTGCCTCCTCTCTGCTGGCCTGCCTGGTGGCGGGCGGCCTGCTCACGCCGGTGTGCCACTCACGGCACATTCCTTTCGCGGGGGCGGGTTTCGCCGCGGTCGTGGCCCTTGTACCCGGCGTGTACCTGTTCCGCGCTGCCGCAGGGACACTGAGCCTGGTGGGAAAGGCACACGCGGAGGCGGTACTGGAGGCGACGGCGAGCGACCTGGCCACTGCCATCGCCATTGTGCTGGCGATGGCAGTCGGGTTGGTGGTGCCCCACCGGATACGGATCCGCCTCGCTCGATAGGGACATGCCGCCCGTAGGGATCAGCGCGACCTCCCGGCGGGGACATCCTGCGCGTACCGGTGCAGAAAACCTCCCCGTACGCGCGGACTGCACCAGTCGGCGAGAAGGTGCCCCGCCGGTGAGGGCGACACGGTTCTGCCCCCAAGCGCCGTCTACCATCGGAGCATGCCGATCGAAGACAGCACGGGCACTCGGCTGCGGGCGTGGGAGCGAGCCACGGAGTGGCCGCTGACCGGCGCCGCCGTCGTCTTCCTGGGCGCCTACGCCTGGGAGGTGCTCACCAACGCACAGGGCGGGGCCAAGAACGCGGCCGAGCTGGTGATCGACGCCGCGTGGGCTCTGTTCGGCGTCGACTACCTTGTCCGCCTGGCACTGGCGCCGAACCGGGGGCACTGGTTCCTCCACCACCTACCCGACCTGGCGGTCATCGCCCTGCCGGTCCTGCGACCGCTGCGGCTCCTGCGCCTGGTGACACTCGTGAGCATCATGCAGCGCAGCGCCGGCACCGCGCTGCGCGGGCGCATCACCCTGTACACGGCCGGCAGCGCCTCGCTGCTGATCTTCACCTCGGCGCTGGCCACGCTGGATGCGGAGCGTCATGAGCCGGGCTCCTCGATCCGGACCTTCGGCCAGGCCCTGTGGTGGGCGCTGACGACGATCACCACCATCGGCTACGGCGACACCGTCCCGGTCTCCACAGAGGGGCGTTTCATCGCGGCGCTGCTCATGATCGGCGGGGTGGCGCTCATCGGCGTGGTCACAGCGACCCTGGCCTCGTGGATCGTCTCGCTGGTCGAGGAGGAGAACGCCGAGCAGGAGGCCGCCACGCAGGCGCAGGTGGCCGCCCTGCAGCAACAGGTCGGCGAGCTCAGCGAGCGCATCGACCGGCTTCTGGCAGAACGCGACTCGGACCGATGAGGGAGCGCTTCGTCGCCCGAGTCGTCGTCGCCCGCCACGTAGACGCCGAGCTGGCATTTCTCGCGCATCCTGACCGAAAAACGGTCACCCTACGCGAAATGTGCCCGGCTCGGCGGGAAAAGGAAGGACTACTCAGCCCCGGATCTCGGCGGCCACCAGCTCGGCGAGCTCGACGGCGTTGAGGGCCGCGCCCTTGCGCAGGTTGTCCCCGACGGCGAAGAACTGCAGGCCATGACCCGGAGCGAAGGCCTGGTCGGCGCGCAGGCGCCCCACGAAGGTGCCGTCGCGGCCGGCGCCCCTTGAGGGGGCTGGGCACGTCCCTGGTAGGTGACGCCGGGCGCCGCCTCCAGCAGCTCGCGGGCGTGCTCGACGCTGATCTCGCGCTCGAACTCGGCGTTAACGCTGAGCCCGTGACCGGAGAACACCGGGATGCGCACGCAGGTCCCGGACACCAGCAGGTCCGGGATCCCCAGGATCTTGCGGGACTCGTTGCGCAGCTTCTGCTCCTCATCGGTCTCGCCGGAGCTGTCACCGGCGTCGCCACCGGCCCAGGCCACGGCGTTGAATGCGATGGTGTCGACGTAGACCTCCGGCGCGGGGAACTCGACGGCCCGCCCGTCCAGGGCCAGGCCCTCCATGTCCTCATTCACGACGGCGCGCACCTGCCCGGCCAGCTCGGCCACCCCGGCCCGCCCCGAGCCGGAGACGGCCTGGTAGGTCGAGACGATGAGGCGGATGAGCCCGGCCTCCTCGTGCAGCACCTTAAGGGCGGGCATGGCCGCCATGGTGGTGCAGTTGGGGTTGGCGATGATGCCCTTGGGGCGCTCGCGCAGGGCGTGCGGGTTGACCTCGCTGACCACGAGCGGCACCTCGGGGTCCTTCCGCCAGGCCGAGGAGTTGTCGACGACGACGGCCCCGGCCGCGGCGAAGCGGGGGGCGTGCTCGCGCGATGCGGCGCCCCCGGCGGAGAAGATGGCGACGTCGATGCCGGCCAGGTCCGCGGTGGCGACGTCCTCGACCTCGACCTGGGCGCCGCGGAAGTCCACGACGCTCCCGGCGCTGCGGGCCGAGGAGAAGAAGCGCACCGAGCGGGCGGGGAAGTCGCGCTCGGCCAGCATGGCGCGCATGACGCGGCCGACCTGGCCGGTGGCTGCCCACGACGGCGACGCAGACGCCATCAGCCGGGCCGGTGTAGGTGTTCACGGGATTGCTCATCGTCCGGTCCCTCCGTAGACGACCGCCTCAGCGGCCTGGGCGTCGAGGCCGAAGGCGGAGTGGACGGCGCGCACGGCCTCGTCGAGTACGGCAGTCGTCGACCACCACCGAGATGCGGATCTCGGAGGTGGAGATCATGTGGATGTTGACCCCGGCCTCGCTCAGCGAGCCGAACAGGCGCGCTGAGACCCCGGGGTTGGAGCGCATGCCGGCCCCCACCAGGGACAGGATGCCGATGTCGGGGGTTGAAGTGCAGGGAGCGGAAGCCCAGCTCTCGCGGGCGGCCTCGAGGGCCTCCCGAGCGATGGCGGAGTCGCCGTCGGGGCAGGTGAAGGAGATGTTGGTCAGGCCCGGTCCCCTCGGCGGAGACGTCCTGGACGATCATGTCGATGTTGGCGTCGGTGCCGGCCACGATCGCGAAGATGCGGGCGGCGGCGCCGGGGACGTCGGGCACGCCCACGAGCGTGATCTTGTCCTGGCTGCGGTCGTGGGCGATTCCCGGAGATGACGGGGCTTCCACGTGGTCCTCCCTTGGCGGACGGGCGGGGCGGGCCTGGGCCCGCGCGGCGATGGCGTTGCGGTGCGCGGTGTCGACGACGGAGGCCGAGGGCCCGTCGTCGAGTCCGGCGGGGTCTGAGGGCGAGGCCGGGGCGGCTCCCGCGACCTCCGGGGCGGCGGCATCCTCCGGGCTCGCGGCGCTGGCTGCGCTACCGGCACCGTCGGCGCTGTCGGTGTCGGCGGCGACGACGTCGTCGAGCTGGGCGGCCACGACCGAGGGCACGAAGGCACCCTCGCGGCGGCCGTCGTAGATCCAGGTCCCGGTCTTGTCGGAGAAGGAGGAGCGCACGTGCAGGGGCACACCCGAAGCGGCGGGCGTACTCGACCGCGCGCAGGTGGAGGATCTTGGCGCCGTGGGCGGCCAGCTCCAGGGTCTCCTCGCTGGAGAGGGACTCGATGCGCTTGGCGGTGGGGACGATGCGGGGATCGGCGGTGAACAGGCCGTCGACGTCGGTGTAGATCTCGCAGACGTCGGCGTTGAGGGCGGCGGCCAGGGCGACCGCCGTGGTGTCGGAGCCGCCTCGCCCCAGGGTGGTGGTGTCCTCGACCTCGTTGATTCCCTGGAAGCCGGCGACGATGGCGACCGCGCCGGTCTGGATGGAGCGGGCCACCCGCTCGGGCAGCACCCCGACGATGGAGGCCTTGCCGTACTTGGAGTCGGTGAGGACGCCGGCCTGGGCGCCGGTGTAGGCACGTGCCGGCACGCCGAGCTCGGTGACGGCCATGGCGAGCAGGGCCATGGAGATGCGCTCGCCGGCGGACAGCAGGATGTCCATCTCGCGGGCCGGGGCGTCGGTGGTCAGGGCGGCGGCCTGGTCGAGGAGGTCGTCGGTCGTGTCCCCATCGCGGAGACGACGACGACGACCGTGTTGCCGGCCTGCCGGGTGGCGACGATGCGCCGGGCGACGCGCCGCATCGCGTCGACGTCGCTGACGGACGAGCCGCCGTACTTCTGGACGACCAGTGCCATGGGGCGCCCTCAGGTCCTGGAATCAGTGCGTGTCTAATCAGGTTCTCCGCGCCGGTGCGGGCGTCCTGGCAGAGGCCTCCGGGATCTGGAGCCGTCGCCGTGCGGCGCCCACGACGACGTGGCTGGGGCAAGCATACGGTGCACCGTGTTGCCGACATATCACGCGCCTCTGAGTTCACGGCTCACACTTCAACAAATTCTTCAAAAACGACCCGGAGCCGCGTCATTTCTGAAGTTCTTGTTGATTTTTGAGGCGGAGGCGGACTCAGGCACGCCCCATCGCCGCTGACCAAGTCGTCCCCGAGTTCCGCCCGCCGGACCCGGCCGACGACGTAGCCTGCTCGCATGAGCATTGAAGTCTCTCAGCTCACCCGTTTCTTCGGTCGGGCGCCGGCGGTGCGCCAGCTGGACATGACGGTGCCCGCCGGCTCCGTCACCGGCCCTGGTCGGCCCCAACGGCGCCGGCAAGACGACGCTGCTGCTCATGCTGGCGGCCCTCCTGGCCCCGGACCCGGGACGATCCGGGTGTCGGGCCTGGACCCGGTCACCCAGTCGCGTGAGGTCCACCGCGCCGTGGGCTGGATGCCCGACGCCTTCGGCACCTGGGACTCCCTGACCTGCACCGAGATCCTCCTGACCTTCGCCGCCGCCCAGGGAATGGACGCCGACGCCGCCCGCACCCGCGCCGTCGAGATGCTCACCCTGGTCCACCTCGACGAGCTCGCGCGCACACCGGCCCGAGTCCTCTCCCGGGGCCAGAAGCAGCGCCTCGGGCCTGGCCCGAGCCCCTCATCCACGACCCCAGGTCCTGCTCCTGGACGAGCCGGCCGCCGGCATGGACCCGCGCTCGCGCGCCGACCTGCGCGTCCTGCTGCGCGACCTGGCCTCGGACGGCACCACGGTCCCTGCTCTCCAGCCACATCCTGTCGGAGATGGAGGAGATGGTCGACGGCGTCGTCTTCATGTCCCGTGGAAGCGCCGTCGCCCTCACCGTCGGGACCCGCCCCGTCCTCGGGCTGAGGCGGGACCCGACGACGCCGCCAGCCCAGTGCCCGGTGCGCCGGACCTGGCGGATGCGGGCCCTTGACGCCGGACGCCTGGGCGAGTGGGCGCACTCCGCGCAGCTGACCGTCACGCCGGAGGGGGACGGACAGCTGCGCATCCCGGTCACCGACGACGCGGCTGCGGCCCACCTGCTGCGCGAGGCCGTCGAGGCCGGGGTGGAGGTCGTCCCTTCGCCCCGCTGTCCGGAACCCTGGAGGAGACCCTACCTGGCCCTGGAAGGAGAACGCCGATGACCTGACCGGTATCCGCACCATCATGGTGCTCGAGCTGCGCCAGCGGGTGCGGGCCACACGCTGGCGCGTCATGCTGGGAATCTGGCTGGCCGTCCTCATCCTGCTGTGCGGCGGGCTGACCATCGCCGCTGCTGCGACGAGCTCGGAGCCGTCCAAAGAGTTCTTCGTTCCCCTCTACGACCTCGTCGTCTGCTTCGTCCTGGGGATCGGGCTCATCGTCGCCCCCCACGCCTCGGCGACGTCCATCAACGGCGACCGGGCCGACGCGACCCTCGCACTGCTGCAGGCCACAGCGCTGCACAGCCAGGAGATCGTCGTCGGCAAGCTGCTGGCCGCCTGGGTCGCCGCGATCGCCTTCCTGGGCCGCAGCCGCACCCTTCCTCATCATCCTGACGGTCGCCGGCGGCTCGCACTGGCAGGCGGTTGTCGCCCACCTGGTCATCCTCGTCTTCACACTGGGGGCGGTATGCGCGATCGGACTGGGCTTCTCGGCGTTGACGGCCAGGCCCTCGGCCTCCGCGGTCCTGACCTACATCGTGGTGGCCGCACTCACTGTTGGGACGCCCCCTGGCCACGACCATCGCCTCACCCCTGGTGACCAGCACGCAGACCGAGGTGACCTACAGCGTGGACTACGACAGCTCCACCGACGACAAGGTCGTCTGCCAGACCGATCCCGAGATCTCGACCAATGACGTCACCCGCACCGATCGGATCTGGTGGATGCTGGCCCCCAACCCCTTCGTGGCCCTGGGGGACGCCACTGCTCACGTGCCGCCTCAGCCCGCCGGCAAGGACCTCGACTACAGCACCTCACTGCTGACGATCACCGGCAGGTGGGTCGACGGGATGCGCGACCCCCAGCCCGAACGGGTCGTCTACAACTACTGCAAGGACCGGGAGGACTCCCTACGACGGCCCCTCCAGCACGAGCAACCGCGGCGACGCCAAGACGAAGCACATCGCCTTCTGGCCCGCGAGCCTCGTGGCACTCGTGACCCTGGGGGCCGGCGGCGTGATAACGGCCAGCAGGCGTCTCGCGCGTGCCGGCCGGCAAGCTGCCGCGCGGTGTGCGCCTGGCCTGACCCTCCTGCTCCTCCCATCGAGCCGGGCATTTCTCGCGTGGTCCCTACGGAAAACGGTAGGGCTACGCGAAGAACGCCGGCTCGGCGACGAGGATCAGTCCTCGACGCGGCGTCGGCCCTCGAAGGCCCGCCCGAGGGTGACCTCGTCGGCGTACTCCAGGTCCGCCCCGACGGGAAGGCCGGAGGCGAGGCGCGAGACGGGCACGGCCATGGTGCGCAGCATGCGGGTGAGGTAGGCGGCAGTCGCCTCGCCGACGACGTCGGGGTCGGTGGCCAGGATGACCTCCTCGACCTCGCCGTCTCCCAGACGGCTGAAGAGCTCGCGCACGCGCAGGTCGTCGGGGCCGACGCCGTTGATGGGGTCGATGGCGCCGCCGAGCACGTGGTAGAGACCCCGATACTCGCGGGTGCGCTCGATGGCGACGACGTCCTTGGGCTCCTCGACGACGCAGATGACGCGTTGGTCGCGGCGGGGGTCGCGGCAGATGGCGCACTGGGGGGCCTCGGCGATGTTGCCGCAGGCCTCGCAGAATCGGACCTTGGCCTTGACGGCGCGCAGGGCCTCGATGAGCCGCTCGACGGCGGCCGAGTCGGCGGCGAGCACGTGGAAGGCCATGCGCTGGGCGGACTTGGGGCCGATGCCGGGCAGCTCACCGAACTCATCGATGAGGTCCTGGACGGCCCCTTCGTAGACGGCGGGCATGTCAGCGTCCTTCCTGGGTCACGGTGACCTCTTCGATGACCTGGGCGCCGAGGATCCGTTTGACGACCTCCAGCCCGACGACGCCGGCGTCCTCGGCGTCGGGGTCGTCCTCGCTGGGGGTGTCGTCGGTCAGGAGCCCGTACCGGTGTCCTGCGCGGCAGCACGGGCAGCAGCCATGGCGGCGGCCAGGCGCGATCCGGCGATACCCGACGGCGCCCAGGTGGACTCTGTCCTCGGGCGGGGCGCTTGAGGCGCTGGGCTCCTCAGGGGCCGGGCCGGGGCTGAAGGGGCTCGATGGCGTCCCCTCCCAGGTGACGGGGGCCAGGCCGGAGGAGCCGGCGGCGGCCTCAGGGGCGTTGGGGGGCGCCCGACGCGCTGCCGGCGGCCGGCGTCTGCGGGGACGGGGAGGACGGCGTCTGCTGGAAGGAGTGGGGGCGCCGCCGGTGACGACGCGGGCCCCGCCGGGAATCTCCGGCAGGGCTCGCAGACGGTGGACGGTAGCCAGGGGCGCCTCATCGGGCACCTGCGCGGCGGGCGCGGAGCGGGACCGCGCGGGAGAGGCGGAAGTGGACTGAGGACTGAAGGGGCCGGGCTGACCGCCGTGCTGGGGGTCGGTGGAGGCGGAAGCGGCCGGGACGTGCGGGGATGACGCCTCGGGTGCAGGGGCCACGGGCACCGCTGAGGAGGGTGATCCGCCGGGTGGCGGGGACGACGCCGCAGAAGCCGGCCCGACTGGGCGGGCACGGTTCCGCCGCCGGGGACGGCGACCGGCCCCAGCCGTCGTCCACGTCGGCGCCACCGGACGGCAGGAGCAGGTGCCGAGGCGGGTGCCGGAGCCGAGCCGCCGCCGGGGATCGCGACGGGTCCCCACCCGTCGTCGGGATCCGCGGTGTTCGTGGAGAACCCCGGGGCCGACGCCGCCGGGGGTGCCGGGGACACCGCCTGGAACTCGGAGGGCGCGGGACCGACCTGCGTCGTGCGCGGCTGGGGCGAGGGCGCGAAGCCCTGTCCGCCGGGCTCCGGCGCGGCGTGGTGTCGGGCGGGATCGGTGGGCTGAGCGGAGCCAGAGGGCTCATCGGCACCGACGTACCCGGAGTCCTCGGCATAGGGATCACCGCCCCAGTCGTCCTCGGCCGGCGGCTCAACGATCGGGGGAGCCGTCGTCCCAGGTCGTGGAGACGGGCCGGCGTGCCTGGGCACGGACTGCGGGCTCGACGTCGGCCGGCTGGGCATGCCCCTGACCTACCGCCTGGCCGTCGTGGACAGCACTGGTGCGGTCATTGGTAGCGAGCACCCGGGGCGCGGGAGCGGATGAGGCGACTGGCGCACCGGCGGAGCCGTGCGGCCCCACACTTCCGACGCCGTGGCCAGAGCTGCCAGCACCACTACCGACGACCGTGACCGCCGCATCCTCGACCGAACCCTGACCACCGGTGTGCGTCCCGACGCCGTTGACGCCCTCCGCCCCGCCACCGGCGGCCGAGCCGGCCGAGTCGAAGGCGCCCGCTCGCGGGCGGGTCCGCCCGGGCCTGCGTCGGAGGCGCCACCCCCGTAGGAGCTCTGCGGCCCGCCGTGGCCGACGTCGTGGCCGGGAGCGCTCGCATCTCCTGCCACAGTGGGCACACCGCCAGGTCCTCCGGGACCGTGCGGCCCGCCTGAGCCTCCCGGACCACCGGACCCGCTAGGTCCGTCGCCGCCGGCGACGATGGCGTGCACTCGAGGCGCAGGCCGAGGGCCTGGTGGAGGGCCGCGGAGAAGATGGGGCCGTGCCCGCCGTTCTCGAAGGGCGCCCACGAGGCCGGGGGCGGCGAACAGCAGCGTGAAGACGCCTGCGGAGACGGTGCCCGGCCGCGAGTTAGGGCCGACCAGCGCCCAGGTCGCACGCCGCGAGCGCTTCGCGGCTTCAAGAACCTCTCCCAGCGGGTACGGATCATCTCCGCGTCGGCCGCCCTCGGCGCCGCCCGGGGCGCTCGCCGGCCCGGCTCCGTGTGAGGGCTGCTCGGCAGAACCATGGGATGGTGCTGCCGAGGACGAGGAAAAGCCCTGCGCGACTGAGGCCGAGGACGCGGCTGAAACGGCTGACCCGCGGGACGAGCCACCGTCGTTCGGACCGTCCCAGCTGACGGCGGGGCCGGCCTGCGGGGCCTGCGCAGCCGAGGTCGGACCCGCGGCGGGTGCCGAGGCCGGAGCCGGCGCGGACGCCGTCACCGGAGCACCCGCTGAAGCACCGTCGGGCCTGTTCCAGCCCCCGCGTGTGCGGACCGCCCCCAGCCGTTGTCGGACTGGGGAGCCTGAGGCGCCGAGGCGGGCGCTGCGCTCCCGGCTTCTCCGAGGCCCCCGGCGTTCTCCGGCCTCTGGCCCTCTCCGCCCGGCGGCGTCCGCGGAGGCCTGTCGGGCGATCTGGGCGGCCATCTCACGCCCGGAACCGGCGGGCAGCCCGCCAGGGGCGTCGGCGCCTGCACCACCGGGGGCGGGCGCCGACGTCGACCCGGCTCCCCTGATCCGCCCGGCCGGGCCCCTGCGCCTGCGGCTCCCCGGCTCCGGCAGCACCGCCGGCCGGGACGAGGAGCCGAGCCACGAGCAGCTCTGAGCTGGAGGCGCGGGGAGGTGGCGCCGACCATGGCGGTCAGGGCCTGGGCGGTGGTGTCGGCGGCACGCGAGAGGGCCGCGGCCCCCATGGTGCGTGCCTGAAGGTCCATGCGCTCGAGCTCATCGACCGGCATGGAGCCGAGCGGCTGCGCCGGCCTCGGAGCCGGCCAGGGCGATGACGAGGAGGTCGCGCAGCCGGGCCAGCAGGTCCTCGACGAAGCGACGAGGATCGTGCCCGGAGGAGACGACCCGGTCGACCACCCGGAAGACGCCTGCGCCGTCGGAGGCGGCGATCGCGTCGACGCACTGGTCGAGCATCGTGGTGTCGGTGTAGCCCAGCAGGGCGACGGCTCGCTGGTAGTCCACACCGCCGTCGTGCGCCCCGCCGATGAGCTGGTCCATGACGGAGAGGGTGTCGCGCACGGAGCCACCGCCGGCGCGCACCACGAGGGGAAGACGCCGGGGCCGATCTCGACGCCCCTCGGCCCTGGCACAAGTGGCCGAGGTAGCCCTCGAGGATGTCGGGCGGGACGAGGCGGAAGGGGTAGTGGTGGGTGCGCGAGCGGATGGTGCCGATGACCTTCTCCGGCTCGGTGGTGGCGAAGATGAACTTCACGTGCGCGGGTGGCCTCGACGAGCTTGAGCAGCGCGTTGAAGCCCCTGCGCGGTGACCATGTGGGCCTCGTCGAGGATGAAGATCTTGTAGCGGTCGCGGGCCGGGGCGAAGGCGGCGCGCTCGCGCAGGTCTCGGGCGTCGTCGACGCCGTTGTGGCTGGCGGCGTCGATCTCGACGACGTCGAGGCTGCCAGGGCCGCCGGTGGCCAGGTCCCGGCAGGAGGGGCAGGTGCCGCAGGGGGTGTCAGTGGGGGCCTGGACGCAGTTGAGGCAGCGGGCCAGGATGCGCGCCGACGTCGTCTCGCCGCAGCCGCGCGGGCCGGAGAAGAGATAGGCGTGCGTGACGCGGTCGGCCCGCAGCGCCGCCATGAGCGGAGCGGTGACGTGGTCCTGCCCGATGACCTCCTGGAAGGTGTCGGGGCGGTAGCGGCGGTACAGAGCGGTGGTCACGACCCGAGCCTAATCGGCCGGGCCGACCCCGTGCGAGGCAGCGAGCGACTCAAGCACCATCTGGCACGATGGGAGGACTGACCCGTCGTCGGCGAAGGAAACGGAGGAACCATGTCTGTCACCGAGGCTCTTCTCACCCGCAATTCCGACCACTCGGCCGAGGTCCGCGCCCATGGTGGGCTGGCGGCCAAGGGCGCGCAGAAGGTCGCCGTCGTCGCGTGCATGGACTCGCGCGTGGATGTCTTCGCAACCTTGAGGCTGGCACCGGGCGAGGCCCACGTCATCCGCAATGCCGGCGGTGTCGTCACCGAGGACACGATCCGCTCCCTGACGATCAGTCAGCGGCTGATGGGCACGGAGGAGATCATCCTCATCCACCACACCGACTGCGGCATGCTCTCCTTCACCGATGACGGGCTCCGCCGCACCCTGGAGGAGGAGACCGGCACGCGGCCGACCTGGGAGCCGGGGGCCTTCACCGACCTGGCCGACGACATACGCCGATCAGTCACCCGCATCAAGTCCCTCGCCATTCATCCCCACACCGACGCCGTGCGCGGCTTCATCCTGGACCTGGCCACCGGCCGCCTGGAGGAGGTCGACGGCGTCGAGGCCTGATCATCGGACTACTTCCATGCCCCTCAGCCCCCACTGGCTGAGGGTCAACCGCACCCACGAATCCCTCACCATCGTGGATGACGGCTACATGTCGGCCAGTAGTGTCTAACGGTCGTGCAGTACAGGACGGCCGGGACCGGACGGAGGCCCATCGCCCGGGCACGTGAGGACCCCTCGCGCACCCGCCAGAGCCTGCTTACCCTTGCTACCTTCCGGTCCTGGGGGATTCACTGGATGACGCCGCACGAGGGGCCGAGCGAGAGACTACCCGATCCGGCCCCCGGTTGCGAACCGGCCCCAACAGGCCCCTCCCACCCCGCCCGAGCTCGAGGACGCACCGTAGGGGCTCGCGGACTTCCCTGGGACGTAGTGCGTGCGTCCGCGCGGGAAGCCGGCGCCGCCAAACCAGCCTCGCGTGACAGATCCCACCACCCCGGGCTGGCACCGACGATGGGCGGTCCGATATATTCCTTTCTCGTTGCACGCGGTTGTCGCCGTGTGGAGCACCTGGAGGATTCGCCTAGTGGCCTATGGCGCACGCTTGGAAAGCGTGTTGGGTGCAAGCCCTCGGGGGTTCGAATCCCCCATCCTCCGCCACCACCCCCGGGATCCACGAGACCCCGGGGCTTTTCGTTTCCGCCCCTACCGCCTCCTCTTGACTCTTCTTCCCCGGCAGGCCGCCGATTGGCACCTCTCCCCATCGACGCCTCGCGCACCTTCTGCCACGGTTAGCCCATGCGCAAGACATCCTCTGCACTCATCGCACTCCCCACCGCACTCCTCCTCGCACTCAGCCTCAGCGCCTGCGATGAAGACGCAGTGAGCACCACTCCCACAGACTCCTCGTCATCGAGCAGCTCCGACTCATCGCCCTCCTCGAAGGACAAGGAGTCGCAGGACTCAGGACTCCGACGACGCCTCGGCCGCACCGTCCTCAAAGTCCAGCGCCTCCTCGAAGGCCGGCGCCTCCCCCAGTGCCACCGCCGACCCCAGGACCGTCGACATCAACGACCTCCAGGCCGGCGACTGCATCTCCGACGTCGCCACCGACACCCAGGACAGCCAGAAGGTAGCCACCGAGGCCACCGTCGTTGACTGCTCAACGCCCCACAAGTACGAGATGCTCGGAACCGGCGACTCCACGGCCACCACCTTCGCCGAGGCCGACACCACCGCTGAGATCTCAAGATCTGCGAGCCGCTGATGAACAGCTACGTCGGATCCCCCTCCAAGGCCAGCAGCTACAAGATCCTCGGGGTCACCCCGTCTCAGGAGTCCTGGGACCAGGGCGACCGCACCTTCGTGTGCCTGGCCCAGAACGCGGATAAATCCCCATTGAACAATTCCATCAAGAACTCCTAGTCTGTCCTCGTCGGACAGGACGCAGGATCTCAAGAGGCGGGCGGGCCGCCATCCGAGCACAACGGCTCACCCCTTTGTTTCTCCTCGTATCAGCCGTCCTGCCACCCACTCCGGCCGGGTGGCGACTCTCCGTCTCTCCGTCTCATGTCGCCACCCGGTCCTTATCCCGGATTTTTCAGCCGGCCCCAGTCCGCGACCAAGTGAGCCTCGATGACGCCGCAGGCGCGCCGGAGGACGAGAGGGGATCTCAGATCATGATTGGCAGGGACTATCATTCGCGAGCCATGCCACATCACCGATCGGGGATCTTTCCCCATCGACAGGGCTGGACACCCTTTGCCAGCGTGGATTCATGCGCCTGAAGACTTCTGCTCTTATCGCACTTCCTCCGCCCCTCCCTGCTCGCGCTCAGCCTCAGCGCCTGCGGCAGGAGACGGCGACCACCGCATCCACGGGCTCCTCGCCGTCGAGCACCGCAGGCTCATCAGCCTCCTCGACGGACAAGGCCACTCGGAACAACTCCGATGGCGCCTCGGCCGGTTCCAGCAGCGGAGCAGACAACGCCAGAACCGTGAGCATCCACGATCTTTAAGACCGGTGACTGCTTGTCCAAGATGGGCCCCGAGTCCACCGACGGGGACAGAGCACCGCGAAGGCCACGGTCGTCGATTGCGCAGCACTCACCAGTTCGAGATCGTCGGGGAGGCTGAGTCCACCGCCACCAGCCTCTCCGAAGCGACAGCCCTGCAAGCAATCGTTGACACATGCCAGCCCGTACTTGAGACCTATGTCGGTTCCACCAAGCAGGCCGCCGGGTACAGGATCGGCTCACTGAACCCCAACCAGTCCAGCTGGGACCAAGGTGACCACACGCTTACCTGCTTCCTGCAGGCTCCGGATGACAACCCACTGAACAAATCCGCCAAAGACTCCTAGCGCAGCCCTATCAAGCAGGATTCGAGGAGTCATCCAGAAGAGGGTCCACCGCGCGACGATATCGGCTCAACTCTTGACTTTTCGGGCACTCATCGACCTGCACCCACTCCGGCCGGGTGGTGACTCTCCGTCTCTCCGTCTCATGTCGCCACCCGGTCCTTATCCCAGATTTTTTCAGCAGCCTCCCCGCCTGCGACCAGAACCCCTCGGAAAAACCGGCACAATCCCGCCATTCCGACTGTTACGGTTCGGTACATGCGCACCCTGACCACGCTCCTTGCTCTCCCAGTCGCCGCCGCCCTCACCATGGGGCTGTCCTCCTGCAGCCTGTTCTCCTCGGACACCACTACCGCCACCAAGGACCTTGAGGTCGGAAAGTGCTACAACACCGTGAGTGACAAGGCCGGTGGGGACCACCCCGTCGGCGAGGTCACCGTGGTGGACTGCGCCAAGGCCCACACCTACGAGGTCGTCGCACAGACCACCTTCCCCAAGGACGTCGACAAGCTCCCCAGCGCGGACTCGATCAAGTCCCTGGGACAGGGCTTCGCCAGGGCGAGGACTTCACCAAGTACGTCGGGGTCGACGCCGGCAGCTCCAGCTACCAGATCGAGTTCCTCTCCCCCAGCGACGACACCTGGGCCACGGGCGACCGCAAGATCAGCTGCGTCGTCACCCAGGGGGACAAGTCACAGGTCAAGGGCTCGGCCAGGACTCCAAGAAGTAGCCCCACCGGTTCCCTCAGCGGCTGCGGGCCCAGCTCCGTTGACGGCGGCGTTCCGCCCCGGCAACGTCCGGGGACGACGGCGTCCCGTCGCCCGCCGGCCCGAGTCCCGCCAGCAGCTCCTCACCCTACAGCGCGACCGGTCACGTGGGTCTGCTGCTCGCCTCCGACCACTGAGGCATCGGCCCCAGTGCTCTCCCTGCGCCATGAGGGCGGTGGAGATCGCGAGCTTGATGCGGTTGAGCTGGTTGACCTCGCTGGCGCCGGGGTCGTAGTCGATGGCCACGATATTGGCCTGGGGGTAGCGGCGTCGGACCTCGCGGAACATGCCCTTGCCCACCACGTGGTTGGGCAGGCAGGCGAAGGGCTGGCAGCACACGATGTTGGGCACGCCGTGCTCGATGAGCTCGATCATCTCGCCGGTGAGCAGCCAGCCCTCCCCGGCCTGGTTGCCCAGGGAGAGCACCGTCGAGGCCTTGCGGGCCAGCTCGACCGTGGAGGGCTCGATATCGAAGGTGCCGCCGGCGGCGCGCAGGGCGGCGCGGGCCGGGGCCTGGAGCTGCTCGATGAACCAGACGGCCGCCTTCTTCTTGGCCACACCCTCCTTGCCGATGCCGTAGGCGTCCGCCTCCCACTGGGCGGTCACCAGCCCGGACAGGAAGAAGGGCAGGAGCCCGGGGACGGCCGCCTCGCAGCCCTCGGCCTCAATGACGTCGATGACGTGGTTGTTGGCGTCGGGCTGGAACTTCACCAGGATCTCGCCGACGACGCCGACGCGCGGGCGCCGGGGCTCATCGCGCCGGGGAAGGTCGTTGAACTCGCGGACCATCTCGCGCAGGAGGCGGCGGTAGCCGATGCGCCCGCCCCAGGTGGGGCAGCGGCCCCTTGTGCTCGAAGTACTCGGCGATGATGCGGTTCCAGCGATCGACGAGCTCCTGGGTGGAGCCTTCGACCACCTCGTAGGGGCGCACCCGCAGCAGGCAGGTGTTGAGGTGTCGCCGATGATGATGCCCTGGAGCATCTTGAGTCCCATAGTGGCAGTCAGCCTGAAGCCCGGGTTGGACTCGATGCCCTGCAGGAGATCGCCACGACCGGCACCTGCGGGTAGCCGGCCTCGCGCAGGCCCTTGCGCAGCATGGCGGCGTAGTTGGTGGCCCGGCAGATGCCGCCGGTCTGGGAGATGGCCACGACGCAGGAGTCCGGGTCGTGGCTGCCGTCGGTGAAGGCGCCGATGAGCTGGCCGATGACCATGATGGCGGGGAAGCAGGCGTCGTTGTTGACGTAGCGCAGGCCCACCTCGAGGTCGTCACGGGTGGCGGACTCCAGCAGCTCGACCTTGTAGCCCAGGCGCCGCATGAGCGGCTCGAGGGGCCGGAAGTGCACGGGGCTCATCTGCGGCATGAGAATGGTGTGGGTGGCGCGCATGGCCTCGGTGAAGACCGGGCCGGTGGCCCCCGGCAGCTCCCGCCCTTCGACGGCGCCGCTCGCCTCGCTCCGGTCGGCCGTCTCCTCAGCAGCCCGGCCAGTCATCGCAGTAGATCTTTCGGCGGGAGCGGTCGTGTCGATCTCGACGGTGTCGTCGACAGTGCCGTCGGCCTCGTCGCCGAGTCTCCCTGACGGCCTCCTCGGCGTGAGCCGTCTTCTCCGCGGCACGGGCCTGGGAGGCGGCGGCCAGGAGCGCAGGCGGATGGTGGCGGCGCCGAGGTTGGAGACCCTCATCGATCTTGAGGCTCGTGTAGACCCCTCCTGCGGACTCCAGGATCTCCTGGACCTGGTCGGTGGTCAGGGGCGTCGACGCCGCAGCCGAAGGAGTTGAGCTGGACGAGCTCGAGGTCGTCGCGGGTGGTGACGAGCTCGGCGGCCTGGTAGAGGCGTGAGTGGTAGGCCCACTGGTCGCGCACCCGCAGGCGCCCGGTGACGCCCCTGGGTGGCCACGGGCTTGGGCGTGGGCAGGCCGACGCCGGTGACATCGGACCAGTCGGCGGGCGCCTGCGGGTCGGGACGGAATTCGTCCACCCGACGGCGCAGCGCGGCCACGGCCCGGCTGAGCGCCCCGGTGGCGACGGCGTGCTCGGCGCCGTCGCCGGGGTCGGGGGCCTGGTCCGTACCGGGTGACGAGCCGGCCTGGCGGGCGATGGCGGCCCAGTCGGTCTTCCTGGGCTTCTTGGGCCTGGCCGGCTCTGGCGGGACGCCCTCCCGGCTCAGCCTCCCGGGCCGGCCGGGCCTTGCCGGCATCCCCGGTCTCCCTCGGAGGTCCCTGGCCTCCCCGGCCCGCCCTGCGGTCGTGGTGGTCGCGACGTCGGATCCGCTGGCGACCGGCCCGGTGGCTGGCCTCGGAGACGCCCGGTTCCGGCGCCTCGGTGGCTGCGGTGTCGGGCTCGGGCAGGAGGGAGTCCTCGGACAGGACGGCCCAGTCCCAGGGTGTTGATGACGTCGGGGACGCCGTGGTTGATCTCGGGGTCGATGTGGTAGGGCCGTCCGGCCAGGACGATTCCCTTGCGGTCGTTGTCCTCCATCCACCTCAGGGCGCGGCGGCCCTCGGCGCGCACGTCGGCCTTGAAGGCGGCGTCCTCGGCGAAGCTGGCGGCCACGGCCCGGCGGGCCTCGGGCAGGGTGACGTCCCAGTCGGCGAAGACCTCGACGAGCCGCTCGGCGAGCGTCGCGGGGTCGGCCAGGTTGAGGAAGGGGAGAGCATGCGCACGCCCGAGCCTCCGGAGCCCTCTTCAGCACCGTCGGGCCCTTCCTGCTGCCCGTCGCGCACGGCGTCGACGTTGTTGCGGATGACCTCGGGGTAGGTGGCCACGATCGGGCAGTTGAAGTGGTCGGCGGTGCCCTTGACCAGCTCGCGCTCGTAGAAGACGCAGGGGAACCAGATCGTCCTGATGCCCTTGGCGATGAGGGCCTCGATGTGCCCGTGGGCGAGCTTGGCGGGGTAGCAGACGTTCTCCGAGGGGATCGTGTCCATGCCGGACTCGAAGAGCTCGTGGCTGGAGCGCCCCTGAGATCATGACGCGGAAGCCCAGAGAGGTGAGCACCGTGAACCACAGGGGGTAGTTCTCGTACATGCCCAGCACCCTGGGGATGCCGATGTCGCCGCGCGTGGCCGCGCCCTGAGCAGGCGCCGGTAGGAGAAGGCCCGCTTGTACTTGTAGTCGTAGAGGTTGGGCAGGTCGGACTTGGTGGCGCGCCGCTCCTGGGTGGCGCCCCGCTCGCAACGGTTGCCGGAGATGTGGCGCTGTCCGTCGTTGAAGGTGGTGATGGTCAGCTGGCAGTGGTTCTGGCACAGCTTGCAGGTGGCGGTCTCCGTGGTCAGGCTGAAGCGGGAGAGCTCACCCAGGCTCATGAGGCCCGAGGGCACGCCGTCGTAGGTGGCCCGGGCGCTCAGGGCCGCGCCGAAGCAGCCCATGAGGCCGGCGACGTCGGGACGCACCACCTCCCGGCCGGTGAGCAGCTCGAAGGCCCGCAGGACCGCGTCATTGAGGAAGGTGCCGCCCTGGACCGAGACCCGCTCGCCGAGCTGGTCGGCGTCCTTGAGCTTGATGACCTTGTACAGGGCGTTGCGCACCACCGAGTAGGACAGGCCCGCACTGATCTCCCCCACGGTGGCCGACTCGCGCTGGGCCTGCTTGACCGAGGAGTTCATGAACACGGTGCAGCGGCTGCCCAGGTCCACCGGCCGCTCGGCGTGCAGCGCGGCCTCGGCGAACTCACCGATCTCCAGCCCCATCGACCGGGCGAAGGTCTGCAGGAAGGAGCCGCAGCCGGCCGAGCAGGCCTCATTGACGCTGATGGAGTCGATGGCGTCGCCCTTGATGCGCAGGTACTTCATGTCCTGGCCGCCGATGTCGATGACCGAGGTGACCCCGGGGTTGAGGTAGGCCGCCGCCCGGTAGTGCGCCATCGTCTCGACGACGCCCTCGTCGATGCGCAGCGCCGCCTTGACCAGGGACTCCCCGTAGCCGGTGACGCAGGAGCGCACGATCCGCACGCCACCGGGCATCTCTCGATGGATGCGGCGCAGGATCTCCACGGCGGCCGTCACCGGATCGCCCTCGTTGCCGGCGTAGTGCTCCCACACGATGCGCCCGCGCCCGTCCAGGACGACGGCCTTGATCGTCGTCGAGCCGGCGTCGATCCCCAGGAAGCAGTCACCGTCCCGGAACTCCCCGCCCGACGCCGACGACGCATCGGGGCCTCATCGTCGAGCTCGTCATCCTGGCCGCCCGGCTCTTTCTCAGCAGGCTCGTCGGGGAACCGGCCAGTGGGCCCGCTCGATGTGCGCGCGGGCGTGACGCTCGCGGAAGGCCTCCAGCTCGGCGGTGTCCTTGAACAGCGGGCGCATCCGGGAGGTGCCCCAGGGACAGGGCCTTGCGGGTGGACAGGCGGGTGGACAGCTCCGAGATCGGCGTCGGCTCGCCCGAGGAGAGCAGGGCGGCGCCGATGGCGACGTAGAGCTGGGCGTTGTCGGGGCATGTGAAGGAGTCGACCTGGTCCGCCAGGGTCCGCTCGAAGGCGGCGCGCAGCTGGGGCAGGAAGTGCAGCGGCCCACCCAGGAACATGACGTGGCCGCGGATGGGGCGCCCGCAGGCCAGGCCCGCAATGGTCTGGGTGACGACGGCCTGAAGGACGGAGGCGGCCAGGTCCTCCCCGCGGCACCCTGGTTGATGAGCGGCTGGATGTCGGACTTGGCGAAGACACCGCAGCGCGAGGCGATGGGGTAGAGCGTCGCGTAGCGCGAGGCCAGGTCGTCCAGACCGGCGGCATCGGTGTGAAGGAGCTGGGCCATCTGGTCGATGAAGGCACCGGTACCGCCCGCACAGGTGCCGTTCATGCGCTGCTCAGGGGTGGGATGGAGGTAGGGTGATCTTGGCGTCCTCACCACCGAGCTCGATGACGACGTCGGCCTGCGGATCGCATACGCGCACCGTCTCGGTCTCGGCAATGACCTCCTGGACGAAGGGCAGACCCATGAGCGTGGCCAGGGACAGCCCGGCACTGCCAGTGACCGCCCCGCGCACGACGGCGCCCGGATAGGCCCGAGTGACCTCGCCCAGCAGCCGGGTCAGCTCACCGCGCACGTCCGCGTTGTGGCGCCGGTACTCAGCAAACACCGGCGACACCGGACTCCCCGACATCGGGTCGGGCCGGGCACCCGCAGGCGCCTCGGGCAGACGCTCGGGGAGAAGGACCAGCTTGATGGTGGTCGAGCCGACGTCCAGCCCCATCCGCAGGACCGTGGTGCCGTCTGCCGGGGCACGACCGTCACAGCCCGGGTCCACCGGCTGCGCAGCCGGCTCTGTGGTCGCGGAGGAGGCAGACCTCCGCGAGATGGAGACAGGATCGGGAACGGACATGCTTCACCTCGGCGCGCGCCTACGCCGACCCCCTGTGAGCCGACGACGATGTGGGCTGGACCCCACCGTATCGAGGCGAACCATCAGTCTCAACGGTGTTGAAATGACCGTGCGACCCACCCTCCGCCGCCTCGACTTCTTGGCGCAATGACGGCCCAGAAGCCCCTGCGGTTATCGTGACGCCCACTCCGAGAATCTGAACAACGTTGAATATCGCACCGATAGACTTCCCTAAAAATAGGGCGACCGTCACACCCTCTCAGGTTCGCTGACCCCGAGCAAGTGCTGTGTTCTCCCGGAACTTCTCCGGTTTCTGCAGGGCTGGTCACCACGGGCAGCAGCGACACTCGTAATCTCCTGAGTGACCAGTGACGCCCTCAGCGCTCCGCAGCCGAGCGCCTCGCCCGAGGAGGTGAGGCTCGATCACCCCCGCCCTGGTCGCACACGACGCCGAGGACCCCGCCGTCGACCGACGACCGGCAGCACCCAGACACCCTCCACGCGGGAGGCGATCCTGACCGCCGCGCGCGAGTCGTTCCCTGGCCCAGGGCTACGAGAGCACGACGATCCGGGCAGTGGCTCGCACGGCCGGGGTGGACCCGGCACTCGTGTCGTACTACTTCGGTTCCAAGGGCGATCTGTTCGGGGCGGCCGTCAACCTGAGGGTACGGGCGAGCGAGGAGATCGCGGCCGCCGTGAGCGGGGACCTGCGCTCAGCCGGCCCCCCGCCTGGTGAGGCTGTCACTGACCGCCTGGGACGATGCCGCCGGTGGGGCGACCTTCCGCACCTTGCTGCGGTGGATGGCCACGGACGTCAGCTCCCCGGAGGCGATCCAGAGCTACGCGACCGAGCAGATCGCCACGCCCATGGCCGAGGCCCTCAAGCAGTCGGGTCTGTCGGGGATATCGGCACGAGAGAGGGCCACCCTGGCCGGGTCCCAGCTGGTGGGACTGGCCATGATCCGCTACGTGCTGCGCCTGGAACCCGTCGCAAGCGCCGGCGTCGACCATCTGGTGGAGGTCGTCGGGCCGACGATCCAGCACTACCTCACCGGCCCGCTGCGCCCCAGGTGAGCCACCCGACCGAGGCGCAGCGGCTACCGTCAGCGTGATCACCCCAGTCAGCCCGGCCACCACAGTCAACGCGCTACGTCACCACCGGACATGCGCATGTAGACATAGACCGTCATGAGGAAGATCATCGGGATGGCCACGAGCAGCCCTATGACGGTCAGCAGCCCGCCGAAGTAGACGGGGATGATGGTGAGCGCCAGCAGCGGCGCGTTACCGCCTTGCCTCATGAGACGGTATGAGCGACCAATCGCCTTGAAGCAGGAGCATCCCTCGTTCATGACCACGACCACCGCCACCCAGCAGAAGTAGCCGACCACCAGGCCCCGAGGGGGAAGAGGGAGGCGATGAAGCCCGCAAGACCGACGAGCACGAGCGCGGCAGCCGCGTCGAAGCCATGAGGAGGCACGACGAGGGAGCGGAGCGTCACCTTCTCCCCGCGGGCGATCCGAAGCGCGGCGGTATAGAGACCCAGCACCACCATCAGCCCCCAGAGCAGCGCCATCGGAATCCCGATCGCGGCAATGAGCGCGCCATTGTCCTCACCGACCACGCTGACGAGTCCGGACACCACCAGCGCCACTGCCAGGAGGCTCAGCGGGATCCAGGCGATGATGAGGGGATTGGCGAAGGTCTCGGCCCAGGCCCACTTCAGGCATCGCCCACCTCGATCCGCGGCACCGGAGGCCGCGCGGGGACCATGGAGACGGGTGGCTGCTGGTAGCCGTAGGCCCCGTCGAAGCCCGGCGCCGGGGGCATGTAGCCGTAGTGGCCAGTACCGCTCGACGCGCCAGGAGCTTCAAGAGACTCGGACACAGGGGTCTTCTTTCTGGACATGGAAGCATGTTCGCCCCGGTTGGGAACCGGGGCGAACATGCGCGCGATCGGAATACAGTCAGGTTCGGCTCAGAACGTCTCGTAGCGCGCGGAGCTGAGGAAGACGCCGTGGCCGGTCTCGGTGTTGCGGCAGGTCATGCCGGTCTCCTCGGAGCTGCACACCCAGGAGCCGAAGGTGACGGACTGGCCGTACTCGACCACCTGGGGGCGAGGAGGATCCGGGGCCGCGGAAGGCCTCATCGAGGGAGAAGGCACCCTCACCGCGGCCGCCGAGCTGAGGCGTTGCACCGCTACTGAGATCGAACCACCAGTTGGGCGAGCCCATCGCATCCTGGCCGAAGGTGCCGTCGGAACGGTAGGACAGCACGCCGCAGCCCGCGAAGTGGGCGGACAGGTCGCAGCCGATGTTGCCCGACGGCGAGACGATCATGGCCGTCTTCTCCGTGACGAGGTTGTCCGCGACGAAGGAGGTGGCCTGGCCGGCCTGCGGCTCGGCGGGCGCTGCGGGCTCGGTGGGTGCCGGCGCGGGCATAGTCTTGTCGGCACTGCCACCGGAGCCGTCAGCGCTGTCCGTGGGCGCAGGGGCTGCCGGGGCCGGCGCGGGCACAGCCTGAGCCTCGGGCGCCGCAGTCCGCGCCTGCTGACCAGCCTCGGCCTGGGGCCCACTGGACTGGCTCGCGCTGCTACCGTACTCGCCTCCGGAGACTTGGAGGCCCCACCGTTGTGCTGGTTCGGGGAGTCGGTCTTGCCGGGGTGGCGGCCTTGCTGGCACCATTCCCGCTGGCGGCGGGCCGGGGCTCACTGGCACGCGGGCTCGAGGGACGGGCGCCTGAACCGGAGGAGGACTGCGGCGCGGCCGACTCGCCGGAGCCCTTCCCCGTGGGGCTCGGGATACGGGGGGAGGCGTTGCCGGACTTCTGCCCGGATGTGGGCTTGGCGCTGGCCGTCGACTGCGCCTTCGCGGACGACGAGCCCGCGGTGCCCCTGCTGGTTGGCGTTGGAGGCACCACCTGACTGACAACCGGCCAGGAGCATGGCGGTCGAGGTGAGGACAACGAGGGACAGGGGGATGGTGAAGCCGCTTCGGCGGACCGTGGCGGTCATGACTGCGGCATCCTTTCGGTCGACGTCGGTGCAGCCAACACGGTACTAGAGCCTTGAAGAGCATGGGAACAGTCTGAAATCAGGCATCGCGCCGATTCCGGGCGTCAGATGTCCCACGTTCCCAGCGAACCATTAGATTTCGTAGCGATAACGCCAATCACAACAAGATGACGAGCCAATCGTTCTGCGGGCCACATTCCAACTAGTGAGACAGATAACGGATCGGCAACCGGCTCGGCACCCAGCTTCTCCGAAGGGACGGGACTCTCCGCCGGCACCCCGGGCGACGGCGATGTTGGACCGCCCACGGCGCTCCCGTGCGCCTTGGGCCAGTTCATTCACTAGGATGCTCACGTGATCTTCAAGGCAGTGCGGAGAGGCCCCCTACCCCCGACCACGGGGTCACCACTCAGCGCGAGTGGGCCGTCATCGCGCCTCGGCAGATCCGCCTGGCCGATCTCACCACCACCCGCGCGACTCTCGACCTGCGCAGCCTCCTGGATGACGACTCCACCTTCTACGGGGACCCTGTTCGCCCACGTCGTCTCCTTCAAGGGGGATCTCTACCTGGAGACCGGGCTGCACCGGGCCCTGCGCGCCGCTCTGCAGGGGCGCACCGCGATCCACGCCCGCATCCTGGAGGTCACTGAGGACGGGATACCGCGACTCGCTCCGGCGCCACCGAGCTCCTGACACCCACAGACGCACCTCCTCAGGAGCCAGGGCCTCAGCTCGGTCCCATGTCACATCGGGCCGCCACCGCCCGGCGAGCGCCGTCGTCCATTACCCTGGATCGCGTGAGTAGTCCCGCAGATCCGCGCACCGAGTACCGGCGGCACATGCAGCACCGCCAGGCCACCGTCATCGGCGCCATCCTGGCCGTCATGGTGGTCGCGGTCGCCGTGAGCCTCCTGGTATCGCTGGGCATCCTGCCCGCCTACAACCCGGGCTCTCGCAGCCCAAGAGCACCTCCCACCTACGCGCCCCGCCCTGCCCGCCCGACGGCGCCAAGACCGTCGACGTCACCACGCTCACGATCAACGTCTACAACGGCTCGGAGTCAGTGGGCCTGGCCACCACCGTCCAGCAGGAGCTGGAGGAGGCGGGCCTGACCGTCGCCTCTGCGAGCGACTGGCCGGGGGGCATCTACAACGGCGAGGTCCAGATCCTGTCCTCCAAGGGCGGTCTGACCAACGCCTACTCCCTGGCTCAGGTCTTCCCCAACTCCACGGTGAAGATCGATGAGAGCCTGTCCGACGACGACGCCACGGTCTCGGTGGTCCTGGGCAAGGAGTACCTGCAGAACGCGCTGAACGCCGACGAGATCAAGCTGCTCGGCTCCGACAAGCCGATCACCGCCCCCAGCGACTGCGTCCCGGCGGACAAGAGCGCCAAGAAGAAGTCCAGCTGAGCCCCGGGGACGCCGTCCGAGGGGATCGGTGACCTCAGTCCCTCGTCCCCGTCCTTGTCATCGATACCGCCATCGTCCGGGGCGCTCGACGGCGTCGAACCCGTCTCCGGGGAGGCGGCCGACGGGGAGTGGGCGGCGCGGCTGGAGTAGGCCGGTCCCTCCAGCTCGGTGCCGGCGGGCGCTGAGGCCGGGGAGGCCTGCTCCAGGTTGGTGCCGCGCACCTTCGAGATCCAGCGCATGGCGTGGTAGATGCCGATCGCGGCCAGCGACCCCAGGGCGATGCCCTCGAAGGTCATGCCGTCCCAGGCCAGGGTGTAGTTGGCGATGGCCACCACCATGGAGACGGCCGCCGTGTTGAGGTTGACCGGATCGGAGAAGTCGACCCGGTTCTGCACCCAGATACGCACGCCCAGCATGCCGATCATCCCGTAGAGGACCGTGGCCGCACCGCCCAGGACACCGGCAGGGATGGTCGCGATGATCTCGCCGAACTTCGGCAGCAGGGACAGGCTCAGGGCGGTCAGCGCCGCCACGACGTAGGCGGCGGTGGAGTAGACGCGAGTGGCGGCCATGACGCCGATGTTCTCCGCGTAGGTGGTGGTGCCCGAGCCGCCGCCGGCACCGGCGAGCATGGTGGACAGTCCGTCGGCGAACAGGGCGCGCCCGGTGACGTCGTCGAGGTCCTCCCCGTCATCGCGGAGACGGACTTGACGTGACCGATGTTCTCAGCGACCAGGACGAGCACCACGGGAATGAACAGGCCCAGGTAGCTGACGTCGAAGGCCGGCAGGTGGAAGTGCGGCAGGCCCAGGACCGGGGGCATCGATGACCTTGGAGAACTCGACCTCGCCGCGCACCACAGCGGTGGCGTAGCCGATGAGCACACCGATGAGGATCGCCAGGCGCCCGACGATGCCCTTGAACATGACGGTGATGACCAGGATCGACACGATGGTGACGACCGCCGTCACCGGAGCCTGCTTGACGTTGTTCCAGGCCGAGGGCGCCAGGTTGAAGCCGATGAGGGAGACGATCGCACCGGTGACGATCGGCGGCATGAGGCGGTCGATCCAACCGGCCCCCGCCAGATGGACGACGACGCCCACGAGCAGCAGGGACACTCCCGCCGCGATGATCCCGCCCTGGGCCAGGGAAGCCTTGTGGGCGTCGATGGGGCCCCCGCCGTCGGCCATGTAGCCGGTGACGGCTCCGATGGGGCGATGAGCGCGAAGGACGAGCCCAGGTAGCTGGGCAGGCGCCCGGAGGTGATGCCCAGGAACAGCAGGGTGCCCGCGCCGGTGAAGAACAGCGTCGTCGCCGGGTCGAAGCCGGTCAGAAGCGGCACCAGGAAGGTGGCGCCGAACATGGCGACGACGTGCTGGATGCCGATACCGATCGTGCGGGGCCAGGTGAGGCGTTCACCGGGGGCGACGACCTCGCCCGGAGCGATCGACCGGCCGTCGCCGTGAAGGCGCCAGCCGCGAGAAGGAGAAGAGGACACGGGGGTCTCCTGCCTGAGCAATGGGGAAGTGACTGTGTCCCGTGGGAGGCTCCACTCGCGGGACGACCCGCGGGACGCTCGGCAGGTTCCGGCAGAGCCTGCCGGAACTTCAGCATAGCCTCCGCCGGGGCCGTGCCGATCGGCCTCCCCTGCCGGCCACCGGCCGCCGCCGCTCGGCTCCTCCGCCGGGACGATGCCGCATCCGGCGTCGGAGGGCATGATGAGGATATGAGCACCGCCCGGCCCGCACCTCCAGGACAGAGCGCACCGACCTTCTCCCCGGGCTCGGATCAGTACGTCGACGGGCTCCCGCCGGGTTCGTCTTCCCAGGACCGAGAATCTCAACCCCTGCGGAGATCTTCTCCGGCCCCGGCTACACGGCACCCCGCCCTCGCGCGGACTCGGGGGCCACAACCGCCATGGTCTGCGGGCTGCTGAGTCTTCATCCCCCTCATCGGTATCGCCGCGATCATCCTGGGCGCCAGTGCGCTGCGCCGCCTGCGACACAGTTACGACTCCGGCGAGGGTATGGCCTGGCTGGGGCTCATCCTCGGAGCCGCCTCCACCCTCATCTGGCTCCTCATTCTCATACTCATACTGTTCGTGATCTAGGAGCCCCGCACCTCCGGCCGGTCCCCTACAGTGGTCCCGTGAAGCCTTTCATCATGGTGACGACGCGCCCCGAGCACGAGGCGGCGCAGGACGAGTACGAGTCCTTCCTGGCCCAGAGCGAACTGCCGCGCGGCGATCTGCAGCACATCGCCCTGGAGGAGGTCGACTTCCTCGCATCCTTCACCGCAGCCGACGTCTCAGGGGTGCTCATCGGCGCCAGCCCCTACAACGCGGACACGCCGGCGGCGGACAAGACCCGCAGCCAGCAGTACGTCGAGGAGCAGATCCGTGAGCTGCTGGCGATGATTCTCAAGGAGGGATCCCGCTCCTGGCCACCGGCGTCGCGCTCCAGGTCCTGGCCGCCTACCTGGGAACGGGGACGCACGAGGAGTTCGGCGAGGGCTGGGCGCCGTTGACCTGTTCCTGACGGCGGAGGGCCGTGAGGACCCGGTCCTGGCGGGACTGCCGCAGGCCGTCACCGTGTTCGCCGGCCACTACGAGGGCGTCGGAGAGGTGCCCGCGCACGCGACTCTGCTGGCCAGCTCGCCCGACTGCCCCGTCCAGATGCTGCGCGTGGGCAGGAACGTCTACGCCTGCCAGTTCAACCCCGAGCTCGACGCCGTCCGGTTCGAGCAGCGCGTCAGCATCTACGACGAGGCTGGATACGGCGATCCGGACATGAGCGAGGACATCCTCACCCAGGCCCGCTCCTCCGAGGCTCACGACGCCGGTCAGATCATCCGCAACTTCGTCTCGCACTTCGCACGCAGCTGAGCCACCCACCGCTCGGGGCCGGACGCCCTGAGGGACTCAGGGACAGAGGCGCAGCTCTGGAGCTGAGAGCCACAACGATCAGGACCTTGCCATGACTTACCCGTCTCCCTACCCGGGGCCGCCACAGGACCCGGGCGGCCCTCAGAGCTCGCCGTATGCTCCGCAGGTCGCGTACGGTCAGCCTCCGGTGAGCGCTCCCGCAGGCCGGGAGCACCGTACGGGCAGGCGCCGACGCCGGCCGGTCACGGCGCCTACATGCCCTCGAGCAGCTCGCGATCCCGACGCAGTCGGTGCATCGCTCGCCCGGGCCTCCGTCCGCCCGGACCACCCCTACCCGTCTCCGTCCGCGCAGGCCTCCGCGCCGCAGTATCAGCCGTACCAGTCATATCAGCAGCACTATCAGCAGGGTGCGAACGCCGGGTCCATGTACCTGAGCGGAGCAGTCACCGCACCGGGCTACTCCGCCGGGGACAGGCTCCTGCAACCGGGCTACTCGCACGCGGGGCGGCCTCGCCTCAGACCATTGGCGCTGGGCACCATGTGCCGTGGCGCGGTGAGAAGGCGGCGGCGCTGGTCATGATGCTCGTTGCCTACGCCCTTGAGTTCGTCATCTACATTACCTTCGTCCTCAACTCGCACGAGGCGGCTGGCTCAATATCGTGTTGACCACGATAACGTTCATTGTCGCCACACCGTTGATCTGGTGGCTTTTACTTCGGATTGCGCCACCTGTCTCGCAATCAGCCAGTGACCGAAATGGTAGGGCCCTCGCACCATGGTTCGGTTACGGGTACTTGCTCATGCCCGCCGGCGTCTCCGGACAAGGACCAGTATGCCGGTCTGCAGAACGTCGCCTTCGTCCTCCTGTTCATCGTCACCGCGGTAGGGGCCGTCCTCACCGCACGGCTCAACCAACGCTTGAGGAGCCCACGACCATGGACCATCACCCTGGCCCTGGGCGCTTGCCAGTTCGTGCTGATCAACAGCGCCGTGCGCCTTTCATACCTCGGCATATCGGCCTACTCAGCATCATCGAACGGAAAGAAAATCAGCCAGTACACGGCCAACGCATGGTTCGCATGGTCTGACCCAGGAGGGGTCGGTTTGCCCATGGCGCCAGGAATGCTCATCCTGGCGGCTATCACCTCCCTGGCTGCCGCAGGTTTTTTCCTGGGAATGCGGTCGCCCTCCAGCAGAGCCTTCCGAATCACGTCCACGAGCGCCGTCTCGCTCCTGACGCTCTGCAACCTCGTCATCGTCCTCGCCTACGGATTGCCCACACGCGGCGAGTACGCCCTATCGTCCCTCCGACGCAGGAATAGTGGTGGCGGTCATCATCGTCATGGGCGCGATGCTCATTGGGGCGACGCTGGCCGCAGGACGTCGCCCCGTCGCCACGTCCCCGGCCGGCCACGGCCGGTACCGCATCGACGCCTCGAACGCACCCAACGCACAGAACATGCAGAACCACTTCAACCAGTATCACCAGCCTCAGTCGCCCATGGGAGGCGTTACTGACCACCAGGTACCGTACGGCAGATACACAGGTTGACCCCTCTCATCGACACGTACCGCCGGGTCGAGCACAATGCCACTATGCGGCAGCCACCTCAACCACCCTCAGGGCAGCTCCGCCCCGACATCGTCGGGCTCTGCTGGAAACGGCCCGGCCACGCCGTACGGCGTCGTACCCGACAGGCAGGCATCCTCCTCGCCGTCACCGTATGCGGCCTTCGCGCCAGGAGCCTCGCCCCGGAGCGGACAACAGGCCGACTACCCCTATCTGCACCACGGACAGACCGCCGTTCCCACACAACCGGTGGCTCAGCACCTCTCCGCCGTCGGACAACCCGCCAGCAGGATCGTCACCGACAGGACCGGCGCCGATCCCTACTCGACGGGCCCCACCGCCAGCTTTCCCCAGGTTCGTCCCCAGCCTCTCCCCAGCCCTGCCCCCCACGACCCCGCGGCAGCCCGCCCAGCCATCGGTTGCCGGCGCAGCCCCGCCCGGCGTCACCCACGAAGCCGTCTTCTCCCCACCCGCTCCCTGGAGGCGCGATCGGGTCATCGCTCTCATCACGACTCTGATCGCGTGCGGGACTCAGGTCGTGTGACCCTCATCGACGGCTCCAGACAACCATCCTTCCGCGCCGCCCCGGGCTTCACGCTGGACCCTCGTCATCCAGCTGGTCTTCTACATCCTCCTCACCCCGGGCGCCTGGTGGCTGTTCCTGCAGTTCTCATCCATCAAAGCCATCTACGAGAATCGCCCGACCCCGGTCAGTGGTGGCCGCGACACTCCAGGTACTGCTCATCGACGTCCTGATGTTCAACGACAGCATCACTGGCACCCCGCTGCCGATCCTGTGCCTTCTGGCGACCGGCGGTGCCGCGATCGCCGCGACCATCATGAGTCAGCACACGCCCACCGCGCGATCACGGCTGGTCACGCTCGGATTGGCGGCCAACCTGTTCATTCTCGTGGCAGCGCTTCACCAGCTGACGAGCTCTCTTCGCTACGCACCGAACGGCGCCAACCTGAGTGAGCGCACGATCAACCTCTGGATGACGCCCGCGTCCGGCCCGAGTATCGAGGAGCCCTCTGATCGGCGGCATCATTCTGATGATCGTTACAGCCGTGATCGCTGCCACCTGCCTTTACCTGGGCTCCCAGCACCGTCACACAATGGCATTCGCGCGCCTCGTCGGCCTCGCTCCATTGATCATGGCTCTCACGAACGTGTACATCCTCCTCGCACACGGCCTCTCCGCCACCTCCATCGGCTCCACGCTCGGCCTGACCAGCATCGGCAAAGAGTTCCCCTACATCTACTTCCGGGCGTGGGGCACGTCGATCCTGCTGGGCGTCTTCGCCGTCGGTGAGACTGTGCTGCTGCACCGGCGCGCATCCGCCAGGAGACGCGAGACGGGCCAGGTCATACCGGTGGCTGCGACCGTGCAGCCGCCCCTGCGCCAGAGCTACCGCCCCTACACGCGGTAGGCCTCTCCACCCACCTCCACGAAAAGTGAGTGGAGTCACTCATTTAGTCCCATCTGCTTCCCGCTCGTCTCCGAACTCCTGGTGACGGCACACCCTTGCGGTGAGCCACTACTCACCCGGCCACGTCGCCTACCCACGCCACCAAGGAGCTCTCCCATGCGTACTCAGTAGGGTCGTATCCGCCGCCCTGCTCGTCGCCGCCCTCGCCGTAGGAACCGCCGCCCTGCGGCTCCACGGACACCAACAAGGACAAGATGGAGCAGACCTCCACCCTGAACGGCACCATGAGCGACGGCAAGATGTCCGATGGAAAAATGAGCGACGACAAGACCGGGGACGGGAAGATGTCGGATGACAAGATGTCCGACAGCCCCACCTCCGACAGCATGTCAGACGGCAAGATGTCCGACAGCCCCACCTCCGACAGCATGTCAGACGGCAAGATGTCCGACAGCCCCACCTCCGGCTCCATGAGCGACGGCAAGTGAGACCTCACCACGAGCCTGAACGGGCTCCGGTCCGCACTCACTCGATGAGCGCGGACCGGAGCCTCTGAGCCTGCCCCACGAAGGCGGGCGATCATGACAGGTCAGCGTACTCCTGCAGGTACGTCAGCAACAGCCTGGGCTATGGAGGTATCACCGTCGTAGAAGGGGATGACCTTGCCGATACTGGCCGGCTCGGCGAGCACGGCGGCGATGACGCGAGCCACGTTGCCACGCGACGTCGGCGCCTTCGAGGACGGGGTGCCCTTGAGGACGCGCGCCACGGTGATGGCACCGGTGGGATCATCCAGGGTCAGCAGGCCCGGCCCCAGGATCGTCCAGTCCAGGTCGGTGGTCTGCAGGTGGCGGTCGGCCGCGATCTTGGCGATGGCGTAGGCACGCAGCGGGTGGTCCACGGGCACCTCCCCGTAGGCGGTGAGGAAGGAGACCATGACGTAGCGTTTGACCCCGGCTGCGGCGGCGGCCTCCATGGAGCGGAGCGGCGGCGCGGTCGACGGCGTCGGTGCGCTCCGGGCCGCCCTGCCTCCGGCCCCGGCGGACCAGACGATCGCGTCGGCGCCGGCGAAGGCTCGAGTGAGCTCGGCGACGTCGGCCTCCTCAATGGACAGGACCAGCGGGGTGGCGCCGGTGGCGGCGACGTCGTCGACCTGATCGGGATTGCGGATGAGGGAGACGACCTCGTGGCCAGCCTCCACGAGCAGTGGGGCCGCCAGCAGCGCGACCTGCCGTGGCCTCCGATGATGACGATGCGGGACATCCTGTGAGCCCTTTCCTACGAGCCTGAGCCGACCGGCTGATCGGTCTTGCGTGGTTCCAGCATTCACCCCGCCCGCACCGCACGCACCCCTCCTGCGCTGGGCGAACGGGGACATAGTGCCGACGGCTCTTAGTCCCGCTCACAGGTATGCGCTCCGAGGTCGGACTCCAGCGCCGCCACACAGTGCCCTGAGCATGTCGAGGGCCTCCTGGCTGCGGACCTGGCAGATGCGCCGGGTCGCGGCCTTCGTGACCGACAGCAGCCCCGCCTGCTCCAGCAGCTTGACGTGGTGGGAGACGGCGGTGCGCGACAACGGTGAGGTCTGTGCGATCTCTCCGACCGTCTGCGGGCCGTGCTGCAGCAGGTGGGCGACGATCTGCTGGCGCGTGGGGTCCTTGAGCGCCCTCGAACATGGGGATGCAGTCGTTGAGGATGTCGATGCCGCACCGGCTGTCCGGCTGCCCGCTCCGGTCAGTCACGGGCCGAGCTCCGGATCCTCACCCTTGTCACCTGCCGCTGTCAGCCACGCCGAGCCGCCCGGCGGGGCATGAGCGCACCGAGCCCGTGGCGGCGCACCGTGAAGGCCAGCGCCGCGAGCCCGTTGCCGTGGGCCGAGGCGTACCCGCCCCGGGCGAGGCGGGTGCATCTGCATCTCGTACCAGCCGATGACCAGGACGCCGCCGAGCGCCTCATCGAGTGCCTTGACGCCCGTGGAGACGCGGGGAAGGTCGATCCGACGTCGGCCGGCGCCGTGAAGAATGCGCTGCGGTAGGTCCGGGATGAGGGCCAGTGGCCGCCCGATGCCCACGAGGTCGGTCAGTCCCTCGGCGACGGCCTCCTCCATGTCCGCCGCCGAGCGGAAGCCGCCGGTGAGCGCCACCGGCATGGAGACGAGCTCTTTGAGGGCGGCGTGCGTAGTCGGCGAAGTAGACGCCGCGACGGTGGTCCTCGGCGCTGCTGTCGGTCTCCTCGAAGACCGGCTTGCGGTAGGTGCCGCCGGAGACCCTCGAGGACGTCCACGCCGAGCTCGGACAGGCGGGCCGCGACCCGCAGTGAGTCCTCCTGGGTCATGCCGCCGGGCTCGCCGTCGGAGGAGTTGAGCTTGACGGAGATGGGGAAGTCCGGCCCCAGGGTCTCGCGCATGCCCTGGTAGACCTCGACGAGGAAGCGCATGCGCCCCTCGAGAGACCCGCCGTACTCGTCGGTGCGGTGGTTGTCCACCGGGGAGAGGAACTGGCTGACGAGGTAGCCGTGGGCGGCGTGGATCTGAACGCCGGTGAACCCCGCCTTCTTGGCGACGCGGGCGGTGGTGACGAAGCGGCGCACAATGTCACCGATCTCCTCGCGGCTGAGCTCGCGGGGCGGCTCGAAGAACTGTCCGTAGCCGCCGGCATCCGGCACCTCGCTGGGGGCGACCGGGCGACGGTTGACCGAGCGCGGCGACTGCCTGCCGGGGTGGTTGATCTGCATCCACAGCTGGGTGCCGTGGGCGGTTCCCGCCTGCGCCCAGTGCCGCAGCATCTCCAGGTGGGTCTCGTCCTCGACGACGATATTGCCCAGCTCCCCAGGTGACGGGAGTCGACCGCGACGTTGCCGGTCACGAGGATCCCGGCACCGCCGGCGGCCCAACGCCCGTAGAGATCCACGATGTTCTGCGAGGGAGCCAGGTCAGGGGTTCCCAGGGCCTCGTGCATGGGCGCCTTGAAGAAGCGGTTCTTCACAGTCACCCGCAGGGGCAGGGGTGAGCGGTTCGGCGAGGACGGGCGTGTGGTGGACATCGGCGACCTTTCGTCGAAGCGTCGAAGTGCTTTGACCTTTTGGCATAGTGAGGCTACCACTCCGCTTGACAGGGACCTGTTGCACGATGGCGAGACGGCACTAGGATCAGTCAGCCGCACTCCAACGACGGTGAGGGGTCGTGGAGTGCGGCTGACCCTCAGCCAGACGGGCTGAGGGGTCATTCAGTGCGTTCCCCGAGCCGAGGGCGGATATGCCGACGACGCGGCGATCGTCGGTCGCGGGCGTGGACGGTCACGAAGTTGGCCAGGAGCTTCCGGGAGTCGGAGACGTCGTCGAGGCGCACGCGGGCTTGGAGCTCAGCGAGCTCGTCGTCGGCGAAGTAGCCGTGGCCGGAGTAGAAGCCGAGCCGGTGGGCGAGGTAGTCGCCGTCGAGCTCGGGGTGGAACTGGGTGGCGTAGAGGTTGTTCTTGATGCGGAACATCTGCACGGGGCAGGCCTGGCCGGACCCCAGGACGACGGCGTGGGGCGGCAGCTCGGTGACGGCCTCCTTGTGGGCGACGAAGGCCTGAAGACTCTTGGGGACGCCCCGCGCAGATCGGGTCGGCCAGGCCTGCCTCGGTGAGAGTGACGTCGGGGGCGGTGACGGCCTCGCCGTAGGTGGTGTCGACGACGGCGCCCTGGTGGCAGGCGAGCGTGCCGACGCCGTAGCAGGCGCCGAAGAAGGGGAAGTCGGCCTCGACGACCCGATCGAGCAGGCCGGAGAGCTCGGTCTCGACCCGGTTCTGGGTGGGAGACTTCTTCTCCGGCGGGGTGGAGGCGTTGAAGGGGAACCACCCACGAGGATGCCGGACCAGTCGTCCAGGTCGATCTGCGGCAGGGACTGGGACTCCAGGCGCAGTCGGACAAGCGTGGACTCGTCCAGGCCGGTGCGCTTGAGGAAGGCCTCGTACTCGGCGTCAGCGGGCTCGTCGTCGCTGCGGGTGGCCAGGAAGAGGAAGGGTTTCACGGGATGACCTTAGCGGGGGCCGACAGGCGGGGCAGCATTGTTTCTCACGCCGTTCTCAGAATCACGTTCAGGCGCCGGCTTGCAGGCTTCTGAGGACCTCCTCGACCGCGGCCAGGGCGACGCCGGACGCCTGGCGCAAGGAGTGCTGCGCCCGCCCGAGGTTGCCGCCGGCGGCCGGGGCGTCCAGGTAGGTCAGGGCGGCAGACGGTTACGCCCCTCGGCAGGCCAGGGCCATGGCCTCGGCGACGGAGTCGGTGACGGCGACGTCGGCCCCAGGGAGGCCAGGGCTTGAGCCTCGGCGGGACTCGGACGCAACGGTCCGGGGATGAGGGCGACGACGGCGCTGCCGCTCACTCCCCGCAGGCGCCCCAGACGCTCGGCGAGGTTCGCGTCCCAGCCGGCCGAGACCATGCCGGTGGCCGGGAAGAGGGGCCTCGGAGAGGTTGAGGTGGTCGGCGACGACACGCACCTGGCCGGGCGCAGCATGGCCGTGATCAGCAGCCCGTCGGCCTCGTCACCGGAGCCGCGCAGCGGGTGGCGCGCGTGACGAACAGGGCCGCGCGCAGGCGGGCGCCGCTGGCGATCGGGCCAGCGCCGTCGTGCTGCGGGCGGACTCTCCCTCGTACAGGCTGGTGCGGCCGCGGGCGACGAGGACGCCGAGGCCACCGCGCTCGTAGGACATCAGGGCGTCCTCCTGGCCGGGGAGCGCTCGGAGCCTGGACGCCGGGCAGGAGCGACAGGCGCACGCGGGCGGCAGGGCGCCCCAGGCCTGGTCGAGGTCGCGCAGGGAAAGCGGGCTCGGCGACGACGAGGAGGTCGTGGCGGGCGCGGCCCGTGGCCAGGAGGATGGAGCGCCGTCGGGGTCCTCATCCCAGGTTCCTGGTGGGGCGGGCTGCTGAGCCATGGGTTCTCCTCAGGTGGGCCCGGGGCGGGCGTAGGGCAGGGACGATGACCGGAGCAGGGGCTCCGGTCAGGGGTGGAGCGAAGTCTACGGGACGACGCTGGGACGCGCGGCCGGTCGGACCGCCCTTCGCCGCTCACCGCCCTTGAGCAGTCGCAGCCAGCGGCAGACGGGTGCGACTGCACCTCCGCGACCCACCATCGTGCGGTTGAAGTAGATGTTCCTCCGATGAGACTGATCAGCTGGAGCCACAGCACGACGGCAAGGGGCCGGCGTCATCGGCCCCCGAAGGCACCCACGGCGGTAGCGACAATGCCGCCGAAGAACCCGACGACGCCGGTAAGGGCCCAGGCCCGCTGCGAGGCGGCCCTGTCCCGCTCGTCCTCCCGCTTCTCGAGCTCCCGGACGACGAGGTGTCATCCACGCCTCTTCGCAATGAACAGGCGACGTACACGAGCATCATGGCTGACGCCCCACTGGCACCACCGTAGAGAAAGCCGCTGGGCATCGGGATTGTCAACGCTGCCACCACAGAAGGATCACGACGACGACAACGTATGCCATGCGCCCGACGACGGGCAGCCACAGCTAGGTGGCCTTCAGGCCCTTCCGCACCTTCGGCGTCGAACCGGAGGAGGACGAGCCTGCGGCTGGAGCGGAGGAAGGGGCGGGCATGGATCTGACTCAGACATGGAAGATCTCCTCAACGGCGGTCTCGAAGTAGCGGGCGATGGCGATGGCCAGAGGAAGGGAGGGGTCGTACTTGCCCTTCTCGATGGAGTTGATGCTCTGCCTGGAGACGCCCAGGGCGGCTCCGAGCTGGGCCTGGGTGAGGCCGCGCGCCTCGCGCAGGCTGCGCACGTCGTTATCCATGGCACTCACCGCCCAGAGCACGGTGAGACAACCGAGATGCATGGGCAACCGCCCTTCCCCGGCTCATGCCGCAGCCGAGTTCGGGCGGCACGCAGTCGTGGGGACAGCCACGCGACACCGACGACTGGAGACGCCGATCATGGCGGTGCCCATGAGGGTGCACGACCAGCAGAAGTGGTCCGGCGGAGAGCATGGCGATCATCCCTTGAATACCCACTCACCCCAAGAGTGGATGTCATGTTTGCTTGACATGTCTAGTGTGCTTGACAGAACTCATCGTGTCAAGCGTGCTTCACTCGAAACATCCAGGCCGTTGATGCCCGCCCCACACTCACCGGCATTTTTCCTTACAGATGACGCGGCTCCGCGCAACCTATGAAGAGAATGTCGGTATGGCTCGACCGACCGTCCCCATCAGGGCCCTGCTCACCTCTCCCCGGACCTACCGGTGGTCGAGGTGCTACCCGAGCTGCGCGAGCGCCTCTCCCCTGCCCCATCCGGTTCCGACGACGCCGGCCCCTGCCTGGTCCTCACCGCCCCGCCCGGCACCGGTAAGACGACGCTCGTCCCACCACTCCTGGCCGACGTCCTGGCCGGCGCCCGGAGCGCGGACCAGGCCGCGTCGTCGTCACCCAGCCGCGGCGCATCGCCGCCCGCGCGGCCGCCCACCGCCTGGCCGACCTCCTGGGAGAGGAGGTCGGCGGCACCGTCGGATACGCGGTGCGCGGGAAGCGGCGCGCCGGCCCGGACACGCGGATCGAGGTCGTCACCGCCGGGCTCCTCCTGCGCCGCCTCCAGCGGGACCCGGAGCTGAGCGGCGTCGACGCCGTCATCCTCGACGAGGTCCACGAGCGCTCGCTGGAAAGCGACCTGCTCCTGACCCTCCTGGCGGACGCGCGCGCCGCCTGCGCGAGACCTCACCCTCGTGGCCATGTCCGCCACGCTCGACGCCGACCGCCTGCGCCGCATCCTGGGCGGCTCGTCGGGCAGCGCCGCCCCGCTGGTGGAGTACCCGGCCGACTTCACCCCCTGGAAGAGGTGTGGGCACCGCCGGGGCGCACCGGTCGCCTGGGGCCGCGCGGGGTGCCGCGGGAGTTCCTCGCTCACGTCGCCGCCACCGTCGAGCGGGCGCTGGCCGAGCACTCCGGAGACGTCCTGGTCTTCCTGCCCGGGGCCCGCGAGGTCGACGACGTCGTCTCCCGCCTGCGCGCCAGCGCGCCCGGGAACGTGGACATCCTTCCGCTGCACGGCCGTCTGCCCGCGAGCGCCCAGGACGAGGCCCTGACCCCGAGCCCGGCGGGGCGGCGGCGCGTCGTGGTGGCACGAACGTGGCCGAGTCCTCGCTGACGGTCCCCGGGGTACGGGTGGTGGTGGACTCACGCTGGCGCGCGAGCCGCGCCTGGACGTGGCCCGCTCCATGAGTGGCCTGGTGACGGTGGGGGTCTCGCGGGCGGCCGGGGTGCAGCGGGCCGGGCGTGCGGGCGCGAGGTCCCGGCGTCGTCTATCGCTGCTGCTCGCCGACGGACTGGGCTCGCTCACCGCTGAGCTCCGCCCCCGGAGATCTCTCGGCCGACCTCACCGGTGCGGCCCTGGAGCTGGCCGTGTGGGGTGTGCCCGACGGCGCGGGGGCTGGCCTGGGTGGATGAGCCGCCGGCCGCGGCGATGGCAGCCGCCCGGGGAGGCGCTGGAGCGCCTGGGCGCTGGCCGGAGCAATGGCGTGACGCCTCTGGGGCGGGCGGTGGCCGGGCTGCCGGCGGGCGTGCGCGAGGCCCGGGCTCTGGTGGTGACAGCACCGGTCCTGGGGGCGCGACGGGCGGCCAGAGCGACGGCGCTGCTGACCGCCGACCTGCGAGCACCCGGCGGGGACCTGACGGCCCTGGCCCGACAGGTCCGGGCGGCGGGGCCGGGTCGGGGGCGTGGAGGGCGGAGGCGCGCCGACTGGAGCAGGCCTGCCGGCGCGCCGTCTCCGAGCGAGTCGGAGCACCCCGAGGATCCGGCCTCCATGAACGCCGGCCCTCAGGTGCCGGGTGCGATGGGGTGTCAGGGTTGCCGGCAACGGGCCGGCCCGACGGTGTCGGCGGAGGGTCTCCCAGGTCCGGGGCCAGTGACGCTGCCCGGTCGGGCGACCTGGAGTCGGCGGTCGCGTTGGTGGCCGGAACGGCGCAGCCCGCAGTGGATCGCGCGACGTCGGGGACCGGCTCCCCAGGCGGGCAAGGAGGCGCACTACGCGAGCGTCGCCGGGACCGGGCTGCGCCTGTCGGCGGGCTCGGCGCTGGCGGAGTCGAGTGGCTGGCGGTGGCCGGTGTGGACCTGACCAGCGGGCGCGGGGACGCACTCGTCCGGGCCGCGGCGCCCTCGATGAGCAGATGGCCCTGGAGCTGGCCCGGGGCCTGGCTGGCCGAGGAGGAGCGCACCGTCTGGGAGGGTGGGCGGCTGCGCACTGAGCGCCGGCGCCGCCTGGGGGCCATCACGCTCATCACCTCCCCGGGACCGCCGCCGGGTCCGACGGAGGTGGCAGGCGCCGTCGTCGCACGGGTGCGCGCTGAGGGTGCCGATGCCGGCCTGGCCGTGCTGCCGTGGGATGAGGAGCGCTCGGCCTGCGCGCCCGCCTGGCCCTGCTGCACGAGCACCTGGGCGAGCCCTGGCCGGATATGAGCGATGCGGCCCTGGCAGAGCGGGCCGAGGGAGTGGCTGGCACCGGCGGTGACGAGGTCTGGCCGGGCGGTCCGGCGCCCAGGTGGGCCAGGTGGGTCAGGTGGGTCGGCGTCGTCGGGCTCGAGGAGCCGGCGTTTCAGCCTGGAGCGGCTGGACGTGGCCCAGGCGCTGCGGGCGCTACTGCCTGGCCGCAAGCGGCGCGCCTGGACGAGCTGGTGCCCGAGCGCCTTGAGGTTCCCTCCGGCTCACAGGTGCCGGTGGACTACACCGCGATGGTCGGCGGCACGGCCGGGGCTCCAGGGCTCAGCGGTCTCGGCCGACGCCGGGCGGGCGGGTCGGCCGGTGCTGGCGGTGCGGGTCCAGGAGTGCTTCGGGTGGGCGGCCACGCCACGGATGTTGAGGGCCGGGTGGCGGTGCTGCTGCATCTGCTCACCGGCGCGCCGGCCGGTGGCGGTCACGGACGACCTGGCCTCCTTCTGGGAGCAGGGCTACCCGCAGGTGCGTGCCGAGATGCGGGGCCGCTACCCCAAGCACGCCTGGCCGGAGGATCCGTGGAACGCGCCCGCCACGAGGGGACCGGGCGCCGTCGGTAGGGCCGAAGGCCGAAGCTCACCCGGGCGCCGTCCGGGGACGGTGGGCGGCAAGCGCCGCAGCGGGGCCGGTACTGCCAAGAGGCCCGAGGCCCCGAGGGCTCCAGCTGAGCCCGGCCGGCTCAGACGTTCTCAGGACAACCGGCTCAGCGACGACTCACCACGTGGAGGCGTCCAGGCGGCTGAAGCGGAAGCCGGTGGTGTTGCGCTCGGTGTCGGGGTCGGCGTCGGGCACGACGTATCCGACGAGCTGGAGGTTCCAGGTGCCGCGCCCGCTCCCACAGGGTGGCCGTGGTGCGGGTGCGTCCGCGCACCACCGGGAAGCCGGCGATCGTGTCCGCCTGGACGGAGACCACCTCGTGGGCGTGGTAGCACATGGCGCCGGTGGCGATGTCCCCGAGCCACTCGATCTTGGGCTGGGGTAGCCGGTCATGTGGGTCAGGACGCGGTCGTCGGTGAGCAGGGCGTCGATCGCCTTCGTGTCACCGGCGACCATGGCGTCGCACAGGAGCGAGTAGAGGTCGGTGGCCGCATGAGGGGCGGTCTCGAGGCGTGAGGATGGGGACGGGCCTGAGTACGGGTGCGGGAGAGGGTTCGGGATTCGTGGGGACGGTGGGGAACGGCGGCTCATGGGTCAAGGGGGTAGAGCCGAGGTCGGACAAATGGGGACCAAGTGCTTTCAGCGCGGTTGACGGACATGCAGGCTCCCGCCACATCTGACGTTGCAGCCCGTTTCACGACATCGCACCGTGCGGTTCTGCACGGAACGTCACAGGCCTGCTTGAACTCGGCTTAGTACCGCTCCAACCACTCCGCAGGATGTCTCTTCGGCTGATAGCCCTCGGGAGTGAGACCGTCCACCCCATCTCCCGGAGGACCTCTGCGGCAAGATCACTGGAAGACCGAACAATGGCTTTCGTCTGCTCCATCCTCCAGCGAGCACTGGGCTCGATCAAGCTCCTCGCGTGCACTGGGAGCATGATCGACCCCAAGATCCTCGATCACCATCGTCAGGAAGTCCTCCAGCGTAGGTCGCAGCCTCGGTCACTCCCGACGGGGAAGTGGATGTCGGAGATCTGAGGAGGTTTCCCAGCTTGCCCCTCTGCCTTGACTGTTCTTCCGCTTACGCCACTGACCATCTCGGGACATGATGAAGGTCCACGCGTCGCGATGTGCATGAACATGGAGGTGCGAGCAGGGAACACTCGCCGAGGACGGTGCCCGGTAGTCGAGGCGAGCGAGCCATTCGCCGCCATCATGAATTCAGCAACGAATTCAGCACTCTCGACAAGCATAAATGGGTGACGCGACGATATCGAGCACGAATATGCTACGACCAGATCGAGAAGTTCTCTGCCACCAATGGACAGTACGATGGGAGCCTTCTCTTCCGGGAGGACAGTCGCCCTCCATGGGTCTTCTCCCGTGACATCAACTGGAACTCTGGGCTTCTGGGCAGATCGCCCGCACTGTAGTCAGCCCCTCCGCAAAACGGAGGGCCTGCTCATCGATTCCCGACATTCACTTGCCGAGAAGGAACATCGAGACTGTGATACTCGGAGAACAGCTTGAGGTCATCTGACGAGTACTCGCCGGTGTACTCCTGGGCGAGTGCAGCATCAACGCTGCCGAACCGGCGCTCGAGCGCGCTGACGACAGCCCTCTCTCGTGCCTCAAGCTCAGCCTGCGAGAAGTGCTTGACGACTCCACGTGACGGGACAAGGGCGGTGGACATATGGCTGCCTCCTTCCGTGATCGTATACGCACTGTAGCGCATCGCTACGACACAAACCGTGCCCTCTTCACGGACGACCAGTGATCGGTTCTCAGCCGGGAGAAACCGCCCCGTCCCCGAACTGCACGGCCGCCAGAGTCAGGCAGTGCAGTACACCCGTCTCTCACCCAGTGACGCCCAGCCCTCGTGCAGTACGGGCACCCACAGCGTCGGCATCGAGGCGTGCAGAGGACGGCGAGGGCCCGCCGCGCAGCTCGTGGCTGCTTTCGGCGGGCCCATCCCGTTGTGGCGGTAGCGCTGGGATTCGAACCCAGGGTGGCTATGAACCACACAGACTTTCGAGATCTGCACCTTCGGCCGCTCGGACACGCTACCTCGCCCACGAGGTTACACGGACGGCGCCCCACCCCCAACGCGGTGTCCTGCGGTATCAGTCACGGCCGACGTCGGGACTCAGCGACGGCCGGAGAAGAAGGCGGTCAGAAGGTCCTGGGACTCCCGGGCGCGCAGGCCGGCGCGCACCTCGACCTGGTGGTTGGCGCGGGCATCGCGCACGACGTCGCGCACCGAGCCGCAGGCGCCGGTCCTCGGCTCCCACGCCCCCAGCACCAACCGGGCCACCGGGCCAGGACGATGGCGCCGGCGCACATGGTGCACGGCTCGAGGGTGACCACGAGGGTGCAGCCGTCCAGGTGGAATCGCCCAGGGCGGCGCCGGCGGCGCGCAGGGCGCGGATCTCGGCGTGCGCCGTCGGGTCGTGCTGGGCCTCGCGGGCGTTGGCGGCCTCGGCCAGGACGGTTCCCTCCGGCGAGAGGACGACGGCGCCCACCGGGACCTCCCCGACTCGCCCGCCGCACGGGCCAGCTCCAGGGCGCGAGCCATGGCGGCATCGATGGTCGGATGAGCGGAAGGCGGAGACGTCACGGCTCCAAGGATGTCAGACCGGAAGGGCGGCCCGACGGCGCCGCCACCGCTCCTCCACGCCGCCCCGACATCGGAGGAAAGACATAACGGGCGCCTCGTCTCCGTTATAGGCTCCACACGAAGCCGGGCCCGGACCGGTACCCTGACCCCACCGGTACCCGATATCTTGTTCCCGCCATCCTGGCGGTTGTCCCACAGTCCCCAGCACTCCACAGCACAGCACTCCATGAGTCCCCATGAAGAACGGAGCAGGTCGGTGAGCCGGTCACCCGAAACGAGCGAGCAGAGCGAGTCCGCAGCAGACGGGCCCTCGGAGCGAGTTCCCCGAGCCCCCGACCGCACTTCGCCGCCCGGGACACCGGGCGAGACGCCGACCGAGCCCCAGTCCGAGGCCCCGCTCGGCAAGCCGGCCGACACGCAGTCCCTTCAACCCGGTGGTCTTCTTCGTGTCGGCCACCATCATCACCGTCGTCGCCCTGGCCGCGATCGTTGCCCCGAACATCGTCAAAAGCACCTTCGAGGCGGCCGTGACCTGGACGAGCCGGTGGTTCGGCTCCTTCTACATCCTCCTCATCACCACCGCGCTCATCTTCATCCTGGCGCTGGCCTTCTCCAGTTCGGACGGATCCGTCTGGGCCCGGACAACTCGACGCCGGACTTCTCGACCTTCGCCTGGACGGCCATGCTCTTCGCCGCCGGCATCGGCTACCGAGATCCTGTTCTTCGCCGTCGCCGAGCCGGTCGACCAGTACATGCACCCGCCCACCGGTGAGGGCCAGACCATCCAGGCCGCCCGCGACGCCATCGTCCCTGTCTCTGTTCCACTACGGCATCTCCGGCTGGGGGCTGTACGCGCTGGTGGGTCTGTCCATGGCCTACTTCGCCTACCGACGCCGTGACACGCTCACCCTGCGTTCCACCCTGCGCCCGCTGCTGGGTCGGCACACCGAGGGCGTCATCGGCGACATCGTCGACGCCGCTGCCCTGGTCGGTGGGGTCTTCGGCATCGCGGCCTCACTGGGCGTCGGCGTCGTTCAGCTGAACGTGGCCCTCAACATCCTGTTCGGGCTGCCGCAGAGCTTCCCCACCCAGATCGGCCTGACCGCCCTGGCCGTCATCATGGCGACCGTCTCGGCCGTCTCCGGGGTTGACCGCGGCGTGCGCGTCCTGTCCACCATCAACGTGCTGCTGGCCATCGGCCTGGCCCTGTGGGTGCTCATCACCGGTGACGCCGCCTTCCTCATCGACGCGCTCGTGGGCTCCATCGGCGACTTCTTCACCCGCTTCCCGCTGCTGACGCTGGAGACCTACGCCTACAACCGGCCCGATGGTGGCTCAACGCCTGGACCCTGTTCTTCTGGGCCTGGTGGATCGCCTGGGCGGCCTTCGTGGGTATGTTCCTGGCCCGCATCTCACGCGGGCGCACCATCCGCCAGTTCGTGCTCGGCAGCCTCCTGCTGCCCTTCTGCTACATCCTCATGTGGGTGGCGATCTTCGGCAACCACGCCCTCGATCTGGTCATCCGCGGCAACGGCGAGTTCCGCGACCTCACCCTGAACCAGCCCGAGCAGGGCCTGTACTGGATGCTCGAGCACCTGCCGGGTCAGAAGCTCCTCATCGCCCTTGCCCTGTTCATCGGCATCCTCTTCTACGTCACCAGTGCCGACTCCGGGGCCCTGGTCATGGCCAACCTCTCCAGCCGCATCCGCTCGGCGCGCAGGACGCCGCCCCCTGGCTGCGGATCTTCTGGGCCGCCCCTGACCGGGGTCCTCACCATCGCGATGCTCGTGGCCGGAGGCATCCCCATCCTCCAGCAGGCCACGATCGTCATGGCACTGCCCTTCTCCGGGGTGCTCATCCTCATCATGTACACGCTGTGGCGATCCCTGAGCACCGAGGACACCTACAACCAGGCCCTGTCCCTGGCCAACCGCAACCGCGCCCTCGGTTTCAACGGGTCGGCCGCGGGCCTGGAGCAGACGCCGTGGCGCGAGCGCCTGACGCACACCCTCAACTCCGTGTCACCCGACGAGGCCGGCCACGCCATGGAGCGGCGCATCGTGCCGGCCCTGGAGGCGGTGGCCACCGAGCTGCGCAAGGAGAACGTCTCCGCCGAGGTCTTCGTCGAGGGGCCCGAGGCGCAGGACCCCGACGACGAGCGCACCTTCCTGGGGCGGGCCAGCCTGGTCGTCTCCTCCGAGCCGGCCAGCGAGGTCGGGGAGGAGCAGTCCAGCTCCATCGACTCCTTCCGCTATGTGGTGCGCATGGTGGTCACGCCCGTGCCCGCCTACGGGTTCGCCGTCCACGAGGCCGACGACCTCACGGTGCGCCTCGAGGTGCGCCCCCACAGCGGCGGCCAGGGCTACGACGTCGTCGACTGGAACTCCGACCAGGTGGCCCACGACGTACTCGACCACTACGAGCGCTGGCTGGAGTACGTGGGCACCTCCGAGAAGACCGAGTCCCGGTTCTCCCGGCGGCTCTGACTCGTGCTCCTCCCCCGGCGGGGACGTCCGGCGCGTACTGGTACAGGGTCTTGTCCCCGACGACGTCGAACGTCCCCGGCCGGCTCAAGCTGCACCCGGCCGCGTCGAATGTCTCCCGCCGGTAACCGGAGGCAGTCGCAGGAGGCCGAAAGGCTCAGTCCTCCTCGACCGTGAAGGAGGCGAGGCGCTCCTGGAAGGCGGGGTCGTAGTGGTTGACGACGCCCTGTCCCTCATCGAGGGCGGCGATGGTCCGCATGTCGGCGTCGTCGAGCTGGAAGTCGGTGACGTCGAGGTTGGAGACCATGCGCTCACGGTGGACCGTCTTGGGAATGACGATGATGCCCAGCTGGATGAGGTGGCGCAGCGCCACCTGGGCGGCGGACTTGCCGTACTTCTCGCCAACTCCGGTGAGCACCGGATGGGTGAAGATGTTGTTGCGGCCCTGGGCCAGCGGGCCCCAGGACTCCAGGGCGGTGCCGTACTTGGTGTACCAGGCGCGGTTGTCGGCCTGCTGGTTGAAGACGTGGGTCTCCATCTGGTTGACGGCCGGAGGCACCTCGACGTGCTGCGCCAGGTCCACGAACCGGTCGGGGAAGAAGTTGGAGACGCCGATGGCGCGGACCTTGCCGGCGGCCAGGGCCTTCTCCATGGCGCGGTAGGTGCCGTAGTAGTCGCCGAAGGGGCTGGTGGACCAGCAACAGGTCGATGTAGTCGGTGCCCAGGCGGCGCAGGGAGCCGTCGATGGAGCGGGCGGCGCGCTCGTCCCCGGCGTTGGAGAACCACACCTTGGTGGTCACGAAGACGTCCTCGCGGGGCAGCCCGCAGGCGGCGACGGCGGCTCCCACGCCCTCCTCGTTACGGTAGGCCTGGGCGGTGTCGACGTGGCGGTAGCCGACCTCGAAGGCCTCGAGCACGGCCCGCTCGGTCTCCTCCGGCGGCGTCAGGAAGACGCCGAAACCGATCTGGGGATGTCGACGCCGTTGTTGAGAGTGATGGTGGGGGCGGAGGCGTTGGCCATGAGTTCTCCTTCGATGCAGTCGTGATGGCACCGTAGCTCCGCGGGACGGCCCGACGTCAGGCCCTTTCGCGCCCGGCCCAACCGGCGCGTCGGCGAGGACATTCCGCGCGCGGGGGCATCTTAGGCGTACGGGCGCGGGAAGGCGTCGAATGCCCCCGGCCAGCCTCGATGGCACCCGACCACGGCGAGGCGTCCCCGGCGGCGCATCACGACTGCCCCAGAGTCCCGCGACCACCGCAATGATGAGCCAGCCGATGACGGACACCACCCGGCTTCCCGCCAGGACGCCCAGGCCCCACCGGACGGTCGACCTCCTCAACCAGGGCCCCGTGACCGTCGGTAACGCGGCCAGGGCTGACGGCAGCCAGGGCCGTAGCTCAGCATCACCCACCCTGGCGAGCAGCCGCTGCGACTCCGCCAGGGAGGTCGTGCGCCCAGGCCACCGTTCCCCGCCCGGCGCCCGCGGCCCGCAGGACCGGCGCCAGCTGCTGTCCGACGACGACGATCAGCAGCGCCAGCGCCACGGCCTCGGCGCCCACTGCCACGTACCAGTGCACGTAGTCCCGACGTCGTTCGTGGATGCTCACCTCGTCGGAGTGCGCTGGGCGTACCAGCTCGTCGGCTCCCGGCCCGAGCATCTCGGTACCGGCGAAGGCCTGGAAGCGGGTGGGCGTGCGGACCGGTCCCGAGGCGGGGCCGAAGGCGTCGGTGGCAACGGCTGCATGGCATGGAAGGAACGGGTCAAGGCTCATGTCCACCAGTTCACTCTTCGCGGGCCTCCATGACACTGGTGCTCACCCCCGTCTTCATATCCGGTTAACCCCACCTCGCCACTGGTCGCGTGCGCACCACCGTGAGGGTGCCAGCACCACCTCGGGGCACGCATGCAGTGCGCACTGGGGAGCCAGCACGAGTGCGCCCCGGGGCCGGCCCGTTAGCGTCGTCGGCATGACCCCGACGCCACCACTCGGCTCCCCTTACGACCTGCCTGCGACTGCTCCCATGGAGGCCCCGCTGGACAGGACCGCACCCATGCCATCAGCTGCCGACCCTTCCCCGGCCGTCCCGTTCGCGGCAGGCCCGGAGGCCGCCCCTCCCTCGACCGGGCACCGCCCGAGGCGGAGCCTCTGGTGGATCAGCGTCATCGGGTGGGAGCTCCTGCACGCCGCGCTGTGGATACCGCAGGTCATCCTCCTCATCCCCTCCATCCTGCTGTTCCACCTGACGGTCCCTCTGTGGGCGTCGCTGGAGCGCATCGCTGCACGCGGGCTGGGAACCGACGCCCCGTCCGGCCGCAAGGAGGGCGAGCGCAAGAGCCCGTGGCTGCTGGCGCGCGTCGCCCACGTGGAGTTCTGGCGGCAGGACCTGCCCCTGTGCCTGGGGGGCATGACGCTGAGCACGGCGTCGTTCTTCCTCACCGCGTTCCTCGGAGCCCTGACCGTCACCAGCATCCTGGCGCCCTTCATGACCTCCCCCGAGAACCCCGTCAGGTTCTACCTGGGCGGTCGCGAGATGGTGCTGACCGGGCTGCAGGCCGCCCTGCTGCTGATACCGGTCGGGCTGATCGCCCTCAGCCTCCTCCTCAGGTGCTCTGGGGACTCGGGAGGCTGCGGCTGCTGCTGGTGGAGGTGCTCTCAGGGTGAGCGCAAGAGGCAGCGCCTCGAGCAGCTGACCGCCGAGGTCAGCCACCTCACGGCAAGCCGCGCCACACTCATGGACGCCTTCGAGGCCGAACGCACCCGCATCGAGCGGGACCCTGCACGACGGCACCCAGCAGGAGCTCGTCGCCCTCGCCATGAACCTGGGCGGGCTGCGCCTGGCCGCCAGTCCCTGCCCGAGGACGACACCGCCTCCACGTCCCGGACCGCGCTGCTGGAGGGGATCGACACCGCGCAGGACCGCGCGGAGTCCGCCCTCAAGGACCTGCGCGAGACGGTGCGCGGCATCCGCCCGGCGGTCCTGTCCGAGCGCGGGCTGGCGCCGGCCCCTGAAGGATCTGGCGGGACGGGCACCACTGCCGACCAGCGTCGTCGTCGAGGCCGAGAAGGCCGACCTGGCCCCGATCTCGCAGCCGGTGGCGACGGTCATCTACTTCGCTGCTACCGAGGCGCTGACGAACGCCGCCAAGCACGCCCGGGCCGAGCGCGCCACGATCACGCTGCGCTGCACGAGCACCGGGCTGAGCACCGTCATCACCGATGACGGGCGCGGTGGAGCCGACCCGGAGCAGGAGAACGCCACCGGCCTGCGCGGCATGGCGCAGCGGGTGGAGTCCATCGGCGGGCGGTTGGAGGTCAGCTCCCGAGCGGCGGCGGGACTCGGCTGACGATCACGGCACCGCTGACGCCGCCGTGGGGCACGGAGGGCCGGGAGGACGAGCAGACGGGTGAGCCGGGGAGCGATCACCCGGCCGGCTGAGGCAGGATGTGCCCATGAGGATCCTGCTCGCCGACGACGCCGCCCCTCCTGCGCGAGGGGCTGGCCGGGACTGCTGACCACCGCGGGCACGAGGTCGTGGCGCAGGTGGCCGATGCCGACGCCCCTGCGCACCGAGGTCGGGCGTCTGGCCGCTGCCGGGAGCTGCCCGGACGTCGTCGTCACCGATGTGCGGATGCCGCCGACCGGCACGGATGACGGGCTGCGAGCGGCGATCGACCTGCGCCGCGCCCATCCGGGGCTGCCGGTGGTGGTGCTGAGCGCCTACGTGGCCGGGCCCTACGTGCAGGACCTGCTGGGGAGACCGAGTCGCCGACGTCCCCAGCCGGGCCAGGGGTCCCAGCGCCAGCAGTGGGGGCGCCGTGGGCTACCTGCTCAAGGAGCGCGTGGGGCGGGTGGCGGACTTCCTGCACTCGCTCGACATCGTCGTGGGCGGCGGGGTGGTCATCGACCCGGAGGTGGTCTCCACCTCATGAAGGCGGCCAGGCCGCCGGTTCCGCGCAGGACATCACCGGTTCCGGGGCCGGTGAGGGAGCGGTGACAATGACGGGCTCGGTACCCGGCACAGCACCTGCACCGTCCGATCCCCAGGGACCGGTGATGACTGGAGCAGCCTCGCCGTCGACGCCGTCGGACGGGATCGCGAGTGCGGCGCCGGGCGGAGCGGGCCTGGACCGGCTGACGCGGCGCGAGCAGGAGGTGCTCGAGCTCATGGCCCAGGGGCTGTCGAACGCGCAGATCGCCGAGCGTCTGGTGGTCTCCGACGGCGCGGTGGCCAAGCATGTGGCGAACATCTTCCGGGGGCTGGACCTGCAGCCGGGCGAGGAGAACAGGCGCGTGCGAGCCGTCCTGGCATGGCTGCACACCCGCGCCTGAGCGAGATCGCCCCGCCTGACGGCTCGGCGCTGGGGCGGTGCGGGACCGGTGGCGGGATTATAGGCTGTCCCCATGCGCCTCCACGTTGCCGACCACCCCTCATCGACCACAAGCTCTCCGTCCTGCGGGACGAGAGGACGCCGTCGGCGGTCTTCCGCCAGCTGGTGGACGAGCTCGTCACCCTCCTCGCCTACGAGGCCACCCGCGAGGTGCGCACCGAGAAGGTGGAGATCCGCACGCCCGTGGCGCTGGCGCAGTGCCGCCGTCTGGCCGCCCCGCGGCCGATCGTCGTACCGATCCTGCGTGCGGGCCTGGGGATGCTGGAGGGCATGACCCGCCTGCTGCCCACGGCGGAGGTCGGATTCCTGGGGATGAAGCGCGATGAGGACACCCTGGAGGTGGAGACCTACGCCAACCGTCTGCCCGACGACCTCTCGGGCCGCCAGTGCTTCGTCATCGACCCCATGCTCGCCACCGGGCACACCCTCGTGGCCGCCATCGACTACCTGCTTGAGCGCGGGGCGCGCGACGTCACCGCACTGTGCCTCATCGCCGCCCCCGAGGGCGTCAAGACGCTGGAGGAGGCCGTCGGCGGGCGCGCGAACGTCACGGTGGTGACCGCCGGAGTGGACGAGCGGCTCAACGAGTACGCCTACATCGTGCCCGGTCTCGGCGACGCCGGGGACCGCCTCTACGGCATCGTCGACTGAGCCGCCATCGCTCGTCCCGACAGCGAAGCCGGGCGCTGACGGCCTGATTCCGCGACCTGCTCCCGTAGATTTCGTTAGGCTCGGGAGACATGACGACGGGGCACTCACCATCTTCCGGGGACTACGACGCGACCACGGCGGTCAGTAGGTTCGCCTCGCCCCACGATCTTGAGCGGATCGCCGCCACCCGCCCCGACCTGCACGCGATCCTGGCGGCCAACCCGTCGATTCCGCCCCAGGTCCGAGCGCTCCTGGAGCGGTCCGACGACGCCGTCGTGCAGGGAGGTGCTGGCACGCCAGGGCCGGGCGGGGCGCAGGCCACTCTCCGAGGCGATGCCACCGATGCAGGCAGCGCAGTCGGTGCAGTCGGCGCAGCCGCAGGTCCCCGGCCAGATCGACCCGATGGCGCCGACGATGGCGGTGGGAACAGGCGGCGTTCAGCCCCAGCAGGCTCCCCGGCGGACCGGGCTACGGGCAGGGTGCCTCAGGGCTATGGCGGCACCCAGCCGGCGGCGCCCGGTGCAGGCGCCGCCGGAGCCTCGGGCCCACGGAGCCGCTCCTCAGGGGTACGGCATGGCGGCCCCTGCCCAGCAGAGCCCGCTCCCGCAGGAGCCCGCTCCGGTGGCGCAGCCCGTTGCACTGCCGCCGTCGGTTCAGCCGTATTCGGCGCCCTCGATGCAGTCGGCGGCGCAGGCCATGGACCAGCAGCCCGCGATGCCGCCCGGGGTGCCGAGCGGAATGCAGCCGGGCACGTGCAGGGACAGGGGCAGGCGTACGACCCGAGCCAGGCCGTGGCGCCGGCATACGGCGCCAGCGACGTACGGTGACCCGATGTACGCCCCGCCGGTGCAGCCCAGGAAAAGGCGGGGCCTCAGGGCGCTCGCGATTGTTCTGCCGATCGCCCTGCTCCTGACAGGAGGTGGCGTGGCCGCCTGGTACTTCCTGGCGAGGAGCAGTGTCTACTCCACGTCCCGGGACGTCTCCTTGTCCGACTCCTGGAGTAAAGGCGCCAGCAAGACATGGAGCGCCGACGTTGAGGCCGATGCTGAACCATATGTTGCAGGCGGCTACTTCCTCACGTTCGACAAGACAACGTCCACCCTGAAGGGCTATACACCACTGGGCGAGAACATGAAGGAGGCGTGGCAGGTTGACATCGACGACGAGGACCTGACCTCCTCTACTCCGCACCGCAATTTTTCAGTTATGGGGCAAGAGTACCCTCGTCCACAAATCCACCCTCATCGACTTGAAGTCCGGCGACACCTCGTCGGCACCCTGGAGTGACGATAAGTACGCCCTCGTCGCCGACGACATCGCCATCGGCTGCAAAAGCAGTGGAAAGTGCACGGCATGGGATTCCCAGAAGAGCAGAAATGGTCCGCGAGATCCCGGGGATGGAAGACATCCCATCCTCGCCCTACCTCGACAACGGCGCTCTCACCATCAAGGACAGCCACCGTTACGTCGGACTCTTCAATGCCGTCATTGACATCGACACCGGGGACACGACCATCTTGGGAGAAAGCGGGTCAACAACGACACCTCAATCACATTCCTCAGCGATGGATGGGTAGTCAACCAGAGGGAGAAGGACGGCTCCACGGGCGACTCAGACTCGTCCGACTCCAAGAAATGGAGAGCAACCATCTACGACTTCGAAGGCACGAAGAGAGACGAGCTACGTCATCGACACCGAGAAGAAGAAGTTGCCGGGAACGGTGGACAACGCCCTCATCACCTCAGAGAGTATCTCGCCTACTTCAAGGACGAGGATTATGATAAAGGCCCCTTCTCATCTTCCTCCGAAGGAGGTGGCTGCGTATCCAAGATCATTCCCAAGGACGGTAGTGCCACCTCCATCCCCAACCCTGGAGACAGCCCCGACCGCAACTCAGACGACAATCCCTGCCCCTCCAACGCCGCCGCGTCACAGAAAGGCCGCATTGCCGAGCTGGCCACATGGAAGCACGGCGATCCCAGCTCGGTGCTTCTCTTGATGGAAGTCAAGACCGGCAGGAACATTGAATTCACCGGGATCGACTGGCAGAACGGCGATTCTCTCATCGGCGTGAAACCAGATTTCATCGTCGGCTACAACAAGGAAGACGGAAAGGTCATCGGCTTCAAGCCCGAATCCTGAGGCGGCATGGCCGGGCGCGTTCCCGGCCGAACGGGGACATCTCACGCGTCCGGGTACGGTGGGTTCTAGTGGTGGATCCACCACTAGAACCCACCGGTTGGAGACATTAGTGGTGCAGCTCAAGCAGCTGCTCCAGAACGGACACCACCGCGCCGGGGCGTGAGGGGACGCGGACCGTCCGCCTCCTCGCCCTGACCTCTTCCAGGCCATCCCCGACGATGACACCGATGTCTGCCGCGCGGATCATCGCCACGTCGTTGGCGTCGTTGCCTACCGCGACCCACGTGGAGACGGGCCGGTGGCGAAGGCCCGGTGTCTGTCCCATGACGGCCGTCCTTTCTGAGGTATCCGCCCTCCCGAGGGCGGCCAGCTCCTCCCTCGCCGGTCGGCAGCCCTCACTGCAGACGCTCTTGTCCACCCCTGCCGCGCAGACGTCGACCACGCCGTCCTCATGCGGATAGGCGACGACGCCGTCAAGGACGCAGACCCAGCAAGTCCTGAAGAGTGTCCGCGGGCTCTGGGCCGCCCGCCTCCCTGCGCGCCAGCAGCCCTCGTACCCGGCGCTCCCTGTAGCGGATCGGCAATCCTCTGCCTGATGATGTCCTGCCCCGCACGGCCCTGGTACCTCCTGCTGACGACCGTCACCTTGAGCACGTCCTCAGTCGGTACCTGCGCCGGGTCGGTGTACCACTTGCCATCCGGGTAGTCCCGCATGTGCTCCAGGCCGTCCCAGAGACCCGGTGCGGTCTCGGAGTCTTGGCCGCCCCTTCGCCGGGTCTCCTTCTCCGCCGCCGTCCCCGGAGACGCAGCGACATCTGAGACCGCTGCAGACACCGCACCTAACCACGGCTCTGCGACAGGGTCATGCCCTGCCAGTGCGGTGAAAGAGTGGCCCTGGTCCACGTAGAGGGGCATGCCCGCGCGGGAGGCGGCGTCCACGACGGCGCGGACGTGATCCGCCCTCATGGGGTAGCGCCTCTCCTCGTCTCCTAGTCGCAAGAGAGCCCCGTTGAGGCAGACCGAGCCTTCCAGGCAGGTCACGGCGTCCCCCAGTACCTCGGCCATTCCTCGGGGCGCACGCGAGGTCGCCACGATGACCGATATGTCCTCACATCCCGCGGCCCGCCTGAGAAAGGGGGCCAGCCGTGATCGGCGACTCCCGCCGAAGACGACGGTCCCGTCCAGGTCTCGTCACTACGCCCACCGGGCTGTTCAGCATTGACCACGCATCCTTGCAATATCAGGAATCACCCTGTTCTGAAAGGTGGACCCATCACCTGGCGAGCAGGTCACGGGGACCCACTCTACGGCCTCGATCTCAGAGCGAGGGACCAGGGTCGCCCACAATATCGCACATGTAGACGAATAGGGTGATCATCCTGCTCCGGTCGAAGATGGAGACGTCATCGTAGGCACCAAAGTAGGTGGCCGATACCAACGAGACCCCGAGCTCCTCATCAAGCTCACGGCCGAGGCAGGCGACATGCGACTCCCCCCTCTCCAGCTTGCCTCCAGGAGAAATGAGGTCGGTCGTACCACGCTTGCGGACAAGCAGCACGCTATTCCCGCGGAGAACGACCGCAGCACACTGACAATTGGCAAACTCTCCCCATTATTACGATCATCAAGTCGCACCCGCTCCCTCCCTCCTTGAGCGGCGAATGTAGTACATGTTGAGGCCGATGATCCCCCGATGATCACCGACCCACCTACGAGTGAGGCCGCCCCGGGATTCTCACGGAAGAACAGCCACACCCACACCGGGCCCAGCACCGTCTCCGCCAACACGAAGATCGCCACATGGTGCACGGGCAGGAACTTCGGTCCAACGGACAAACAGACCAGACCGACCGGCATGACCACGAAGCCCTCGGCCACCAGAGGCAGCCACGAGGAGGACTCATCAGGAGCCTCGACCCCGTGCAGAAGGGCGGCAGCGGTGAGTGCGCACAGCGCCCGCGCCGACCGCCGTGGTGAGGGAAGGGGCTGGAGCGGCGTCTGGAGGAGCAGACGAAACCACCGCTCATCGACACGGCAGCCAGCAGGGCCAGCAGTTCCCCCGACCTGCGGCGCTGGACGGTTATGAAGCGAAGATGACCGTCATCACCGGCCAGCGACGCCAGGATCGCCAGGACCGTCGGCCGGTCGATGCTGGCCCGGAGAAACACTCGTCCCAGGACTGCCGACCATACCGGCATGGTCGCCATGATAAAAAGCGTGTTAGCGGCGGAAGTGGTCTCGATGGAGTACACGAACGCCACCGATGCTCATCCGAACATCAGTCCGTTGCCCCAAGCAGCCCCACTCGTTGTCCCAGCGTTGCTTTACTCCAGCAACGTGGCAGACTCCTGCCGCCAGCACCATGGCAGCGCATATCAGCGCGCCGCGCCACAACGACAACACCCCGGCCGGCTGGTCTACGGCGCGGATGAGGGCTGCATCGAAGGACATGAGCAGGACCCCACCGAACACCACCACCGCGCCCCGGACGTATCGGTCATCTAGTATTCCCGGCATTTGATCAGTCCTTCCAGGTCGCGGCAGAACGCCTCGGTAGCATCGACCAGGAGTCATCCTTAGCCCCGGGCTCGAGTACGAGTAGCGAATGATTCCCTGACGCCTGAAGTACTTGGCGCTCGGTGGAAGTTCTCGTGCCATCACGTCACGTCGACCCCTCCCCTAGACATCCTTACCGCCACTGTTGCTCCTGGCGTACGAGAAGTAATCATGCCCGTGTTCGTCTCATCGTTCTGGACTCATGAAGTCCTCACCTGTTTTACTGGCTGAGCCCTCGGGTCGTCACACAGGGTGAGCGAGTAGTCGATTCAGGCCATTCGGCACTCTTGTACCAGGCGACGGCGATCTGGACGCGGTCGCGCAGGTGGAGCTTGGCCGGGATGCGGCTGACGTTGCGGCGCACGGAGGCGGGCTGCAGCACGAGCCGCTCAGCGATCTCCTCGTTCGACATCCCTCCGCAATGAGCCGGACCACGTCGAACTCCCTGGGCGTGAGCGCCCCGAACCTCTCCCGCAGCCCTTCGCGCTGCGCACCGGGCAGCGCCCGCGAACCCCTCGCGCGATGAGCTCCCTGGTGACGAGCGGCGTGAGCACGGCATCGCCCTGCGCCACCGCCCGCACCGCCTGAGCCAGCTGCGCCGCGCGCACGTCCTGAGCAGGAACCCCGAGGCCCCCACTCCAGCGCCCCGAAGGCGTAGTCGTCCTCGTCGTAGGTGGTCAGCACCAGGACCTTCACCGTCGGGAACCGCTGCGCCATCGCTCGGGTCGCACTGATCCCGTCCATGCCCGGCATGCGCACATCCATGAGCACGACGTCGGGCAGTCCCGTTGACCGGTTCAGCTGCTCCAGGACCTCCAGCGCCTCCTGCCCGTCACCGGCCTCCGCCACCACGCACAGGTCCGGAGCCTTGCGGATCGCTGAGCGCCAGCCCCAGGCGCGCGTAGCGCTGGTCGTCCACGATCATGACCGACGTCGGCCTCAGCCCCTCCGATTCCGCGCCCACGCCTCAGCCCTCGCCGCGAGTTCTCGACACCGTCGCCGTCACCAGCCAGACGCCGTCGGACACGGGCCCCCAGTCCAGCGAGCCTCCCGCCGCCTCAACCCGGTCCCGCAGCCGCGGCAGGCCGGTTCCTTCCGCAGACCCACCACGGCAGCCGTCGTCTTCCCCGCCACGGTCACCCGAGGCGCCGTCGTTGCGAACCGTCACCGTCACCGCCGACTCACCGTGGTCCCAGGACACCTGCACCTGCGACAGCGCGGGCGCGTGCCGTACCGCATTGGTGAGTGCCTCCCGGGTGAGCGCGAAGCACAGGTCGGCCTGCCCGGCGTCGTCGGCCCGCTGCCCGGTCTCGGTGAAGACGACCGTGGCTCCCAGCGACCGGACCCTGCCGACGACGCTCCTGATCTCATCCCAGGACCGGCGCCCGGCACCGTCCCGGTTCGGTGAGTCCCCGCCGTCGGCCAAGGCCCTGACCGCCCGGCGCGTCTGCTCCAGGCACTCCCGCGCCACTTCGTTGATGCCACCGAGCGCCTCATCGACCTCCGGGTCGGCGCTGCCCGGCCAGCCCCTCGGACAGGGCAATGATCGTGGTCAGGCCGTGCCCCACGGAGTCGTGCAGCTCCGCGGCGATACCGGCCCGGCTCACCGCGCGGTCGCGCTCGGCCCGAAGCACCCGGAAGCGCTCCCGCTCGGCTTTGGCGTCGGCTTGCGCCGCCCGCCAGTTCGCGACGCTGCGCGCAAGCATCGCCGCGATGGCCGTCATCAGGACGGCGACCACCTGGCTGAGCCACTCCTCCATCAGGATCCCGGGCGGGGCCACCAGGACCGCACTGGCCGTCGCCATGAGGCAGGCCGCACCGATCACCGCGAGGTGCTGCCACAGCGGAAGCCGGCTCACCGCGCTCCCCAGCGCCACCAGCACCGGGACGAGGAAGAAGTTGTTGAGCCCCAGCGCCGAGGCCCCCACGTACACGGCGCACTCGGTCAGGAAGACCGCCAGCGGGTGCCTGCGCCGCGCAGTGAGGAGCGCCGTCGACCCAATGGCCGCCAGGATGAGAACCGTGAATCCGATTCTGGTCGGGGCGATCCCCGCAACCAGGCCGCCGTCGCCGACGCGGCCGGTCAGCACCGCGCTGCCGATCATGCCGCCCTGGTAGGTGGCGCACAGGATGAGGAGCAGCGTGGACAGGATGCCGGGGCCGGCCTGCGCGGGCGCCGGCTGGCGACACCCACTCCCCCAGCGTCCGCCAGGTGCTCCGCAGCCCTCATCGCCGACGACGAGCCGCGCTCTGCACCGGACACCAGCGTCCCTCCTCTCCGTCCCGTCCGTACCCTACGCCCTCGAGATCTGAGCTCCCCGGCCGCAGTCCGCGGACCGTCAGGCACAGTCGCGGCAAGCTCAGAACGCCATCGGTCAGTCCTGGGAGCGGAGATCCTTGAGGACCTGGCGAGCCTCGACGGGGTCGTTGTCGTAGTCACCCATCGCCTGAGCGTCGGCCACCATGTCCGACAGGGCCTCATTCGCCGCCCGACGCTGACGCTCACGGAACTCCAACACGTCTGTGAGGAACAAGCGACGATGCCGCCTGACCTTCTCAAACGGGATCTCGCCGGCCTCCAACATCCTGACCAGCGTCGGCCGCGAGATGCCCAGCATGTCAGCCGCCTCCTGGGTCGTCAGACGCTGATCCTGCGGCGCTACCGTCACTGCGAGCCCCCGCCGCATCGCATCCACGACCTGAAGAAGGGCCCTCAGCCACCGCGGGAGGGAGGTCAATCGTCTCACCATTGACGGTCAGCTGGGCGTCGCACCGGAGGATGCCTCCAGTTCCCGTCACTATCTCGGCAAGATGCCCGGCGACATCCTCCTCAGGAAGGTAGGTCTTGCTCTCAATCGTCACGGTCATGGCACACCCAACACTGCTGTTCGTTCACTGTTTTCGAGTTGATCGTTTTGAACGAATTGAGTGTAAGCCTCAGCAGGCGTCGACACAAGGCGAGGGCTGTCGCTTCTGCCATCCTCCTCGAACCCCAGACAGCCCGCGGCACGTCTCGATCACATCCTCACTCGGCCGCCAGGACGGTGCCGATCGGGGTCCGGGTGGCGCCCCGGATCGGAGCGAGCAGCACCGCGGCCAGGGCCAGAAAGGACAGGAGGGCCACCAGCAGTACCGGCCCGACGCCGGGGCGCACCACCAGCGGCAGCCCGCCCTGGCGTAGAAAAGGGACTCGCCGGTCGTCGTCACCGCCAGCGGCACGAACGAGATCAGCAGCGCCGTCCCCATGTACAGGCCCGCCTCGATGACCACCTGCCGGCGCGCACCGTGCCGTGCCCCTGCGCAGCGCAGCACCGCGAGCTCGCGCTGCTGGGACCGGGAGGACATGCCGACGACGGCCACGGCCCCCAGCAGCGCCATCCCCCCGAGGATCGCCGCCAGCACCAGCGAGTCCACCTGGTTGATCGCCACGTTCAGGTGCGCCGCCTCCACCACCGCCCGCCCCGTGGCGAGACTGGTCGTGAGCGCCGCAGTGAAGGAGATCGCCAGGGCCAGCAGGCCGATGGCATTCGCCGCCGACGCGCTGCGCCACAGCGCTGAACGGCGCGCGATGAGCCACAGTCCACCCAGCTGCGCCAGCGGCGCCGACCACAGCCTCAGCAGCCCGGGATGAGCGCGGGTGCGAGCAGCACCACGAGGACCGCGAGCAGGAGGGAGGCCAGGGTCGCCTGGCCCCCGCCGGTCGGCCATCCATCGACCTTCCTTCCGGGTGGGGCCAGAAAGGCGACGAGCAACTGCCCCGTGCACACGAGCGCCCACAGTCCGGCCATGATCCGTCGCCCCACGCCCATGCGGCGTCGCCCACCCGAGGCCCCGTCACGAACCGCCTCCACGGCAGGCGTCCTCACCGCGGCGCGCGCCGGGCCCACGGCCCCCGAGGACCGCGACGGCGACCACGACCACCACGGTGAGCAGGAGCGTCGTCGGCGTCTGGGCGACCTCGATCCGCCCCATGCGCGCGGCCGCCAGGCGGGTGAGCACCGAGGCGAAGGGCTGGGCCGCCACCATCCCCAGCAGGATCCCGGGCACGCAGGCCACCAGTCCCAGCACCGCCACGGTGGCGAGGACGGCGGCGAGCACCTGCCGGGGCAGGGCGCCGGCGAGCCGCCACAGGGCCCAGCTCGTGCGCAGTGCCTGCACACAGGACTGCCCGACGACAGCCACCACCGGAACCGTCACCATCGCCGTGTAGAAGGCGACCGAGACCCCCGGAACCGTGAGCTCGGCCGGGTCCACGCCCGCCGCCCGCGCCGCGGCGACGACGTCGGGCCGGGTGACGGTCATGCGGTGCACCAGGCGACATTGACGAGCCCCCGCGGCGAGAGCCCAGCACCGCCACCGTCCCCGACCAGGCCCGCCACTGGGCGGCCAGGGCGCGCAGCGCGTAGCGGGTCATGCCGCAGCTCCCGTCTGGTTGACGGCGGCCAGCAGCTCGTCGGGGTGGCACCGCGGCGGCGGTCGACGATGAGGCCATCGCGCATGATGAGCACGGTCTCCGCCAGGGCCGCGGCCCCTGATCGTGCGTCACGAGGATGACGGCGGCCCCGTCGTCGGCCAGGCGCCGCAGCTCGGCCCAGGACGAAGGCGGCCGAGCAGGTGTCCAGGGCCCCGGTGGCCTCGTCGGCGAAGACGACCGGTGGGCGGCGGTGAGGACTCCGCCCCAGGGCGACACGCTGCTGCTCGCCGCCCGAGAGCGTGGTCGCGACCGCGTCGGCGCGCGACTCCAGTCCCCAGCCCGGCCAGGACTTCCCGCACCCTCGCCGAATCGGGGCGCCGTCCGGCCAGGGTGTCGGAGATCGTGATGTTCTCCCGCACCGTCAGATAGGGCACAAGGTTGTAGGCCTGGAAGACGAAGCCCACCCGATCGCGGTAGAGCTCGGCCACCCGCGCTGCCGGAAGCCCGCCGAGGTCGCGCCCCATGAGCGAGACGCGGCCCGACGTCGCCGGCTCCAGTCCCGGCCAGGCACAGCAGCGCCGTCGACTTGCCCGAGCCGCTGGGTCCGACCAGCGCCGTCATCCACCCCGGCATCATCGCGCAGGAGATGCCGTGCAGGATCTCGATCGGCTCCCCGCCGGGGGTCGGGAAGGACTTGCGCAGATCGCGCGCCTCGACAGCCGGCCCAACAGCGCCCACGCCGGCAATAGCACCCGTCCTGTCGACACCGTCCCTACCCCGAACCACCATGGATCTGCCGTCCTCTCGCCCGTGAATCCGCTGGCAACTGGACGCCACCGGGAGCGCCTGAGGTTCAACCTAGGCGGTCGCCTCGCTCCCAGCGCCCGCAGACCGCGAACTGTCCACAGATGATGACAACACCAGGCCCGTGACAACGCGGCGGGGCATTATGCGCGGTCGGCCGCACACATCGAGGACGTACCTTTCTCGCACACGACGGACAGTCAGACCCCAGTGATCTGTGGGAAGACGCAGTCCTCGCGGGACAAGTACGTCCCCGACCAGGAACAGCACCCCCAACCATTATCAAAGACCTGCAAATATTGCTGCTTTTCGTTAGTCTATTCAACATAAGAGAACTCTCATGCTCACTTATGGTCTCTCTAGGACTGCCTCGTGACAGTGGACGACATGAACACCTCACGTCGCATCCTCGCCCTGGCTCTGCTCATGCTCGTCCCGGTGGCGCTGGCGCTGGCCGCCGAGTTCATGGCCGTCGTCCCCGGCCCGCCCGCGCAGCCCAGCCCGGTCTACCTGACCTCCGCCGGCCAAGGGAGCTGATACCGATGACCTCCATCCCTCTTCCCTCCCCCACTGGCCGCCGACCCAGCCTCCGGCCCCTCGGTGCCCGCCCGGCTGCGCATCGTCGCCTGGATGCTGTTCGTCGTCGCCCTGGGACTGACCAGCATGATCGTCTCCGTGCGCTCCACCCTCATGGCAGACATCTCGCGCTCCGCCAACGCCGATGTCGCCCACGAGGTCAGGAGCTGCAGAACTTCGCCTCCACCGGCGTCGACCCGCGGACCTCCCAGCCCTTCACCTCCACCACCCGTCTCATGGAGGTCTACCGGGACGGCCAGCAGCTCACCGACCGGGAGGCCGTCATCGTCTACAACCACGCCACCGGCCAGGCCACCCAGGCCTCTGGCGCCTCCGCCCCAGCCCTGAACCCGACCAGCACGGACCCCTGTTCGTGAAAGATGCTGCAGTCGCCTTCGGGCGCCACCGGCTACGGCAGCGGAGAGGTTCGCTGGGCCAAGGTCGAGCTCGAGCCCGACGACCCCTCCCAGCACCTGTCCGTCATCACCATGAGCTTCACCGCCTCGCGAGTGGACCAGCTCAACGCCACGATCTGGCACATGGTCGGCATCAGCGCGGCAGTCCTGGTCCTCACCGGTGTCGTCGGGCTGCTCGTGGCCCGCCAGATCCTCAGACCCCTGCGCGACCTGCGCACCGCGGCCGCCTCCGTCTCCACCCAGGACCTCAACCGGCGCCTGCCCGTCAAGGGTCGCGACGACATCGCCGGCCTGACCGAGGAGTTCAACGGCATGCTGGACCGCCTCCAGGAGGCCTTCGACGGCCAGACCCAGTTCGTCCTGCACGCCCACCAGGAGATCTCCGAACCCCTGACCCGCATGGACGAGCACCTGGTGGGGCAGCCGGAGACCCGTAGTATCCTCCAGCAGCGCACCCAGATCTCCGAGCTGCAGCGGGTTCTCGACGACCTCCAGTCCCTCGCCCAGGCCGAGCGGCGCGACTTCGCCCATCCCGCTCCCGACGTCGAGGTCACCGAGCTGGCCCGCACCCTGCTCGACGACGTCGAGGCCGCGGCCCCGGGCCGCTGGAGGTTCGACCTCAGGGCCGCGGCACAGCCACTCGACGTCGAGCGCGTGCGTCAGGCCACCGCCCATCTCGCCCGCAACGGGTTGCAGCACGGCGACGGCCCCTCACTCACCATCGCCCCCGGCACCGACGGCTACGGTCGCAGCGGGCTGGAGATCTCCGTGACCGACGAGGGCCCCGGACTCGCCGACGACGACGTCGATTGGCTCTTCGAGCGCTTCACGCACGGCGAGGCCGACGGCAAGCCGCGCGGGAGCGGGCTGGGCCTGGCCATCGTGCGGGCCATCGCCGATGCCCACGACGGCACTGTCTTCGCCGTCTCCGCCTCAGGCCAGGGCGCCACCGTCGGCCTGCGCATCCCGGCCGACAGCTCCTGGAACCTCTCCTCGGACCCTCGATCCCGCCGTCGTCACCTCCCCGGCCACCGCCAGCTCCTCACGCACCTCGGCGGACACGGCGCTCTCAGGTGGCCGACGGTGAGCCGGCGGTTGCTCACGACGACCGCGTACATTCGGGAGAGGAGACCGGCTCATGACCACCACGACTGGCTACGTCGCCTCCTTCGAGACCGACACACCCACCATGCGCGAGACCCTGCCGCTCTCCCTGGCGAGGCGTGGCGAGCCCGCACCGGCCCGGCGTCTGCCGTGGCGGCGCATCGTCTCCGCCGCTCGCCGCATGCCTGTGCGCGGCCGTGGGCGTGGCCGCCTGGCGCGCGGGCGGCACCGAGGGGAGCCTGTCGGTCACCGGCGCGCTCACCCTGATCATCTTCATCGTCTCGGTATGGGCCTGGGCCTTCACCGACGTCGACGACACCTACATCTCCCTGGGCGCCGCCACCGCCCTGGTCCTCACCGGCGCCCTGAGCCCGGACGAGATGTTCGCCAGCCTCGGGGACGATACGATCTGGCTGCTGGTGGCGGCCTTCGTCATCGCTGTCGGGGTGAGCGCCTCGGGCCCTGACCGGCCGCCTGGCCGCCTGGCTGGTGACCGGCACGGCCCACCCGCGCGTCCCTGCTCCACCTGGTGACGGCCGCGATCGTCGCCACGGTCTTCGCAGCTCCCTCCACCTCGGGCCGCGCCGCCCTGCTGCTGCCGGTCTACACGGCCCTGGCCGGCGCACTGCGCACCGGGTCGGGCGACGACGACGCCCTGGCAGCCTCCCGCAAGCGGCTCATCCACGCCCTGTCGATCGTCTTCCCCACTGTCATCCCTGCTGTCGGCGATCGGCTCCCTTCCTGGGGCGGGCGCCCACCTGGTGACCTCCCACATCGTGGCCTCGGCCGGTGGGAAGGAGTTCTCCTTCGCCGGCTGGCTGCTGCTGGGCCTGCCCCTGGCAGCCCTGTCCAGCCACGTGTCCACCGAGCTCATCGTGTGGCTGTTCACCCGTAAGGAGGACATGCGCCGTCGCGTGCGCGTCGACATCGCCGACCTCGCGGCGGCCTCCCCGACCCCGGTCACCGGTCCCCTGACCCAGGCCGAGAACCGAGCCGCCCTGCTCATCGGTACGGTGGTGGTGCTGTGGTGCACCGAGGCCCTGCACGGGATCGACCCGGCCATCGTGGCCCTCCTGGGGGTCCTGGTGACCTCGCTGCCGGGCTACGGCTCGGTAGCTCTGCGCAAGGCGCTGGCCAAGGCGCCATGGTCACTGCTGGTCTTCATGGCGGCCACTCTCGCCATGGGGGACGCGCTGGTGTCCACCGGCGCCGCGAAGTGGGTGGCGACCTCTGCCTTCAACGCCGTGAGGATCGACTCGCCCTGGCCCTTCATGCTGGTCGTCGTGGTGCTCTCGACGGCGTCGCACCCTGGTCATCCAGTCGCGCTCGGCCCGCTCGGCCGTCCTCATCCCGATCGTCGTGGCCCTGGCCCCGGCAGTGGGCGTCAGCCCGGCCGCCGCAGCCTTCGCCTCGACCGCCGCCGCCGGCTTCTGCCACACACTGCCGTCCTCAGCCAAGCCCGTGGCCATGTTCTCCGACATCGACGGCATGGAGACCTTCTCCCCGACGACCTGCGCCGCCTGTCTCTGCTCCCTGGCCCCCTCATGGTGGTCCTGGTCATGGCCTGCAGCGCCTGGCTGTGGCCACTGCTGGGCCTGAGCTGGTGAGGTCTGGCCCAAGCCGGGCCCGCACTCCGCTGCGCCTCGACGTCCAGCCCCACTCCCCTGAGAACCCCTTGAACACTGCAATTTTGGAGGAAAACCATGCCCACATCCGTTCCCACCCGAATTCTCGTCGCCCCCTCCGGCTTCAAGGAGAGCCTGTCCCCGGAAGAGGTGTGTCAGGCCGTGGCCGCCGGGAGTACGCCGCCTTCTGCCCGGCGCCGTCGTCGTCGAACTGCCCCTGGTCGACGGAGGTGAGAGCTCGGCGGCCACGATGGCCCGGGCCACCGGCGGCGACCTCGTCACCACCCGCGTCACCGGTCCCGTCGGCGATCCGGTCGACTCCTACCTGGCCCGGCTGGGCGGCCCGGCCCAGGGGACCTGGCTGGTGGAGATGGCCGCGGCCGCCGGTCTGCGTCTGGTGCCCGCCGGCATGCGCGACCCCGGCGCCACGACGACGACCGGCGTCGGCGAGCTCATCTCCGTGGCGCTCGACGGCGGGGCCCGACGCGTCATCATCGGCTGCGGCGACTCGGGGACCTGCGACGGCGGGGCGCGGCGCGCTCGTCGCCCTGGGCGCCCTGGCTCCTGGACGCCGACGGCCACGAGGTCGACCCGATCGGCTCGAACCTGGCCCGGGTCCAGCGGATCGAGACCTCCGGCATGGATCACCGGCTGCGCGGCGTCGAGGTCCTCGTGGCCGGCAACTTGCACAACCTCCTCACCGGTGAGCGCGGTGTGGCCCGTGTGTCGGGCCGCAGAAGGGGCGAGTCCGGAGCAGGTGGAGGCGCTCGAGGCAGGCCTGGTCCACTGGGCCGGGCTCCTCACCGAGGCCTTCCCCACCCAGGTGGCCCACCGCGACCTGCTCACCGGCCCGGGGACCCGGCGCCTCGGGCGGCTTCGCCGGACTCGCCGCGGGGTTGGGGCCAGGCTGCGCTCGCGCTTCGACGTCCTCGCTGGACGCCGACCTGTGCGGCGTCGACCTCGACGCCCAGATCGCCCGAGCCGACCTGGTCATCACCGCTGAGGGCGCCGTCGACTTCCAGACGCCGCGCGGCAAGATCCCCGCCGAGGTGGGACGCAGGGCCAAGCTGGCAGGCAAACCGGTCATCGCGCTGGCCGGCTCGATCGGCCAAGGGTCTCAGGCCGTCCACGCCGCCGGGATCGACGCCATCATGGGCATCATCCCGGTCCCCATGGACCTGCCCGAGGCCGTCTCCCAGGCCGACGAGCTCGTCACCGACGCCGCCGAGCGGGCGCTGCGCCTCATCCTCCTGGGCGCCGCCATCGCCGCGTGAACCGATGCGCCGGGTGCAATCCGCTCCAGCCGGGTGCATTCCATGCGTACGGGGACGGGATTTCTGTCCCCGTACGCGTGAGATGTCCCCGGCCACGAGGAGAGAAGGGCCGGTCGCGGCCGGCCCTTCGACCAACCGCAACCGGCCCCGACTGGGTCCGTCTCAGAACGCCGTGACGACGGCCCCCGTCGGGCCAGGTCGTCGTGATGTACTCACGCAGCTTTTCGTCGTTGAGGAGCTTGGCGAGCTTCTTGAGGTGCTCGTTGTCCTTGTCGTCCTTGCGCACGACGAGCTGGTTGGGGTACTCGGAGTCCTTGCCGCCCTTCTCCAGGACGAGGGAGTCGTTCTTGGGGTTGAGCCCGGCGTCGATGGCGTAGTTGCCGTTGATGACCGCGGCCTCGGCGTCCGGCATCGACTTGTAGACCTGGGCGCCGTCGACCGTGGTGAACTTGAGGTTCTTGGGGTTGGACGTCACATCGGTGTCGCTGGGCAGCTCGGCGGACTTGTCCAGCTCGATGAGCCCGGCCTCGGCCAGGAGCTTGAGGCCGCGGGCCGTGTTGGCCGGGTCGTTGTTGAGGACGATCGTGCCGCCGTCCTGGATCTCCTTGACGTCCTTGTAGCCCTTAGAGGTGTAGATGCCCATGGGCTCGATGTGGACGTCGGCGATGGAGACGAAGTCGTAGCCCTTCTCCTTGTTCTGCTGGGCCAGGAAGTTGGGGGTCTGGTAGAAGTTGGCGGCCAGCGAGCCATCCTCAAGCGAGGAGTTGGGGGTCTGGTAGTCGTTGATCTCCTTGATGTCCAGCTTGATGCCGGAGCCCTCGGTGAGGTTGTCCTGAACCCACTGGAGGATCTCGACGTGCGGCTTGGGCGTGGCGCCGATGGTGATCGTGGCGGTGCTGCCGTCGACCTTGATGCCCTGAACGTCACCGCCCTTGCGGACTTGGAGCCGCAGGCGGCCAGGGTGAGACTGCGGCAGTGGCCAGGCCACCGGCGATGACGGTGCGCCGGGAGATGGAGGAGGACATGGTGGTTCTTTCGCGGGGCCGGGCGGCTGATGTCGGGGAGAGGAAGGTCTTGACGGTGCTGGGGCCGACGACGCAGCCGACCGGCTCTGGACGGCTCAGCGCGCTCACCCGGCTGGCGATCGCCTCAGCGGTGGTTCACCAGCCGGCTGAGCATGTCGCCGATGAGCTGGATGATGCCGACGATGATGACGATGACCACCACGGTGATGACCATGACGTCCACCTGGTTGCGCTGGTACCCGTACTGGATGGCGAGGTCGCCCACGCCGCCACCGCCGAACCGCGCCGGCCATGGCGGAGTAGCCCAGAAGGGTGATGATGGTGACGGTGGCCGACTGGATGAGGATCGGCAGGGCCTCGCGCACGAGAACGCCCCAGGTGATCTGCCGACCAGAGGCCCCCATCATGAGGGCGGCCTCGACCTTGCCGTGGTCGACGTCGTTGATGGCCGTCTCCACGAGGCGCGCGTAGAAGGGATCGCACCGATCGTCAGCGGCACACAGGCAGCCTGCCACCCCAGGGAGGTGCCCACGAGCATCCGCGTGATCGGGATGAGGGCAACCATGAGGATGATGAAGGGCATGGAGCGCCCGATGTTGACGATCTGGGAGAGCACCCAGTACAGGGCGGGGTTGCGGAACTGTCCGCGCTTGCCCGTGGAGACCAGGGCGAGCCCCAGCAGAAGCCCGAGGATGACTGTGATGGCCCCGGAGACGAAGGTCATCGCCAGGGTCTCAACGAGGGCGTAACCGAGCTTGTTCTGGATGGCCGGGTTGTCGAACCAGGTACGGCTGCTCGGCAGGGCGGCGGCGTGGGTCAGCGGAAGGAGAATCGGGTTCATGAGCGGACCTCCGCAGCAATACCGGCCTGGCGCAGGGTGCTCACGGCCTGTTCGGTGTCGGGCCCGGGGACGGTGACGGCCAGGCGCCCGATCTGAGCCTCCCCGATCGTCTCGAAGACGCCGGAGGCGATGTCTCCACCGAGCTCGGCCACCATGGACATGAGGGCGACGGCGGCCGGCTGGCCCGGGTGGGCGGTGATGGAGACGTCGATGACGCTCTCCCCGTGAGCGACGGCGGCTTCGGGCACCTTCGGAAGGGCACGATCTCGCGCGAGAGGCGGGAGTCGACGTCGAGCACGATGTCCTCAGGCGGCCGCTCTCGACGATCCTGCCGGCCTCGAGCAGGCTGACGGAGTCGCAGACCTGGCGCACCACGCTCATCTCGTGGGTGATGATGATGACGGTCAGCCCCAGGGTGTCGCGGACGCTCTTGATGAGGTCGAGGATGGAGCGGGTCGTCTCCGGGTCCAGGGCGGAGGTGGGCTCGTCGCACAGGAGGACGGCCGGATCGTCAGCAAGCGCGCGAGCGATGCCGACGCGCTGCTTCTGACCGCCGGAGAGCTGGGAGGGGTAGAGGCGCCGCGGTCGGCCAGGCCGACGAGGTCAAGCATGCGCTGCACGATCGGGAGCGCTGCTCGCGCGGCACGCCCGCGAGCGCCAGCGGGTGAGGCGACATTCTGCGCTGTGGTGCGCTGGTCGAGGAGATTGGCGTGCTGGAAGACCATGCCGATGCGGCGCCGGGCCTCGCGCAGCTGCCCGGCGGACAGGGGCCGTCATGTCCTGGCCGTCGACGCTCACGTGACCGCCGGTGGGGGCGCTCCAGGGAGGTCAGGCAACGCACGAGCGTGGACTTGCCGGCCCCGGAGGTGCCGACGATGCCATGGATGGAGCCGGGGGCGACGTCGAGGCTGAGGCCGTCCAGCGCCCGCACCTCCTTGCCACTGCGCAGGCGGTAGACCTTGTGGACGTCGCGCAGGGAGATCATGGGTTCGACGGCGGAGTCCTGCCTGGAGCCTCGCGAATCGGTGTCCCTGCGGGCCGGCGCTCACGCCCTCCCTGGTAGTCGACGCTCTGCGGGCCGGACGGGTTATCCCCTCGCGCCGGTCAGAACCGGCGGCCGACTGATCTGATGTCGTCACGTACTCCTCCATCGTTCCTGGCGGAAGCACCCGCACCATGAAGGGGTTGCTGCAATGTCGTCGAGCCAGGTCTCTCGGTTGCTCTGGATGGCCAGCGAGTAACTTACGCAGCGTCTCCTCGGCGATGCAAGCGAGGCGGACCCCAAAGGGACCTAGGTCACGCCTGCGCCCACCGGCGACGGCCTGCGCAGTCCGGATATCGCCTCCGGCGCTCCTCTCCCCAGCGGTTCCCTGGACCATTCCCGTACCCCTCCCTGCTCGGCACGCCAGAGCAGGGGTGGAGCCGCATCGCGGACCGGCCGCCACCGACGTTTCGGCGACACTCGGGGTATTCCCAGGTACCATATCGGCGACGTTGCTCGCACCACTCAGTGCGTCGTGCTTGGATCTGCCCATGAGCGCGACCGCAGAGCCGACCGCCCCCAAGCCGAAGCCGACCACCGAGCCGCCCCCGGCCGGGCCCACCGCGAAGGCGCTGCGGCAGTGCCGTCCGGACCGGTGCCGCCTCCGCCGGCGCCTGCCGGACTCGGACCCGTGCCCCTCCCCGACTCCGGCCGTCGTCGACTCGGACGACGCAACTGGGCCGGATGCTCCCTGCCGACCCGAGGCCCACTCCCAGCACGGCCGGCGACTCTCGCAGTGCGATCACCCCGACATCCTCGGCGAGCCGTGGGTGGCCCGCCGCATCCCGGTGACTGAGTCGCCCACGAAGGCGCCCGGCGCCGATCACGCCGTGCTCGTCTTCCAGCGCGAGGCGGCCGGTCGTGCCAGTCGGCCGCGTCACTCGCGCGCGGTCCTCTACCTTCACGGCCGCAGCGACTACTTCTTCCAGACCCACCTGGCGCAGGCCTATCTCGACGCCGGCTTCGAGTTCTACGCACTGGACCTGCGGGCCTGCGGGCGCGCCGGCATCGGGCACGCCTCCCCGCACGACGTGCGCGACCTGCGTGTCCACGACGAGGAGATCTCCGAGGCGCTGCGCCTCATCCGCTCCGAGCACGGGCACGACGTCGTCGTCCTCAACGGGCACTCGACCGGCGGGCTGCAGGCGGTCATCTGGGCGGCCGACCATCCCGGACCGTGGACGCGGTCGTGCTCAACTCCCCGTGGCTGGACCTGCGCGGCTCGACACTGGTGCGCTCCTACGGGTCGGCCTTCGTGGACCTCCTCTCGCGGCGGGCCCCCGAGCGAGTCATCGGCGAGCCCGGCAGCGGCAAGGAGGACAACTACGTGGCAGCCCTGCATCGGCGCTGGCGTGGGGAGTGGGACTGGGACCTGGCACTCAAGCCGGCACCATCCTTCCCGGTGCGGGCCGGGTTCCTGGCGGGGATCCGGCGTCTGCAGCGGGAGGTCCACCACGGGCTGGGCATCCGGGTGCCGATCCTCGTGTGCTGCTCGACGGTCAGCGGCGGCGTGAGGGCGAGCCTGGAGGAGGCCCAGCGCTCCGACGTGGTTCTCGACGTGGAGCAGATCATCGACCGCTCGCAGTACCTGGGCGATGACGTGACCGTCCGTCAGATTCCCGACGGCGTCCACGACCTGGCCCTGTCCGGACCGCTGGCGCGCGCTGAGTACCTCCAGGCCGTCATGCACTGGCTGGACAACCGCCTGCACTGAGCTCAGCCGAGGAGCGCGGCGAGCTCGTCAGCGAGCTCATCACTGACGCGTTCGACGACCTCGAGGGTGTCGACGAAGTCGGTCATGGTGCCGTACCAGGGGTCGGGGACGTTGAGGACGCCGCGGGAGGCCTGGCCGGTGGTGACGGCCTCGACCTGCTGGGAGGCGGCGGGGTCGAGCTCGCGGTACATGCGGATGCGGGAGGGGTCGACCTCCAGGGTGGTGGCGCGGTGCTGGAGGACGTTCCAGTGGGAGTCGGTCATGGCCAGGAGGAGGTCGGCCTCGGCAATCTCGGCGTCGGTGATGCGGTGGGCGGTGTGGGAGGTGATGGCGATGCCTGTGGCGCGTGAGACGTCGTCGGCGCCGGTGCCGTAGCCGGCCTCGGCCAGGACGCGGCGGGCCCGGGAGTCGATAGGGGTTGCCGCGCTCCTCATCGGAGACGCCGGCGAGGTGACGACACACCGCCCGGTCCGGAGCCAGGGATACCGGCGGCGGCGAGGCGGTCGCCCAAGACGATCTCGGCCATGGCGGAGCGGCAGATGTTGCCGAGTGCACACCATGATCACGCGGTAGGGGCCGGAGCCGCGGGATCGGGGAGCGAGGCCCGTGCAGGGGTACGGCGGTTGTCTCAGGACTGGTATCAGCGGTGGTCACGGACCCGAGCCTTGCGCACGCCCGGGCGCCTGTCCACCGGCGAACCCTGCGGCCGGGACGTCTCGCACGTACGGGGACGAAGCTCCTGTCCCTGCCGGCGATGCGAGCACGGCTACAGCGCGCGGCCGTCGAGGACGTCCGCGACCCAGGAGCGGGCCACGACGAAGTCCTTATCGCTGGTGCCGGCCAGCACCACCGTCGGGCGTGCGTCCAGCCGCGGGTAGGGAGCCCAGAAACCGCACCACCGGGCAGGTGCGGTGCAGCCCGATGAGGGCCGCCTGAACCCGCTCCTCACGCACATGCCCCTCGACGTCGATGGAGAAGCGGTAGCGCCCCAGGGAGTCGCCCACCGGCCGGGACTCGATGCGCGAGGTTGACGCCGCGGGCGCTGAACTGCTCGAGCATGTCCAGCAGCGCACCGGAGCGGTCGTGCGGGAGCCGCACGAGCAGGGTGGTCTTGTCGGCGCCGGTGGGCTCACCCACGCGGCCGGGCCGGGTCACCTTGACGAAGCGGGTGACGGCGTCGGGGTTGTCCGCCACGCCCCCGGCGATGACCTCCAGCCCGTACTCCTGGGCGGCAAGCGGGTTGCACAGGACGGCCTGGAACCCGGTGTCCCCGTCGGCGGCGGCCAGCGGCGCGGGCGGGCGCCGAGGTGGAGGTTCCGGCGACGTACACGGCCTCGGGAGGTTCTGGTGGACCCAGCCGCGGCACTGGGCCCAGGCGTGCGGGTGGGTGGAGATGGCTGCACGTCCTCAGGCGGGTGCCGGGGCGGCCGGCCAGGACGAAGGCGATCGGCACGGCCACCTCGGCGGCGATGACCAGGGGCGTGGAGGCCACGAGGTTGTCAGCGTGGCGTTGACCCCGCCCTCGACGGAGTTCTCGATGGGCACGACCGCCGCCTCCACCGCGCGCTCGCGCAGGCGGTCCAGGGCCGTGGGGACGTCCGGGCAGGGTCGAGCTCGACGTTGACGGGAGCGACCTGGCGCAGCGCCATCTCGGTGAAGGTGCCGGCCGGCCCGAGGAAGGACCAGAGCGGGGCGGGAGCAGTCATGGGCACAGGGTAGCCAGGTCCAGGCCGGTCGGCCGGAGGTGGACTGCTCCGCGGGACGACGTGGGACGCGGCGGCGGCCTCGGCCCGGCACAGAGCCTCCAGCCCTCCCGCCGCGGCGGCGGGCCCTGGCAGGCTGGGGCCATGAGCGTTTTCCGCAAGCACGACGACGGCCCGGTCTCCACCGCCCTGGAGGCCCAGGGTCTGACCTGGCTCGCCGAGGCGATGGCCGACGGCGGGGCGCACGTGGTGCCGGTGACCAGCGGCCCGGGCTGGCTGGAGGAGCCGCGACTGACGGCGACCAGCGTGACGCCGGCCGGGGCGGAGGCCTTCGGCCGAGCACTGGCCGTCACCACGCGGCGGGCGCCCCGGCCTCGGGCCGCGCCTCCCGGATGGGACGGCCGGGCGCAGATGGGCCGCTCGGACGTCCGGCTGCGGCCGCACGCGGCCGAGGAGGGCGAGCCGCGCCGCTGGGGTGAGTTCTACGCCGAGGACCGGATCCTGCCCTACCTGCCGCCCAGTCGGGACAACGGCTCGATCAGTGCTGGTGGGGGCTCACGTCATCGAGCGGCTGTGCGAGCGTCTGCGCGACGGCGACTTCGACAACGATCAGCCTGCCCTGGTGCGCGCCGGCGCCCGCGAGCGCGGTGAGCGGCTCGCGGTGGCCCGCACGCACGGGGACCTGTGGTGCGGCAACGTCGTCAGCGGACTGACCGACGAGGCCGCCCAGTGGGCGCCGCCGCGGGCCGGACTCGGGCCGCAGACGTCATCCTCCGTGGAGGCTCTCACGGGTGACTCGGCAGACCGACCCACGGTGGTCGGCGTGCTCATTGACCCCATGGCGCAGGGTGCGCACGCCGAGACCGACCTGGCGGCCCTGGGCGTGTTCGGGCAGCGCTACCTGGACCGCATCTACGCGGCCTATGACGAGGTCTCGCCGCTGGCGGCGGATGGCGCAGCGGTAGGGCCTCCACTCATGGCACATCATCATGATTCACGCCCTTCTCTTCGGTGGGGGTTATGGCGGCGAGGCGATCGCCGTGGCCGCCCGTACCTGTGAGCGACGACGCCGGGACATCGCGCCCATTTTGTCCGCCTGGGACGACTTTTGAAACCGGCTACGGGAAGGCCGTCCGCGTTTGTGCTGGTCAGGGACAATTTGCCGCGTCGACCACCGGAGACGACGTCAAGTCGTCCCCTGTGGAGCACTTTTCGACTACGAGGCCCCGTAGGCTGGTCGGGTGAGACCTCGACGACGCCAACAACGCCTGGTGCGCGCGGTCGTGTACGTCCTCGTGCTGCTCGTCGTCATCGGCATGATCCTGGCAATGGTGGGTTCTACGCTCGCCGCCGCGACTCCGACGGGGCCGGCACTGAAACCGCCTCGTCCTCGCGGCCGGCGCCGGTCGTCGTCCTGGGGACGAGCAATCTCACCTGGGCGGACCTGCAGAAAGCCTCCCACACGACCGCCGGCGAGGACCTCGGTTCCCGCGACGTCGGCTCGGCCGCCACCCACCTACTGTCCTTCACCTCGGAGGGCGAGGCCGATGAGCCTTTCCGTGCGTGCTGGCGGACCGCACCTGCCCGGCCGACGGCTGGCTCCCCTGGGCCGGGGCGCCCGCGCGAGCCTCGTCGAGACTTTCGACCGATTCCTGCACCAGGCACCACAGCCGCCATCCCCGGCGACACCCCTGATACGGGCGCTCGGGGTGACATCTCAGTTCAGGCCGTCGGCCCCAGGGCACAGCTCACCAGCCGGGAGCACCTGGGGCTCGCCCAGCGTCCGTCTCCTTGGCGCCCCTCTCTGCCCGAGGCCCTGGCCGACGGTGCCGACCTCACCGTCGTCGACTACCGCTCGGGACGTCTCCACCGACGCCGAGCGGATCCAGCCCCTCGACGACGCGCGCGCACGGCCCAGGAACAGGCGCCCCCGGCACCCGCTTCATCGTCGCCTCCCTGGCCGACGACGAGGACCCCGGCCCCCAGATGGCGGTCCTCCCGGCGAGGTGCGACGAGCACCCGTGGCACTCACGACGGGCTGCGTCATCGGAACCTCAACGCACCGCCCCGGCCTGGCCCAGCTGACCGACCTCACCCGACCCTCACCACCGCCTGACCGGCCCGCAGCGACCCGGCCTTTCGACGGCCAGTCCTGGGCCTGCCCACCGGCAGCGGCACAAGCGTCCCGCCCACCACCGCCGCGCCTGACGACTCCCGCATCGCCCGGCTCCGCCGACGACGCCCTGCGCCCCGCGCCTCACAGCGCACCGTCATCCCCGGCCGGCGCCCTGCTCATAGTCGGCCGTGGCGCTCTGGTCTGGGCGGGCGGGTTGCCCTGCACGCGACCCGAGGCGGATCGGCGTCGGCACGTCGCCGTCGGGCTGCCGGGACAGCCACCTTCCTGAGCGCGCTGCCGCGGCACTGCTGCTGGTCAACGCCGTCCCGTGGTGGCGCGCGGGAGCCCGGGCGCTCCCTCGGCATGGTCGCAGGCCGCCGCCCTCACGGGGCCACGGTCATCGCGGCCTGTGTGCAGCAGGCCTGGCGCGGCACCACGACGCTGGTACGCCGACGCCGCCACCTCCGCTCCGTCATCTCATCCTCAGCCTCTGAGGCCAGCGCGTCACCCCTCCCCTGCGCCCATCACCCAGCCCCGTCGGAGCTCACGTCACTGCTGGTGACGGCGACGATCCCCCTGGCCTGGCTGGTGGACGCCGCCACCGGCGCACACCTGGCCTTCAACAACCCCTGGGCATGAACGCGGTGGTGGCGGGTCGCTTTCACGGGGTCTCCAACACGGCCTTCGCGCTGATGGCCGGCGCGCTCGTTGTCGTCATCGCCGGGACCTGGGAGCACCTGGGCCGTGGCCGCCGAGGCACTGGTCGCCGCCTGCCTGCTGGGCGGCGCGGCGCTGGTCGTCGACAGCGCCCCCAGCTGGGCGCGGACGTGGGTGGCGCCCCGACCGCCTGGTGCCGACGCTGGCCTTCCTCGGTGCGGGCCTGGCGGGCATGCGCCTGAGCTGGCGGCGATGGCTGGCCATCAGGGGGCCACGCTCCTGGTCGTCAGCGGGTTCGCCGTCGTCGACCTGCTGCGGCCGGGCGGCCCCACGCACCTGGGTCGCTTCGCCCGTCGGGTGGCGGACGGTTCAGCCCTCGGTGTGCTGGGGCGCAAGGCGTATGCGCTGGTCGGCCCCTTCATCACTGCAAAGCCGACGGCCACGGCCGGTCTGGCCTGCGCCTGGCACTCCTCGCCGCAGCCCTGTGGTGGCTGCGCCACCGAGATGCGGGACTGGCACGCCCGGCACCAGCCCGTACGCCTGGGTCGCCCCTCCGTGCGATGGGTGACGGTGGCGCTGCGGTCGCTGAGGGGTACTGACGCTCATGTCGGTCCTGGTCAACGACTCCGGCGTCACAATGGCGTTTCATCCTGGCGGCGGCCGCCCCCGCCCTTATGGCACTCCTCCTGGCACCGGCACAGATCGAGACCGACACGGCCCTGAGACCCACTGACGCCTCACGACGCCGGCGTGTAGCACCGAGCCGAGAGCGATGACGCCTCGACCAGGCCTCGCGCCTACATCCCACGCAGAGACGAGCCCGGTGCGTCGGTCGTCGGCCGTCTCCGGCGACACCGCGACCTCCGGGGCATCGGTATCATCGCGCGGCTTCTCGTCGGACTCGACATCGTCGTCGGCCTTGGGCGGCAACGGCACGGCGCGGTAGGCGAAGAAGTGGTCCTGCTCAGCGGCCGCCTTCTCGAAGACTCCCCGCCGCACCCGGTGACGGCGCAGCTTGCGCCGGGTGACGGCCCGTAGGACGTCCTTGTGCTGGGACGCTCGGTGCATCGTGCCGACCCGGTCGTTGCCGGTGACACGGTGAGTGATGTCGCAGGAACCTCGATGACGGCGAGCGGCCACGGGACGTCGTATCGTCAGGCCCACCTCGACTCCCCAGCCGTCGGCCAGGGGCACGGCCTTCTCATAGGCCTCACGGCTCAGACATCGCTGGCCGGACAGCGGCGCCACCGGCAACCACCCGGTGGCCAGCGAGATCGCCCTCCTGCCGGCGCGCGCACCACCCGGCCACGTCCACCGGCCCCGGCCTGCTTGGGCGGGACCGCGATGGACATGTCGGCGACGCCGTCGACGACCGGGGCACCAGCTCGGCGCAGGAGGCGGCCGGAGTCCCCAGGTCTGCATCGATGAACATCAGGGCGGGCGGGCCCGTCAGAGTAGTCACGCATCGCGACGACGAGGCCCCGGTCTCCATGGCGGAGCCTTCCCACGTGAGACGGGTGGCGCACCGTGACGGCGCCCGCGGCCGGGCGTGGTCCTGGGTCCCGTCGGTCGAGCCGTCGTCGACGACGATGACGAGATCCACCCGCGGGATGGAGCGGCAGGGCCCGAACAGTGGTGGCGATGCGCTCGGCCTCGTCCTTGGCGGGGATGACCACGGCAACGCGCTGGTCGGGGCGCTTGGTGGGACTCACGCCACCAGGGTATCAGACTCTCACCCTCGGCCGAGCGAGGCGCACCGTTGTCGCACACCTTTTTGTGATGCCCGTCAAGTTCGCAATTTTGTACGGTTTTAGTGCGGAATCCTGGGGCTCACATCAGGCGGCTTCTCACTGACGGCGCTCCGGAGCCTCTCGTCCACCGCTGCGACACGCCGAGGGTGGTCGACGGCAGTCGGGCGCAACCTCCCACTCAGACCTTCCTCAGTGATTCTGTGTCAAACCTCCACCATGGGACATCGGTCCCCGGAGAAACCGACAATTCTTGCTGCAAAGCATCACATTTCCTCAACGAGCGCTAGAGTTTCCCGTTTCGGCATGTCACACCACTTTTCATGGCACAGTGGAGCGCATGGAGCCCGTCAGCGGCGCCGGGTTCCGCCGACGCATCACGCGTCCTTTCCGTGTGCCGGGGCGACACCCTGCCGCCCCGGCACGCTCTGACCCCACCACGGGCCAACTGCCGCACATCGCATCTCAACCAGCAGCGTTTGCGCGGGCGGCGAGCCCTCTCGCGTCAGGAGACCTACCTCCGGGGCCTCGAGCGGACACGTTCCAGCTGGCCGCTGCTCCCTGAGGGAAGCCCGTGAACGAGCCAGACCCACCGCCCCTGAACGCTCCGTACAGGTCAATGTAAGGCATTTGCGAGCAGATCAGGCCCCACGCTGCCAGGTCGATGCCCCGGTTGTGGAAGGCCTGCGGTCCAGCTCAGCCGCCCTCGACGCGAGCCGTTCCTGGGCGCTGTGCCGACCGGCCTGCCAGACTCCCGCTCGCCGACCGCATAGGCCAGCGGCTGGGCCAGCCATCCCAGGTGCCGGGAGACCTCGAAGCGCAGGCGCCCCTCAGAGATCACGGTGTGATGGCGCAGCACGGCGGTCACGGTGGCCCGGTTCCACTCGCGGCCGGCTCCCGGGAGAGCCGCGACGTCGTCGAGGCACGGGCAGGCGGGGTGGACACCCGGGTCCACAAGCACCCGGGCAAGGCGCCAGCGGCGTGCCGCCAGACGGGCGAAGCGGTCCTCTGGCGTGGGCATGAGCCCAGGCTCGTCGGCAAGGGACTCGGCGTACAGGCCCCAGCCCTCGTCGCAGCCAGCACAGAGCCCAGGTAGCGCTGCCAGGCGGTCAGCCGGGTGCTGGTGGCGTGGGCACCCGCATGGACGTGGTGCGGGGACCGACGTCCGCAGGACCGCGGTCCGCTCCATCCACGGCACGAGCTGCTCGCCATCGGCCGGGACCGCAGGACCATGCCGGGACGGCGCTCCCCGCGGTTCCGCGCGGCTCCTCGTAGTGGACGGCTCCTGCGCCGGGCTCGCCCAGAGCTCACCAGGGGCGCCCCAGACCGTCAGGCGGATCGAGGACACGGCCGACGACGGCGTCCCAGGCCTCGTCAGCGACCTCCTGAGCCCAGGTCGTGTGGTCCCGTGAAGCGGGGCGTGGGTCGGGTCGGCGCGCAGGTGCCGGTTGAGGCGGTAGGCGTCGGCGCCGGAGCCGAGGATGTCGACGGCAATGGCGTCCTGCTCGGCGATGACCCGGGCCACTCCTCGGAGGCCCAGGCGTAGGTCTCCCTCGGGATCCACGCGGGTGCCGAGGATGCGGCATCCACAGGACGTGGCGCCGAGGGCGCGACGGCCCTGCGGCGCATTTGCACGTGGTGAAGGTGGTGCGCAGGTGCGGGGCGAGAGTCCAGAGCGGCTCCGGCGGGCCCGCGATGTCGGCCTCCTGCAGCTGGACGTGCAGGGTGGCCGGCGGGTCCTCCGGGCAGCCGGGTGCGGCAGCAGGCGAGATCGCGCGCCTGCCCAGCGGCGGTAACGTCGACTTGGCTGAGCGGCGCGGTGGCGCCGGCCTCGCGCGGAGGCGGCCGGAGGCGGCCAGCTCTCCGGGAGCACGTGGGCAGAGCCTCCAGGCGGGTGCGATGCAGATTCCAGGCGTCCTCCGCTTGGCCTCGGCTCTCTGGCGAGATCGGCCTCATCAGGACACGGCGCGGTCGGGGACCTCCAGACCGGCGCAGCTGGCGGCCGATCCGCTGGAAGGAGAGGAGAGGAGACCGAGGGTTCCCACGCCTCCTCGCGACATGGTGAACTGGATGGAGGATGCGCGGCGCTCAGGAGGTGGCGGCGCAGAGCTCATCTCAGGGCCCGTGGTGCGGTCGACAGCGCCACGCGGTGACGCAGGAGCGCTCGGCGGCTGCGGAACGCTCGGTCAGGCCCGCGGGCGGAAGTGGTCGGGCGGGATGTTGCCGGGACGAGACCGGCGCGACGCCGACCGCCTCAGGAGTCGTGGGCGCACAGGGCGACGCGTACTCGTCGGCGGATCGCAGACGACGCCGGCTGCGGCGTGTCTCCGAACGGTCAGAGGGCGGAAGCGCTGGCTGCTGGAGCGGAGGTGTGGGCGGCGGGGGCGGTGGAGGCGGCGGCAGCCCACCTCGCGCACGCTCAGGGCGCACCTGCCGTGCTCACGGGGTGCGCGGGTTCCCCGAGCTCAGGTGCTGCGGGTGGACCGGCGGACGCTCCGGGCGGCCCAGTGCTGACCGGGCTGGCGACGGGCTGCCGAGAGAGACGTCCGCACCACGGGTCCGGGAGTCCTGCTTGTGGGGAAAGCAGTCGAGGGGTGCAGCGGTGTCCGAGTGTGAGGAATCGGTTCGTGGGGTCGAGGGTCATGACGGCGGGCGCTGCTTCGCTCCACTCACCCGCGCTGGCGGGCGGGCCCGGCGGCGACGCTGCCAGATCCCACCAGAGTGCGGAACAGGTTCCGAGGTCCTGCCAGGCGTCATGGATCCTGGGCGGCAACAAAGATCGGATGGTTGCAGGTTGCAGCCTCCACATGCTGCCGGGAGGCAACGGGCATCACTGTTCACTATCGAGCAGGAACCCGGCTGACGAGGCTCGACGACGAGCCGGAGCAGGCTCGAGTGACAGGTTCCGAGAACCTGATGCTCCCCAAGCCTCCGACCAGCTGGCGGTTCGAGACGTCGGCGAATGGTCATCGGGTAACCGGTCGACTGGCATCGATGGCGCCGGTTGGACGACCGGACGGAGCACGGCGGCGTGACGCGCACATCGGTGTCGACCGCAATGCACCCAAGGAGCCGCAGGGGGTACGCGTCATCGGTGCTCGCCCTTTCATGCCGGACGAGGCCGGGGGCGTCCCGGCCCGGCGCTGCTGAGGCGTTCGTCAGCTGCTGTGATGGACTTGAGATGATTCAAGGCCTCCTGCGGCGGAGGTGTCAAGGTCCTGGCCCCCGAGGTTCACCCGTACCGATATTCGCTGCTGGTCAGCGCCAGTCTTGCCGGCGGTCCGACGTCGTTTGCACTGCCGCCTTTGGCAACGATGGCTCGGCAGCGGCAGCCACACCTTTCGCGGGCGGGTGCGCAGACCTCGGTTCGACCACATGGTGGTCTCACGGTTGACAGTGACGACCATGGGGCGCGAGACCCCGGCTCGCCCACCCGCTCGACGAGATGGGTGAACTGCGTTAACCTACCTGGTGCGAAGGTCGACCGGCGCAGCACGGACTGCCGCGTCAGCGGCTCATCGAGCACCGCTGGGCCTCATTGGCTCCGACGGTTGGCGCACGCGGTGACGCGCTGGGCGGTGTGGCCCACGCCTGCGGGGTGACCACACCCGCCTGCTACAAGCGTCTTCCCGGTCGAGACCGCATCTTCGGGGCCGCGGCGCACCAGCATGTCCGCCTCGCTGGGCCAGCGCGCGGACGCCCTCATCAGGACGATCCCGATCGGGTCGCTCGTCCGGTATCGGGACCCTCCTGGTGGACCTGACGCACGCCGAGCACCCCGCTCTTCGGGTTCAACCGGGTCAGCCCCGCCGCCGTCGCGGCCTTCGACCTGCCTCGACGAGCACCCGCTGCTGGCGGCTGACCTACGGTGGTGGAGCGCCTGGCCACGCAGCAGAACCGACCCGGGCGGGCGCTTCACCTCTGGTGTGGTCCTGCCTGCAGGGCTGCACCCGACTCATCGCCGCCGGCGCCCACTGACGCCGACGCCACGCTCATCCGCGCAGCCCGCGCGCCATCGTCTGTGGAGACAGCTGATGACCGCCGAGAAGCTCAAGAGCGGGCGACCGCACGCCTCATCATCTACGCACACACACGACGGATCCTTCAACCACGCCGTGCTGGAGGCCGCCACCTCCGCACTGGACAAGGCGGGCAGGGCCCTACGACGTCGTGGAATCTCTCTACGCCGACGGTTTCGACCCGCGCATGCCCGCCGAGACTGGCCCTGACACGGAGGGCGGCACACTGGACCCGCTGGTGAGCCACTACCGGGAGCTCATCGGGCCTCGCCACATCATTGTCATCGCCCCGGTCTGGTGGAGCGAGCCGCCCGCCATCGTCAAGGGCTTCGTGGACAAGGTCATGCAGGCAGAACTGGGCCTACCACACGGCCTCCGGGGTGAAGGGGCACCTCGGCCACATCAAGCGGGTCTGGGTGCTCACCACCTCGACCTCTCCGACCTGGTTCCTGCGCCGGTTCTCCGGCGACTACGTCGACTCTCGGTGATTTCCTGGGCGCCGCCACCTCAAAGCAGGTGGGCATGAGTGGGCGGACCTGGGTCGCTTTCTCGGCTTAAGGTGGGCAAGGCCAGTAGAGGCCAGCACAAGAAGCACCTCGAGCGCGTGGCCCGGCTCGCTGGTGAAGTGACATGCAGGCCCCCACCGCAGATATCGCCGCAGAACGTCAAAGTCGGCCTGAACTCGGGACGGGACGAGTCCCGAACACTGGCGAGATCCTGGCCATCACCCATTTCTCCACACTTCAGCGCAGGTGGTGCCGGACGCACCAGAGGGATCTGCCCAGAAGCGGCTAAGCACGCCGACTCGACTCGGCATCCTGGCCCGTATGCAGACCATGGGCGAAGCGCTGTATACACACACCTTGGGCACTCCGCCTGCCTGGATCTTGCCGACCACCCGGCCGACACCGTTCGAGCTGGGCGGTCTTCGCCCTGGTCTCCCAGGAGAGGACGCCGACGTCGACTACGCGCTGTTGACCCTGGTGCGACCAGCCGCGGATGACCCGCACTTCCGGAGTGCGCGGTGGTCATGGATGCGCGGTGCGTCACGCGGTGCCAGCTCGACGAGGCGATCCGTGCGCTGCGACCATGGACCTCGGAAACCCTCGCGCATTCGGCGCTTCGCCAGCGAGCCGCTGCGTCCACGGGGCGTGTGGGCGCGGCACATTCCGCGCTCGAAGGAGCCGAGCGCCTTCACGCTGCTCGAGCCGCTGCGCGCCGGCTCCTCCGCTCTGTGCCGGGACTCCGTGGCGGGCTGGATCAGCGACGCCGCCAAGACGCAGCCCGCCTGGGCCAGTTGAAGCTCTGCGAGCGCTGGCGGGAGGAGTCGCCCACCCGGCCACCGAACGGATCATCAAGCGGCGCTGCGCTCGATCCGGTGATGGTATTAAACCAGCGTGGCCGAACCGGACAGACTGTCCTCAGTAGTCACGCGCCCTCGACGGGGACATTCCACGCGACCGGTGCATGTCCTTCCGAACAGGGGCATTCCGGCACCATCAGGGACAAACCGTCCCCGAACGCGCCGAAGACGTCCCAGCCGGAAGAAGTATCCCATGCGGGATGTCCCCGGCGTGAGAGGGGCCGCGGGCTCAGCAGGCTCTCACCCACAGGGCGACGTCACGGTACGGCATCACTTCGGCCGTGCCTGAAACCGCACGCCTTCCGCTGAGTCGGTGGCGACATCCCCGCCGCCTGGTCGGTTCGCCCTCCTGGAACTGGCCTGCTGCGCCTTCGCCATCGCCATCTTCGCCGGGCTCGCGGTCGGCGCTCCTGATCTGGAACCGTGCGGATCCTCCGATCGCCCGCTTACGACGCCTCCTGATCTACGTCGTCGTTGTTCGATCACCTTCGTCGCCCTGAAGCAGGAGACCTGGCGCGAGCTCGGCGTCATCTGCGCCTTCCACCTCATCGGGCTGGCGCTGGAGGCTTCAAAGGTCCACACCGGCTCCTGGGCCTATCCGGACGCCGAGTGGTGCGCATCGGCGAAGTGCGGTCTTCTCCGGGTTCATGTACGCCTCCGTCGGCTCCCTACATCTACCAGGCCTTCCGACGCCTCGACCTGCGTGGGCGGCTTTCGGTGGTAGCGGCGGTGAGCCTGTTATTACGGCGGCACCTACCTCAACCTTCACCACCACGTCATCATCGACCTGCGCTGGGGCATCACCGCCGGTTTCCTCATCTCGCCCTGTGGGGAAGCGCCGTCCACTTCACTGTCGGCGGGGACCGCTGCCAGATGCCGACGACGGTGGCCTTCATCCCTCATCGAGTTCCTCTGGCTGGCGGAGAACCTGGCCACGGCGCTGGGTGCCTGGCATACCCGACCAGGCCGACGGCTGGCACCTGGTGTGCCGGCAAGTTCGGCAACTGGGCGCTGCTCATCTCGCTCAGCTTTGCTCGTCGCCGCGTCAAGGCGAGGAGGCACCCTCTACAGACGCGGTCTGCCGCGCGTGATGCCGCCGGAGCCTGCGCATCACGAGACCTGAACCAACGTCGAGCCGGGCATTCTTCGCGGTGCCCAACAGAAATTCCGGCAAGACTACGCGAAGAATGCCCGGTTCGACGAAAGAGAGGCGAGGAGGAAATCAGAGGTTGACCTGGCGAAGGAGATGATGCCGGCCCTGGCGCGGCGGACCTCAGGCTCGAGGGGCTCTCATCCGCCAGCGTCCAGGCGCTTGCCCGCCTGACCTACAGCGGCTCGGTGACTCCTCAGCCTCCATGCCAGCACGGCTCCCACACAGGGGATGGCCACACCGTTGGCCCGGAAACCTCGACAAGCGCGCCCCTCCTCCAGGTCGGACTCGCGCGGCGTAGATGCAGGAGGCAGAAGGCGTTGAAGAACTCGTCCTCGTCTTACGCACCAGCGCACAAACTCATGGCGCCCAGTCCGGCACCAGTAGGCGTGCTCGACGCCGGGCGCCAACCGGTCAGGGGCGATCTCGTCCTGGCCTTGTGACTGGCGTCCTCAATGATCGGCGGGCCTGCTCTGTAGCCATGCCGGCGGCCTCAGGTCAGTAAGTCAAAGTCTCGCGCAGGGGCAATGACGGCTCACTGGTGTCGAGGATGTCCTGAAGGCACTTGGGCGGGCTCAGGCTGACCGTCGGCACGGCGCCTGTCCCTCAAGCGCTCGAGGGTAGCCAGGAGCGCGGCGGCGGGCGTCGCGGGCGTCAGGTGCATGGGTCTGCATGGCCTTTGGGACCTCGCCGTCAGGCCTTGAGCCCCTGGACGGAACTCGGGCAGGGAGCGTGACAGGCTGGATCTGCCCGCCACCGTACTCCTCAGTCCAGGAGCGCACCGTGGCCCCGTGGCGGCCCGGGATAGTCGGGCCGTCGCCACACGGTCCTCCCTCCCCCCGGGAAGCAGCGAGGCAGGCAGGCAATTCAATGCTCTGCTTGCGGGGCTTGGCCGACTTGGCGGCGGACGGCGCCAGTGGCGCTTCTTCTTCGACATGTCCGCCAGCCTTTACCAGCCGTACGCTCCAGGCCGACGACGCGGCCCGTCGGCGCCCATGACGCGCGCCTCACGACCGCCGGTGGCTGCTCATCCCGTCGAGGGCCGACGACGGCCATCAGACAACTAGAAACCTCCCCGGCTCAGAAGCTCGAGAGGAGCCCGCCCGGAAAGCCGCCTCCGCTGTAGCCGCCGGAGAAACCGCGCCTCCTCGAGAATCCGCCACTCGGTGAAGGTTGACGCCGAGCTGTAGCCCGTCACCGGGGACGAGACCGGGGCGAAGGAACGGAAAGCCACATTGCCGAAACCACTGGGTGGCGATCGCCGGCGACGCCGAGGATGACGGATCGTGGCATGGGGTCGTGCGCACCGTAGCCGCCCAGGGACCAGGAGCCGCTGTAGGCCGCGTACTGACCGGGCTGCGGTTGGCACAACTCGAGCAACGACGGCGCTCATCGGCGTACCGCGAGTGTCGACGTCGATGGCATAGAGCCAGGCCATCGGCCTCCCCATGGTGGCGTCGGCGATCCGGTCGAGCTCGTCGAGCCTGAGACAGCGCGGGCCTACCGCCGGAGATCCATGGTCATGCATGGTGTTGAGGCGCTCATGAAACCAGACCTTCTCCGCGTGCCGTCATCTGACTGGCTGGCCTCCGGAGGTCGATCTGCTGGCACAGGGCGGTGAGCGCCTGGAATCCTCCAGGACCGGGCTGCTCGTTGTACCAGGCCTGCTCCCGGCCTGGTCCTGAGGATTGGGGAAGGTCGCGGTGTTGGCGACGACGTCGTCGAGCGTGTCCAGCGCGGCCGATCGTCTTCTGGGTCGGTCGCTTCTCTGGGCATGGAGAGACCAGACCACTGGGTGCCCCGGGGCTGCCGAAGTCCACCAGGACCGAGGCCAGGCTCTCGTACTCGCCGCGGAACCAGCGGTAGCGGGCCATGACCTGCGCCCCGTGGGACTCTCGGCGAGGGATCCGCTGGGCGTGCCGTTCCAGTGGCCCTGTGGTCATGGGCGACCTGGTGGTGGCGCTGCCTCGCCGGCCCGACGGCGGGCCGTGAGCCCTCGCCACAGGTAGACACCGACACCGGCACCGTCCCGGCGACCGGGAAGGACAGCTGCAGGAAGGGCTCTCCAAGTCGCTGCAGGGCCTACCGACGTACTCCGTGGACTTACTCCCCATGGAGGAACGGGCTGGCTGATCCTCCCTGCTGGAACTGGGACTTGGCGGCGTCCTGGATGCCGGTCTCCTGGCTGCTCATCACCTTGACGTCCTCACCAGTAGCAGCCCACCTTGCGCGAGTCAGGGGCGACCGCCGGATCGCAGGCCGTCACTCCAGTGCCCAGGGTTCGACGCCGAATCCACGGGACGTCAGTGTCACCCTCATGCGAACGGGCGTACTCCAGCACCGAGTCATTTGAGGGTTGGAACGTCCTCACCCGGCACCATCGGACGGCCCGTGGACCTGCTTGCGGAACTCAGGTTCTTGAGCCTGTCGCTTCAGCGCTGTGCTGTCAAGCACCCCGCCTCGTCCTGGACCTCGACCGTGGGCGATAGGTGTACACCGCCTCCCTTCTTCGACAGCCCAGGCCCACGATCAGCGGTGAGAGGACCGGTGTCAGGCCAGAACCATGACGGCGGGTGAGGCCACCGCGAACAGGTTCCTTGAGCTCGTGGCGGGGTCCTGCCAACTGCTCCATCCGAGCCTCACCTCCTACTGACTGGCGGTTTCGGTACCGATAGTAGCGGTCCGGCGACCCCAGGCCGGGCAGGTGTAACGCAGATGAGGGCCAGCCGCCCCGGCTCGAAGCTCGAGGAGGAACCGGACGGAGAAGCCACCGCCGCTGTAGCCGCCGGAGCTGCTTCGAGGGGCCGGAACCGCTCGACGTGTGGGGAGGGCCGGTATAGCCCTACCAGGTCGGGACCGGGGTGAAGGAGCTGAAGGACCACGGCCCCAGGCCAGGCCGGACGAGTCGATAGCGGAGATCGCCGGGGAGGAGGGTTGAGGCGGAATCGTCAGTGCAGGTTATAGCTGCCGTGTCCCCATGGTACCAGTGGCGGCGTAAAACGGCCATAGTCGAGTCGAGTCGTCATGTGGCATGACGGCGCTCGGTGGCGATACCTGGGAGGTGTCCGCGTCAATGGCCTCACGCGGTCGGTTGGCGCTAATATATCGGCTGGCGGCTCATCGAGCTCATCAGGCTGCAGCCGAGGGCCGGAGCGATCCTCACTCCAACTCGGTCATGTCGTCAGGCGCTGCTTGCGGGGCGGACCCACTCCCGCTCCTCACTTGGTGCGTTCGGCGATCGAACCGTTCACCGGCGACGTCCGGAGCTGTCGATCTCGGCACAACCGCCGCAGCGACTGCAGGTCACCTCAGGACCGGCCCCTGCTCTCGTGCTCAGACGCGGTCCCAGCCGCGCGACGGAAGCTCAGGAAGGTCGCGGTGTTGGCGATGACGTCGTCGAGGTCAGACCCTCGGGCCTTCTCCAGCTCGGTGGCCGTTTGAACGACGACGTGCCGGTTCCTGGGTGCCATGGGGGTTGCCGGAGCTCCGCGGGGCGGGTGACCTCCTCATACTCATCGAACCACCGATGTCGGGCCGCGGCTGGGCGCCGTGCGGCTCATCCTCAGGGTCATTATGACCATGAGCTCAGTGGTCTCGTAGTCGTGGGTGACCTGCGGTGAGTGGCGCAGCGCCTCACGCCCGACGTCGCGCCGTGACGCGCCACAGGTGATACACGAGCCAGGCGACGCCTGCAAGCGCTGAGATTCCGGGCGGGATGTAGGTCATGACGATGCCACCGCCACCGACCCGGCCGACGACGTCCGCGGTCTTGGCCTGGGACTGGTGCCCCACATGCCAGTCGGCCCAGCGGTACTGGTCATGGCGTCTGGATGTGCCTGCTGATCCAGGGTGACCGCGACATACCGCCAGTAGCAGCCCACCTTGCGTGAGTCAGGGGCGACCGCCGGATCACCAGGCCGTCGCTCCAGTAGTTGGGGTTCGACGTCCGGATCCACGGTACGTCAGTGTCGCTCGCGTGCGAACAGGCGTACTCCAGCACCAGTCATTGGGGTTGGTAACGTCCCAGCCCGGAACCGTGAGCACGGCGACGTGGAAGTCTGACGGAATCGCATCTCCTGGATCTTCTTGGCCCCGGCGGCTCGGTCGAGTATTCCGGCCTCGTCAAACAGACCTTACACAGTGGGGCGATGGCTCCCGCCGAAGGGCCAGATCACCATATGATCAACGGTACGGCGATGAGGCAAGGCTCACCGCGATGTGTGGCGATGAGGTCGTCACTGACCGGATTCCGCCTAAAGCGCTCTAAAGACTATTTCGTATGATTCATCCACACTTTCCTTTCTTTCTGCGGAAGTAGATTTTGAAGCCTCGATATCCTGGCGGGGCCACCGAGGTGAAGACTGATCCTATCGAGGCCGATTCAGAAGCTGGACGATCCGGTTTGGAGAAATACGCCTCCGTCATAGCCACCGCTGCTGGACGAACCGCTGATGCGGGCCGGCACTGATATCCGGAAGGGTGCGGCGGAAGTATTAACCGACGATGGACTGGATACCGGTATGACATATAGGTCCTCCTGAGCTCGAGGAACGTTGCCGGCGGCACGTCAGTCACATCACAACACCATATCAACTCTCCATTAATACGGCCACGTCAGGAGTTCCAACCAATACGTAACCC